>WNFX01002719.1_pt1 | contig 17817 bp, 15 predicted proteins | sample 5400111 | NCBI WGS metagenome assembly WNFX01 (sample SAMN13153363, study PRJNA577476) | soil metagenome | isolation source: 40 cm soil or saprolite under grassland replicate 1 | place: USA:California | collected 2016-06-15 | reverse complement strand
GTTTATATCCGAAGATGGTCTGTTTTTTAGACGGTACTTTTCCATAGGTCGAGCCGTAGGCTCTCCAGTCACTGCTGGAGGAGGCGAATGGCACCAGACGAAACTGAACCATCGGCAACGGCAAACTATCCATGACACACTGGCGATCCTGGGCGATATCCAAACATTGGAGCAGCACGCGCCGAATGAGATTGAAGGCTTGCATTAAGCCACGGCGACGGCGATTGAAACGACTCTGGGTCGGGATGACTGGAAACAAGTCCCGATGTTCCTGCCACTGACTGAGCATTGCGGTCTCCAGATCCCAACCACGGCACTCACCAATCAATGCCATGGCCAGCAATTCACTGTCTGGACATTCGGGTGCGGGACCCGGTCGCTTGAAAAAAGGAGCTATCTTGAGCCAAATATCATCAACCACCACGTACATCCAGGTACAAAAATCGTTGAAGTCGCTTATCATTGGAGAGTCCTCCGACGTGTTTGGGTTCTTTGAGCAGAAACTCCAATAGCACGCCTGAGGACTTTTTGTCAACTAGCATAAGACCCGAATTAAACAATCAAACTTACTCTTAGGCATTGATGATTCAAGTGTGAAGATAGAGAGCGAAGCTACAAAAAAAAGACTCCCGTGATCTGGGAGTTTCGTTGCTTCGTCAGTGCACCGAGATTTGCGAAGTCCTCTATAAGAGAGAGGCCCTAAAAAGAAATGACTCCCTTAATTTGGGAGTCATTCTGTCGGGGTGCCGAGATTTGAACTCGGGACCTCACGGTCCCGAACCGTGCGCTCTACCGGTCTGAGCCACACCCCGCAAAGTCCCCGCATGGGGAATAGCCCGCACATTATACCTGATTTTGTTTTATAGGCGTTACGGATTCAACAATACTTCCTGACTATACACATAGAACAGACCATTGATCCGATCATCATCCTGGCGAATGGTCAGACGCGCCAGTGTGGGCTCAGATACTTTATATGGAATGGTTGTCTCGAACAACTGTGGATTGAGATTATCTACGTTCAGGATTCGCAGCCCCATGGATTTTCCATCGGGACCTAACAATTCGAAAATGACCGGGTTGAGATTAAAGGGCCAGACATCCCCTTTCATGTTCAGGACTCCGCCGGAAACTGGTTCTTCTAAGAGTGGGCTAAACACACCTACAGGTTCAGAAGGATTGCCCGGCGGGTTGATCTCATTGTTTCCAGAGGAAAGCAACAGAACGCGGACCGAGTTCAAGGCTTGCATCCTTCCCTCTTTATCTAATGTGCTAACCGTAATCCGGCCTACCTCCGCCGCGGCGCGAATTTCAAAAGGAATTTTGATCTGTTGGTCTACCCCTTTCCCTGAAGGAGGCACACGTTTGAGGTTGCGAGTTAACAAGCGCCCATCTTCTCCATAGAGGTCAATCTGTGCTTTTCCACTCTCACCCGCGATAATATGCATACGCAGTGTGATCGGCGAAATCACCTTAGACATCGGTCCTGGCGCAAAGATCTGGATCGCGGCAGGTTCATGCCCCGGAATGGTTGTCTGGGTGAATGTCGCGCGCGGAGTGGGACTTAGTGTTGGCTTTGGTGTATTCGTGGGAAGAACAGTTGGGGTAAGCGCAACAGCTACCTCAGTACCTAAATTATTCGCGGATACTGCTGTCAACGCGATCACCGTCGGCAGGTAGTCAGGTGGATACGCCGTTGGAATTGGACTCGCTGTCGGTGCCGCGCAGCCGACTAAAAGTCCAAGAAGAGAGGCGAGCAGAATAAAGTTTCGTTTCATGCAATGAAATAAAGATTACGTCATTGCGAGCCGCGTTCTTCGCGGCGAAGCAATCTCCTACAATGTTGATAGTTCCAATAATGAAGGAGATTGCTTCGTCAGGCAACGGTTTCGATATGAGCGAGACGCTTCGCGCACTCGCTCTACTCAACCAGCACCTTCCTCGCAATGACGGATAGTCTTATTTATAATCCGTAAATCTCGCTATATTTCTTCGTCAGATAACGAACATATGGTTCAGGCGTAATCTTGGAACCGGTCACCATTTCGACGAGTTTCTGTGGCTCGTATTTCTGTCCGTGCTGGTGAACATTCTTGCGTAACCAGGCCAGCAATTCACTAAAGTCACCCTTGCGGATCTGATCATCGAGATTGCGAATATCTTTATTGATCTTCTCCCACAATTGGGCTGAGACAAGATTACCCAGCGCATATGTGGAGAAGTAACCGATCGCGCCGCCGGACCAGTGTATATCCTGCAACACGCCTTTCGCATCGTCCGGAGGCATTACACCAAGATATTCCTGCATTTTTGTATTCCAGATTTCGGGCAAGTCTTTGATCGCGATCTTGCCTTCCACCATGCCAATCTCAAGTTCGAGACGAAGCATAATATGCAGATTGTATGTCGCTTCATCTGCATTGACGCGAATGAGTGAAGGAGTCACCTGGTTGATCGCTTTGTAGAAGGATTTGAGGCTCACACCCTCTAATTGTGATGGAAAAGTCTTTTTAAGCGTTGGGTAAAAATGCTCCCAGAAAGGCAATGAACGACCAACCAAATTCTCCCACATACGGGATTGCGACTCATGGACAGCCAGAGATGTTCCTCCTGAAAGAGGTGTACGTTCATAAGAAGGATTGATTCCCTGTTCATACATTGCATGACCAGACTCATGCATCGTACTGAACAACATTGCCAATGGGTTATCTTCTTCAAAACGCGTTGTAATGCGAACATCATTTACGCTGAATGTGGTCTCAAATGGATGTGGCGCTTTATCTTGTCGACCACGACTCCAGTCATAACCAAACTTGGTGACGATGTCCACGCCAAAATCCATTAATTTCTTTTCGTTGTATTTCTTATAAAGGAAATCATCTTTTACCTGCTTGGCGGAGGCGATCGCCTTGATTAACTTGACTTGCTTGGGCCGTAAGCGATCGAAGATTGCTTTCACATCAGCGGTCTTCATGCCAGGTTCATAGTCATCTAACAACGTATCGTAGGGATGATCCGCAGGTGGGAAGAAAGAAATATATTTGTGAACCAGTTCCACAACCTTTTCAAGATGAGGTTGGAAGATTGAAAAGTCCGACTTGCCTTTTGCCTCTACCCAAGCCTCAAACGCCTTGGATGTAACGATAGCTTGTTCAGCAATAAAAGAAGGAGGAACACGTTTGGCTTTGTCATAATTACGTGCTGCCACGCGTATCAGCGCGGCTTCGTCAGTGTCAGCGCCATTAAGTTCCTGTTTTAGATCGTCAATAAGTCTACCCACTTCATCGGCGATGAATTTTTCTTGCGCGATCTTACTCAATGTTGCGAGTTGTCGACCACGCGCATCGTTACCACCGGGCGGCATGTTGACCTGCTGATCCCAGCCAAGCACGCTAGCTGCGCGACCAATATCTGCAACTTCACCAAGTTTTTCTTTTAGTTGTTCAAGTTTTTCGCTCATAGGTTCTCCTCTATTTTGAGATGCTATCCTGATTTACAAAATTATGCAACCTTCCAACGAAGTGACTCCCCTCGCAATGCCGATAATACTTCATTGGCGATATCCTCCGCAGCCCGGGACTGTGCTTCAGCAGTCTGGGCGCCCATATGCGGAGTAGCAATCACGCGTGGATGAGAAACCAATTCCGTTAAACCGGGTGGTTCCTTCTCGAAGACATCCAGCGCCGCGCCTGCAACTTTTCCATTATTCAAGGCATTGAGTAAAGCAGATTCATCAATAATCCCGCCGCGTGCCGTGGATATGATGCGTACGCCATCTTTCATTTGAGAAAATGCTAGGGGGCCCATCAAATCCCGTGTTTGGACATTGAGCGGTAAATGTAAAGAGATGAAATCGGACCATGCATATAAATCTTGGATCGAAACGGGTTCGGCGATATCATGTTTAAGTTCATCTTCTGAAACATTCGGATCATAGATAATCACATTCATTCCAAAAGCGAAGGCACGCTTGCCTACTTCCGTCCCTATGCGACCAAAGCCAATAATACCAAGTGTCTTGCCATTTAGCTCAACACCCTCAAATTCCTTTTTAAGCCATTGACCTTGTTTCATCGTTACGTCCGCACGCGGGATCTGGCGCGCAAGTGCCAATAACAAACCCAACGCCAACTCGGCAACTGCAATTGTCGTAGAAGACGGTGCATTGACAACAGTGATGTTATGCTTCTTTGCGGCTTCAAGATCAATGTTATCCACTCCAACGCCCGCACGGCCGATTACTTTCAGCTTGGGAGCCGCGTCCATAACGGCAGCAGTGACGTGGGTCTGACCGCGAACGATCAGTGCATCAGAATCCAAGATGATTTTGAGCAAATCATCTGCTGAGACCTTCTCGCGGTAATCCACGTTCGCAGAGGCGCGCAAAATAGACTGGCCGCGTTCATCCAGTCCATCTGTGATTAGAATGTTGTAATTGGGCATGAGGATATTTTAGCACGGTAGGACACAGTAAGTCAGGCTTAAAGCGTGACCTACATTTCGTTATTCATACCTCAACGCTTCGACCGGTTCTAAGCCTGCGGCTCGGTTGGCAGGGTAAATGCCGAAGAATAGGCCAACGGCTGCTGAAAAGATCGTGGCAAGTGCGACTGCATTCAATCCTACAATTGGCGTGAAAGCTGTGCCATTCGCCGCAGCAATCTTGCCCACAACAAACGAAATCAGCCAACCAAATAGTATCCCAATAACTCCACCGATCAGACTCAGCAGCGATGACTCAGTGAGAAATTGAATAAGGATGTCGCGCTTACGCGCCCCAAGCGCTTTGCGCAAACCGATCTCGCGTGTGCGCTCCGTAACCGATACCAGCATGATATTCATAATGCCGATACCGCCCACCAAAAGCGAAATACCTGCGATACCGCCCAGGAAAATCGTCAGGATACCTGTAATGGATTGGAACGTTGTGAGCAAATCCTGCTGGGAAAAAATAGTGAAGTCATCAGCGCCAACCGGAGTACGATGGCGTGTGCGCAAGATTTGAGTAATTTCATCTGTGGCTTGTGTTACCACATCTCCGCTGGCGGCCTGCACAAAGATAATATCGACGCGGTCATTGGTGCTGCGGCGTATCAATCGCGCTTGGGCTGTGGTGAACGGAACCAGCACTTGGTTATCTTCACTGCCAAACGCGCTCCCACCTTTCGATTCCAAGACGCCAATGACGCGAAACGGCTGTCCCTCGATACGAATGGTTTCACCCGTGACTCCATCAGAGTGACCAAATAATTTCTCCGCCACTTGAGGCCCGAGCAAAACTACAGAGGCGCGTCCCAGCATGTGTTCTTCTGTGATCAACTCTCCTTCAGACAGTTTTAGGTTTCGCACCTGGAAATAATCAGGTGTCACACCGAAAAGCTGAGGAGATGTCTGTTCGCCGCCAAATGACACGGTGGCATCTCCCTGCAAAGCAGGCGCGACCGCCGCAATATCTGGCGCAGCCAAATGATCGCTCAATGCGTCAGCATCACCTATAGTCAAGGGCTTTGGATTGCGAACAGTATCGCCTTGATCACCTCGAAAAACGAATAACAGGTTTGTACCAATTCCACTGATAGAGCCGGTGATAGATGCCTGCGCGCCTTCCCCGACAGCCAGCATCGCGATCACCGCTGCAACACCAATGACGATACCTAGGACGGTCAGACCGGACCTAAGTTTGTTTCCGCTTAAGCTTTCGAGTGCTTCAAGAAATGCTTGTACGATTGTCATAAGCCACTGCCGCTCTGCCCGTCAGGGCGTGGCCCGGCGTCCAGTAAACCATCCCGCAAATGGATCGCGCGTTGTGTTTGCTCAGCAATGACCGGGTCATGGGTAACGATAATCAGAGTTGTGCCATATTCCTTGTTCAAATTGAGCAAGAGAGTCATGATCTCCTTACCAACCTTTGAGTCGAGGTTACCGGTAGGTTCATCTGCCATGACCATGGCAGGATTATTGACAATCGCGCGCGCGATGGCCACGCGTTGCTGCTGCCCACCGGAAAGTTCATAGGGACGATGGGTCATACGATCTCCCAACCCAACTGCTTTCAAGGCTTCAATGGCGCGCTGCCGGCGGCCATCCTGATTGCCAGCATAACGCAATGGCAACTCGACATTCGCGATCGCGGTTTGACGCGAAAGCAAGTTGAAGCTTTGAAAAACAAATCCCACCTTCCGATTGCGGATACTTGCTAGTTGATCGTCATTAAGCGATGCGACCGGTTCCCCATCCAAAACATATTCACCGGATGTGGGCCGATCTAAACATCCGAGCGTATTCATGAGCGTGGATTTGCCTGAACCGGAAGGCCCCATAATAGCAATGACTTCGCCACGTTTAATCTCAAATGAAACGCCGCGTAAAGCTTCTACTTCCACTTCGCCCATCTTGTAAACCTTGCGAAGGTCGCGGGCTTCGATCACGTTCGTCATGTTGTTACCCACCAAACCGCCGGCGCGGTCCACCTGGCGTAAAGTCAGCAGGCGGATTCAAGATGATGACATCACCTTCTTTTATATCTCCACCCGTGACGACACTCATTGTGTCAGATGAAGACCCAAGAGTGACCTGTTTTTTGACAGGTTGTTCATTTTCCAAGACATAGACTACGCGCTCTCCATCTACCAGGCGCACCGCACGATTCTGAATAAGAACAACATCCTGCATTTCTTGCACCACAATGTTGACCGCGGCCGTCATACCGGGCTTGACCGCTGAATCCGCATCAGTGAGTTCCACAGTGACAGTAAAGTTCACTACGCCCTGATCCGCTGTACCGGCTTGTGCCACTTCTACAACTTTACCGTGATACTCTTTCCCAAGGATGGCATCAAAGGTAAGTGTGACGGGTTGACCGATGGACACGTTATTGATGTCCACCTCAGAGACTTTCACATCCACCAACAGACTGGATAGATTATCCAAACGGAAAGCTGTCGCCCCCGCACTGATCTGGTCGCCAGGCAGGGGATAGGCTTCAGTTACAGTGCCCGCAAAAGGCGAAATCACGCGTGCCAAGTTGATGGCCGCCTGAGCCGCATCCACTTTGGCTTGCGCAGCCGCGACGTCGGCCGAATCCACCCCAGCTTTCAGACGATCAACTTGACGTAGAGCATCATCGAGTTTTGCTTTCGCAAGCACAAGGTCTTCATCGGCCTTTTGAATCGTTCCTGCATCTGCGTACCCGCGGTATTCTTTGAGAAAAGGGACCCTATGTCCAAAGATTATCCTATACTTAATTTCTTGAATCTTTATTTTTCCGTTCAACTCCTCACGCCAGTTCGCTGCCTTATCATAAGCCTCCTGCGCGTCGCGAAGATCAATCACTGCTTGGGCCTGCGCAGTATCAGAACTAAGCAGTTGATCCAGTTCTTTTTGTGCGCTAGCCAAGTCTGCCTCAGCCATGATGACACTCTGGGGCAACGATGTCTTTGCCAAATAGGCCATCACAAAATTAGCCGGGATATTATCGCCAACTTTCACATTGACAGCATCGACAGAGCCCGCGGCTTGCCAGACCAACGTAGCAGTTTGCTTCGCACGAACCGTGCCTGTCGCGCCAATCGTGGCAGTTAAATTTCCACGTTCGACCGTTGCAGTTTGAAATTGGCTGGTCGTATCAGCATTCGACCTACGAACAAAGATAAATGCTGATGCCGCAATCACGAGTACCAGCAAGATGATTAAGATTGTTCTGTTCTTTTTGAAAAACTGACGCATTGTTTCCTCCGCGAGGGGCTGCCTCGGATGCTTAAAATTCTACCTTACGAGCTTAAACTTATACCTTACAATTATGAATTCACGATGAATTTTTTTGTGCGATATAACGCCTCTGCAAGCGATATCATCCTTCAACAGGTAAACGAAATAAGCCTTATTTGCGGGCCATTTGATCGATTCAAAATACGCCTAAGATGAGTAAAAGTTTCACACTTGGAAGACACAAACTTGTGATACACGGTTTCAAACGCAATATTCACTAACAAATATAAATGTGATGATTGTCGTCTACTTTGGTTACATTTAAAGACTGTAGCTTTCTGCCAATTTTGGTATTATGAAAGTCAGATTTCTCCCTTTCGCCATTGGAGGATTGAATGCAGTTGATTCCAAGTGAAACGCTGCCAATTGACCGCAAGGCGCGCGTGAACATGCCATTTTATGATCTCGATCTGCGCCCACCAGACATCCGCATATGTGACTTCAAAGCTGTGATCATAGAATTCAGTGCTGAACGTGCCATGGTCGAAGCAGCGCGCTGCATCCATTGCCCTGATCCGGCAGCCTGTATGCTGGCTTGCCCAACCCACAATGATATTCCTTCTGCCATGTGGCTGATTGAACAGGGGCATTTCTCAGAAGCCGCCAATCTTTATCATCAAACAAGTTCGCTGCCAGAAATTTGTGGACGGGTCTGCCCACACGAGCAGTTATGCCAGGGATCGTGTGTCCTCAATAAACAACACACACCCGTTCTTACTGGAGAGCTGGAGATCTTTGCCGTAGATTTCCAGCGTCGGCATGAAGGCCGTCTTATTCCGCTCGCTCCTCCAACAGGAAAGCGCATCGCCATTATCGGCGCGGGACCGGCCGGTTTGGGCTGCGCCGATCAACTCGTGCAACGTGGACATGAAGTAACCATCTTCGAATCAAAGCCTGCTGCAGGTGGTTTGCTGATGTATGGCATTCCCAATTTCAAACTTCCAAAAGATGTTTGGTTTGAAAAATGGGAAGAATTTGAACGGGCGGGTGTTAAGTTCGTCCCCTATATGTATATAGGGCAAGATAAGACAATTGATGATTTATTCCACGAAGGATTCAGCGCGGTCTTCATCGGCGTGGGATCTGAAATCGATGCGAGGATGGAAAATACACCGGGAACAGACCTGCCCGGAGTCTATGAAGCGACAGACTTCCTGATCCGCGGCAACGTGGACTCGAATCTGCTTCCGTCAAATATGAAGCAGCCTCTCAAAGTGGGCAAGCGCGTGGTTGTGATCGGTGGTGGTGACACCGCTTCCGATTGTCTTCGGACTGCACTGCGCTTAGGTTCAGAAGAAGTAACCTGTCTTTACCGCCGCACGGAGAAGGAAATGCCCGGTGGGAAAAAAGACCGCACGATGGCAAGAGAAGAAGGCGCAAAATATCGTTTCCTTACCCAACCGATTCGATTCATTGCGGGTGAAGATGGAAATCTCGCGGCGGTGGAATGCCTTGAAATGAAACTTGGGGAACCGGATGCAAAAGGTAGGCGCAAACCTGTCCCCGTAGAAGGATCCAATTTCATTGTTGAATGCGATATGGCTGTGCTCGCACTCGGCTATTGGCCCGATCCCATTATTGGAGAAACTACACCGAACCTTGAAACACATGATTGGGGACTGATTACTGCCAATAAAATGAAGGGCATTACTTCTCGTGAAGGTGTCTTCTCTGGTGGAGATTGTGTCACAGGTCCGGATCTCGTCGTGACCGCTATGGTTGCGGGACGTAAAGCTGCCTGGGCAATTGATGAGTATTTGAAAAACAAACAGAACTAATCTACAAATTGATGTAAGAAGAAGCATCTTTAGTAAATAATAAGAACTGACAGTGAAAAAACTGTCAGTTTTTGTTTATGGTTATAATCATCTCATGCTTTACAGAATTTTATATGTACTGGACTTCCTGGCACTCACCCTCGCGATCATGATTGCTGCAACCGGAGATGCTCCACAACTTACCGATACTTCAGACCGCGTCCGTTCATTTACGCGCGAAATCGAATTTGACTATCCTAACTGGGTGTGGAACGCAGCCTGGATTAAGCTTGAACAGGCTTCAATTGGATTGCCGTATTTGTTTGATCGTGCCACAAATAAACAGGTTGTGGTCGAATATCTTCGTACAACGAAAGATCTCATGCAGGCTGAATCTCAAATTGAAAAAATCTTTGCTGATCCTGCCATCACCGACAAAGAATCCAGCAGTGCTTACGTGCGCGCGCAACGTGACGAACTGATCGCCAGACAAAACTCGCTTGCACCTCTTGCCGAAGCAACCCTCCAAAGCCAAATCAGCCAGGCGCTTGCAGAAGATGGTCTCACAACGCTGGGGCAGCCCTTGCCTCCTGTGCTCTATCATATTTCATCTACACCTATGGCATTGATTGTTTCGCCGCGCAATAAAATCGAACAAATCGCCAATGTCTCCGTTCTGCCCACGCTCACGCTCGATGATCAAATCAAAGTTGAAGATCAGGTGGCGCACTCACTGAATGTCTCTACATTGGTGGTTGGGACAGGTGGCATCGGTGTTTATCCCACCATGGTAATGGAAACTACCGATCTCGACTGGACATTGAGTACCGTTGCCCACGAATGGACTCATAATTACTTGAACGTTCGTCCACTAGGATTGAATTACAGTACGACTCCCGAACTTCGTACTATGAACGAAACAACTGCGAATATTGTTGGGGGTGAAGTAGGACAACTTGTGATGCAAAAATACTACCCTGAACTGCTCGCCTCATCATCAAGCAAAAACTCGATCTCGTTTAATAAATCAACTCTCCCCTCAAACGGACTCGATGATCCGCTGCCTTTTGATTTTCGAGCGCAGATGCATGAGACGCGCGTCACCGTGGACAAATTGCTTACCGAAGGCAAAATCGAAGAAGCAGAATCATATATGGAGCAGCGCAGACAACTCTTCTGGAAAAACGGATATCTCATCCGTAAGCTTAATCAAGCCTACTTCGCCTTTAACGGAGCATACGCAGATGTGCCCGGCGGCGCAGCAGGTGAAGACCCGGTGGGTCCTGCGGTCCGTGCATTACGCGCACAAAGCTCCTCACTGGCAGACTTTGTGAACACCATTGCATGGATGACATCTTTCCAGCAACTCCAACAAGCAATTCATCAATAGATACTTATGCGTAAACTTTCTTCTTTGCTCTTCCTTGCCATCCTCTTAACCGCATGTACTCCCTCACCTGCTTCACCTGCTAGTCCAGTTCCTACAATCCCCAACCTAATTATTCCGACCCCTCCTGCTTGTACAGTCGTTCTCACCGAACCCACACCAGGTCCAGAAACCCCCTCGCTTTTCCCGCCTGAAAGCGCAACGGATCACGTGCGCGGCGCGGAGAAACCAATCGTTACGATCACAGAATACAGTGATTATCAGGATGTCAGAAGCGGACTGTTTGCAAAAGTGATCGATCAATTGCTTGAAGAACATCCAAACGAAGTGCGAGTGTTGAGTCGCATCTTTCCATTGATGAGCATTAACGATAAAGCTGCCCTCGCCGCGCAAGCTGCCGAAGCAGCTGCAGAACAAGACAAATTCTGGGAAATGCATGATTTGTTATACGCTCAACAGAATAGCTGGATCAGCCTGTCAGCGAAGGATTTTGAACAATGGCTCGCCTCGCAAGCGTCGGCTTTGGGAATGAACGTGGATCAATTTCAAGCGGACTTGAAACGCGAAGATATCGTTGCTGAAGTCCAACAGGCGTGGGAAGGCGGCCAAAAAATGGGATTGCCCGGCACGCCGCTCATTCTCATTAATCGGCAAATTTATGGCGGACCCCGCAATTACGAGAGTCTCAACGATATTATCCAATTGATCGCGCTCGGGAAACGACAATATACATCTTGCCCAGCAATTACTGTCCAACAAGATAAAAACTACATCGCCACCCTGCATACAGAAAAAGGAGATATCAGAATCCGGTTGTTTGCAGATACAGCACCAATGACCGTCAATTCATTTCTCTTTCTCGTGCGCAATGGCTGGTACGATAATATTACGTTCCATCGCGTTATTCCTAATCTCTTCGCGCAAACCGGCGATCCAAGCGGAACAGGGAAAGGTAATCCCGGTTATTACATCATCACCGAAATAGACCCGTCATTAAAGTTCGACAAGCCTGGCCTGGTTGCGATGGTCAACTCGGGCCCCGATACAAGTGGAAGCCAATTCTTTATTACTTACGCGCCCACTACACAATACAACGGACAATATACTATATTCGGAGAAGTCCTCAGTGGTATGGAAGTGTTGAAACAATTGACACCGCGTGACGCTCAACCTGGGACAGATACGCCACCTGGAGATAAATTATTAAGCATAACAATTGAAGCGAAATAGTCCACACCCGCCCTCCCTAAATTCCATGGAAGAAGTTGTGATTCTTCAAGAGTTCATTAACCTAAGTTGTCACTTTGAATATTATGTTTGTTTTGAACCGCCGAGACGCAGAGTTCACAGTGTTTAGATTCAAATTTCTCTGCTTTCTCCGCGGCTCTGCGGTGAATTTGCTGCATGCAGCAAATTGGGTTAACCATGAATTTTAAGGGAGGTATCCCGCCTCTGGCATGTGCAGGGGTATGGTAATATAACCTCATGTCATTAACTCTTCCATCTTCCATTGCATATGACGGTGATCTTGCCCAGCTTGTCGGCTTACGACATAAACATTTTATCCTCACACTTCAAGCTGGGGCAAAATTTGAAACGCATCGCGGCATTCTTCAACACGATGACTTGATCGGCAAACCTTGGGGTACACAAGTTTTCAGCCATATTGGTGCGCCGTTTTTTTTGTTACAACCCTCCCTTGCCGATCTGATCAGGGAATTACCCCGCACAACGCAGATCCTCTATCCAAAAGATATTGGATTCATTCTCGTGACGATGGGCATTGGTCCCGGTCAAACAGTAATAGAGGCAGGCACAGGCTCTGGCTCGATGACTACGGCGTTGGCATTTGCCGTGGGACCGGAAGGACATGTGATTTCCTATGAGGTCAAACCGGATGTGCAGAATCTGGCGCGCAAAAACTTGACGCGTTTCAGCCTCGATTCGCGCGTGAACTTCAAACTGCGTGACATCCAAGGAGGCTTCGATGAGACCGATGCAGACTGTTTCTTCCTCGATGTCCAAAATCCGTACGACTACACTGGTCAGATACGCGCTGCGCTCAAGCCCGGAGGATACTTATGTTGTCTGGTTCCTACATTCAACCAAGTTGAAAAGACTTTACAAGCACTACGCCAAACCAGGTTTGCGTTCGTAGAAGTTTGCGAATTGCTACTTCGCTATTACAAAGCTGAACCTGCGCGCCTCCGTCCCACGGATAGAATGGTCGCTCACACCGGCTTCCTTGTCTTTGCCCGTCGAATCGAACCAAGCGAAGATCCGCGTGGGAAAGAATTAGCAGAAGAGGTAGGTGTAGATCACAAAGTAGAGGTCATCTAATGCGCCGCATGTTCCGTCGCCAAATCCGTAGAACGCTTGCTCAAGAAGTCCCGCCTATTTTGCAGGAAGCAAACTTTGTCTTCGACAAAGGTGAATATGGACGTGCCGCTGAACTCTTTGAACAAATTGCTCAAACCGCCACCGCTCGTGGTGGTCCCCGCGCTCCAATGTTTCAACTAGAAGCCGGACGCGCACGCATCCTGGCCGGGCAGCCGTCATTAGGGATGCCATCCCTCAAGCGCGGACTCGAATTGCTTGCACAACATAGGCAATTTGCAAGATTACATCAAGCTGGAATGCGCGTGATCTCAGAACTCAACGAACACGGGCTAAAGAACGAAGCCTCAGAAATAGAGACGTGGCTCAAAACTGTTTTGCCATCCACACCTTCATTTGCTTCTCCAAAAACACCAACGAAAAGACCTGTGCTCCCGACCCATTGTCCATCCTGCGGCGCGGCCGTGCGACCTGATGAAGTCGAATGGCTGGATGAGGTCACTGCTGAATGCGCCTACTGTGGAAGCCCTATCAGGGAAGAGAATTGATCGCGAAGTCAAAAAAACATTCTGTACTTCTTTCCTTGCACACATACATTATCTCTTCGCGGATCGTAACTCAAATATGCCAATCACAATAACAGAAGACTACATCTTACAACATTTACGCGATGCCATTCAAGGCGATCCGGCCTCCGATGGCTTTTCGGAAATTGAATTGAACGAGGAAACACATCTAAAGTGTGCAGCAGTTCTGATTCCACTGGTTTGGTATGACGAGGAATGGCATCTGCTTTTCACACGCCGAACAGATACGGTTGAATCACACAAGGGACAGGTTTCCTTTCCCGGTGGCGGATGTGACGAGGGCGAGACGACGCCTGAACAAACCGCTTTGCGCGAAGCAGAAGAGGAGATTGGTCTCAACCCAAACGATGTGAAGGTTCTTGGCAGATTGTCAAATCTCGTCACGATCACCTATTTCCGAGTCACGCCTGTGGTGGGAGTCGTCAAATGGCCTACTGTCTTTCGCGTGGGCGAACATGAAGTTGCGCGCATCTTTACGATTCCGCTTGGGTGGTTGTCGAATCCATCGAACCGCTGGCAGTTTGAACGTCCAGGTACGACGCGTTCTCTCATCGCGTATCATCCATATGATGGCGAATTGCTCTGGGGTGCAACCGCAAGAATGACGGTAGATTTCTTGAAGGTATTGGGGTTGTGACCTGTCATTGCGAGGAGCGCTCTTCCCTGGCACCGTGCGGCTTAAGCCGTACCAGGGCAGGTGTGCGACGAAGCAATCCCCAACATCGCGAAGAGATTGCTTCGCTCATTGCATTCACTCGCAATGACATGAATAAAAAGCATGCAGAAACCAATGCGTAGTGTTCCATTTATTATTAAGTTAGTAGCGGTGCACACGTTATTGGGCAACCACGAGCCTGCCAGAACGCTGGCTCTTACACCTCATATGAGCCAAACGGACAGCCTACAAATGACGGTTCGACTTACAACTTCTTGCGGCTCACTTTATAACAGGCGAGGAGGTTGCCTGAGCCTTCCCATGTACGAGTGGGAATAAGTTTGAGTGAGACTGGCGGACGACCTTCGAACAGCGGTGTGCCTTCGCCTGCGATCACCGGAAAAAACGTAAGATGCAGTTCGTCTACCAGATCATGAACGAGTAGATCATTCCAGAGCAGGCGACTCAAGATCACCAAGATGTCTTTGCCGGGTTGCTGTTTGAGCGCGGAAATCTCCTTATACGCATCCACCCGTTTGATGATGTGCGTATTATCCCAGGGTGCTAATTCATCGGCAGTCAGCCGATCCGAAATGACAACTTTCTCTATGGACTTCATCAGCTCGGCAATCTCACGTCTGATCACGGTAGCATTGGGGTCATTCGGCACACCCGTCCAATAATCTTTATTGCCCAAAAATGCAGTGTGGCTTAATAATAGGAAATCAGCTGTCCGCAACCGTTCCGCGTTGTAGGTATCGAAGCTATGGTCACTTGAGTAGTCTTCGTGGTAGTAGTCAAATAGAGAGTTGATACTTTTGTCCTTTCCTTCGTAGTAGCCATCCAGTGTGACAAAGTTGCTGACGATGAGTTTACGCATGATACTCCTCCTCTCCTAATCGCTAATCAACTGAAATTACTAAGAGGTCCTTATTGTAGAACATATATTCTATCTGTCAAGACGGGAATAAAATGTAATGAACTCTCTTTTGGCAGAATGCATCCCACTATCACGACCCCGGTGCTTGCTCGAAGGTTGGGTACACGCTTTGTTGGCTTGACCCAATGAACGCAAGACTTGCCGCCCGAAAAAAGCAGCCTACCTACCGAAACCTTGATCTAAAAAGACTCGAACTCATTGCGCAATCAATCGCCTGAATAACCAGCGAAGAAAATTTCATCTGGTTTGCCATTCTTATATACGATGATATAAGTCGCTTCCCCTCCATTACGCAATCTCTGGATTTCATCACTCTTTTGTTCGACTATGCTTCGCTCAAGCTTGTCATTTCCAAATTTTTCTTTGGCTTCTATTGTTGAAGCTTCAGTTTCTCAAAATGCTTCCGTCTGAGGACACGAAGGATGAATCGCTGCGGTGGCGAGAAGGCGGCTCGACCGGTTTCGGTGTCTACTGGTTCGATCTTGTCGATCACATACTCCTTGCCATACCAGACCAGCGTACCGCCTCCGGCTGCCACTACGTTCTTATGCCAATCAACATCAGGCCCATACGTGAGCTCGATCACAAAGCCATCTTTGACTGGAGCCACAATGATCGGTGTCTCATAATGCTTGCCACTGCGCCGTCCGACGTGCCGAACAATTGAGAAAGGTCCGAATGAGAAACGCGCGAGCCGGCGGGTCAGCGGATTCAAGATGTACTTGAGAACAATAAGCAAGCCATTACGGAGTTGCTGTTGAAGATTCATCGAGTGTCGCCTCTTCCAAACGTTTCCGAAACCATAATGATGCGACGATCAAAACTGTAAAACCACCACGTGTTCATGCAGTAGTGACGAACTGCCTAACGGTGTGTTTGCGAAACACCCCTGCGCAGCGCCCTGTGGGTGTGGGTACCCGCTGGTGGGCGGACGTGGACAGAGCCCATTATGCGGAAAAATGCTCAAGTACAGAAACGACCTTTTCGCGTGGTGAGTCCCACCAGCCTGCACTGCCGTCTCGCACTGACGTGCCTCCGTTGCTTGCGGCACGAACGGTGAGCGAAGCGAATGTGTCGAGCGCACGTCGCAGACTGTCGCAACAGCGACGTGCGCTGCGGGGCTGTGTTGAGCGGTGTTTCGGAAAAAGGCGTAGGCTCATAAAGCTCGTATTAGCGAGTGGAAGCATCCTCTTCGATCTCTAGAACTACGCGTTTGACGCGTACTCTTGATTTTGGTGCAATAGGTTTAGCGCTCATGGCATCCCATACCCGATCTCCTATGATAACTGTACCGCTATTATGCACTGTGGTTTGTGTTTCCCCAAAAGTTCCGACAGAGGAATTGGCCTCATCCATTTGCTTCTTACGATCATCAACTACAAGTTTCATGATTTCAAAGGAGGTCATCACCACTCCAAAGCCTTCCAACGCTTCGCGAAGACGAGGCTCAGTGCTGATCTCGTTACAAATGCGCCCATGCTCCGATGATAAATGCCCACTATCGATCTCGCGAATCATCTTGCGTAACTCTGTGCTGATAAGACCCGCTGTGACTGCTTCGATGTTTCCCACTGAGACAACCACCTTAACTGGATCGAGTACCTTGTAATACCAACGGAAATCAATCGAAACCGGGATGAAATCCTTTGTTGTAGCTTCCTGATCCGAGATTTCACGGCTTTGCTCCCGCAGATCCACTGTTACGCTCCTATCAATTGTAGGAATCAGAACAGCAATGCCCGGGCCCTTTGGTGTATCCAACGGACGCCCGAGGCGGAATACAACTAAACGCAGATGTGCTGGAACGATGCGAATGGCGGTCGCCAAGAAGAAAAAGGCGAGGACAATGGTTGCCCCAATAAAACACAATGCGGTGCCGCCAACGGAGCTATTCATAGTAATCTCCTTCCTTCAAAATCTGAGAGACTATTGCCGCCTAACGGCTCGCGTTATACCCCTGCGGGGCACTGGTGGGTGGGAGCGTGGACGCGCGGTCGAAACGGAAACAGCCCAAAGCCAGAAAAATGCTTGAAAGTGCGGCAGAATCCCCAGCGTCTAGTGCACGCTGTGTTAGGCGCAGGCCGGGTTACCAAGTAAGACTGCAAGAGGCCATCAGACTAGGCCCATAAATGGAATGCTGTGGTACGGGTATGCACAATAAGCCGGTTTAGGCCGGACTTGAGGTTACCTCAGGGCGAAACCCGGAGCAAAGCAGGTCAATTTGCTTGATATGTCCATCTTGGACTATACAGTACGCCTGCTGTTCGACGATGTACCATTGGTCTTCGTGAGCACGGAAGCGGTAGGTAATGTGTAGTCGATCGTGCATCGGCTGAACTTCTGAGGTAAGGAGCATGAGTTGGTCAGCGTCACCGAACCATTTCTGA
>WNFX01007917.1_pt1 | contig 17819 bp, 12 predicted proteins | sample 5400111 | NCBI WGS metagenome assembly WNFX01 (sample SAMN13153363, study PRJNA577476) | soil metagenome | isolation source: 40 cm soil or saprolite under grassland replicate 1 | place: USA:California | collected 2016-06-15 | reverse complement strand
TGTTGCGCTGGATCTCGCTCGTCCCCGAGTAGAGCTTACTGCCGATCGCGTCGCGCAGTTCCCGCTCGACCTCGTACTCGGTCATGTAGCCGTAGCCACCGTGGATCTGGATTGCGTCCTCACAGCATTTCACCCAGCAATCGGCGATATGCAGCTTGGTCATCGCTGCCTCCAGGTACACGGCCTTACGATGCCCGCTCAACCACCCGTAATGGTAAAGCATGTGCCGGGAGCTCTCGACTCGCACTTTCATGTCCACGATCTTGCTCGCCACTAGCTGGTATTTGCCGATCGACTGGCCGCCTTGTTTGCGCTCGTTTGCATAACGGATGCACGTCTCCAACAGTCGTTGCATCGACCCGACCGCGCTGGCCAGGATGCAGCCGCGCTCCCAAGTCATCGACCGCGTGAACAGAAAAGTGCCCCCGCCTTCTTTGCCGAGCAGGTTTTCTTCCGGTACCTCGCAGTTTTCGAAAAACACTTCGGCCATTGGCGATGTGCGCACGCCCATCTTCTCGAGCTTGCGCGCGACGTTCATCCCCGGCGAATCTTTCTCGACAAGGAACGCGGTGATTCCATCCGGACCGCGCGTTTTGTCCACTGTGGCAAAGACGACGAGCAAGTCCGCGATTGGGCCGTTGGTGACAAAGATTTTGCTGCCGTTGAGGACGTACCTGGAGTCTTTCTTGATGGCGGTCGTGGCGAGAGCGAATGCGTCGGAGCCGCTATTCGGTTCGCTCATAGCGTTGCCGCCGATGAGCGTGCCGTTGCAAAGGCCGGGCAGGTATTTTTTCTTTTGCGCCTCGGTGCCGTTGTAGACGAGCGGAATGACCGCCGTCCACATGTGCGCATTGATGGAGAAGAGCAGGCCGTTGTCCTTGCAGGCGTACCCGAGCCGCTCGAGCGCCGCCACCGTGGTGAGTGGATCCTGGCCGAACCCGCCGTATTCGGTGGGGACGAGCAAGCCCTGGATGCCGAAGTCACCGCACTTTTTCCAGGCGTCGTGGTTGAAAATGCCGTCGCGGTCGTTCTCGATCATGTCATAGTTGAGTTGCTGGCTGGCGAAACGGCCAACCGCGTCCAGTAGCTCTCGTTGTTGGTCCGACCAGGCAAAGTCCATCGCGTTGAGTTTTTGTTTCGGCCCGTGAGCCGCTTCTCCCGTCTCGAACAGCTTCAGCAAGGCCGGTGCCGTGTGCTGCGAGCGTCCCGCGGGACACGCGGTAAGCGGCCATTCTAGGGGCGAGCGGCGGAGCGGTCAAGCAAACGCGTCGGTCGGTTGTGTCGTAATCTGGAGGGCCACGCTCCCGTCGTGGCTTTGGTTGCGTTCAACAAACCCAGACGCGGCGGAGCGCGTCCGTTCGGCACCAAATTAGGGTGATTATATACTTGGCGCATCACGCGCAAGGTGGAAGAATCGGTTTCGTGACAGGGCGGCAAGGCAACCTGCTCATGGGCGATCTTCGAGATTCGGCGTTGAGCAGTTTGGTGATATAGAGGGTAAGCAATGCCGAAGCGAAACTACAAATACATCAAGCTCATCCTTGGGTGGAAACAGCGGGAGGCGTTCATGCAAGATTTAGCCATCGTTCGCACGAAGAGACTCCACAAGGTTGTCAACTCATTTGCCACGAGCATAGACAGGCTTTCGGCCCTTTCTGTGTCCATGTCAGAAATCGCTTATCGAGTAAGACGTGAACAGTGGTCGATGGATTACTCGATTTTCAAGGTTCACCACATTATTCCAGAACCTCTTACCAACTTCAACATTTCGCCGGAATGTCGAGTCGAGTTTGACCGACAGATTGAAAAATTCAATTCTCTACCAAGGCCTAAGTTAAGCGAATTTATGGCGACTTGGGGAGCGGGATACATCATTATGATGTTGGACGCCTCGACCGGGATGAGGGAGAGCATAGAAGCGCTTCTGTGTTCTGTGATTATTGAGTCGTGGACGACGTTTGAGACTCTGTCCTCTGATTTATTGGTGAGCGCGGTAGATGTTGGGCCCGCTAGGTTGCGTCAGCGAATGATCAGAAGGGCGGTTAAGCCTGAGTGGTCGCATGACGAACAGGAGGATGTTGAAGATTTAGAATACGACCCAGCGAAGAAATTTGGCTCAGCACTGCTCGAAAGCGGAGGCATTTCTTTTCGCTCGTTAAGGCTGATTAAAAAGAACTACGAACTTGTGTTTGGAGCAAAAATTAAAACGGCGTTTGAGGCTGAGGATGGCTACATTGACGTGCTGTCAGCGTACCGAAATGCATTGGTCCACAATGCCGGTCGCGCCGATAGAACCTTCACAAAACAAGTAAAAGGCTTCCCACAGTTCGAAAAGATAAAAAAGAAAACAAAGCTCGCGCTGGATGGGGAACTGGTAGCGAAATTTAAGACAACAGCGGCATCAGTGGGCGCAAAGTTAATTCACTTTGTTGACGATGTGCTGACGCCAATTCAGCGATGCCTGTGATGACTCTTAATCTTGCGTTGCTCTTTATATTGCAACTCGCGGCGCTCCAATTCTTGCTTTGGAACCGAGAGAATTTGCTTCATTGCCTTTTTGAATTTCTCGGACGGCTTTTGCTCGGTCGCTGTCGGCATGACAGCAGCACGATACACAGTTCCTCGCTATCGCGCAATCACAGGATCACAGGTCAGTTTTGTCGCCAGTATTTTTGCAGGCGAATCCTTTTGAGTGCCTCGTGCGTAGTGATCGGCGCACCGGTAATGTCATGCGGCCCTGATTCGATGTTGCACAATGGACAATAAAAAGCATTGGCGGCTCTCACCTCAAGCGGCCCCTCGCACTTCGCGCAAAACGGCTGTCTGTCAGCGTTCCACAGAATCCCGAAACGCACGCGCGTTCGTGTACGTTGCCAAAGCTGATGACACCATATTCCGAGAACGAGAATTAACACCCCTATTGCAGATAGGCTCAGCGCTACTACTCGCGCTGGGAATGTCCATTGTGTGTTTTCTGGTGCTATCCACGTCAAAAGAGCCGTTACCAGTGCTCCTAGTATTGCCGTTCCTAGAGGCACTAGTCCTTTTGGCAACGCAAATGCTGATACGTAGGAATTGTCCTTCGCATCTTTGGGTGCGTGGGTATTCACCTCTTGTTACGCCGCCTGCCACGTCCCTGACGGTGGAAGCGAACCACCGTCCTCTTGACCGATGAGCTTGGAATACATCAACCGTTTCCCCGCAAAGCTTGCAATAGCTTTCAAGAATCGCCCTTTATCATTGTCTTTGCGTTCGTTAAATCGGAACGCCTGCTCATCCAAGTATCGGAAAAGATGAAAAGGTTCAACGCTAACGTACGTCCCCTTGATGCCGCGCTTGAGCAGCGACCAGAAGTTTTCCAGTCCGTTCGTGTGGACATGGCCTTGCGCATAGCTCTCCGCATGGTCAATGACTTGGTGAACAAACTCGTCATTGAGTCGCGCGTAAGAACAAAAGGCATCCGTGATTACTTCCGAACCCTTTTCCACGTTTTCGCGCACAGTGGAATCGAGTTGATCGCGGCGCACGTTAGGCAGCACCTTGCAGCGAACACGCGATTCACGCTCAGGCGAATTACGTTCCAGCAATCCCATAACGGCAGCCTTACCTGCACCACCAGTTCCAAGGTGTTTCTTCTTATTCTTGTGCATATTGCGAGCAAGACCACCGATAAACGTTTCGTCGGCCTCTATACGCCCTTTCATTTTCTCAATAGAGCCATCCTGCATAGCGAGCCGGATTCGGTGCAGCATGAACCAGCCCGTTTTCTGAGTGACGCCAAGGGAGCGCGCCAGTTCGCACGAACTGACTCCGTTTTTAGCATTCACAATCATCCAAGTTGCGGGAAGCCATTTGTCCAAACTAAGAGGACTGTCTTCAAAGATCGTTCCAACTTTGACGGTGAACTGTTTGCGGCAGTTTTTGCAGTTCCAAACGCGGCGAGGCAAAACAAGCTTTCCAATGTTCTCAGAGCCGCAATGAGGACACTGGATGTTATTAGGCCATCGCATTGCAGCCATAAAATCGTGGCACTTCTCGGCACCGCCAAAGTAGCGAATAGCGCCGGTCAATGTTTCAGGAATGTGATCAAAATTCTTCGCTTTCATGCCACCAATTTACCCCTCTCGTATAATGTGTCAAGTATATAATTACCCAAATTAGGACACTACGGGGAGCTAGATACGCTTGACTAGTCCGCGACCCGCTCAGATGCAACCCTGTGGATCCTTCGTGGAGCAAGGGAGCAGATCGCTTTTCGTGATTCGGTGCGCGATTTCGCTCGCCAGGAATTGAATCGGGGAACCGACGACAGAGATCGGACCGGTCAATTCCCAGCTGAGCCTTGGAAAAAATCTGCGAAGTTTGGGATCTTCGCACTTCCACTTCCATTGGATTACGGCGGGCTCGCCGTGATATGCTCGCGCTCCACAGAAGCGAAATCGTAGCGGTATGAGCTTCGCTCTAGCAACTGCTGCATCCGAACGCTCTCTGATTCCGGGTCAAAGCAACACTTGGTGAAGAATCGAGGCCGCGCAGTGGAGGGAGGGAGGAAGCGAGTATTGGCGAACCCCCTTAACCTGCTCCAGGCTGAACGCCAAGCCCGTTCTCCTTGGGAATAATCAATTCTCTAGCGATCACAGCGAGGAAACACCGACAGGCCTTTTGAGTCCTCGAAAGGCGGCGATTAGCTCAACGGCGAGCGCTACGAGAAGCATCAGGCTCAAGCGCCTGCAAACGCCGCGTTGCGCTCCGCGTCGCGTGCGACCATGTCGCGGAAAACGTCTTCCCATCGGGCGTTGCAACTGGGTTTAACGAAATCTTTGCGATCGATGACGAATTTCTTGTATCGGTGAAACTGCTTCGGGTCTTCGAGGAGTGTGAAAAAGTCATCGTACTTTTTGTAGTTCTCAAAGAAGTCTCCCGAGAGCATGTAATGGCCTGCCGCCATCGCGCTCTCATGCGCCTTGTGCGTCACGCCATCCGCGCCGGCCTGCGCCCATGTCACGCTGTGCGGGTTGTAGAAAAGACGGATCATTCGATGCACGAAATTGTAGGCGCCGGAGATATGCTTGTAAGCAGTGACCAGCATCTCGTTCTCGCCGTTGAGTCCTTCGGTGAGCTGTTTATGGACGGCTGGAGCGACGAGGTGTGCGCTCTTCATCGAGAGAAAAATGCCGCTCGAAAAGATCGGGTCGATGAACCCGCGCGCATCTCCGACCATGGCGTAGTTGGAGCCGTAGTGGTTCTGGACTTCGTAGGAATAGTTCCCGTTGATCATCATCGGAATGACCTGTGAGCTACCCTCCAGCAGCTCACGAACGAACTTCGACTGCATGAGTTCCTGCATGCAAAGGTCGCGCTTCCAATCGGTCGAGCCACTCTCCTTCAGTTTCCGCTGCTCGTCGCGGATGTAGGAATTCTGCGCAACGAAGCCGGCCGTGATGCGGTTTTCTCCGATAGGAAAAACCCAGATCCAGCCCTTCTGTTCTCGGCCCATGTAAATGATGATCGAGAGTCCTTCTTCGAGTCCGCCGCGAAGTTTGACACCGCCCCAGTGCGACCAGATCGAGGTCCGATCAAGCTCCTCGCGCGGCTTGCGCCAGCCGTTCTTGGCGCCGATGAAAGCATCGCGCCCGCTGGCGTCCACGAGGAACCGCGCGCGATGGACAGTCTTCTGGCCAGTCGAATCCAGACTCGTCACCCTCACGCTGTCACTCGCGCTCGTAATGTCCGCATCGACAACGGATGTCTCCTCGCGGACCTCGACGCCGCTTTTCGCGGCATTTTTCAAAAGCATTAGATCGAAGTCGGCGCGGATTACTTGGAATGAAAGATATGTCTCATTCTTGATGATGTGGTCAAAACACCAAGTGGTCGAGGTCGTGCCGTCGCGATCAATGAAACGCACGCCCGGTTTGCGGACGAAGTTCTTTTTCATTTCTTCGACCACGCCAAGGTTTTTGAGGAGCGAATAGCAGAACGGCAGAAGCGATTCACCGACGTGTTCTCGCGGAAATCTTTCTCGCTCGAGCAACAGAACGCTGTGCCCGTCGCGCGCGAGCAACGTTGCCGCTGTCGAACCGGCCGGTCCGCCTCCAATAACGATAATGTCGTGGTAAGTTTCTTGTTTCATCGTGTTCCTACTTAGATTTCGGCAAAAATTGTCTGCCTGTTCCTAATTGAAGCTGGTAATTATGGGCATTCGGTTCGCAATGTCAAAAAGGGGGTCGTGTTCCAAGTTCGAGCGGCGTTCCCTATGGTTGGTCCACTGGTGTCACAAACACGATTTGGAGAGCTTACCGTTTGACTTTTCTAGGCGACAGCCGAAAACAAAGCGCTTATGTTGGAGCTTTGGAGAAGGTGCAGAAGCGTAATACACAGCCATTTTCGAAATCCCGCCGGTGAATTGGTCCAGCACTTCCGTTAAAGATTCGATTGCGGTTGAGGCGAAGAAATAACGATTTGCGTGAAATCCTCAATTCTTGCGTGGATAAGATCGGCTGCTCATCCGGCAACCGTTAGGCGTGCATTAATAACTGCTGTGATCGTCGGCTTCGTGCTCATCGCGGTCAATCATTCATCCGCCATTATCTCCGGTCAGATAACCCGTCCGCGCGTTATCCAGATGTGTCTCACCGTCCTGGTTCCCTACGTCGTTTCGACAGTGTCTAGTGTTGCGACACGGAATGAGCGCCGCTAAACTTAATTTCAACTTCAAATTCAGTGATAAACAGTTGTCGCGATTCGAGATGAATAAGCGCATCGCAAGTCTGATGATCCTGCCGAAGAAGGGGCAGTGCGCCTTACAGAGATCAAACCGCAGATTTTCTTCTCGCCAAGCGGTTATATTTATGACAATTACCATACTGTAATGTCAGAAATGCTTGCTTTTCGATTCGAGCTTGCGGCAGAGGATCATTGAAGATGCTGCGCACGTTTGAACGCCTGGCAAGTTGAAAATGGCGATTGTGCATGGCAATGAATTTCGCGAAAATTCAATTTTCTAAAACAAAGATATAGTATGATCTCTTCAAAGAAATACGACGTGGTCATTATTGGCGGCGGACCGGCGGGTTCGACAGCGGCCACCTTGCTCGCGATGAGCGGGCATTCGGTGCTGGTTTTGGAAAAGGCAAAATTCCCTCGTGATCACGTAGGCGAATCGCTGCTGCCCTTCTGTTATCCGCTTTTTGAACAGCTTGGGATCCTGGATCACATGAAGAAAACGTACGTTCGCAAGCCGGGCGTGCGATTCCTGGATACCGATGGCAACCACTACACGACATGGTGCTTCGGCCACGTGATGGAGGGCCCGGATTCTCTTTCGTTCCACGTACCGCGAAACGTTTTTGACCAGATGCTGCTGGAAAACTCGCGCAAGCACGGCACGACGGTCGAGGAGGAAACCAAGGTCACGCGGGTGGATCTTGATGACCCCGATGGCGGCGTCGAAGTCACTGCGATGAAGGCCCGCGGTGCGAAGGTGAAGTACCACGGCCGGTTCCTGCTCGATGCCAGCGGCCGGGACACGTTCATGGCCAATCGCAACGGCTGGAAGAAGCCGCACCCCCAGCTCGACCGCACGGCACTAAGCACGCATTGGATGGGCGGGAACCAGCTCGGTGGGATTGCCGAAGGGCTCTTGCAGATTCTTTACCTCGGCGGCGATAAACAGGGGTGGATTTGGGTCATCCCCATTCTCGAAGGCCGCCTTAGCGTAGGGGTGGTGTTGAATGACTCCTACATTCGCGAGCAAAAGAAAAAGTTGCTGCCCACGCATGGGAAAGAATGGCAAGTGGCGCTCTACAAGCAGGAGCTGATGGAGTCGCCATTTCTGAGAAACGTGCTCGATGGCGCGCGGATCGTCCAACCGTTAATGGTCAATGGTAATTTCTCCTATTTCATCGACTCGGATAAGAAACATGGAGGGAACTTTGCGCTGATTGGCGACGCTTCAACCTTCATTGACCCGATTTTTGCCAGCGGGGTGTATCTTTCAATGAACAGCGCGCGCATGGTGGCCGATGCGCTGCACATGCGCTTTACCGAGGGAGAGGAGCAAGGCGGGGCGGCTATGGACCGCGCCTACGCGCAGATCAATGGCGCCTACAAATTCGTCAACAAAGCAATCATGTATTTCTATAATCCGCAAGCGATCAATCTCGCGCAGGCCGGATACGCGGCGCCCGCTTTGGAGAACCACCAGTATTACGAAGATATTATGGCGGTGGGCCATTATTTGCTCGCTGGCGATTTTTTCGAGCGACACAAGGAATATAGCGAATTCCTGGACGTACTTCAGGACGAGCGGCTCTTTAAGAGGTACAAAAAGTTTGTCATCGAGCGACCCGAGTTCCAAGCGGATACTTGTGGTATAGCGCGCTCGTCTGTTTTCCCCGCGGAGCCGCCGGTCCTTCCGGTGATGCAAAATTGAGCGACGCGTCGCACGTGTAATCGATCGGGCTTCTACGAGCATGAGGATGATACCGGCGCGATCTGGGATTCTCGAGGTGTCACTGAGTTAAGTGATGGACTTTTCATGGAACAAAGAGCAGCTGACTCTTCGAGCGCTCTCGCCAGCCGTATCTATTCAGGAACTTGGGAGATTCAGAACGTGATCATCTCCGCATATCTCGGCCCTTAGGCCAATGGCCTACGTTTTACATCAACTGCTGACCGAGAGCGCCGGGCAACGCCCCGATGCTGAAGCGGTGCGCCTTCTTGATCAAACTCTCACTTATGCGGAGCTGGAAAAACTCAGCAACCAGCTGGCGCACGCGTTGATCGAAAGCGGCGTAGCGCCGGGTGATCGGGTCGGTCTGTATCTAAGCAAGTCGCCAGCGGCGATTGCCAGCATATTCGGAGTGATGAAAACCGGCGCGTGTTACGTTCCGGTCGATCAAAGGGCGCCTGGATTACGCGTCGTGGAAATAGCCCGGCAGTGCAACTTTCGCGCGCTCATCACGAGTTCGTCGCTTTACCAGAAACTCGGCGCCACTTTGCATGATGAATGTCCGATGGCAGGCATCTTCTTCGTTGATCAACCCCCCGATGCGGTACTTCCTGTACCGGTCTTTATCTTTGCCAATTCGCTGGCTGGCTACCCCACTGAGCCACCCGCAGTCGAGGTTATCGACCAGGACCTCGCCTACATTCTTTTTACCTCGGGGTCCACAGGCAATCCCAAGGGCGTGATGCTCTCCCACCTCAACGCGTTGACCTTCGTTAACTGGGGCGTCGAGACCTTTGGCATTACTGCGGACGACCGTCTCTCAAATCATGCGCCGTTTAACTTCGACGTGTCGGTCTTCGACATTTTCGTCGCGATCAAAGCCGGTGCGGCGATCTCGCTGGTGCCGGAAGGACTATCGGTTTTCCCCGTGCAGCTCTCCGCGTTTATCCAGAATCAAAAGATCACCGTCTGGTATTCCGTACCGACGGTTCTGACGCTTTTGCAGTCCCGCGGAAAGCTGGAAGAGCGCGACTTGAGTTCGCTCCGGTGGGTGCTCTTTGCCGGCGAGGTCTTTCCGAGCAAACACCTGCGTGCCCTGATGGAGAAACTCCCGCACCCGCGTTACGCGAACCTTTACGGGCCGACTGAAACGAATGTCTGCACTTGGTACGAAGTTGGTCAAATCCCCGAAAATCAAACGACCCCGATCCCGATCGGCAAAGCCTGCGCCAACATGGCGGTCATTGCTATCGACCGCGGCTACCGCGTTGAGCTAGGTGAGATCGAAGCGGTGCTGGTCGCGCATCCGGCCGTCGATGAGGCGGTAGCTTTGGCGATTCCGGACGAGGCGATTGGCAATACCATCCGTGCAATTGTGACTATTAATGACAGCCGTTCGCTGACCTCGACTGAGTTGAAGCGACATTGCGCTGAGAAGTTGCCGCCTTATATGGTGCCGGAAGAAGTCGAGATTAGTGACACCCTGCCCAGAACCGGGAACGGGAAGATTGATCGACAACGGCTGCTCCGCGAGAGGATGACGCCAGCCAAATAAATTACGATTGCGAAGGAAAGCATAATGCGCTTTTGCAATGGCGCGGAATTCCGGCTGGATAGGTATTGGTCATCCTTCCCTCCTGAAAGAGCTTGCTAACGCCCTCGAGCTTTGCCAGATTGGAACCCGTCACTTATGGAAATACCACAGAAACTCAAGGAATACCTCGATAATAAACGCGCTCCCTTGCCGCCGATAGGCGATCTGAACGAGCCGCTACAGCTTGACTCCCTCGCTCTTATCCGCCTGGTCGCATTTTTGGAAGGTGACTTGGGTGTTCGGATCGAAGACGACGAACTTGTAGCAGAAAACTTCGAGACCTTAGGTCGACTTGCCGACTTGATTGCGTCAAAATCGAAGGCTATCGAAGCCTCAGAAGCGCCGAAGCAGGGTTCCTCTTCCGTGCCGTCTTGAGCTGGGCTGGTTCAAGCAGAGGCGTGTTTTTCGGCCTCTAGATGCGAGATTTCGATTCGCTTGTACGGGACTTTTGACGGCTTAATCGGCGACGAAGATGGCGCGACAATTATGTTCACACAGACATGCGCCGAACCTCTAGCATAGGTGAAGGGAAGGTTGGAAGCGCTTCCTGCGGATGTTTACGCCCGGCTCCTGACACGGCGAGAAGATAACCGGGGAACGAGGTCGCGGCCACGGTCGGTATCAATCGTGACGACTTCGTGGATTGTTGCGCGTTGACTCATGACGACAACACAATGTATTCCCCTCTAAGCTCTTCTTCTGATTTAGCTTTTGTTTCCCGCTAGCGCGGCTCCCGCGAAGTGCAGAAGTTCCAAAATGTTACTCCGCAGGCGGAGGAAGTCTGAGCTGCTGCGATCGCGTAGTCGATCAAGGTCCACCGGGATAGTTTGGTCGATTTTACCCGGACGCTGGGTCATAATAACGAGGCGGCCGCTCATGTAGATGGCCTCGTCGATGTCATGAGTAACAAGCAGCCGGTATCTATGTTCCTGGTTCGAGAAATGCCGGATTGACGAGGCTCCCTTTAGAACATGACGACAAAATCCATCGCAGCAGTGAACATATCCTGATCCGATGAATTATTGAAGGGATGGGTGCCGTTGAGAGAGCGATCGTAGCGAATCTCCGGCCGGATCATCAAATCAGTTATCAGCGCCGGCTTGGGTGGCTTGATCGTAACCCCTGCCGTAATGGCGCCGTAAGTGGTGCGGCCGCCACCGGTCGTCCGCGGATCGAACACGGTGTTGTCGCCACGCTCGAAATGTATGAAATCGTTGTTGGACGCGAACTGCGCGACGAAGAAGCCATCCCCATCACGCCAGACTTCGCCGCGGATGCCGATCGTGCAGCAATCATTGATCGCGTAGGTTAAATACTGTGCGATGCCATATCCCTTTGTGTTAACTGACTCTTCGTAAATAAAGTTGATATCGGTAATGCTAGTTAGCTTGTCAGTGATCTTCCAGGTGGTGACGATGTCACTGAGATAACGATAGTTGTGATTGTCACGGGGGTTCTCAGGTCCGGCATGAATCATCGCCACGCAGCATGCTTTTCCCTCGCAGCAATTCATCATCGCCCCTCCATAGAATGACGGAGAGTCATTATTATCCTCGAATGCCACGTTGACTCCCCGATCGATCCCGGCGTAGAGGTCGAGCTCGGGCGCTGCATGCAGAGTCAGTAGCGCGCCGGTTCCGTAAAATGGACAGCCGAAATTAAAAATGTAGTCACGTGAGTAGAAGACATTGTGGCGCGGGTCGCTCATGTCCGCGCCGAAGCAAGTCATGAACTCGCCCAGCTTGACATCCAGCCCTCCCGCGGTGCCCGAGATGGGGAAATGCGCCAGGAACCAGGCCTCCGGGATATCCGGCTGCACCAAGTCGTCAGTAACCAGGTCGAACAGCCCAATGGATTTCAGGTAACGCGTGTCGCTGCCGTAGAGAAACTGGAGCCTGAACGCCCAATCGAATTTGTCAGCCATCGCCGGGTCGAGCCCGCGTTCGGCGCCGAGAACAAATTGATTGAGAAGCGGTTCATTTGCTCGATCGTCAAGTAGGCGACCGAAGTTTTGGTTATCCTTAGGGAAGGCAAAGTTGCCCGTGATGCCGGTCTCAATCCAGCCGTAAAGTCTAAAACCGGGCTGGGGCGGCGACATCGTTTCCATCATTCCCGCCATCGGATTTGATTGCGCTGGATTGACCGCAGCCATTTCGTCAGCCGGAGCATTTTTCACTGACAGCGTCGCGGCCAGAATAAGGCTGAGAGTTCGAAACGGTCTCATCACTTCAAATAGCCGAGAAGCAATGAACTGTTTGCACATGAAACGTCAGGTCAAATGCGGATCTAATCAGCTAGACTCAGACGCCATTTTCAGCCAGCGACCGACCAGCGAAGTGCATCGTCTCCAGAATGTCACTGCGGAGGCGCAGGAAATCCGGGCTGCTCCGGTCGCGTGGCCGGTCCATGTTTACCGAGATTATCTGCTCGATCCTCCCGGGACGCGGAGTCATGATAACGATGCGGTCGCTCATGTAGATGGCCTCGTCGATGTCATGAGTAACAAGCAGCATGGTTGTGCGGTGGGCGCACCATAGGCGCAGCACTTCATCCTGCATACGCATGCGGGTGAAGGCATCGAGCGCGCCGAGTGGTTCGTCGAGCAGGAGCACCTTGGGATGGTTAATCATCGCCCGCGCGAGGGCAACGCGCTGGGCCATGCCTCCCGAGAGATGATGCGGAAAGGCATCAGCGAAGCCTTCCAGACCTACCAGGCGCATGAATTCATCGACCTGACCGCGTTCTTGTTTCAGCACACCGCGCGCGACGAGGCCGGCTTCAATATTGCGTCGGACGGTGAGCCACGGAAAAAGATTCGGATCTTGAAAGACAAGGCCCCGCTCTGCGCTTGGCGCGGTGATGGGCTCGTCGCCAACCAAGACGTCGCCCTCGGTCGGAAGAATAAGGCCGGCGATAAGACGCAGTAGAGTGGACTTTCCGCAACCGCTCGGTCCTACGACCGACACGAGCTCCCCAGCCGAGACTAAGAGTGACACCCTGTCTAAAGCCAGTGCGCCCACCGCAGCGCCATTAATTGCCGCAAAGTATTTGCTTGCGCCGCGGACGCGGAGGGAAGAAGCTTCCGTGGCGGCAGGTTCGGTCATAACGGCTACCATTTGATAACTCCCTTTTGCCAGACAAGCACGCGGTCGCGCACCTTGAAGAGCACCGTCATGATGGTAGAGAAAAATGCTGCCATTATAATAAGCGCCCCATAGACTTTTCCATACTCAGCCCAGCCCTGGGCCCAGCTCACATACCATCCAAGGCCAGATTTGACACCGACGTTCTCAGCTACGACCAGAGTTAGGAATGAAGTGCCAAGGCCCATGAATAGCCCGATAAAGATATTAGGCATGGCAGCCGGGATGGCGACGCGGAAGACAAGATAAAGCCGATTTGCACCGAGGGTACGCGCGACATCGAGATAAGAGGCGCGAGTGCTGGAAATGCCTGAAGCAGTGAGCATCGTCACCGGGAACCAAACGGCCAGCGAAATCAAGCCGACCGCGGAGAGGAGTGCGGAAGGGGCGAGTACCATCGCCAGCGGGATCCAGGCGGTTGCGGGAATAGGTCCGACGATTTTTAGCACCGGCATTCCCCAGTAGCGAGCGTGAGGAAACCAGCCGATAGTGACTCCGGTAACCAACGCTATTAGTACACCGATAAAGTAACCGCTCACCAATAAGATCAGCGAATGCCAGGTGCTGTCGAAAAGAAGCTTGTAGTCGCTAACCATGCTTCCGAAGACTCCTTCAGGACCGGGAAAGTAGGGTAGTGGTAGCAGTCCAAGGCATGAAGTCACCAACTCCCACACGCCGGCTGTAACCGTTGCGATGCCAATGATTGGGCACATCTGCCTCATCCATTTGCGCAGGCCCTCAAAGAACGGGTAAAGCGCCGCGCCCAACAAACCGAGGCCGAGCATTACGAAGAGTAGCAGGGGATAGTAATGGGTAGGAAAGACCGGTTCTCTTTTCGGCACGAAGAAATGGATCGCGAGCGCAATGCAGGCGCCGACTGGAACAGCTAGCAATTTCTGCGGAGGTGTTTTCACCACTGGCGGAATAACAAGCGAAGTTTCTGCGCTGGGACGCTGGGCCCTTGAAACGATCCCGGTTTGCGGGCGGAGTTCTTCTATGATGGTACTCATTTCTGGGAGGCCATCATACCCTTGTCGAGGCACGGGGCGTCTGGGTCGGCCAGATTCGGCGCTTCCTGGTCCGGCTGATCAAACATCTTTCTGCGGCAGCATGAATCCTGGGTATCTCTCTGGAGCAATGCGGCGTAGAGCCGGATATCTTCGTTTGGATCGACCTGGCCACCGGGAACTTTTTCCACTTTGACAGTCTTGAGCCACTCATCGGTGACACCTTGGAGATGGTGAAACGCTTTCTTCGCCAAAGCATCGGTATCAGTGGTGGGAGAAAGCATCTTGGCCTCTCTCATTTCTTTGGCCGCGGTGTAGAGGGTCTGTTCAGCGTCAGAAACCGAAGGAATGTACTTCAGGCGGCTAATGGCGACGGTGTTAAGTTCAACGGTCGAGGCGAGATATTTTTTGTCCACTGCCAGCTGGGCAGCGGCTTTCGGGTTTTCCTGCACCCACTTGGCCCCTCTCAAAATGGCCCGGGTCGCCCGCGCGGCGGTGTCCGGATTGGCATCGATCCATTTGCCATTGGCGATGATTTCGCAGCAGTACTCGTTGGCATAAGGCATGTCGGTCGCCTCGTCCATACCTTCAACATTTCTCGCTATGCCCTGTGCAATCAAAAGCGTGCCGATCGGCTCGGCATCAGCTACTGCATCTACTTCTCCCTTGCGCAGCGCCAGGCCGAGTTCGCCGGCCGGAAAAACTTTCCAGGTAATATCTTTGCCGGCATCAACGCCGTGCGTTCCGAAAACGCGGTTAGCAAAAACGAATGGCGGCGTACCCATGCCGGGAACACCGATTCGTTTTCCCTTCAAGTCTTGGATCGCATGAATTGGACTGTTCACGCCGGTTTGCACTCGCAGACATCCGGTATGGACTCCTCCAAGAAATCGCACATCCAGGCCCTGCTCGATTGGTTTGAGAAAATACATCACCAGATGGTGAGTGATGTCATAGCTTCCGAGCGCGAGGTTGTCTTTGTAGTTTGCCCACGAGCATTTCACCAGTTCAGGCTCAAGGCCCTCTTCCTTAAAAATTCCTTTCTCGTAAGCGTAGTAAATCGGCGCTTCGCAGGTCAGGCCGATGTAGCCGATCTTGACGTGTTTTGAATTGACGACCTTGGTCGTAGATTTCTTGCTGCAGCCGCCCAGAAGCAGGCAACAGACGCTGAGTGCGAGGATGAATTTTGCTGGTTTCATACTTTGCGGAGCGAAAGTTTTAACAATAGAACAATAATTAATAGTTTGGGAAGAAAAATTTTCGCAAAATCGATCCGCTTCTCGTCGCGAACCGATGAACGGCTTCAAAAACTGATGATCGCCTGGACATAACCGAAGTCGGCATCGTCGCTCGGGCCGGTATCTGCGAGATAATCGCCCGCAAAGAAATGGCTGTAGCCGGCAACGAAAGTGAGGAATTTTACCGGCTGATACGTGGCTAGGAGGTCAATTTCCGCACCCACGTAGTTACTGGCAGAGGGCGTGATCGGCCGGACCCTCGTGGTGCCGTTGGCGCGATACCAGGCGTCGTTGGTATCTGCGAGCCAAAAGGCGTGACCGTCGAGCTCAAGGGTAAGCGGTTTGATTGGCTTCACGCGGAGACTAAGTTCCGGGTTGTGAAGGTTCTGCCAGGAGAACAGGTCCATGAAACCATATTTGGGATGGTTCGTTGGAAAGAGATTTTGAAAAGTCTCGATATCGCCATCGGTCGAATCGTGGTCGCCACTGGCATAGTTGTACTCGGCAAAGAGGCGCGGACTCCAGGGACATTTGAAATTGTAACCTCCTCCAATATGCGCGGCGAAGGCGGTGAGATTGAGATCGCTCACCTGGCCAGCCTGAAAGGCGAACTCCCCCTCATATTCCCAGCCATTGAGCTTTTTCGGATCAGCTTTCAACCGCGTGCCGATAGTGGCGAAATCGGTTCGCGTGCCAGGAGTTGAAAGGCTCGTCCCCGGGTACGTGATTCCTGGTACAATCACGGTGGGATTGCGCTCGTCGAGGATTAAAACATACAAATCGATCGTTAGGGGATCGACCGCTGTCGTGCTCCCGTATATCCCGCTGAAAACCTGATCACGATGCGTCTCGGCGCCGTTAAACAAATCCGAGTAGTCGAACTCATCACGGATGATATAAACGGCAGTTGAGGCAAAGACATCGACCGAAAATTTGCCCTGCTCGTAGTGCAGTTTCGCGGCGTCGAAAGTTCGGGTGAAATTGTTCCATTCCGATATGCCGACAAGCCGTTCATCCCCGTAAACCAACGTTTGGCGGCCGATCGTCGCGTTCACCCACTTCGGCCCAAGTTGGAGATAGGCCTGGCGGAGATCGAACTGGTCGTCGCCCTCCGCACCCATGGCGCCCGGAATCTTCGGGCGATCGGAGAACCACTCCCGTGAGTCTTGCCCCTGAGCGTAAATCTTCAACCAATCGACCGGCTTGATTGCCACGCCGATCCGAAACCGATTCAATAACCAACTATCATCAGTTAATGAATCAACGCCGCTGTTAAAGTCGAAGTTATTGTTGCGGGCTTCGAAACGAAAACGCTCCTGGATATCGAAGCAGACCTTGCCATCCAAAAAGCAGAGTGGATTTGGCTCCGGCTTTTTCTCGATAACGGTTTTGTCTGCGGCGCGTTCCGACGGCGCGATCGCCTCGCCGCCGATGGCGGTCGAGCCTTGAGTGATGAGCAGCGCGAGCAGCGCCCCCAAGCATTTCGGCAGATGTTTGTGCTCTCGCGAGGAGCGATTTCGGTTCGGGCGGGCTCCCCCGAGTGAAGCTTTGGAAAGCGTGCCTAACAACCGGATGGCAATCAGTTTTGGAAAAAACATATGATTTTTTGGATCAGAAGTTTCGACAATAGAACAATAGGCAAGACTTATGAAAGCAAATTTTTTTAAGAATTTTGCGCCTCATTTGTCTGCAGCGATTGTCCGAGAATCTGGAGGGGACATCAGTCGCCGAACAGGCCGGGGTCCGGACGGAAGATTTGAGAATAAGGCAATAGGCAAATCTTAGAGGAAGGCAGTTTCTCGCAACCATTACTTCGTTGCATTGGCGTAGCACGCGAGGTCATATTGGAGTCGCGATGACACATGATCCTCTGGAGATTCGCCACCTGCGCTACTTCCTGGCGGTGGCCGAGGCCGGCAGCTTTAGCCGCGCGGCCGACCGGCTTGGAATTTCCCAGCCCGCTATTTCCCAACAAATGCGCGATCTGGAAGCGGGCCTTCGAGTGTCCCTCTTTCAGCGCCGGGGAAAACGCATTCTGCTTACCTCAGCTGGTCTGATTTTTCAGGAACACGCTCGCGTCCTTCTGCGTGAGCTTGAGAACCTGTTACAGGAACTCAGCAGCGAACCAGGACAATTGCGCGGCGCCCTCCATCTGGGCGTCGTTCCCATCCTCGATGTGGCGCTGGTGCCGCATCTGCTGGGCCTGTTTGCCGCAGGTCATCCGGGCATCAGCCTCACGGTTGAGGAAATGGCATCCACCGAGATTGAGACGGCGCTGGAAGAAGGACGAATGGACGTTGGCCTCGGCTTCCTGACACGACACTCGCCCAATTTGAGGTACGAAGCGCTCTGCACAGACGAATTTGCCTTGATTGTTTCCGAGGC
>WNFX01003776.1_pt1 | contig 17819 bp, 13 predicted proteins | sample 5400111 | NCBI WGS metagenome assembly WNFX01 (sample SAMN13153363, study PRJNA577476) | soil metagenome | isolation source: 40 cm soil or saprolite under grassland replicate 1 | place: USA:California | collected 2016-06-15 | reverse complement strand
ATGCCCCAACGACGATAGGGCAAGACAACCACCTGGTTGGTGATCTCTACTTGCTGCCCGCTGGTCTCGCCTGCCTCGCCAGCAGCGACAATGCGCAGCACATCACAATCCTGGGGCTCAACATCCTCAACAGGTGCCATCTCTAGCAGTCGGGCCAGGACTTCACGAGGAGACACCTTTACTCCTCGTACATTGATTGGCTCATCGCTGCCAAAGCCAATATCTACTAGGAACTTCAGTTTCGTCAAGAAATCGCTGGGAAAAGCGATTTTGAATGAGACATGGCGAATGCCCTTCTCACGAAATGAGATAGGGAAGGTTGCGCACTCCGAGTGCAGCGAATAGATGGCAGTAGCGCGTCCGACAGGCAGGGGAAAGATCATTTCCTCCTGGCCCGTCAGGGGCTGCTGGGGATACCAGGCACCATCCTGGAAAACTTGCGGCTGCTTGGTAAATTCGTCCAGGATGGTACGAATCGAATAGGGTGCCACCAGAGGTGCCGTTGACGGAGTGGCATCACTACAACCAAGTTGCACCCTGATACTATCTACGCGCTCAAGTTTATCAACAGCGGCACGAGCAAGCAGGTTGGTAATTCCAGGCGTTCCGCCCATACCCACGATAGCCGTGATACCTGCCGCCTCAGCCACGGCACTTCTATCCATGAGCTTGCGCGTTATGTGAAAGAGACCACCGAGGTCGGCATAATGCACTTTTTCTTGAATACATACCTCGAGGACGGGCAGGTTGTAGATGTACTCAACGGCGTTCAAAGCGACATCTGAACCTTGTAATAGTTGAGATAAACGCTCCGAGTCGTTGACATCGATCTGCTTGACCTGAATTTTGCTGCTGCCGAGGGTTGCGGCAACCTCGCGGGCACGCTCCTCGTTATAGTCAGCGATGGTTACCTGGTCAACATCTTCATATTCGATAAGAGTGCGCACGGTAATGCGCCCCATAGCACCGGCACCACCAAGGACAATAATGTGCATAAAACTCGCTCCCCTGCCGGCTACGCCACGGCGACATTACTCACAATAGCATTACTCACGAGAGCGCTACTATCAATAACCCTTGCCGTAATGGCTGTCTCACTGACGACTGTAACAGCAGGCGTCAAAACGCTTGTATGGAGTTCATGGAGTGTATCCTCCAGGCGATTCAGGATGGTGTCAATCTCTTCGCGGGTGATAACCAGTGGCGGCTCGACACGAATAACTCGTGAGTTATTCAGAGTACCAGATATGAGAATACCACGTTTGAAAAGACCAGAGGCCACGGCATAGCCAGTCTCATCATTGACAAAGTGCTGGCCGATCAACAAGCCTTTACCAGTGATCTGCGTATACACATCACTATGACGTGCAGCGATATCTTTTAACTGCGAAATGAAGTACGCGCCCTTTTCAGCAGCCTGCTCAGCGATGCGTTCTTCAAGAGTAACGTTAATGGCGGCAATGGCAGCGGCACAAGCGAGAGGATTTCCACCCGTGGTGGATGTATGAATAAAGGGATTGCTGTTCATAACGCTCCATATCTTCGGCGTGGACATGAAGGCACCGATGGGCATTACACCGCCACCCAGGGCTTTGGCCGAGGTAATAATATCGGGTACAACACTCCAGTGTTCGACACCCCAGAGCTTGCCGGTACGTCCCATACCCGTCTGTACTTCGTCGGCAATGAGCAATACGTCATATTCATCACAAATTTGACGCAGTCGCGGCCAGAAATCATCGGGAGGCACGATGGCGCCTGCTTCACCCTGCACTGGCTCCATGATAACGGCAGCAATATCATTACCTACCTCGCGGGCTATGCGCAGCTGTTGCTCAACGGCCTCGGCATCACCAAAGGGCACGTGGAACACATTGTTATGTAAAGGCATGACCGGACGCCTGAAAATGGCCTTACCAGTGAGGGCCAGTGAGCCAGTTGTTTTTCCGTGGAAACCACGTACCGAAGCGATGAAGCCGCTCTTGCGGGTATACAGTTTAGCTAGCTTCATAGCACCTTCGACAGCCTCGGTGCCGCTGCCTACAAAAAAGCTATACTGGATGTCGCCAGGAGTAATTTCAGCCAATAAATGCGCGAGCATACCACGCAGAGGGTCTAACAGCTCCTGCGTAGGCAATGGGCTTTTCTCTAACTGTGCTTGAACGGCCCTCACGACTTTAGGGTGAGCCCAACCAAGGTTGAATAAGCCAAACCCACCCAGGCAGTCGATGTATTCACGCCCCATCACATCCCTGAAGGTTGCACCACGTCCCGTCCATTCGACTGCTGCAAAGTCGCCAGCTTCTGCGACTGATTTACGATACTCGATGAAGCCGCTGTTGTAATATTTGGCAAAATTGTTGACTGTCGTCTCGATCAACCACTTGGCTTCACTTTTTCCTAATTCTTGCTTCTGTACAATGTCGAGGTATCGTTGGGAATCGTTGAGGGCCTTGAGTAAGCCATCGGTACTCATAAAAATCCTTTCTGAACATGCGGCCGAATAAAGACATCCCACCCCGGCCCGCCTACCGGTTTAGCGTATATTGGTACCTCACGCCAATCAATAGAATCCACGCTTGTGGGTGTATGTTCTAGCCTATCCCTGGGGATAGATAGAAACTAAGGAAGCTTGCTTATGGATAAACTAACTCTGATAAAAGAAAACTTCACAAATGACAAAAAGTCACGAGAAGCGGAAAACGGAAGTGCTTCGCGCTAGTAAATTCTAGTTCGAAAGGGGGGAGAGGAAGCTCAGGGGTAACAAGTATAAACAATTTCTTGTTTGGGTCTAGCAAAGGGTCGGCGAATGAACCAGTTGTCTGTTCCAGTTCGACCACGCCAAGAACAGAGAGCAATGCGCTATCTTGTATGAGGGTGATGAAGTAGTTCGTAAATGGTGGAAGGGTGATACGTATCGCTTGAGGCAGCACAATATGACGCATGGTTTGACGCGAGTTCAGGCCCAGGCTTAAAGCAGCTTCCGTCTGCCCTTTATTGATCGTTTCTATGCCGCTGCGAAATACCTCGGTGAGATAGGCGCCATAATTAAAACTCAGTCCGATCACTCCATAGAAGTATGCGCTAAAGGCATCAGGAACCAGGCTATTGTTCTGGAACACTGTCATAACTTGAAAAGCGGTGTTATAGGGATCGAAACCTAGCATCGAGAGGGCCTGACCTACACCGTAGTACCACAAGAGCAGTTGTACGAGAATAGGTGTACCACGCACCACTTCGACATAGACGGTTGCAAGCCAGCGAACTGGCGCGAAACGAGACAGGCGTCCTGTAGCTCCGATGAAGCCAAAGATTACTGCCAGCACCATACTTACTAGTGAAAGGCCAATGGTTAAAGCTGCGGCCTCCAACAAGAAAGGGAGATAGAGCGTGATGATATCACCATAGGAGTAGAGGTAGTAGCCAAAGGCTGCCACAGCTACAATGAGCACGAGATAAAAAACATAGTCTAAAATGACGAGCCAGTTTCGTGACTTTGGTTCAGCCTGAATAAGCGGTTGTTGCATATATCTCTCTTCTCCTTCCTCATTTACAAAGCAGCGCGTAATCTTCTTTCAAAGTACCTGGCGACATATGAAGTGGGGAGGCTGAGCAGGAGATATAGTGCAAGGGCCAGCGCAAAGAACGGGAACGTATTACTGGGGTGGCGGAAAACCGCAAGCCGTAGCACCGAAGTGAGTTCAGTACCTGAAATTACACTCACTATGGCAGAGTCCTTCAGCATATAGATGAAATCATTGACGAACGGCGGAATCATCAAGGGGACGGCTTGCGGCAATACGATGCGGAAGAAATTTTGCCGCGATGTCAGACCCAACGAAAGTGCAGCCTCCGTTTGGCCGCGCTCGACGGAGAGGAAGCCAGCCCGGAAGACTTCGGCTTCATAGGCAGCGTAGTTCAATGCCAGCACAGCAATACCCGCTACCCAGGCATTAAGGAGATAAGCAAGGTCATAATTTGCCAGGACGGCTCCCAAACCGTAGTAGACAAGAAAGAGCTGTGTGATGATAGGGGTACTACGCACAACTTCAATAAAAATTTTCGCAGGCGTGCTCAGCCATGTAAAACGCGAAGTTTTCATAAGGGCCAGGATCAGCCCTATGAGCAAGGCCAGGGGAAATGAAGCGGCACAATAAATAAGGGTGTTTCTTGCACCAATTAAAAAATCTGGAAGATTCTGTAGGATGAAGTTCATAGGCAGGCCCCTCGTTTCACCAGGTTTCTACACGATACCAATAGTAGCTTGCTGATCGTTCCACATGCTCCACCTCTGGTAGATGCGCTTGAGTGTCCCATCCTTTTTGAGTTGAGCAATGGCCTGGTTGATCTCGGGCAGCAAGAGCATAGCATTCGGGTTGCTCTTGTTAAAGCCACAGACATACACATCAGGATATAAAGGCTTCCCAATTGGCTTTAAGGCAGGATCAGGCACTCCTCCAGGGCCCGCGCCCAATACATAGTATGCGGCGAGGGGCACATCTAGCATGGTAGCATCCAGTTTCTTCTGCTTCACATCGTCAAACGGCAGATTACCAGTATACAGCTTCGTGGTAATCTTTGGGTCCGCCTGTAGATAAATTGCAGCCTTATAGCCATCACCGGTACCGACCTTGAGGCCTTCCAGGATGCTTAAGGTTAGATCGCTATTGGCATTATATTTGGAGAAACGTGGGTCATCTGACCGCACTATGATCTGCTGAGCATAGCGATAGTAGGGATCAGAAAATAATTGCACTTTCTTGCGCTCATCAGTGATTTCCCAGCCGTTCATGACCATATCGAACTTATTGGCTGCCATGGCCTGATCGAGTTCACCATAACAGGTCTCTACCTGTTTTTGCGTGACACTCATAAGTTTACCCATGGCTACTGCTATCTCAACTTCGAAGCCAATGAGACTGGCCGGATTCTTGGGATCTTTAAATACATATGGGGCACCATCGACAAAATCCGCGCCCCACTGTAGCACACCTGGCGTCTTCAGGCCCTTAGTGGCGATATGCACAGCACCAGGAGTAGTCGTGGAACCAGATGTCGAAACGTTTCCACCACAGGCATCCAGTAGGAATTCCAGGGTTCCACCCACGGCTATAAGTCCTCCTGCTTGACCAACGCGTTTAAGAAATGTTCGCCGATCTAATTCGTAGTTCATATTGCATCTTGCCTTTCTGATGATCTTCTTGGTAAATACACCTGGACCTATGGTAAGACGGAGAGCACGCGCTCCAGGAATTGCTGCGTGCGCTTCTCCCTGGGTTGTTTGAATATTTCTTCGGGATCGCCCTGTTCCATTATTAATCCATCACACATGAAGACCACCCGATCAGATACATCACGCGCAAATTGCATTTCATGAGTAACGACGACCATCGTGCTTCCCTCGTAAGCCAGGTCCTTCATGACTTTGAGGACTTCACCTACCAGTTCGGGATCAAGTGATGAGGTCGGTTCATCAAAAAGCAAGGCCCGCGGCTGCATGGCTAAAGCTCGCGCAATAGCGACACGCTGCTTTTGTCCACCGGAGAGACGACTGGGATAGACATCACGTTTCTCTGAAAGACCAACCTTGGTTAATAGCTTCTCGCCAAGAACTACAGCCTCACTTTTCGGCATTTTGCGCACTAGCAAGGGGGCTTCGATAACATTCTGTAAGACGGTCATATGAGGAAACAGATTAAAATTTTGAAAGACCATGCCAAGTTCGCGGCGCATAAGACTGAGTTGCTTTACCGATAAGCGAGGATCAAGCTTTTGTCCGTCAATATATATTTCTCCGCTTGTGGCTTTTTCCAACGCGTTCAGGCAGCGGATAAGCGTACTTTTGCCCGAGCCACTCGGCCCTATTACTGCAACCACCTCCCTTTTGCGCACCTCGAAATCGATATCTTTCAGGACGTGCTTATCGCCAAAAAACTTGTTTAACCTGACGGTGCGGATGATTACTTCGTCTTCAACATTGGTATTGGCCTGGAAGAGATTACCTGAGTTGGGGGCAGTAACGGGACCAGGTATTAAAGGTTCCTTGGAGTCCATCAGATGCTCCTTTACTTATCGCATTGCCATAGTTGGCGGGTAGGATCAATGTGAAAAGGCAGCTTGTTGCATAAAGTATAGTCATCGATGCAAAGCCTGTCAAGCACTCAGGGAACCGGCTCGGGACCTTGTACTTTCCTTAAAGCAGCATACCAAAATATATATCTAGCACCTGAACGATGCCATTTCTGCAAACGCCCAATACTAATCTCTACTACGATATTTGTGAGCCAGATTTCACAGCATCCTCTCTAAATACACAAGATGTACTGGTCTTTCATGGTTTTGCCGGGATGTCACTATACAATTTTTCCTGCAAAGGACAATTTCTAATGAGTAATCGTACGGCCCGAAAAAGCCTTCCCTTTTATAACGTGATAAGGTATAGACTGTATTTGTTCTGGGTAGTTGAGGAGTTGTATATTTATGTCAACCGGAAAGGTTGCAATTGTCATACCGGCTCTGAACGAAGTAGCAGCACTCCGTCATCTCCTGCCGGAAATTCCGGGTGATTTTGCTCAATGGATTATTGTGGCGGATAATGGGAGCACTGACGGTACAGCAGCTGTAGCTAGAGCCGCAGGTGCAGTAGTGGCCAGCGAACCAACGCGTGGCTACGGACGCAATTGTCTAAAAGGTTTCAAAACGGCCTGTACCCTGGGCGCCGATATCGTTATTTTTATGGATGGAGATGGCAGTGACGATCCCGCTGACTTGCCCATGATGCTGGCACCTCTTAGTGAAGGACGGGCAGACCTGGTTATTGGATCGCGTGTGAGTGGTCGCTCGGAGCAGGGAGCAATTCCTCCCCAGGCACGTTTAGGTAACTGGCTGGTGAGCCGTTTGATCCGCATTTTATATGGCGTGGTTCTTTCTGATATAGGGTCTTTTCGCGTCATACGCTGCTCCTCATTAGAGGCATTACAGATGAGCGAAATGACCTTTGGCTGGCCGGTCGAGATGCTGGTCAAGGCGGCAAGGGCGCGTTACCGCATCGTTGAATTGCCCATTCATTACCGACATCGCAGCTATGGTCGCTCTAAAGTTGCTGGAACAATTGCCGGCAGTCTCAAAGCAGCGTATTATATGTTGCGTACGACGTTGCGCTATGCAGGGGCAAGGGGGACACGTGCCTCATCTCACCACACATTTTTCCCCTGACTGACGGGGTAGAACAAATCAAGAGTATTCGTGAATCAATGCTGGCGCTTATACAGGAGGAGCATCCAGCCGCTTCCGCTCAGGATAAACTCAGCGTGTTCCGTGTGAACGCAGAACAAGGTTTAGTTCAACGAGCCGCACTAAACTTTGCCCCTATTTAACGCTGGTTATCCACTGCTTGAGTACAGCAACCAGCTCTTCAGGTTCCTCCATAAATACCATGTGGCCGGAATGCTCGAAAACATGTAGTTGCCCATTGGGAATAGCTTGCGCCATCTCCTCTGCTCCTGTCATGGGTGTTACCCAGTCATAGCGACCCTGCAATACAAGTGCAGGTACCTTGATCTCGGACAGGGAGGGACGCATATCGTACTCTTTGCTCAGCGTTCCCATCATATAAGTCGCAATATCCATATTCATCAGCGGATTGTCGAACAGTTCAACAATGTATTCTGGCTTGAAGCCCTGATGCCAGTAGAGGGGCATAATCTCTTGCTCAAAGCGCTTCAATTCTTCTGGTGTCGCCGTACCCGTCGATTCTTTAAAGGCGATCTCACGTAGCTCTTCGCCGCGTTCACCACCTACCAGTCGTTCCAACGCATCAAGGTCATAGCCCCCTGTCCAGGCCGGTGAGGTATCAAAGAGGACGATACCGGACGTGAAGTCAGGATGGCGTAGGGCAATACTGAGAGCCACGAAGCCGCCAAATGACTGACCAAGAACAATGGGACGCTCAATATCCAGTGTTTTGCAGAACAGAACGATATCATCAGCCATAATACCAAGCTGATAGTACTCATGCGTGTGCCTTGCCGACCGGCCACAGCCCCGCTCATCAACATATACCAGCTGAGCGACTTCGCTAACCGGATCAAGCCAGGGGCGCAAATACGTATGGTCAAAGCCTGGCCCACTAGGGAGTAATATCAGCGTAGGTTTTTGTCGAAAGCCAGGCGCTGCATCCAATCCGCTCCCAACTACATCAAAATAGAGTTCCGTCCCGTTGACGCTCAGTTTCATATGGAAGTCTCCTCTGATTCTTCAGGTTCCTGTAAACCAATTCTACTCTCTTCAGCTTCTTCTAGCTTCCCTGGTTCTCTTATACTCTGTTCTGATGTTCCATATTCCTGTCCTTGCTGTTCTGCCCTGGTTTTTGCATGTTGATTGCGACGGCGTTTCAGGCGCAGCATCCCTTTATCTGTCTTCACTTTAGAACGCAAGCGTATAAACAAAAGAGTGCCGAGCACGAGCGTTTCTAGTATACCCACACCGCCAGCAGCCAGGGGAATGGCCAGAATCATATGCGAACCTGTGAGTAATCTGAGTAGCACTATGATCAGGCTCCAGCGCGTGGCCAGCCCAAGTATATTAATCAAGAGCGGTGTACGCGCATCCTTTAACGCATAAAAACTCAGTACTAACAATGAAGCAGCGATCACTGCTGGTAGCGCAAAGGCGTAACCAAGAAGTGCAGTGCCGGTCAAAGCGGAAGAATGCTTGCTAAACGCACCATGCTGAAAGAGTAGACGGATAGCCGGCTTCCCTAGCAGGTACATCATAAGTGAAGCAATCAGGCTGAGAGAAAGCGCTCCGCCAATAAGCTTTACTACTGTCATGCGAAGACGTACATAACGGCCAGACGCCGCCAGGGTCGATAACTGCGGGAGTGCAGCCTGTCCTATTGCCAGCCCTAACAACGCCAAAGGTAAAGCATAGAGCATATGGGCATTGTGTTGTGCGGCAAGACTAGCTTGATCAGGCAGGTAAGAAATAAAAGCTGTGTCAACTATAAAACCTGTAGAGGCAATGGCAACGGCAAGCGCATTGGGAATCAGCAAGCGCAGCACCTGACGCAATCCGGGATGTCTCAGATCCCAAATAAACGTGTAGCGCACGCCTTGCTTTACCAGGGCTGGCACCATCACCAATACCTGCAAGGCAGCAGCAGCCAGTACACCATAGGTTGGCCCATAAATACCAATACCCGGAATTGCTAGCGAGAAGAGCAGCCCTCCGATCAAACCAACGTTATAGATTGCAAGCGAAAGTGCGGGCAAGAAGAATTGGCGCTTGCTATTCAGAATAGCCGTGACCACAGTGCCCAGACCCAAAATTAATGGCTGGATCAGCATGACCCGGGTCAACGCAGCGGTTAAAGCCTGTTGAGCGGGAGGATAGCCAGGTACGAGCAGCGTGCTTACAAATGCCGGTGCAACAAATTCACTTACGAACACAAGGGCAGTAAGTGCCACCAGCAGGACATTAAAAACCAGGCTGGCAAGCCTCCATGCTTCCCGCTGGCCACGATCTTTCTCATAAGAGAGAAAAACGGGGATAAAGGCGTGGGTGAGTGCGCCCCCAGCAATGAGATCGAACAACGTATCAGGTAAACGTGAGGCCGCGTAGTAGGCATTTGCCTGCATGCCTGTGCCAAAGAGTGCATTGAAGATGGTCTGGCGTACTACACCAAGCCCTTTGGAAGCAAGATATCCCATGATAAGAAGCATCGCTGCTTCTATTATGCTAAAGCGTCGTAATGAGAAGTCATCGCCACCGGGAAGAAAACTTCTCAGATTAAAACTGAAGGCCTTATTAAACACAGGTATGCGGTGCTTAGAAGGCCCTTCGTTCGGGGTGAGCGTTGTCGACTCTTCTAATTGGGGTTCAACGATGGCAGCAGTGGCGATCATCGTCGATTCGTTCACTGAATTTTCTGTTTCGTGCGAAATAGTTGGCCTCTCCTCTTAAATAGTGGCTATAGACAAGTTTTTAATCATTATACCAGTCAGCTTATCTATTGAGGAGATTTATTCAAAAAGTACCTGTCTTATCACCCAAAAAGCCTATTATGGAGATGTGATCTTATTTATAGACCCAAAGCCAACTCATACAAAAAAGGCTGGCAATAAACTGCCAGCCTTTTTCTCTCGTTTGTACTACGCCTGAACACTACTCTTTGGGCGGCGGCGGCTAATTGAACCGCCTTTGCGTCCTGCTGCTTGAGCCTCTTCGCTTGTCCACTTATGGGCTGTACCCATTGCATGGGCAGCTTTTCCGCCCTTGCTAGCAATTTCGCGCTTCTTTTCCTGGCTCATTGATGCAAAGCCACGGCCACGTCCTTTTTGTGCCTGCATTGTTGCTTCTCCTTTTGTGAAGTTTCAGATAGGGTCAAAACTTGATATAACTATTGAGCTAAATACAACCACTAGTGTCTGAGCTAAGTAGTTTTTTCCTTGCTCTGAAGGTAGTGGTTACTCTGTACAAACAAAGAATAACAGGCTCTTCAGTCAAGGACAAGTCAACAATAAAAAGTATCAGCATTCTCTAAGCTAGACTCAGCATTTTCTAAGGAAAGGATGAGCTACATTAATCAATGGTCGTGGAACCAGGATGAGCAAGGTTTTTTATTAACGCTACGACGTCATCAACACCAAAGGGTTTCTCAAGGAGTGAGACGTGTAGATTTTGCAGTTCATCGGTATCATTAAAGGCGGCGGCAGTTGTCAAAATAATGGGAAGGGAGTCGAACGAAGCGTTACTTCGAAGCTTGCGAATTACCTCAGTCCCTGGAACTGAGCCAGATAAACGCCAATCTACAATGAGCAGGTCAATTGGCTTATTTTTTTGTTCCGAGGATGGTGCTAATAATGCATTTAAACATGCGTCGGCAGTAGGATAAACTGTGACCGTGTAACCTTCTTCTTCTAGCACAAGGCGTAGCATCTCTTGGATAGCCGCGTCGTCTTCGAGCAAACCAATATGCATTTATCTTCCCTTTACCTTGTTGATTGAGAATTATAAAAATCTCAAGAACACTATAGCAAACACTACTGTATTTAGCAAGCCCTAAAATCTGGAATCTCAGGGCTTTTCAAAAGTCATATTGCTCAGCTAAGATTAGCCGCCTGCGGCGGCAAAAGAGGGAGAGAAAGAGCGTGGCGCGGCGGGCCCCCCCCCCGCCGCGCCACGCTCTTTCTCTCCTTTCGGGGGGGTGGAGAACACATTCGACGACGTTTGAGAAGCCCTGCCTGGAATCTGGGCTGCTTCAGATTGGATGAGGAATCGAAACCCAAGGATTGCTTGTCGTTTTTAAGTCGATTTGGTGGCTCGCAGCACAGGCAGGAGCCGCCAATTCGACTTAATAAAGAAGAAGTATCAGGAAGAAAACCCTATGGAACTGGCGTTGTTAAGAACTCAGTTGGTACACAGGAATATAACCTGTTACCGGGACGTTATCAGCTGGTTTAACGGGTAAAGTAAATGTCACACTTGTCCCTTCACCTTCGCGGCTACATAAAGTGACACTACCTCCCATTGCCTCCACTAGCTTACCCGTAATGTAGAGCCCCAGGCCTGCACCAGGAACATCTTTAGTGAGAGCATGTTCCAGCCGGCTAAATGGCTTGAAAAGATGGATTTGTTGGTCGTGCGGAATACCGATTCCTTGATCACGCACCGTGATCTGAACCATGAGCGGTTCTTGAAAAACAGAAGAAACAACTTCATCTTCTGCGGCAGGCATTTCAGCCAGGGGAAAGTCGTTGAGCGCTTTCAACATCACAGGAGATGGGGAGGCCAGTACTTCGATTGGGCCACCATCTGGAGAATATTTGACGGCATTTTCCAGGAGGTTGGTGAGGATCTGCTGAACACGGTCAGAGTCGGCCCACATTAAGGGAAGGTCTGGAGGGAGGTCACAGCGAAACGTATATCGCCCTGGATATTGTTGGCCAACTTTCTGTTGTACAAGCTGCACGACGCGCTGGCAGAGCAATGCTACATTAACCTGAGTACAGCGTAGAGAGAGACGCCCGGCATGGATACGAGATACATCCAGGAGATCGCTAATGAGCACCTCCAGGTGATTTGTTTGCTCCAGAATAATATCGAGATACTCTCGCTGGCGTATTGGGCTCATCTCCTCCCCTCCGCTACTCTCACTGGCAGAGTCCGTTATACCATATGCCTGCAAAAGCACAGCGTATCCTTTAATGGCCGTAAGAGGGGTACGTAGTTCATGGCTAACCATAGAAATAAACTCGTTCTTTAAGCGATCCAATTCTTGTAGTTGTTGCTGTACATGAGCCTTCGTTACAATATCTTGTCCTGGAGCAAAATTCATATCTGGTGAGGCCTGATTCATTGGCTGGACATCAGTTCTCGCTTGCTGTGACGTTCTCTTATAACCGGAGTTGAGACCAGGGAAAGCAGCACGCTGGTTGCACAAATCCTTCTCCAGATTCTCCGCTACTTGAGGCAAATAGTAGCTTAATAATAGGCGTTCACCATGATAAAAGGTACCTATGCGATGATCAGTGAGCAATACAAGGCCTAAGACGCCTGCCGGTCGTTCGAAAGACGCAATAGCGATACTCTGGACTTCAGTGTCGCCTGCAAACAAGTGAAGTTGGTCGATACTTTGTACCTTCCCGGTTTGGAGAGCTGCATCGCATAAGGCTCGTACACGTTCATGTTGAAGCAGGGCCGTATCATCTGACGAGCCAAAGTAGCCTGCAGGGGAATAATTGGCAGCAGAGAACAGGTTGAGCAGAGGATGACGTAGCTCTGGCACCGGGCACCCAAGGAACAAATGAACAGAGTCACACCCAACCAGGTTGGAAATCTGCTGAGCTACATGTTGAAAATTTGCTTCCGCCAGCACAACCTACCTCCTGCTTTCAGCACACATTATACTTCTTTTAGTATATGTAAGCCTTCAACAAGCAAGGAGAAAAGGAAATCCAGCTACGAACCTTTATTCAAATTAATCGAGCCGCTGTCTGTTTTTATCATCACATTGGCACGAGGAGAATCGCCCACATCCCCGACTATGTTGCCGCCGGAGGGCTGCGAATTCACTTCTGGGAAGTCGGAATTGAACGAACCACTGTTAGTTGTAACAGCAGCATGAAAAGATGTATCAGGAGGTAAAGTCACATCAACCGAGCCACCTTCCGACTGGAACTGATAACTTCCATTTGGGCCTATTGCACCGTCAAACCGGATATCACCAGAATTTGTGCTTACAGATGAATTTCTGGCTAAAGAGACCTGAGACAAAGTGATCGTACCGCTATCGCTGGTCAAGTTCACCTGTCCATTCACTCCTGTAACATTGATGTCTCTAGAGTTCGTCTGTATTACAAGATCTGCTTCATCGGAGACGGTTACCTCAAGATCCGTTTGCGACCATGGTGATTTGTCTACGGCTATCTGAAGCGAATTTTCGCTGCTGTTGTAAGTACCTGCTGGCACTGATTCTTGATCTCGACCGAGTGTTTGGACAGTAACGAAGCCGCTACGGCCACCCGTATTTACAGTAATAGAGCCATTAGGGTCCGTTATTACAATGGTTGGATGCACACCAACTGGGTATTGTTGTGCATTTCCATCTGGCTTGAAGTGGTCAGTCATCCTCATATCTGGAAAACGGTTAGGGTGATCAACATTCATCCTGAAAGCTCCACCCAGGAGCGAAAAAATAATCAACGCGAGAACGATCCAGAGCCATGGACTACGCCGTTTTTGTTGCCCTGTTCTCAGAGGTATACCACTGCTTGATTGTGCTCGGTAGCCATCCGTATAAGAACCAATATGCCCATATGGCTCTTCTGATTGCTGCGGCGAGGATGCGTCCTGCCATTGCGGTTGCTCATATGTACCCACGTTGACCGGTTGAGGCAAAGGCTCCTGCTGCTGAGTAGCCATATTGATATCTCTTTGTTGAGGAGGTTGCCACGCCGGGTCTGCAAATTGCATTTCTTGGTCGCCCATGTCTCTACTCCAGCAAATAAAAACAGAAGTCTCCTCTATGATTTACGTCTCCTGGGATGTCAGGGTTGCAATTTTTGCGCACTTGACCATATTAGCACAGGACGGTACAATGTGCCAATGTAACTGAACATATTTATTGTTTTCTCAAGAACTATCGGGGATCGCTCTTAGCGATAATGCAGAAGAAGGATAAAAATTGTATGAGCCTGGAGCAGACAGAATCTCAGAACCCATTGAATATTGACACGACCGAGCAGGGAGGGCTACACATAGAAGAAAAATCGGAGTCTACTTCCGTAGTTACACCTGTGCCAACAGCAGAACTCGAAGCTAAAATACCAGCGCCTCAGCGAGCGTTAAACCGTACCGGAACTATTGAACACCTGGCAGCACGGCGTCCCGCGCCACCGCTTGATGCACAATCACCAGAAGTAAGGCAGCGCTTAAGCGAGTTACGCCCTGAGATTACTACGCTGGTGACCGACCTACGATGGGGTGGAGTCTCCGTACAAGATACTACTGAGCGCCTCATCCCTCTGCTCAATGTTGGCTCACTCCAACAATGGGTGCCCGTGCTGGTTCCCTTTATATTGGAGATAGACCGTGCTGGCAATCTTGTTCCTGCCTGGCTCAAAGTCATTGAACAAGATGATGATGCTGATCTACCGCCTGATGGCAATCCCGCCGAGACGATGACAGGGCGAGCCAGGCGTTTTGCTATTCTCATGCTGGGCAATTACAAATCGCCAGAACTTTCTCAACTACTTGGCAAGCTGGCTAGCGATCCTAATACCTCTCTATATGCGACGCAATCTTTGGTAAAACAAGCTACAACACCGGCACTGCAAGCATTGGTTAGTGCTCTTAAAGACGCTGAGGGCTGGGCCAAGGTCGATATTGTTGAGGCATGCCTGACATTGAATCAAACGCGCTTTCACGATATATTACTGGCAAGTGGTCTCGACCGTGTTGCTGGCCTGGAAAGCTACTTTGCCATTCCCATATTCCGCTCTATTTCATTGGAACGCTACCTGCGTGGTGGAATTGCTATTGCACCCCGTCTCGTGCAGCAAGCTGCCATGATCTTTGCCCAGGTATTGCAGGATAGCATGAAGACTATCTCAGGCCCACCAGGTACAGATGCACTCCCTGTTGTCTTTGAGCGCAACCTTGCTCCATTGGCAACAGCACTTTTTGAAGGGGCACGTAGCGCCCCGAACTGGCAAAATGTGCTTGCTGTTCATCGACTAGCAACACTGCTTGGTCGTTATTGGGGAGAGATAGCGCGTGGTACAGTGCAGGACCCTCGTATTCTCGAGTCAGTCTATGCCTGTCTGCCGATGATGCCTGAGATTGAGCGCTGGATGAACGGGCCTGGACGGGATGTGCTTTTAGAGTCACTGACAAGATCCGATGAAGAAACGTCGATACCTGTGGTGAAAGTACTGGGAGAGCTGCGTGAGCCACGGGCTATTTCTATATTGGTGAGTTTCATTGAGGCAACTACCAGCGTAACGAGCCGCGAACAGGCCCTTCGACTGGGACATATATGCGATGCACTGGGACGTTTAGGTGATAACCGTGCAGTGCAGCCCATGATCCAACTCGTTGAGCGTAGCGTAAATGTTGTAATACGATCGGCGCGCCCTAAGCGCCGTGACAATTTGCCTGTGGGAGACCCAGATATCCCTGGGAGCATTGTGTATGCAGCAGTTATTCGAGCTCTTGGGCAGCTGAATGATCGCAACACCCTTGATTTCATCATACGTGCCGCCAACGACTTTGATCCCTATGTACGTACAGAAACACTTGAGATACTGAAACGCATCGATCCTACCGGTAGTGACCTGCGCAGCCAGGCTGCTGCACGCCAGGCCTTGAACGATCCACGTGATTCAACTGCCCGGCTTGCTTGCCAACTCGTTGCCCAGTATCAAGATACAAATGCTATCTCCTCACTCCAAAGTATTACACAGACACGTCTCGAACTCGCACAAGCTGCACATGATGCATTACAGCGATTAGGTCAGTGACGAACAAAAAAACGAGCAAGAGCGAGCCTGCGGTGAGGTCGCAGGCTCGCTCTTGTTCGTTTTTTGTTCAGGATGACTCAAATTATTTTGCACGTAGCACGTTCTTCTCATTGGCCCCGGCCCTGTTTCACTCCTCCCAGTATACTGAATGTAGGAAGAAGAATCATTATTGACAATTTGAGAGAGCTGTTATTCATTCTCTCGTTTCCAGGCACATATTTACCTTTCCTGAATGAGGACAAGCAAAATGAATATATTGGTGGGGAAATCTCTCGGTGGGTATCGTCTTATACGACTCATCGAGAGCGGTGGTATGGGCGATATTTATTTAGCTCAACATACACGCATCGGTCGGAAAGTGGCAATCAAAGTGGTCTGTGGAGACCTGCGTGCTGTCCCTAATACTCCCGAGGGCAGGCAGGCTGTGCTACGTTTTGAGCGGGAAGCACGTGCCGTTGCAGAATTGGAACATGAACATATCTTACCGCTCTATCATTTTGGTGAAGAGGTTAGTGAACCCGGGGGAGCACCTATCACCTACCTGGTCATGCCCTATCTCTCTGAGGGCTCTCTCTGGAATTGGTTACAGCGGCGCACACAGCAATTTGGCTTTGGTTGGCCCATCTCCGCTGAAGAAGCCGGCTATTATCTCTTGCAGGCCGCTGCTTCATTGCAGTGTGCCCACGATCATGGGATTATCCACCGCGACATCAAACCCACCAATTTTTTAATTCGTGTTGAACGTAGTTCCTCGAAAGCAGGGCAAAATGCTGCTCTTACAAGGCTCTTCCCTCATGGGAGACCTCATTTGTTACTGGCCGACTTTGGTTTGGCTGCATTCTATCGCAATGGGCGTTCCCTCCACCGTTCAGTAGGTACACCACTCTACATGGCCCCTGAGCAGTTCGATGACCCATCGCTGGCAACTTCTGTCCATGTAGGTCCTGCTGCTGACCAATATGCGCTGGCGGTTATGATCTACCAGCTGGTGACTGGTCGTGCCGTCTTCGAGGGTACGGCGAGCCAGTTACTTCACCACCACCACCATACGCCGCCTACGCCTCCAAGTGTCCATAATGCCTCCCTACCACGTGAAGTGGACGAGGTGTTTCTACGGGCATTGGCAAAAAAACCGGAACAGCGCCACCCAACCATCATGGAGTTCGCTGTGGTATATGATAACGCACTGCAAATAGCCATGCGTTCACATTCTATTCCTGGACAAGCGGGAAGCATGACTACTCCAGAGCCGGAACAGGTACCCGTCATTGCCAGCCGGCCTGAACGTGCTGCACTCCCGTTACCTCGCATGGGAAAAGTTGCTGTACCTACGCGTACCCCACCTCCTGCACGCGCTATGTTAACAGCAGCTTCACGGGTTGCAACCTTAGAAGGTACCAGGCAGCGTGGTCAGACACCTCGACCTTCCCTGGAAGAGGATAAGGCACCGGCAGCAGAGGATACCTCTACCGCACCTACATTACCAATACCAAATGTACCAAAATCATCATTCCGCTCGCTGCGCCATTCACCCGCCTTTGGCCTGATTGCCCTGGTTGTGCTCCTGTTAATAGTAGTAGGCTTGATCCTCATCACTATGTTTTGGAGACATAACCATCACGCTTTTACTTACAGCATGCTAAATTTTGCCTTATTACTTTATTGTCCTTGCAGCACGATTGGCAACACGACATACGATGGATGATCACGGTCGTGTAGAATTGTTTGGTGCGCTGTGACCATCTCACTGTCTGCGCCAAAGTCATGGCCAGTATTAGGGTTGCGGTCCCAGCGAGG
>WNFX01004680.1_pt1 | contig 17821 bp, 23 predicted proteins | sample 5400111 | NCBI WGS metagenome assembly WNFX01 (sample SAMN13153363, study PRJNA577476) | soil metagenome | isolation source: 40 cm soil or saprolite under grassland replicate 1 | place: USA:California | collected 2016-06-15 | reverse complement strand
CCCCACGGACCGGGTCAATTAGCAGTCGTCTTGCTGCCCGGACTGCTTGTGGAGGCACCCAGTATCCGAGTGAGGTTGGCCCGGGCCATGGCCACATTGGGGTGATCGGGATTGAGCTGAGCCTCGAAGATCTCCAATGCACGCTCGGTGGCATCGCGGGCGGCGGGCGACTCGCCTAGCTCAAGGAGGACGGTCCCGAGGTTGTTGAGACGTTGAGACTAGCAGCGACGTCAGGGTGGTTTGGGCCAAGCTGAGCCTCGCGGATCGTCAGGGCGCGCTGCCGGGCCGCATGCGCGGCAGGCAGCTCGCCGAGGTCGTGGAGTACGGTCCCGATGTTGTCGAGGCTGCGTGTCACCTCGGGATGGTCGGGGCCAAGCTGGGCCTGGCGGATAGCCAAAGCGCGCTGATGGGCATCGCCAGCGGCCGGTAGCTCACCAAGAGAGCGAAGCAGAACCCCGAGGTTGTCAAGGGTGCTGGCGACATCGGGATGGTCAGGACCGAGTTCGGCCTCGGAGATGGTAAGGGCCCGCTGGAAGGCGGTGCGGGCGGCCGGCAGCTCGCCAAGCGCGAGAAGGACGATCCCCAGATTGTCGAGGGTGCGGGCCACGTCGAGGTGGTGGGGACCAAGCTGAGCCTGGCGGATCTCCAGAGCGCGGTCACATGCAGTGCGGGCAGCGGGCAGCTCGCCAAGCCTCCAAAGTATGATCCCGAGGCTGTTCAGGCTGGTGGCGACGTCCAAGTGGTCGGGGCCAAGCTGAGCCTGGCGGATCTGTAGAGCGCGCTCGCAAGCCGTGCGGGCGGCGGGTAACTCGCCAAGATCGCTGAGCACAATCCCGAGGTTATACAGGTGGAGAGCGACGTCGAGGTGGTCGGGGCCAAGCTGGGCCTCCAAAATGGTCAACGAACGCTCCGCGAGCTGACGTGCCTGCTCCAGCTCCGCCCGCCGCCACAGGTAGCCAGCCGCCTTATTCAACAGGTCGGCGGCCAGGGCCCACTCGGCTTCCAGAATGGTAGCGTGCTCGGTCGCGACCAGGGCATGGGGCAGCAGCCGGGCACAGGCCGGCCAGGCCTGCACATCGTCTTCCGGGAACGCGGCCCAGAGCAGGGGGCTGTACCGAATCACAAGAATCCTCGCGCCGAGCCGCCCGACCACGCGATCGGACGCTCCAGGGGCGGCCTGACCTGCAAGGTCCACCTCGTCGTCGACGGTAAGGGGCGACCGTTGAGCTGGGCTCTCACCGGCGGGAACGTCAACGACACGACGATGATGACCGCGGTCCTCGACGACATTCGCGTGCCCCGCAAAGGGAAGGGCCGACCGAGAACCCGGCCCGACCGTGTGCTGGCCGATAAGGGGTACCCGTCGAAAGCGAACCGTACATGGTTGCGTACCCGCGGGATCGCGGCGACGATCCCCGAACGCGACGACCAGATCGCCCACCGCAAGAAGAAGCCTGGCCGCCCGATCGACTTCGGTGAGGAGCAGAAACGGCGGTACCGCGGCCGCAACGTCGTCGAACGGTGCTTCAACCGTCTCAAGCAATGGCGCGGAATCGCGATGCGCACCGACAAGCTCGCACGCAACTACCGCGCCGCGATCTGCCTCTCCGCCACGCTGATCTGGATCAAGACAGACTCAATCAACACGGCCTAGAACGGGACACCGAGTGGGCCGGCGTCCTGCCGGCCCACTTCCAGGTGATCTCGAGGACCGATTTCCCGGACCAGAGCCAGGGCAGGTCGGGGACGTAGCGCAGCAGACCGGGCAGAGCGGACGCGGAGTGGAGTCGACGCCAGCGGCGCTGGGCAACTCCCGGCGCGACATGGCACGATCTCGCGTGTGACCAGCAGACCCGCCTCGGAGCAGCACCTGCGCGACCTCGCGCGGCTGCGTCGTGTCCGCGACCGGATCGACCGGGAGTACGCGCAACCGCTGGACGTCGAGGCGCTCGCCCGCGGCGCGCACATGTCGGCCGGGCACCTCAGCCGCGAGTTCCGGCGCGCCTACGGCGAGTCGCCGTACGGCTACCTGATGACCCGGCGCATCGAGCGCGCGATGGCGCTGCTGCGTCGTGGCGACCTGAGCGTCACCGAGGTCTGTTTCGCGGTCGGCTGCTCGTCGCTGGGCACATTCAGCACTCGCTTCACCGAGCTGGTCGGTGTGCCGCCCAGCACCTACCGGCGCGACGCCGCGCGGGCCACGGCGGGGATGCCGTCATGCGTGGCGAAGCAGGTGACGAGACCGATCAGGAATCGAGAAGCGTCCGCTGGTTCGCTGTCGCCATACTCCTGACGAGACATCGATCGACGCCAAGGCATCGGGCTGTCGACTCCCGGGCTTCCCGTTCGTCCGCAAGCACGGGCCCTACTACGTCGGCTTCGAGGCCGCGGGCCAGCACATCGGGCTGGTGCCGGGCGGTGGACCGCAGGGCATGACCTCGCCGGTGGCCTACTGGCACGTGCCGGACATCGAGGCGAAGCTGGCCGAGGTGACCGCCGCGGGTGCCACCGTGAAGGAGCCCGCGCACGACGTCGGTGGCGGCCGCCTGGTGGCCACCGTGACCGACCCCGACGGCAACGTGCTCGGCCTGCTCCAGGACCGGTGAGGGCCGACCCCCGCTCCCGCGCCTAACAGATGGAGACACGATGAGCAGGGCCACGAGGACGGACACGCAGTCGCCTGCGCCGCAGGTTGCCGACAGCCACGATCTGATCCGCGTGCACGGCGCGCGCGTGAACAACCTCAAGGACCTCAGCGTCGAGCTCCCGAAGCGCCGGCTGACGGTGTTCACCGGCGTCTCCGGCTCGGGCAAGAGCTCGCTGGTGTTCGGCACGATCGCCGCGGAGTCGCAGCGGCTGATCAACGAGACCTACAGCGCCTTCGTGCAGGGCTTCATGCCGACGCTGGCGCGTCCCGAGGTCGACGTCCTCGACGGGCTGACGACGGCGATCATCGTCGACCAGGAGCGGATGGGTGGCGACGCCCGCTCCACGGTCGGCACCGCCACCGACGCCAACGCCATGCTGCGCATCCTCTTCAGCCGGCTCGGGAAGCCGCACATCGGCTCGCCTCAGGCGTTCTCCTTCAACGTCGCCTCAATTAGCGGAGCGGGTGCGGTCACGCTCGAGCGCGCCGGACGGACCGTGAAGGAGCGTCGCAGCTTCAGCATCACCGGCGGCATGTGTCCGCGCTGCGAAGGCCGGGGCACGGTCTCCGACTTCGACCTGTCGCAGCTGTACGACGACAGCAAGTCGCTCAACGAGGGTGCGCTCACGATCCCCGGTTACAGCGTGGACGGCTGGTACGGCCGCATCTTCAGTGGCTGCGGCTTCTTCGACCCGGACAAGCCGATCCGCAAGCTCACCAAGAGAGAGCTCCACGACCTGCTCTACAAGGAGCCGACCAAGATCAAGGTCGACGGCATCAACCTGACCTACGAGGGTCTGATCCCGAAGATCCAGAAGTCGATGCTGTCCAAGGACGTCGACTCGCTGCAGCCGCACATCCGCGCCTTCGTGGGGCGGGCGGTCACCCTCACCGCCTGCCCCGAGTGCGGCGGCACCCGGCTCAGCGAGGCAGCTCGATCGTCGAAGATCGACGGGATCAACATCGCCGACGCCTGCGCGATGCAGATCACCGACCTCGCCGCGTGGGTGCGCGGCCTCGACGAGCCGTCGGTGGCGCCGCTGCTCGCCGCGCTGCGGCAGACCCTCGATTCGTTCGCGGAGATCGGGCTCGGCTACCTCAGCCTCGACCGCTCGTCGGGCACGCTGTCGGGTGGCGAGGCGCAGCGCACCAAGATGATCCGTCACCTCGGGTCCTCGCTCACCGACGTCACCTACGTATTCGACGAGCCGACGATCGGGATGCACCCCCACGACATCCAGCGCATGAACAACCTGCTGCGGCAGCTGCGCGACAAGGGCAACACGGTGCTGGTCGTGGAGCACAAGCCGGAGGCGATCGCGATCGCCGACCACGTCGTCGACCTCGGCCCAGGCGCCGGCCACGACGGCGGCCGGATCGTCTTCGAGGGCACCCCCGCCGACCTCGTCGCCGCTCGCTCCACCCTCACCGGCGAGCACCTCGCGGCCTACGTCGGCTCGTGACCGAGGCCCTCGCGGACACCGTGCGACGAGTGCTCTCCTCTGTTTCCAGACCGATCAGGAATCGAGAAGCAACGGTCAGGAGCCGCAGCTAGCATGACCGCCATGGACCTCACCATTCTCTCGAGCTTCCTCCCGCACGACGACCCGGACGCCGCCCTGGCCTTCTACCGCGACGCCCTCGGCTTCGAGGTCCGCAACGACGTCGAATACGGCGGGATGCACTGGATCACGGTCGGCCCTCCCGACCAGCCCGGCACGTCCATCGTCCTGTATCCGCCGGCCGCCACCCCCGGCATCACCGACGACGAGCGCCGCACCATCACCGAGATGATGGCCAAGGGCACCTACGCCAGCATCAACCTGGCCACCACCGACCTCGTCGGCACCTTCGAGCGGCTGCAGGCCAGCGACGCCGAGGTCGTCCAGGAGCCGACCGAGCAGCCGTACGGGGTCCGCGACTGCGCCTTCCGCGATCCCGCGGGCAACCTGGTCCGCATCCAGGAGCTGCGCTGAGCCGTCCCCTGACTAGGAGATCCTGCGGCGGTAAGTGACCATAGCGAAGCTGTACATGACGATGAGGATGCCGACACACCAGGCGAGGGCGATCCAGATGTCGGTGCCGACCGGCTGCTGTGTGAACAGGTCGCGGATGGCGTTGACGATGGACGTCACCGGCTGGTGCTCGGCGAAGGCGCGCACCGGGCCGGGCATGGTGTCGGTGGGCACGAATGCCGAGCTGATGAACGGCAGGAAGATGAGCGGGTAGGAGAACGCGCTCGCGCCGTCCGCGGACTTCGCGGAGAGACCGGGAATGACGGCGATCCACGTCAACGCCAGGGTGAACAGGATCAGCATGCCGGCGACCGCGAGCCAGGCCAGCACTCCCGCCCCCGAGCGGAAGCCCATGAGGAGGGCGACGAGCACGACGACCACGAGCGAGATCAGATTGGCGACCAGCGAGGTCAGCACGTGCGCCCACAGCACGGACGACCGTGCGATCGGCATGGACTGGAATCGCTCGAAGATGCCGCTCTTCATATCCAGGAAGAGCCGGAATGCGGTGTAGGAGATGCCCGAAGCAATCGTGATGAGCAGAATGCCGGGCAGCAGGTAGTTCACATACGAATCCGACCCTGAGTTGATCGCGCCGCCGAACACGTAGACGAACAGCAGCAGGAAGGCGATCGGCATGATCGTGGTCGTGATGATGGTGTCCAGGCTGCGTGTGATGTGGCGCAGGGACCGTCCCAGCAGGACGGCGGTGTCGCCGAAGAAATGCTTGGTCATCGTTGTTCCTTACTCGTCCGTGCCGACGCTGCGGTCATTGCCGGCGTCGCCGTCCTTGCGTTGGCACCGACGATGGCGAAGAAGACGTCCTCGAGGGTCGGCTGCTTTTCGACGTATTCGACCTTGGCGGGCGGGAGCAGCTGCTTGAGCTCGGTGAGGGTGCCGTTCACGATGATTCGACCCTCGTGGAGGATCGCGATCCGGTCGGCGAGTTGTTCGGCCTCGTCCAGATACTGCGTCGTGAGCAGCACCGTCGTGCCGTGCTCGGCGAGCTCCTTGACGGCCTGCCACACCTCGATGCGCGCCTGAGGGTCGAGCCCGGCCGTCGGCTCGTCGAGGAAGATGACCTGCGGATTCCCGATGAGGCTCATCGCGATGTCGAGGCGGCGGCGCATGCCACCCGAATACGTCGACACCTTCCGCGCGGCCGCGTCGGTCAGCGAGAAACGCTCGAGCAGGTCATCCGCGATCGTGCCCGGGTCCTTGAGGTGCCGCAACTGGGCGACCAGCACGAGGTTCTCCCGCCCGCTGAGGATTTCGTCGACGGCGGCGAACTGTCCCGTGAGGCTGATGGACTCTCGCACGTTCGCCGGTTGCGTGGCGACGTCGAGGCCGTTGACGCTAGCAGTCCCCGCGTCGGCCTTGAGCAGCGTGGACAGGATTTTCACGACCGTGGTCTTGCCCGCCCCGTTGGAGCCGAGCAGGGCGAAGATGCTGCCCCGCGCCACGTCGAAGTCCACGCCGCGCAGCACCTCCAGCTTCTTGTACGACTTCTCCAGGCCCTGCACGTGGATCGCAGGCCCCTGGACCTGATTGGCTGTCATCGGGATATCCGTTCTCTCTTTCGTCACGGTTCGTCGCCCGCGGCGCGATCGATGGCGGTAGTCAGCCGTTCCCGCTCCCGGATGATCCACTGACCCTTCGGGTAGTTCCGGACGAACGCCTCGATGAACTCCACGGGGTCTTCCCCGACGATCTCGCGGATCGGGGTCCCGTTCGCCGCGCTCTGTTCGAACAGGTCGACGAGGTCCTCGTAAATCGCACCCCCGCCGCCCCCCGTCCCGAAGTACTTCAGGTACCGCTCCAGCGCATCGACCGCCGTGCGATAGCTCGCGGGAAGTTGTCTCACGCGCGCCTTGTACTCCCGCCATTGCCCCTTCTCGCCAATCACCTTTGAGATGAACTTTGAGATGAACATGGTCATCTGCCTCCTTCATGGAGCTGTTCGAGGCGTCCTGCGAGGAAGCTCCAGGTCCTCCAGAACTCTTCGAGATACTCCCGTCCCTGAGCGTTCAGGGAATACACCTTGCGCGGCGGCCCCTTCTCCGACGGGATCTTCTCCACGTCGACGAGGCCGCGCTGCTCGATCCTGACGAGCAGCGCGTAGACGGTGCCCTCGGCGATGTCGGAGAAGCCCTGCTCCCGCAACCGTGCCGTGATCTCGTAGCCGTACGCGGGCTGCACGGACAGGATCGCGAGGACGATGCCCTCCAGCGTTCCCTTGAGCATCTCCGTCATCTGCTTGCCCACGGAACACCCCTTCAGCTACTCAGTGATACTGGCTACTGGTAGATAGTATCACTGAATAGTGGCGGCGCAAGCTCCACGTGGCGGCGGGAGGTGTCGGCTCTTGCCACCTGAAGGCCCGAACGGCCGGGAACCGCTGGGCCATCAGCGGCTCCAAACGGCCCACACCTCGTCAGAGATCTCAGAACGCGTCACGCTTCAAGACTCTCCGACCAACCCCGCAACCACTTGATCAACAGGACCTAGGCCGCGAGCATGGGCTGTGGGTGCCCTGGGTGACGCCCACGGCAGCCGCAACCGTATCCGTATCCGTATCCGGCTGGATGCGGGTCGGGTTCGGGCTGTATCAAGGACTGGCGGCGGCTGGCCACAGCCCAATCGAGGTCTACCCGCACGCGGGCTTCCGAGCGCTTGCCGGTGCGATGCTGCCGCCCAAGCGCACGATCGCCGGTCTCCGCGAACGGGTGGAACTTCTGCGAAGAGAAGGAGTCGATGGTGTGGGCATGCAACTGTGGTCGCATGATGCCGTGGATGCCGCGCTCGCCGCGCTGCTTGCGGTCCGGGCGCACGAAGGTACGGCGATTCCGGTGGGCTGCGGACACGACCGCTCGGCGATCTGGATGCCAAGACCGACCTGAGCGCAAGCTCCGGCTGGCTCTGTACGACCGCAGTGCTTCCCAGGCATGAGGGCATTCTGGCCCTTCACAGGAGCCATAGTTGGGCCAACTATCCCTGTCAGAATGGGCCACTTTGCCTTGGCAGAACGCCCGAAAGCCCAGGATCGGGGACGATCCGGGGCCAACTATCGGCGTCAGTCACAGTGACTCGCAGCCACAGTTGGCGGATCGCAGTCGTATCTGGCGGGGGCGTGGTTCGGACCGGCCGCGACCCGGGACCAGGCCCGGCCTTGAGCGGCTGCCGCTGACCGCAGGCTGACGAACAGTAGGGGCGGCGTATGGACGCCAACCTGCTAGGCTCGCTCGGATGCGCAGCGCAAGGGTCTATGCGGACAACGCCTCGGCGATGTGGACGAGCCTTGTCCCGGCTGTCCAGGCGTCTGCGGGGTTCGTCCGGATCGAATCGCCGACATCTACCAGGGTGATCTTGCGTGAGCCCATGCCGACCGCGGCCATTGTCGAGCTGATCGACAGGACGCCGGCGGTGAAGCGCACCATCGTTGAGGATGCCTTCGGTGCCGGGCCGCAGTTGAGCGGTCCGCTGCAGGTGCTGCGCATGCCGGTGATGATTCGTCCCGCCGCACAGGTGCCTGTCGTGGTGCCGCCGAACGTGCGGGTGGCCGCGGTGGCCGAGGCGGACGAGCTGGCCGAGGCGGAACGGGTCGTGGTGGACGGGTTTCCCTTGCCGATCTACCAGCCATGGACGCGGGGGCAGGCGTTGCCGCCTCATGTTCTCCGGCTGCCTGGTTGGCGGGTCTGGCTGGCGTACCGCGATGGGCTTCCCGCTGCCGCGGGGTACACCTATGACGATGGCGTCGCGGTCGGCGTGTACTGGCTGGCGACGCTGCCCGAGCATCGCTTGTTGGGCCTGGCTCGGGCGATCATGACGGTGAGCATGGCCGCGCACCCCGGTCGGATCTTTACGTTGGTTGCCACCGATGCGGGGCTTGCCCTCTACGAATCGCTGGGCTTCGCGACCGTGGCGATGTCGACCTGGTACGTCCGGTCCCCATCCACGAATTTCCAAGGTCGCGTTCTGCGGCCTTGATCGTCTGCCGCCGGCACTGATCAGGCGCGGGTGCCTGGTGAGGAAGGGAATGGTCGAGCGTCGTTGCTTGGCGTGCGCGATGTCCCACGTCAACCGGTATTCGGTGTCTGCGGCCCGTGGTGGTCATCGCCGGCAGGGTCGAGCTGCTTGAAGAATCGGTGGGGCAGGTCCTGGTAGCCGGCGGCGAGGTAGAACCGGTGCGCGCCATGACGATGCGCGCTGCTGGTCAGCTCGACCGCGCTACAACCACGCCGCCTGGCGGCGGCCTCGACGGCCGTAAGCAGGTGGCGGCCGATGCCGCGGCTGCGCCGGTCAGGGTCCACGACCAGCGCGGTGATGCGTCCTCGGCTGCGACCCTCGTTGAAGAACGGCGTGACGTGCAGGCTCGCCATGCCGACAACCTGCCCGCCGACCTCGGCCACCAGCACCGCATCGGTATCGCCGTCGGCCAGGATGGCGATCCGCGGGCCAAGCTCGGCCTCGGCTTGCGGGTAGCCCAGTTCGGTGAGCAGCCTGCCCAGCGCTGGGGCGTCGGCGGGCCGGGCAGCGCGGATCTGCACCGGCGCGGCGGACGTGCCGGCTGCCGCCTGGCGAGCCTGGCTGTTGCTGCCGCTGGTCACGCTGCCACCTGTCCGGTTGAGCCGTGAGGCGTGGGTCCGTAGGAACACCGACCCAACCCAAACAACATTTCGCACCGAACTCAAGGATCCGCCACCCCGATCATCCCGACCGAGGTTGGATGACGAGGCGCCAGTCGTCCTGGCCGTCATGCTGCTATCGCGTGGTTGGTCACGGTAACGCTGATCGCCGGCGTCAAGCAGCGGCAACATGGACGCGCATCAGCCCAGACCGACGGAGCGACCGCAAACGCTGGGTCGCGTCGGTGCTGGTCTGGGCCCGCTTTGCGAGCCCGGTCCAGTAGCTGTTGAGGTTCTCGATCGTCCATGCGGCCAGCGCCGGCCGGTCGTCCAGATCCCCAGCTCTGGTGGCGCCGGCCCGCGCACGCCGGTGGATCCGCTCCAGCCTGTCGAGGGCGGCGTCGTCGAGTGGCTCGGCCGTGACGGCGAGGAAGTCGACGTCGCTCACGCCGGTGTGGAAGTCGTCCAGCGCAATCGATCCGACCAGGTACAACCCCTGGACGACGCCTGGCAACCGGGCGTCCGCCAGCCGCAGGAACTCGGCGACCGGCCGTCGTGCCAAGGGATGCAGCGGTGCGGGCATGGCGGTTGTCCACAGAAATTCGCGAGCGGTGGCTTCGGCTGGAGGCGGGTGCTAGAACAGGCCGCAGGTCGGATCAGCCCCGGAGGAGGGGCTCACGCAGGTACTCGAGGAAGTCGTGGTCGTGATAGTAGCGAGGCAGTCGGGCGACTTGGGTGAAGCCGAGCCGCTCGTAGAAGCGGCGGTGCCGCTCGGTGGCTGGGCAGCGCAGGTAGCAGCGGGCCGCGCCCAGGGCGGCGGCGCGGTCGCAGAACGCCTCGACCAGGTGGCCGCCGATGCCTTTATCCCGGCAGTCTTCGACGACCAACAGGTCGTGGAGGCGGGCGATGCCGGCGATTACCTCGCCCAGCACCGCGCCGACGATCTCGTCCCCGGTGCGGGCCTCGACCACCACTGGTCGGCTGGTCCAGTCACAGTCCTCACCGAAGATGGCCCGATCGGCCGCGGGCCATTCGCGCGCCAGGAAGCGGCGCACCTGCTGGGTCTCCTCCTTGGCGAGCCGATAGCTGACCTCGCCGAAGGGTCGTCTGGCCAGTTGCGGACCTCCCTCGGTGGGACGGACCGCCCGCCCGAGGCGGCGGGCAAACTTCACTATGATCGTGCAACGCCGGGCGGCCGTGACAGCGCCCGGAACGCGAAAGGAGCCCGATGGACGTCCGTCTGACCGACGTGCTGGTTGCCGACGCCAAATTGCTCGCCGACGGGCTCTTGCAGCCCGAGGACGACATGGCGGTGTTCGTCGGCCGTGGGGGTAAGGGCAGGATCGCGCCGTTCACGGTACGCCGCTCCTACACGGGAGCTGGCGGCTGGTACGTGGAGTCCATGGCGCTGCTCGCCCCCAACGGGGACGTGGCCTGGCGCGGCAATGAGCAGCCGATCACGCTGCGAGGATCGAGCAAGATCGACCTGTTCAGCGACGACCTGCACGGCGTGATCGTCGACTCCTCGGACGACCACGAGCTGGTCTTCCTCATCGGTGGCGACGAGGTGGGCCGCGTCCCGATCGCGATCCTGGACGAGGACCCGCCGTACGCCACCGCCTCCCCGACCGACGTGCTGGGCGAGGTGCTGAAGAAGAGCACGATCGTCTGGATCGAGGTGCCCGGTCCGGGCGGGACCGGCGGCAAGGCAGTGCCGGCCTGGTACGGCGGCCTCGACGGCCGCGTGTACGTGCTCACCGGCGGGTCGGAGCAGCGCATCCGCGGGCTCGACGAGACCAGCCAGGTGCTGCTGTCGGCGCGCTCCAAGGACCTGCAGTCGCTGGCCACCACGGTCGAGGCCAGTGCCAGGGTGATTCCGGCCTCCGATCCCTTGTTCGGCAAGCTGCTACCGATCCTGCTGCCACGTCGGCTGAACCTCCGCGATGGCGAGGGGGCCGCCGATCGCTGGCGCAAGGAATGCACGCTCGTCGAACTCACCCCCTCGGCGATTCCTGCCGAAGCATGATCAGTACCCGTTTTTCCTCTGTCGGACAAGGGCAATTAAGGGGGTAGGCAGGGCAGCAAGCCAGGAGCCACCGGCGCAAGCCAGTCAAGGAGGCCCCATGTTTCGGCGAAGGAGCAGATCGAACCAAGCCAAGCGGGCGGCCCGCGGCCGCCTGCCGAGTAGCGACGAAGTGCGGGACCAGGTCGCCGAGGTGACCGACGAGCTCGGCCTGGCCCTCGACACCGCCAGGGACGCAATCGCCAAGGCGATGTCGTCGGCTGGTCGGCGCGGCACCGAGGCTGGTGCCGAGGCGACACGCAAGACTGCGATGGTCGGCAAGGAGGCTGGCCGCAGGGGCATGGCGGCGGGCAAGCGGGCGAGTCGCCGGGCTCGTGGCGCGACCCTCGAGGCGGTCGGGCGCCGGCTCCCAGAGCCCGAGCAGGTCGCCGAGCTGACCCGGCGGGCCACCGAGAAGGTGTTCCCGGAGCGCGCCAAGCACCACCGCAAGGCCGCCCGGAAGCGGCGTCGCCGCCTGCTCTACGGCGGGGTGGGGCTGGCCGGCCTCGGCATCTTGATGGGGTGGCTCACCGCTCCGAAGAAGGGAGACGAGACACGCCAGGCGCTGAAGCAGCGCGCCAATGCCGCCAGCGACAAGGTCGCCGAGATGCGCGCGAGCGCCGGAGCCCAGCGGCCGACCGGCACCTCGACCACCACTGGGATGGAGGCCGACAGCGGCATGGGCTCCGGGAGCATGGCCGGCAGCGGCACTCCATCCCGGGGGACGGCCGGGACTGACTCTGCGGCGCAGGGCCAGCAGGATGCCGACGTGACACCGATCCACCAGGCCGACGGCGCCGCCCCGAGCAAGCGGCGGTAAGGCGACGGAGTCTGGCGGGTAGGCCGTCCGGGCGGACCTAGGACGGCCCGGCGAGTCGGCTTGCGACGCTAGGTGCCGTCGGGCAGCCGGTAGACTCCAGTGCTCTGCTTGACCACGCGGCCCTCCTTGGTGAGGGCCGCGAGGGTCTTCACCACCGTTCCACGCACGTCCCGAATGGTGAAGGGATCGAGCAGGCGGTCCTTGAGCGCGCGATCGAGCACGACCGTCCAGTGGAGCGGCTCCGGCGCCGCGTCGGCGAGGATCTTCAGGCAGACGTCTTGTGGTTCCATGGCGCCAGCCAGGCTACCGGTCTCTGGTCGCCTCGCCAACGACCTGGGAGGTGCACGATCCCCGCGCCGACGCCGCCCCGCCCCTCCTCGGTCGCCTTCGACCGCGCTGCCGGGTACTACGACCAGACGCGACGGTTGCCGACCGAGGTGGGCGAACGGATCGCCGACCGGATCGAGCGCGCCGCCGGGGTCGATACTGGGGCTCGGGGCGGAGTCACCGTGGACGTCGGGGGCCGCTTCCTGGAGATCGGGGTGGGGACCGGGCGGATCTCGCTGCCGCTGCACCGGCGGGGTCGTCGCGTCTTCGGCATCGACTTGTCGGGGCCGATGCTCGACCGGTATCGGGCCAAGGCGGCGGCGGAGGGCTTGGAGGCGCCTGCGCTGGTGCGCGGAGACGCGACCCGGCTGCCATTTCGGGCGGGGTCGTTCGACGCGGTCATCGAGGTCCACGTGCTGCATCTGATCCCGGACTGGCTCGAGGCGGTCGCGGAGGTTCGCCGGGTGCTCGTGCCCAGCGGGGTGCTGCTGGTCTCGCGGCGGCTCTGGGACAGGTCGGAGGGCGACGGGCCGCGCGCACTGGTGCGCAAGCGCCACGCGCGGATCCTTGCGGAACGGGGCCTGCGTCCCGCGCGGATCGGCGTGCGCGGCGACGACGAGATGATCACGAGCCTCCTCGAGGCGGGCGGGTGGGTCGAGGAGCTGGAACCCGTGAGCTGGCGCGAACGCGAGACCTGGGCCGAGAACCTGGAGATCCTGGAGCGGCGTGTCTGGTCGGAGTCCTGGCTGATCCCGGAGGGCCCCTGGCGGGACGCCGTCCGCCGCCTTCGCGCCGACCTCGCCGCCGAGGGTGTCGACCTCCACGCGCCCATCACCGTCGAACGGCACGTCGACCTCGCGGCGATCCATTTCTGACCGGCCCTGACCCGGCGGCCACGCCTCAGGCCAGCCGCGGCAGCACCAGCTCCGCGATGAGGTCGAGCTGCTCGTCCTCGAAGATGGCGAAGGGGACGTTCGCAAAGGAGCACACCAGCTGCTCGACGCCCCGCTCCCGCCAGCCGCGGAGCTGCTCGACGATCTGGTCGGGGGTGCCGACCAGCCGCGGGGCGGCCCACTCCGCCAGCTCCACGCCGTCGAGCCCGCCGCCAGGAGCCCACGCCCGCAACCGCCGCCAGCGCTCGGCCAGGTCGTCGGCGTCGCGGCCGATCAGCGTGGCCAGGCCGATCGAGCGGCGCACCCCGTCCAGCGGCCGCTCGACCCGGGCGCAGGCCGCGCGGAGGACCTCGAGCCGCTGGTCGTACTCTTCCGGCGTGATGGCCCAGCAGACGTTCCAGCCGTCGGCGACGCGGGCGATCAGGCCGAGCATGCGGTCCCCGCTGCCGCCCACCCACAGCGGGGGTCGCGGCCGCTGCACGGGGCCGGGGAGCACCGGAGCGTTGTCGACCCGGTAGTACTTCCCCTGGTAGGAGGCGGGCGTCCCTGCGTCGGTGAGCATGCGGCGCAGGATCTCGAGGCACTCCTCGAGCATGGCGAGCCGCTCGCCGGGGGACGGGAACGGCAGATCGTTGGCGCGGAACTCGTCCTCGTTCCAGCCGGCGCCAAGTCCGAGATCGAGCCGCCCGGCGGAGAGCTGGTCGAGGGTGGAGGCCATCTTGGCGAGCAGCGCGGGCGGGCGGAACCCGGCCGCCAGCACCAGGCTGCCGAGCCGCACACGATGGGTGCGCATGGCCAGAGCAGACAGTGTCGACCAGCACTCCAGCGTGCCCTGGCGGCCGGCGGGGCCGCCGTAGCGCGACAGGTCGGACCAGAAGTGGTCGGAGACCCACAGCTCGGCGAACCCGGCCGCCTCGGCCCGTTCGGCGTAGCCGGCCACCCGCTCGAAGCTGACCGAGCCGGCGGTCTCGCCCGCCCCGGCCGTCCCCGAGCCCGCCACGGCGGTCCCCGAGTCGGGGAACGAGTAGGCATAGTGCGGTAGCGCGAACCCCAGCTCCACGGGCGGCTCCTCCCTCGACGCCTCTCACCGAGTGTTCCGGCCCGAGCTTTCGATCGTCAACGCGGCCGGCGGGTTGACACCGGCGGTCGCGGGCCCTAGCGTCGTCCCATGCGCACGTCTGGATCAGCTCGCTGGTGGTGGTCGCCCTCGTAGGCGGCCAGCAACCACGCGCATCCACAGGAAGACCGGCCGCCTCGGGAAGAGGCGGCGCTTTCGTCTCCGGACCAGGCTGGCGGCTCCCTCTTTTCTCGTGGCGGACCTGTCGAGGTCGAGAAGGAGCCACCCGTGCAGGCAACCCCAATCCAAGCTCCGGCGCCCGCTCGCGCGCCGGAGGCGCGCCGGCCGGTGGCGGTCACCGCATCCAGTCGAGCGGCCGGCCGCATCTCGGCAACTACCTCGGCATGATCCGGCCGGCGCTGGCCCTGGCCGGCCGCCACGACGTCTTCTGCTTCATCGCGGACGCGCACGCGCTGACCACGCAGCGTGATGGCCGGGCGATGCGGCGCCACACCCACGAGCTGGCCGCCACCTGGCTCGCGCTCGGGGTCGACCCGCTGCGCATGACCCTGTACCGCCAGTCGGACCTTCCCGAGGTGTTCGAGCTGACCTGGGTGCTCGCCTGCCATACCGGCAAGGGGCTGCTCAACCGCGAGCACGCCTACAAGGCGGCGGCCAGCGCCAACCAGGCGGCCGGCAGGCCGGCCGACCACGGCGTCAACGCGGGCGTGTTCGCCTACCCGCTGCTCATGGCGGCCGACATCCTGGTGCTCGGCGCCGAGGTCGTGCCGGTGGGGCGTGACCAGAAGCAGCACGTGGAGATCACGCGCGAGGTCGCGGCGGCGTTCAACGCGATCCACGGACCTGTGCTGGTCACGCCCGAGGTCCTGGTCGACCGGCGGGTCGCCACCATCCCGGGGCTCGACGGCCGCAAGATGTCCAAGAGCTACGGCAACACCCTGCCGATCTTCGCCGAGGTCGACGAGCTGCGCTCGCTGGTGGCGCGGATCGTCACGGACTCGCGCCCGCCGGAGGCGCCCAAGGTGGCCACGATGCGCGCCCGCGACGCCGTCGGCCTGCGCGCCGGGGCCGCGGGAGCCTCGCCGGTGGGGGCGGGGCGGGGCATGCTGGAAGGGGAACAGGGGGCGTCTGAAAGGCGGGCTGCATGGCGATCCGCTACCTGCCGGGGTTGCCGCGCACGGCGGAGCTGGTGGTCATCGGCGGCGGCATCGTGGGCGCGGCCACGGCCTTCCACGCGGCCCGGGCCGGGCTGCGACCGCTGGTGCTGGAGCGGCGGCCGGCGCTGTGCTCGCTCACGACGGCGGTGGCGGCCGGCGGCTTCCGGCTCCAGCTCGAGACGCGAGAGCAGCTCGAGCTGGTGCGCGAGTCGGCCGAGCTGTTCCTGCACTTCGCCGAGGCGACCGGCCAGCGGGGCTACGACCCCGCGGTCCGCCAGCAGGGCTACCTCTGGTTGACGACCACCGCCGAGGGCGCGGAGCGGCAGCGGCGGCTGGTGGAGCGGCAGCGCGCCTGGGGGGTCGGCGACGTCGACCTGCTCGACGGCGACGAGGCGCGGCGGGCGTTCCCGTTCCTGGCGAAGGAGGTCGTGCAGGCCCGCTTCCGCGCGGCGGACGGGCTGCTCGACCCCAAGGCGGTCACCATGGGGCTGGTGGCGGCCTCGGACGCAGGGGTGGTGGTGGGCTGCGGCGTGGTCGGCCTCCGGCTGCGCGGCGGCAGCGTGATCGAGGTGGAAACCACGCTGGGCAAGGTGGCCGCCGGCGCGGTGGTGGTGGCGGCCGGCCCGTTCTCCGGCGAGGTCGCGCGGCTGGCGGGCGTGGCGCTGCCGGTGACGGCCGTGCGGCGGCAGAAGCTGGTCATGCCCGAGGTCCCGCAGGTGCCGGCCGACGCGCCGGTGACCATCGACGACGACACCGGGGTGCACTGGCGCCCCGCGTTCCGTGGCGCCTCGCTGCTGTTCGCCGAGCCGGACACGCCGCCGAGCCCGCCGAGCGAGCACGTCCCGCTCGACCACCGCTTCGCGTTCCGGCTCCTGGACCCGGCCAGCCCGGTCTCCGCGAGCCGGGTGACGCCGTTCTGGCGCGAGGTCTGGGCCGTGTGGTCGGCACCCTGGATGCTCCAGGCGGGCCACTACACGATGACGCCGGACCACCGGCCGCTGATCGGCCCGACCGAGGTGGAGGGCCTGCTGGTCAACAGCGGCTACAGCGGCCGCGGGGTGATGGCCGGCCCGGCGGGGTCCAGGCGGTTGGTCGACCTGCTCACCGGCAAGCTCGACCCTGCCGCCAACCCGCTGCGCCCCGATCGCCCCTTCGACGCCGAGCCTGCCGTTGACATCTTGTGAGGAGGCAGGCTAGGCGAAGCGGAGGTCGCCGGCTTCGTCGTCCTCGACGATGCGGGCGCAGGTGGGGCAGTACCAGCGGGTCTCGAGCTGGGTCCCGCACTGGAGGTGCTGGAGGGCGTCGCCGTCGCCGGAGCGCTGGGCGCCCCACTGGGCGAGCAGGCGCAGCGCGCCGGCCAGCTCCCGACCGGCGGCGCTCAACTGGTAGGCGAACCGGGGCGGGCGCTCGGAGTATGGCTGGCCGACCACCAGCCCCCAGCGCTCCAGCTCTTTGAGGCGCTGCGAGAGGATGTTGGAGGCGATCCCCGGCAGCTCATCGGTCAGGTCGTTGAAGCGCCGGGGGCCCTCCAGCAGCGCTTCCACGATCAGCAACGTCCAGCGGTCGCCCACGCGGGCGACCGCCTCCTGCAACGGCGAGCCTGGCGGCCCGTCGTGCACCCTGTTCTGGCGAGGCTCCGGCATGGCGTCATCGTACGCTGACGGGACGCCGGCCATGTGTCGGTGCCGCGCCCGGATCACCCGCGCCGTCCTGCTCACGGTGACGGCGCGCACCGCGGATACATGGCCGGCGTCCCCAGGCTTGCGTCCCGCGGGGTCGGCTAGTAGCTTGCTACTTGCAAGTCAGTTCCCGGCGCGGTTCCCCGCCCGGGCGCCTTAGGAGGGCAGCGATGAGCGCACTCGAAGAGCTGGAGCAGGCGATCGGGCAGGTCGCCGGCCAGGTCGGCGGCGCCGTCGTCGGCATCGGCCGGGGATGGGGTCGGGGCTCGGGCGTGGTGGTGGCCGACGGCCGCGTCGTCACCAACGCGCACAATCTTCGCGGTGACCAGGTCACCGTGGTGTTCGCGGACGGCCGCTCGGTGACCGGTCAGGTGTCGGGCGTCGACGTCGACGGCGACCTGGCGGTCGTGGCGGTCGACACCGGCGGCGCGACGCCGGTGGGCTGGGCCGACGAGGCCTCGTCCGTGGGAGTCGGGTCGGTGGTGTTCGCGCTGGCCAACCCGGGCGGGCGGCCGCGG
>WNFX01005113.1_pt1 | contig 17823 bp, 19 predicted proteins | sample 5400111 | NCBI WGS metagenome assembly WNFX01 (sample SAMN13153363, study PRJNA577476) | soil metagenome | isolation source: 40 cm soil or saprolite under grassland replicate 1 | place: USA:California | collected 2016-06-15 | reverse complement strand
CAGTGCGACTGAACCGGGCACTCTGACCATTGATAATAACACGCTGACGTTCAACTCCGCCTCGACCTATAAATGCGCGCTGGATCGCACTACTGTTACAGCGAGTCAAGTTACCGCCAAGGGTGTGAGGATTAACAGCGTTGCGCAATTTGTCTTCGGCGATTTTTTCACGACCGGCACGTTGACGACGGGCACAGTTCTCACTGTGATTAACAACACCTCGGCGTCGGCCATTGTGGGCAGGTTCAGCAACCTGCCCGACCGCTCGACCTTCGCCAGCAACGGCAATAACTTCCAAGTCAGCTACAAAGGCGGTACCGGCAACGACCTCACCCTCACGGTTGTGCCCTAACGCGACAACCTGAATCTTAACCCAACTTATGTCGGGCGCTTTAGCACAAATGCGGCGGGCAAAGGGTCTGTCCGCTTTCTGCGGTTAATACGACCCGGCACACCGACAAAATACGCGCCCGAAACGGTGGATCGGCTTTTAGAGGCCTTGGCACATGGCTTAACACTGAAACAAGCGTGCATAGCCAGCGGCATCAGTGAAAGCACGTTAGGCGATTGGCGTGACCCTTACGCGGAGCTAGAAGCGCGTTTGGCGCAGGCTCGCGAACAGGCTCGCCAGAAAGCTCTTGCCGGAATCAAAGCGGCAGGAGAGGCGGGTGACTGGCAGGCATTAGAAGCTTTTCTTCGGATGAGTTTCCAGGCTGATTATCGGCGCGCAAGTAACGCCAGCGTTGAAGTAAACACCGCACTTCAGACCCAGGCGGTAGTTTGCACCGAGGAGCAGAGAATGCGCCTCATCGAGCAGAGGAACAGGATCCTGCGGCTTTTCGGCGGAGACGGTGCGGCGGCCGGAGGCGATCAAAACTGTGCAGTCGTGGCGGGTTTGAGGCAGCCTTTCCGCTTTACCAACATGAACCGGCACAAACAACAGACGCCGGAAAAACCAAACAGAAAGCAAACAAGAAAAACCTATGCAAACTAAACAATCAGTAACCAACTCAAACAATCATCAGCCTTCGACTGCCTGCAGAGAAAAGCATGCAGCGATGAAGCTGCCAATTCGTTCGACCGTCATAGCCGCCTTTGGCTTGCTGTCGACGCTACTTCCAGTTAGCCAGAATGCACACGCACAGAGCCCAGACGCGCAGAATGTCCCACCCAGGGACTTCGTTGCGCCGGTTGTGTTCCAAGCGGCCGGGCCAACTGCTGCCTCAATTCAGAGCACAGTCGATGCGTACCGCGCTGTTCCGGGGTTTGAAACCAACAACCTCAATAACCCAGGGCCGCTCCAAAGCGGTCGCCGCGAGATCAACTGGGACGGCGGCAACCCTAACGTTCTGGATACCACGGCCCCGGTCACGCCGTTTAACACGTTCCTGAACACCCGAGGCAGCCAATTCACCACACCCGGGATAGGTCTTTCGCAAGCTCCTCCATCGGGCGGACCCCAGGGCGGACTGGCCGTGCTCTTCGGTAATCCTACCTACGGCACCATCTTCAGGACCTTCAGCCCCTCGCGGTTGTTTACTCCTGTGGGAAGTAACATCACCGAGGCTTCGTTCTTTATCCCGGGTACCAATGGTCTTCAGCCAGCAACGGTTAGAGGCTTCGGCGCGGTCTTCACAGACGTTGACCAGCCAGATGGCAGCGGGCCCGACGCGAAGCGCGGCAACCGCCACGCCAGCACGCTGATCGAATACTTCGATGTCCGCGGCGAGTTGCTGTTCAGCAGCTTCGTCCCGGCTTCCCCGGGTGATGGAAGCCTGTCCTTCTTCGGCATCGTGTTTGACGACGCGCGCATTGCGCGGGTCCGGATCGAAACCGGCAACGTTGCCCCGGGGCCGAATGATGATCGCAGGCATGACATCGTCGTGATGGACGACTTCATCTACGGCGAACCCCAGCTGCTTCACTAAGGGAAGGTGAGATTCCACGGTAGATACTACGGAAGCGCCGCCCAATCTGAACGCCAACGGCCCAGCCCATAGAATCTAACGAGAATAAGATGAGCTGCCGGGCGACAACGAGTCCCCGGCAGCTCCATCGCCGTTCGGCCGCTCACTAGGGCGGCGAACTTTAGGTCTTTGATCATTTACGCAAAGACGTAATCCTGTAGCCGCCAATGAGCCTGCCCTGAGCGAAGTCGAACGGGCTGTGTCGAGGCGTTAGTGTCAATCCAACTCGGACCTCACCGAGTCTTTAGGATCGCGATGATCTCTGTTTGGATTGGCTGCCCGGTGACTTCGATGTCTTTATCCGAAACGTAAACGTTAATTTCGGATCGAACGCCAAACTTTCCTTCGAGGTAGATTCCGGGCTCGATCGAAAAACAAACTCCCGGAATGAGACGCCGCGAATCGCGCGTCTCGAAATCGTCGATGTTGACGCCATTGCCGTGAGTTTCTTCGCCAATGGAATGACCGGTGCGATGCGTGAATTGTTCCCCAAAACCTGCGCGTGTAATTACGCCGCGCGACACATCATCGACTTCCGCTCCGCGAATCGGTTTACCCGCCCGAATGTTTTTGCGCACGAAATCGACGGCAGAATCACGCGCTTCCCGCACAATATTGAAAATGCGCGAGTACTCTTCGGGAACACTTTCGCCCACATAGCCAGTCCAGGTTTGATCGGTCGCGACTGCGTCGGGTTTGTTCAGTTTTGTGGCCGCATCGATTAGCACAAAATCGCCGCGCCTGATCGGTGAATTCTTTTCCTTCGTCGGCATATAGTGCGGGTTGGCGCTGTTCGCGTTCACCGCGACGATCATCGGCTCCTGCTGCATCCCTTCCTCGCTGTAGCGACGGAGCATGAACTGCGCGATATCCCACTCAGTGGTCGGTTCGTTGGCGCGAATCCGGCGCGCAATCTCCGCAAATGCCTCCTGAATGATGCGATGCATTTTGTCGGAGGCTTCCACATGCATCTGGTGTTGAGCCGGAGAAAAAACGGCTTCGAATCGTTGTACTAATTCCGCGCTCGTGACGGGTTCGACTCCAAATGAGCGGACAAGCTCGATCGTTCCGGCATCCACGCGTGAGATGTAGGGGATGTCGTTCATGGGCGAATACTGCATCGCAATGCGCCTCTTCGATTCCTTCGGCGCCGCGCCCAGCACCTCTCGCAGTCGCGCATGCAATTCCTGCCAGCCGCGGAACACAACTTTCTTGCCCGGAAGCGAGTCGAGTTTGAACTGCTCGATCCACTGCACAATTTTAACCGGCTCGCCTGAGGCCGGGATGTAGTAGAACCAGCGGCGAGAGGCGAGCATATTTTCGTCCAGTTTCAAAATCCGATAAGCGAGCGGATCACTGTGCCGGAAATCGTAAAAGAGCCAGCCATCGAGCTTGGCGTCCCGCAACGCAGCCTGAATTTCAGCCATCCGTTCTGCCGGAGATTGTTGTGCATGCATTGATGCAACAAGGGTGAAGCAAGGAACGGCGGCTGCGAAGAAATAAACGTGGTTCGGTTTCATCGAGCTCAAAGTATCCGCTCGCTACGTAACCGCAGCGAGGCTTAACTCGCATAAAGACTTCGGGCAAATTAGCAAATGTTTGTGGATTTGGAGGCGGCCTGCCCACAGGCCGAGGGCACGAGGATGAAGGTCAGGTCACGATCGACAAAGCAGCGCTGGACGACATTCTGCGCCGCTATACTTTGAAGCCGTCAAAGGAGCAAATCCGAAATGCCCGAAACAGCAGATCAACCGTTCGAGACCGATCGCTCGAACGAATGCGAACAAAATACTCGGTTCAACGGCGCCGAGCTGAGCGAATCTGTTCTCGCTCGCGATTGGAACTCGCCAGAAGAGGATGCCACATGGTCAAACCTGTAGCCGGTGAAATCGTTGTAGTTCCGTTTCCGCGAACCGATAGCGGAAAACGCCGGCCGGCATTGGTGATTGCCGATCTACCAGGCGCGGATTTGATTCTCTGCCAGATCACAAGCCGCGCGCACTTCGATGGTTTTTCAGTTCCGCTGGATAGAACCGATTGTGAGCGCGGCCAGCTCGATCAGCCCTGCTTCATTCGCCCACAACGGCTTTTCACACTTGAACACCACATCATTCTTCATTCAGTCGGAAAAGTCACTGAAGCGAAACTCGACGAGGTATTGAAGAGAGCGCGTGAGTTCTTCATCGACTAAAGAAACAAACTCGGCTGAGCTGTCTGTCGCTTGAAGGTGGAACGCGTTGTCCACAACGCGTTGGGAATGATTACTTGTACAAAGTCTTTGGTTCAGGCGACGCAAGGATTTTTTGAAAACGCGGATCGTTCCGTAACGGATCCCACTCCCAGCGTTGTCGCAGGTCGCTTAGTGTGATGCTTTCGTCGGCATAATCGACGGCGAAGGGCGTGGTCAGGAGGCGCTCGATTCGGCCGATCGCCTCGTTCGTCTCGCCGAGCCGAGCGCACGTCAAAGCGTAGAAGCATTCGATTACGGCACCTTCAATCACGTCGCGCGTGATCGGTTTCAGCTCGATCGCTCGTTGTCCTTCTCGCAGCGCGTCCTCCTTGCGTCCCAGGAACGCATAAAGCAATCCAAGCTGCGCGCGTCGCGTCCCGTCCTGCGGACTATCGGCTACGATTTTCTCGATAGCTGGCCGTGCGGCTTCGAACTCCGCCTGCGCTTTCGCGGTGTCGCCACGCACGAGATCGACGCAGGCCTGAAGATATCTTTTCGGCAGTCGCACTCCCGTCTGTGAAGTGATCGTGTCGAGCTGGCAATTGGCCAGCGCCTTCTCCGCAGCAACCACATCGCGATCCATCAAACTCACGTCCCACCGCGCGAAAGTGACGACGCCGTCGGGATCGAGATTGGGCGGCAGAGATTCCAGCGCGGCTTTAATCGGCGCCGTGCTGCCTTTCCAGAAAAACTCGATGTAAGCGCGCTGTATCTTTACGTTGAAAGAATCAGGGAAAAGCGCGAGCACCCGGTCCATTCCATCGGCGGCGGCGCGCCAGTCGCGCAGGCCGAAGTAGGTTTGCGAAGAATCATAGAGCGTGACGGAATTGCGTGGATCGATCTGTTCCGCGCGTTGGTAGGCAGCGAGCGCCTGCGTCCAATCCCCACGACGTCGTAGAACCGCGGCCGTGTAGAGGCCCACGTCACCGTCATTGGGAAGCGCCTGCGCCGCGAGGCTGAGTTCACGCAGCGCTGCGTCGTAATCGCCTTGCATGTAATAGTGGTAAAGGCCCAGCGCGAGATGCCCCTCGCCGAGGTTCGGCTGAAGTCGCAACGATTCCAGCGCTTCCGCATGCGCCTTTTGCTTCAACGTCTCCGTGGGTTCATAGAAATGGTAGAGATTACTGGTGGTCGCTGAGAACCGCGCGTGTGCGAGCGCGAAGTTGGGATCGAGCTTGATCGCCTGGTCGTAAAGGTTGATCGCCGACTTGAAATCCTGCATCAGGTTATCCGGCCGCGTCTGATAATCGCGGGCACGCAAATAGAGCACGTAAGCGTCGGCGTTGGTTGTGGGTTTGGTTTCGACGCGCGCTTTTTCCTGCGGTGAAAGCGTCGCCTGCAACGACTCCGCGATGCTTTTCGCTACCTCGCCCTCTACTCCGAAGATGTCCGTCAATTGCCGGTCGTAGCTTTGCGCCCATAAATGCGCGTCGTTGTCGGCTTGGATTAGCTGCACATTGATGTGCACGCGATCGCCGGCCTTCTGCACACTGCCTTCGAGCACATTGCTCACGCGCAACTGGCGTGCGATCTCGGGCAGATTTTCTGGAGCGCTGCTGTAACGAGCAGTGGAAGTACGAGAAATCACGCGCAGCCCGCTGATCCTGGACAGCGTGGTGATGATTTCATCCTGAATACCCTGGGCGAAAAACGCGTTCTCCTTGTCCGAGCTGAGGTTTTCGAACGGCAGCACGGCAACTGATTTGTCCAGCGTCGCAGTTGGCGCGGTTTGTTTTGGCAGTTCGGCAGTCGCAGATTTCCGTGTGCGCGCAAATTGAAACGCAAGCAGTGCAGCCGCGAGCACGGCGGCGGCAATGATGATCGCCGTCCATTTGCTTTCGGCTTCGGGCGTCTTCGATTCCCGCGGCGCTACTTCTTCCGCGTGCCTGATTCCCTCCGGGGTCAGGTCAAATGCCCATGCCAGGACCAGCGCAACTGGAAACCCGAGAATCACTGCGGTCACAAACACTTTCATGACCCAGGGCGGCGCTTCGAAAGTAGGAAACAGAATGGAAGCTGCCTGGATCAACAGCCACGCCACGATCGCGTAGGCGACCGCGACCCTGTAAACCTTCCGCCGCTTCAGCTCGGTTAAAAAGGTAGTCGGATCCATGACAATGGCGGGAACGTTACCGCAACCCGGTTCTCATGCACAAACAGGAATTACCCACTGTTGTAGCCGCCTCGCTGCGTCGAGCGTTCTGTTTTCTGGGGTGCATACGCGGCCTACATGCAGTGCCAGTCCGGCTAGGACTTCCCGCGTCTTTGCAGAAGCGAACTTTTGATTGCTAGCAACCGGACCACGTTGGCGTAATAGTGGAAACATGAGCACGCGCGAACGGAGCGAGCCGGGATGAAGCGACATAGACGGGAAGGCCCGAGAGGGCGAAGACGATGGGCACTAGCGTTGCGCTTTCGGTGACGATCTCGCAGACTTCGAGAGCAACATGAATATCGAGACGCTCCATATCGGTATGAAGGTGCGCCATCCGCAATACGGCGTTGGGGTGGTGAGATCGCTGACCGAGCAAACCGCGGAGATCGCGTTTGACGACGCGCCACGGACAATTGCACCGGCCTCTAGCGATCTCCAACCGGCGGAAGCGACCGCTACTTTGAGCGAGCTAGAGATGCCGCTTGCGAATCTGATCCGCGATACTGCTCACGCTGTGGTCGAAGCGCTCGGGCTGGAACAAAAGGATGTGCTCGTAGAAGGTCTGGCCACTCGATGGCAGCGCGGGACGCTGGTCATGCGATCGGCGGACAGTTCGCTTCAGCCGAAAGAAGTCCCGCTCGAGACATTCTTCCACAAAATCGTCATGATCCGGAATAATCTGCGAGTTCTCGAGCAAAAGGTGAACGCGAGCGACAAACTGAGCGATGCGGACAAGTTCGACCTGCAACAATATATCACGCGTTGTTACGGATCGCTCACTACGTTCAACATCCTGTTCAAAAACAAGGACGACCAGTTCCGAACCAAGGCCTAGGGCGGCACAGTGGGCAGGCCGAATGCCTGAATGAGCTGGAGCAAAACGAATCGAAATGCGGGGGACGCGATGAGATGGACGGGCAGCCCGAAGGGCGAGAATGCGGGATGCAGCCGAGTCAATCAATTGGAGCGAAACTCGACGAGGTGTTGGTGAAAGTGCGTGAGCTTTTCATTTAATGCCGCCAAAGAAGTCGAAAAACGAATCTCAAATGTTTAGACACGATCCCATTTTTCATTTGAATTAGGCTGCCGTTATGAAAACCAATTCAAGCAATAAGCGCGTCGGTAATCACATGAAGATCGTCGTCATCGGCGGGAGCGGGCTCATCGGAAAAAAGGTCGTGAACAACCTTCGCGAGGAGGGCCACGAAGTCGTGGCCGCGTCACCATCCTCGGGCGTCAACACCCTCACCGGCGAAGGACTGGCGGAAGCGCTGGCAGGCGCTCAGGTCGTCTTCGACGTCGCAAACTCGCCCACGTTCGAAGAGAACGCATCCCTGGAATTCTTCGAGAGATCGGGCCGCAACCTGTTTGCGGCAGAAGCCGTCGCCGGCGTGCGACACCACGTTGCGCTGTCGTTAGTCGGCACGGAGCGACTTCTCGCGATGGGTTACTTCGGCGCGAAGCTCGCTGAGGAAAAACTGATCAAGGGTTCAGGGATTCCCTATTCGATCGTTCGCGCGACGCAGTTCTTCGAATTCCTCGGTGCGATCGCTCAATCCGCGACCGAAGGTCAAATGGTTCGACTGCCCTCAGCTGCCTTCCAGCCCATTGCTGCGGAAGATGTCGCTGCTGCGCTGACTGACGTAGCACTGGGCGAGCCGTTGAATGACACCATCGAGGTAGCTGGTCCGGAACGCACTGGCCTCGACGAACTCGTCCGTCGTTTCCTACGCGGCACGAAGGATCCACGCGAGGTGATCACAGACGCCAAGGCACGCTACTTCGGCGTGGCAGTGAACGATCAAACGCTCGTACCAGGCGTGAATGCGCGTATTGCACCAACGTGGCTTGAGGACTGGCTCAGCCGTTCCAACGCTCAGAAGCAGACTAACGAGACAGCGTCGGCGCCGAAATCAAGTCGTCCCTCTCCACGCAAGATCGCACTAGGGCTGCTCTTATTTCTGTGCGGGATCGCCTTTGCCACTCCTTGCGTAAGCGCGGGTTCTGCCCATGACACCTCCAATGAGAAGTCAAAAGTGACGCTGGTCTACGAGCACGTGCTTCCGAATGTTCCCGGCAAGAGTATCAAGGGCGTGCTTGTTGAATACCAGCCCGGCGGCTCGTCGCCTGCGCACACTCATCCCCACTCCGCCTTCATTTACGCAACGGTCCTGGAGGGAGCGATACGAAGCCAGGTCAATAATGGGCCGGTGATGGTGTACCGCGCCGGCGAGAGCTTTTCTGAAATGCCCGGCGATCATCACGGCGTCAGTGCGAACGCCAGTGAGACTGAGCCCGCACGCCTGCTGGCGGTGTTCGTTGTCGATACGGACGAAAAGAATCTGACTACGAACGACACAAAATGAGAATGAAGAGGGTCGAGGCGGTAGTGCTAGTCCAGTCGAGGACTCGCCGTGGAGAGTTCGGACTTGATGCTATACGTGATTCCCGTATAGCACCTCATGATGGCTTTCGGGACGCTCCCTGATCAGGTTCGGCACCAGAGGTTCGCAGCCGGTGCGTTTCCACGAAGACTGCGAGCGTGGCGCGAGCGGAATGATCTCTCGCAAAGCGAGGCAGCGTTGAAATTACAGATCTCGAAGCGAACACTGCAAGAGTGGGAGCAAGGTCGAGCTGCGCCACGCGGCTTTGCGCGAACCGAAATCGAAAAGGCCATTCGTGCCTAGCGCGTCCACACGGGGTTTTGTTGGCGGAAGTCGTTGCTATACGTGAATCACGTATAGCATCACGATAGCACAAGGCGCTGGCACTAGTCCTGTAACCGCCAATGAGCCTGCCCTGAGCGAAGTCGAACGGGCTGTGTCGAGGCGTTACTGCCAGTCCGGTCGAAGACTCGCCGTGGAGAGCTCGGACTTGTAGCGGCGGTCTATGACCGTCGAAAGTGATGCATAGTCTTGCTCGTTAGCGGCGCTTCGTGCTACAAAATCGACATCGAAATCATCACTGCATGATGTTTCCCCAGTTAGCCCAGTTCACTGATGTCGCGCTTCTTCTTTTGCGCGTCATGGTTGGAGTTGTGTTCATCACGAGTGGGTGGAATCACCTCAAGAACCCTGAGGCGCGAAGCAAGGACATCGGAATGAGCAAAGGCTTCACCATTTTTCTAGGCGCAGCCGAAGTCGCCGGAAGTCTGGGCCTAATTGTTGGCGTTCTCGCGCAACTCGCTGCGGCGGGTTTGATATTGCTAATCCTCGGCGCGATTCAGAAGAAGATTTTCGTCTGGCGCACAGGCTTCTGGGGTAAATCAGGAACAAACGGATGGAGCTACGACACGATGCTTGTCATAATGAATCTTGTGATCCTCACGACCGGAGGCGGTAACCTCTCTCTGATGAATTGATCTATGATGCTCGTGGCGCTTACCTTTCAAAGAGTGACGTAACAGAAAGCGAATGAATCGAAATGCGGGGACGCGATGAGATGGATGAGATGGACGGCAGCCCGAAGGGGCCAGAATCGGGGATGCATCGAGTCAATCGAGCCTGGAGCGACATAGATGGGCAAGCCGAGAGGCCGAAATGAGCGGGAGCGAACGAGTCAACACGACGTTAAGCGGGAGCGGTCGGGTAGATGACATTCAAAGTCACCCGCAGGCGAGTTTCGCGGGCAGACGAAGCTCGTCAACATTACAGAAGACGTAAGGAAATTTGCAGCCGAACAAAAGCTGTCAGAGGACGATGCGTTGCGAGCCGGAATGGAACAGAAGGCGCGGGAGTTCTCCGAATCGGGTTCCGAGATTTACTCGAAGGCCTGAGACTGATAAAGTCCTGTTATGAAAGCGGGGAACGCTGAACCGGAAATTGTTACGCGCAATGGCAAACCCGTATCGGTAATTCTACCGATTAAGAAATACCAAGAGATGATAGAGCGCCTTGAGGATGCCGAAGATGTTGCCTGGCTGAAACGCGCGCGACGGAAGAAACTTCACTTCCGTCCGTTGGAAGAGCTGCTTGCCGAGCTTCCGCAGCGCTAGGCGATGTATGGCGTCGTCGTCGAGCGTTCTGCTGAGAAGGACCTCAGAAGACTCCCGCTCGATGTGCGATCCCGCGTCGCTGATGCATTGCGCAGTCTTGCAGACGATCCGCGTCCGGTTGGCAGCCGCAAACTCGCTGGAACGAAGCACGACTGGTGGATTCGCGTGGGCGACTATCGTGTGATCTATTTACCAGGCGGTCGAGCGGACGCCACTGAAGACGTTCGCCGTTACGCGCTCGAACAGGGGGGTTACAGAAGAAGCGGCGATCGAGCGCGTACTTCACGAGAAAGCGAAAGAGTTTCAGGGAACCGGGACCGAGATATACGCAAAGCGCTGATTTGATTGAGGAGGTGCGCGGCTTCGCGCATCGACTGGGCCCGTTCGCGGCAGCGCCACCTTTTTGAATCGGAGACCTTCCAGTCTACACAGGATGTTGGTGCAAAGGCGGAGCGTTCATGTTAGGAATCGCGCTGATGCAACTCGATTCCGTTCGCTCCCTAAAACAAGATATTGTCTCCACCGTTTTGCCAAAACTTGTCGAGAGACTTCCGACGGCCCACTCGTATGGACTTCCCGCCGCTCCAATTCCTAAAGTTGAGGAAAATCCGCGAGCACTGGCCCTAGGTATCAGTCCGGAAGGAAATGGGTTCAAGTTAGCCGTGCGCATTCAGCATCGCGGTTTGCTTCAGAGCAACCAATTGCATCAGATCGAAAGACGAGCGAAAGGCGAGACAGACGTTCGTTACATTGGTCGTGTTCACATCCGAGCGGCTAGTTTGCGAGCTAGGCAGCGGCCACTGATCATAGGCTGTTCAGTCGGACATCAGAAGATTACGGCTGGCACGCTCGGGGCTTTCGTTAGGCCGAAAGCGGCCGGTCCGCTCGCGATGCTCTCAAACAACCATGTGCTGGCTAATGAAAACCGCGCCAAACCCGGTAATGCGATTCTGCAGCCAGGAACTTACGACGGTGGGAAAGTCTCGGCTGACGAGGTGGCAAAATTGACAAGATTTGTTCGACTTCGCCGCACTCGCGCGAACACCGTAGACGCTGCATTCGCGACACTCGATAATGGGATTGATGCCGATGTCACAAAATTGCGTGGCATTGGCAAGCTGAAAGGTGTCAGAAGCGGCACAGTGGTCGACGAAATCGAGGTCGCCAAAGTCGGTCGAACCACGGGAGCAACGCATGGCCGCGTCACGGCTTTTGAGGTTGATGACGTCGTCGTAGACTACGATTTAGGCAGCCTGCGTTTCAACAATCAGCTGGAGATCGAATCGGATGATGCGCCGTTCAGTAGCGGAGGCGATAGTGGCTCCCTTATTGCAGACTCTGATCGTTTTGCGGTGGGATTGCTCTTCGCTGGGAGCGATCAAGGTGGCGTTCACGGACACGGCACAACCTATGCGAATCCAATCCAAGCGGTGCTTGATGCATTAGACGTGAGGCTGGTTGTGCAGTGGTAGCCTTGGACAAATTCCGCCGGATGGATTAAGATTAATCGTGGCAAACAACGGATCCACAATTGAGAAAGTCCGTCGCGTTAAGCCGCGCGCTGCACGGCTCTTCAAAAAGTCGGGCGCTCTGGTCGGTGTGGGTATCTCGAGGCAAGGCTCCGGTTATTGCTTAAAGGTTAATCTCAACCGTCCTTTGAAAGGAACTGAACATCGTCCAACCCAGATCGCAGGTGTTCCTATAGAAGTGACCGTGGTAGGCCCCATCCGGAAACGCACTGCGTAAGCACCGCGTACTGTGTGCCTACAAGAGCGAGCCGCCCTCAAAGTTGCGCGGACGGCTTCGACCGGCACCGCTCAAGAAACAGACCGCGGTTTACCAGCTCTCCGGGGAATCATTCACCCGCGTCGAGCTACCTCTAAGCGAAATGGCCGGGCGCGAGAGCGACACTGAACTGGAGCGCGCAATTCTCGGCCACGAATATACCGAGCCAATCCGTTGGCAGAAGCCAAACGTGCTCGTCCTCCAGAGACACGAATATTACGAGAAGCTGAAACCCACGTCGATCGACAATGTAAAGTTCGAATCGATACACGCCTTCGATCGGCTCTATCAAATCACCGCCACCATCGACGCGGATGGAAAGGCGACACTTGTCTGGAAGCTCCGCAAAGACCGACCATAAACGCCAACTCGCAACGACTTTTGACATAGAACACGTCGCGATCGGGAATCGCGCGGGTAGACGGCAACGCAGCTAGGGTAGCTGGCGCGAGCACGAGGCAGTGCGAGTGATCAAGGTAAAGCTGCGACGGTAGCAGCGAGGAAGTGTGGGTAACGCCCGAGTTTCAAAAGTGACGGCCGCGAAATTCGACGAGGTATTGAAGAGAGTGCGTGAGTTTTTCAATCAACCGCAAGTTTGTCAAAAAAGGCTTCGAAGTTTACGCGAAAGCGTAGTTCCGGACACCCTATTACTTCCGGCTTGAACGGCACGATGGCTTCAGCGCAAGATCCCCCCTGTTTGCGAATACGCCAAACAACAGCTTCAACCCGCAAAGATATGAGTAAATCGTCGCCGCGAAATCGTTCGCACGCCAAACAAACCAAGAAAGAAACACCTGAACTTGCATTCTATTACCCAAATCCAATTTGGACGAATGGAGATTGGATCAAGAATCTCATTCTCTTCTTCGATGGTATCGCACTCCTTGTGCCAGAATACATGAAGGGAAGAATCGAGGACTTTGATCCGGCGATAGTGGCTGGCCTCAAACAGCACAACCTTCTTCATATTATTGAACCAGAGAAGGCCGTGGATAAGAAAGCTTCAAAAGCGCTGTCCTCAGCGATGACCGATATCATTGTATCTGGAGCGCTAGACTCTCTCGCGAGAGAAAAGACTGCCTTTCATGAACTGTCGATGTCACGGCTTGGTTACGTTGGGGACGAGCGACTTGCGGAAACGGTATTTAGGGAGCTGAAGAAAAGAGGACTTGCACGCGCAACCGAGGATGGTGTTTCAATCCCGATGCATCCTCTAGTGAGGTCCTTAATCTTAACCCTGCTGTCGCAGATTCTAAGATCGCATGGCGAGAAGATGCATGCGGAATTGAATCCTGTTACAGATCGGCCTCGTTTCGTTGAGTCACTGATCGAAATGTTGAATCTGCCTAGCGCTCCATCGAAAGGAAAAGTTGTCGCGTTCGATCTTGCAACGGTGGGAGTCGATGTTGCTGCGGTGCCGATCGACGAGATTTTATCATTCCGAAATGACAATAAAGATTCGTATCAGCGGTACAGACGGTCTGTTCGCTCCTTTGCCTATGATCTAAGCCAAATGCCCAAAGAAGAGCGTAAGAAGAGATTCGAGGATAGACAAAGCGAGCTTGATCAGCTTGCTGCAGAACTTCGCTCAGCAGCGCGGAAGGCTTGGAAAAAGCCAGCCTCGTTCGCCTTGACCTTAGTCGGTGCTGCTTGGACAATTCATACGGGAGATCCAATTGGCGGACTACTAGCTGCTGGTGGTGCGGCTCTCGGACTCGAGAAATCCAGTACGACGAACGTCGGCGCGTATTCTTACCTTTTTCGAGCACATGAACGATATCCATGATGTCGATGCATTGGGATGTATCGAGGAGGGGTTGTGGTTATTATCTACGGCGGGCGATTATCTCTGCTGCACCAATGAAGGCGCGTTGATTCCGAACTACATCCGCTTGCTTCTCTGCGAGCAACACGTCGAACGCGATGTCACAATTTAAGACGCAGCGAAGATCATAACCATCCATAAGTATGACACGTTCATCATGGGGACCCTTCAGACTCTCAATGCAATCTGCGCTAAAGCCATTGAACGAAATGAATAAGGCTTTGGTGTCACCTCCGTAAGCACTCTTCGCTCGATCCCGCAGCACAGAAATGTCAGCAGCGTTAGCCTTTTCGTCTTTCCAGCGCACTTCGACGTAATACCAATGTTTGTCGAAATAAAATAAGCCGTCAATCTGTTCGCCCGTTCGATTGAACGCTCCCTTTGATTGCTCGCTGTAGTAATCGAAGATTTGATTCATCAGCGCTTGAAACTCATTGCCGCGCTGCTGGCGATCTGTCATCGCATAAATTCCGTCGAAGTGGATACGGAAGGATTGCAGCCGTTCATGATCGATCGCGTGGATCGATGATCGCTTAACGCGGTCATCGTGACTCGTCCGTTCTACTTCCTCTTGATATTCTCGCTGTTTCCGGAACCGCTCATATCCTTCACGAAATGCCTTCAACGAATTTATCGCAGAGTCTTTTCGGTCGGATGGAACTGAATGCAGGTCGTTCCAATAGAAAATGCGCGTTAGCATCTTTCGCGCGACCGCAAAACCTTCCGGGCCATTTTCGGCGAGGCGATCCAACACATGGTGAATAATCGGAATCGTTGCCTTCTTATCCCGTCGCATCGTATCCGTCTCGATCAGGACAGCGGATGCCACCCCGCTTTCTGCCAAAAAAGAGCGAACGTTTTTTTGGAACCAGATTACATCGCGAATGGCTATCGCGAGAAGGTTGGCAAGATCCTGCGGCAATCTCATTTTCTAAATTATTCGAACACTCAATTCCGACAAGTTTCGCGTCTCGATGGCGATCTGCTACGTTCAGCGGCGTGAGCGCCTATCAAGAGCTGCAACATCTTGTCGATGTTACGATCGATCGTATTTCGTCATTCAGGAAACGTACGATCAACCTGTTGACAGAAATCAAACGAGTGCTGTCCGAACAATGTGGCATCCCTGACGCTAATATTTGGTTTCAACAACCCAGGGGGAGGCGTTGATGATCCCCCGCGCAGAAACCCGGTGAAGCTTTGGAAATCAAGCCGACGGGACAATGCGGTCTGCGCCTGTTCATCCGGGTAAACGGGGTCAATGGTGGTGAAATTACTGTTGGTATCGACATTGAAGTTCGTTCCGAAGCGGACACAGTTGGCATTGGGTTGGTAGGTAAGCCCAGCACTATAAAGTTTGGGGTGCTTCCTCACGTCGCTGCGGACGCCGTGCAGCGCTTATGCGCGGAGATACTCCAAGAGGTGGCCAAAGATATTGAATCGTTTCAACATGGTGGCAAACGACTGGGCAAGGTCATTGGGTTTCACACTGAAAAAACTCACACGTGAGAGGAAGCTAAGCTCTTGCAGTCGGTCGTTCACTGAGGAGTTTCCCGTCAGGTTACCGGTAAGATGAAGACCCACGCAGAACAAACTGCAAACATTCTGAAGAACGATGTGGACGCTGAGACGAGTTATCATCGCGCGCCAAAAACGCTAGGGGCATCTTAATGACTCGGTGAACCAGATACTTTATAAGTATGTGGGACTCGGCGGTCTCGACATTCTCGAGGCGCTGCGACTCAAGATCAGCTCTCCTGTTGGATTCAACGATCCTTTCGAGTTCGCGCCGCTTTTCAAGAAGCCAACAGTTCCTATCGTCCAGCAGACAAACAAGATGAACCTTCCGCCAGATGTGCTTGAAAGGTTTTCCAAGCTATTTGTTTCCAACTGGGGAAGAGAGGAGATTAACTGGCTTCAAGCTGCGCATTCAAAGATTGTTGACGAGAACTTCGGCGTTATTTGTCTCTCCGAAAAGAATGATGACTTGTTGATGTGGTCACATTATGCTGATCATCACAAAGGTCTGTGTATAGGATTGGATTTTTCGCAGTTCGCAATTTCGATTGAAATTCATCCTATCAATTATTCGGATGAGCGGCCGGAGTTGGACACCGACTCATGCTTGTCAGGTTTGCCGCAAGTCGATAACGCACGTCGAGTTGTTTACACGAAAAGCACTCACTGGAGGTATGAATGCGAGTTTCGTGCATTTTTTGGAAACCTCGGTAAAGCTCGACCGGCTTTCCTTTTCCTACCACCGCGCGCCGTTCAGCGTGTGATTCTTGGAGTGAGAACTGACACGGATGTCGCAGAAAGTGTGCGCAGAATCCTAGGTATGCCGAAATTCGACCACGTCGCTTTATTTCAAGCCCAAATCGATACTCACAGATTTAAGATTCAGTTCGTTCCCGTCTCGCGACCCTATTAGCGCCTCGACGAGGACCGTAGGGGACCGATCAGGGGTCAGAGCTTACTATCGACACAGAGCGAATTCGTTAACCGAAACTATCCGACTGCGGATCCCAAAAGTCGCCTCCTAAGCCCAGGCGGGCGAAGATGGAACGCATCTCATCGGGCTGCGGACGCCGCGAGTTCTCTTGTAAGCGCGTCGAATACCAAGTTGTCGCGAGCGTCCAGAGCTGGTCCATCGTGACGAGCGGCCGCATCGGATAACCGTGCGCGGCGCACCACTCACGAACCCGTTCTTCCGACCGGAAGAAAAGCATGTTGCTTCAGGTGAAAACAATGTCGTCCCACCATTTGGGCGCTGGAACAAGGCAATGAAAAAGCCAGCTGCATGGCGGCGGACCTTCCAAGCCAATCTCCAGTGAGAGCGGTTCACCGGATTGCTCGCAGCGGGAATGAACCTGCCCCGGGCGATGCAGCGCCGCAGGTATGCCGAATGAATCCCAGGCGCAGTTGGCGAAATACTTGGTCTCATCGACGATTACGACATGTTGGGTCGGCACGCCGGAAAATGGCGGAGCCATCCGAATGGAGACTCCATCGGGTTCCAACACCAACACTCGCTGGGAGCGTAATCTGACATAGGCTTCGCGAACACTGCCGACGTCGGCCCGAACGCGTTCAGCTACAACTTGCAGCGACGGCCTCTGCCCGGTCTCGGCGAAGTGCCGATAGATCGCCAGTTTCGTCTGCGTATCGAGACTCATGCGCTATCTGAGGTTAGTCGGAATGTGTAATCTGAAAATCGCCGATTAAGGCCTCGTCATCGACGCCGATGAATCGCAGAAGTATGTTAGCGGACATGAAAACACCGCATGTCCTATCTTGCGCGATCTCTTCTTTTGAAACTGTAGTGATCAGCCGCAATACTTAAAGTCAGGACCGAGGAGAAAGAAAAGGAGCAGCAATCATGAACCTGAAACTAGAAGTGGTAATCGTCCCTGTTTCCGACGTCGATCGCGCCAAAGCATTCTACGAGAAACTGGGGTTTCGATTAGATATCGATATCGTGAGTGAAAGCTTTCGGGGTATACAATTTACTCCTCCTCGTTCAGAGGCGTCGATCATCTTGGGCAAGGGAGTCACGTCGGTCAGGGCTGGCTCGGCCGAGCTAGTCCTCGCTGTGGATGACCTCGACGCCGCCCGCGACGACTTGATCGGCCGCGGCATCAACGTGAGCGAGGTCTTCCACTATGCCGGCGGCCCCTTTAACAACGCTGTGGAGAACCCGCGCGTCGCTGGGCGCGACCCGGAAGGTCGTTCCTACTTCTCGTTTGCCTCGTTTGAGGATCCAGACGGGAACCGCTGGCTGCTCCAGGAAATCACGACGCGACTTCCGGGCCGGATCGATTCCGCAGCAACGGCGTTCAGTTCGGTGAGCGATCTGTCGAGTGCGCT
>WNFX01010332.1_pt1 | contig 17824 bp, 19 predicted proteins | sample 5400111 | NCBI WGS metagenome assembly WNFX01 (sample SAMN13153363, study PRJNA577476) | soil metagenome | isolation source: 40 cm soil or saprolite under grassland replicate 1 | place: USA:California | collected 2016-06-15 | reverse complement strand
GGGGCCGCGACATGGCCGGTACAGCCGCGAGGTAGCGGTCGAGCGTTGCGGGCGGCAACTGAGATACAATTGAGGTGAGGGTGTTCGATTAAACGAAAACGCGCTTCACCCGTTGGCCAACTCGCGTTGTGATTTCCCAGGTGATTGTGCCAGCCTTCTCGCCTAATTCAGTGCAACAAACGTCTTCGTTGCCTTGCCGACCCATCAATACCACTTCGTCACCAACGTCGACATCCTCGATGTGCGAGACGTCGATCATCATCAAATCCATCGTCACGCGGCCGAGCAGCGGACAACGTTTGCCATGGATCAAGACGTCGGCCTCACGATTCGAAAGATGCCGCGGGTAACCATCGGCATAACCACACGTGAGCGTGGCCACGCGCATCGCACGGGGCGTAATGAATGTGCGCCCGTAACTGATCGAGCTTCCCTTCGGCATGTCGCGAATCAATCCGATCCGCGTCTTCCACGTCATGGCCGGCTTAAGAAGGTTTTGAAATTCCGGAAGCGGCGAAATTCCGTACAGGATGATGCCCGCGCGCACGATCTCAAAAGTCGGGTTGTTGAAAGCGAGCGTGCCGGCGCTTTGCAGAACGTGCGCTTTGTATTTGCCCGGCACCGCGGCGCGTAATTGCTCAACGATTCTGCGGAACCGAACCAGTTCATCACGTGTGTAGTCGGCGTCTACATCCGAGACCGGCATGTGAGTCGAGATGCTGTGGATATCGATCTTCGGCAACTCCGAGACCCGTTTAAAAATCTCCACCGCTTCATCTTCTACCGCACCCATTCGTCCCATTCCGGTGTCGACTTTGAAATTAATCGATATCTTTCCGATCCGATCGAAGGCTTCTGCTTCTTCGAAAGTGGAAATCGTCGGAATGAACCCTCGCTCGACGATTGTCGCGAGTTCTTCCGGAAGCGAAGGCCCGAGAATGATCACAGGAAGATGAAATCTTTCGCGAAGAGCGAGCGCTTCTTGCAAATTGGCCACGCCAAACAATTGCGCTTGCTCGGCGAGTGTTTCGGCAACGCCCATCAGACCGTGCCCGTAAGCGTTCGCTTTCACTACCGCGAGCATCTCGGCTGAACCAATCCGTTCGCGCACGACCTTCGCGTTGTGCCGCAACGCACTCCGATCGATCTCAGCCCAGCAACGATAATTTTGCGTCATTTCTTTGGAATGGTTATGTGCGGTTCGCGTAAATAAATCGGTTCGAGCGGAGGCGGCGTGAAACTTCGATGCGAATCCTGAGCAAGCCCAGCCAGGATTTTGGCTGACGGATAACGAATCACGACGCGCTCGAACTGCGGAAGTCTCTCGGAAGCGAAGATCGACATCTTGTAATCGACTTTATCCAAATTTTCACGCAGTTCAGCCTCCGACATTAGGGTCGGACCTTCGCTTAAGCTATTGTCACACACGCGCGCGAAGAAAAACGTCTGACGGCGCGCGTCACCGATTACGCAATATTCCGCCGCGTCACAGTCAATCGCACAGACGGATGGAAATCCGATGAGTCGCGCTCGCGAGGCCGCCTGCAATCCAATTGCGGCCGAGATCGAGATCCGCGTTCCAGCATAAGAACCAGGGCCAAGTCCGACGATGATAGTGTCAGGTTCTCCGAATTGTTTTTGCACTTGAGCTAGGTATTCGAAAAACGGGCCGGAATTCTTTCGGTCATTTGGCCATTCTCGAAGAACATCGCCATCGTCATTGCCGCGCAAGGCAAGACTTCCTCGGGCGCTGGAAAGTTCGAGCGCAAGAATTTTCATTTGGCTGTAATCGCGCGCTGGGTTTCAGATTCCGTTTCGAAAGTAACCCAGCGGCCATTTTCCGGAATTAAATCCGGAAATCGATCGGCCCATTCAATCACCGAAACACCATCGCCGAAAAAATAATCATCGAGTCCGAGCCGTTCGGCTGATTGATTTGCTCGCGTCCCCGCTCGCAAACCCTCGCGGGCTTTCCCGTCCACGTCGCTCGGCTCCCGCCGGCTCCGTTGTCGATCTTCCAGGCGGAAAAAGTCGAAGTGATAGATGGGAACGGGTCCGTCGGTGTATTCGTGAATGAGCGTGAAAGTTGGGCTCGTTACTTCGGCAGCACTACCGAGACCTGCGACGAGGCCTTTGACGAATTGCGTCTTGCCGCTGCCGAGTCCCCCGGTAAGCGCAAGCACATCCCCCCGCTTAATTTTTTCCGCGAAACGTCGGCCGAAGGCTTCAGTTTCGTCCGGACTATTGGAAATGAACGTAGCCACCGGGCAATTTTCGATTTTTGATTTTAGATTTTCGATTGAGCGATCCAATTCGGGTCAGTTCCAAATTTGGAAATTTTTTTCGCCAATCCCGCTGCAACCGTTTGCGATCACGCGGTGAGGTTGCGAAAAGGAGTTCGTAATCTTCGCCGTCGGAGATTGCGTCGTCGATCTTCGCGCCCCGGGCGAGCGGCAACTTTTCCATGTCGATCTTCAATCCGAGTTTGCTCGCCGCGGCAAGTCGGGGAAGATCCGCGCCGAGGCCGTCGCTCAAATCCATCATTGCGTGGACACTGAAATTTTTGGTCAGCCAGCGCGATTCATTGATGCGCGGAACAAATCGGAGATGTTTGCCACGCAAAGATCCACCCAGCCGGCCGGTGACAAAAAGATCGTCACCGTTTTTCCCGCCGTCGCGCGAGATCCAGCGACCTTTTTCGACAAAACCGGAAACGCTGACCGAAATGACACTCGGCCCGCGCGTCGCGCTGGTTTCGCCGCCAATGATGCCAACATCGAAACGTGAACCGGCCCGCTGCAATCCGCGGTAAAGTTTCTTCACCCACGATGTCGATCTTATGGCCGGCACGATCAGGGTGATGAGAGCAAATTGCGGAACAGCGGAGAGCGCGGCAAAATCGCTCAGTGGTCGCATCATCGCCTTCCAGCCGACGCGAATTGGATCGGTCGCCGGCGCGAAATGAATTTTCTCAACCACGCAATCGGTTTTTAGGACGAGCAGATTCTTGTTTCCCGGAGATTCGACGATGGCGCAGTCGTCTCCGGCACCAGCAATCACCCCGCGCGGTATCGGCAGCCCGCCCAGCAACGACGCGATTAGCGCATCTTCGCCAACCTCGCCCAGGCGAGTCCGTCCGCTGGCGGACCGGCGACGTTTCATTGCTGAACCAGTTCGGGAAAGGCGAGAAAGATCAATTGAACGGAATTGAAAAGAGAATGCATGGCCATGGAAACCAGAATCGACCCGCTCCACTCGTAGGCAAGCGTGAAGCAACTTGCCAAAACGAAGAGCGGCGCAACAGATGGAAAATGGGTGTGCGCGGCGGCAAAAAGCAGCGAGCTGAAGACCAGGCCAACGGCGATTCCGAAATAGCGGCGCACGACACCGTAGATGAAAAAGCGAAAAATGAACTCTTCGGAAATCGGCGCCACGACCACGGCCAGAACGATAATCATCACCCGCTGTTCAATCGTGCGCGAGGTATTGAAAAGATCGACAATCTCCTGTCTGGTCGAACCCTTGCCGAACGCGTTTTGCGTCACCATTTCCGTCACCAGAATCAATGGCGTCGCCGCAAGTAACAGGACAATCGCCGTGCTCAGTGCCCGCTTAAGGGTGGCTCTGGAAAAACCGGCTAACGAGTCGATGTCGATCCCGCGAAGCCTCAAAAATGCGACAACAACGAAGAGAATGAATAACGTAAACAGAAAATTCGCGACCAGGTCGCGGTTGGTCAGCTGAATGGGCTTGCGACCGAGGGAAGCAGTCACGTTCATCAAAAGAAACAAAACTAATCCCGTTGCCAAAAATGCTTCCGGTAATCCGAACACCTTCCTCGGCGTGACGTCGATCTCCCCACTAGCGCTCGTGCGACGAGCGCTGATTTGCCGGATGAGAGTGAGGTAAACGAGTGTGCCCGCGAGAACAATCAAACTGCCCAAGAGGGTCCAGAGCGCGCTACTAAAGGCACCAGCTAACATTTCTTTTCTGCGCGGCTACGGTGCGTAAAAGCTCGGCAGAAAATACGCGCGCCCGCTCTCGAGTTGGGGTACGAGCTGCTTCGGCAACTGAAGCTCGATCTTCGACTGACCAGTTTGCCCGAAAGCGCGGAAAAATCGGGCGAGACTAAACGGCGGCCCGTACTTTACCACCGTCGCCTGCGGCGCGTTGCCCAGCTGTTTCGCTTTTGCAAATGCGTCCTCGATCTGGCCGAGCCCATCAATGAGCTTGTCGTTGAACGCTTCTTTGCCAGAAAGAATTCGGCCGTCCGCAATGTTGTTCCGCAGCATTTCGGCCGGCAGACTGCGTTCCTTGGCCACGATGCCGAGAAATTTGTCGTAGCTCTGCATCACAAAACGCTGGATCAAGTCGCGCTCTTCCGGAGTCATCGGCCGTGCGCCGTTCAAAATGTCTTTGAACTTGCCGCTTTTGAAAACGACTGAGGCGAGGCCGACTTTGTTGAACAACTGCTCGTAATTCAGCGTTTGAATAATGACGCCAATACTGCCGGTGATCGTCGTTTCATTGGCCATCAAAAATTTTCCACCGCAGGCGATGTAATAACCTCCGGACGCCGCCAGTGAATCCATGTAGATCACGACCGGTTTGCGCGCGCGCGCTTTCGTAACCGCATTGTAAATTTGATCGGCGGCGGTGACTTCGCCGCCGGGCGAATCGATTTCGAGCACGATCGCTTTGATGCGGTTGTCGTCGCGCGCTTGCTCCAACGCCAGCCGCATATCTTCCACCATCGAATCGCTCACGCTTCCCGGAATCGAGGAGCTGATCAGACCGCGCATCGTAATCAACGCGATCCGGTCGGGAACCATGCGCGCGCCGCGTTCGATAACGATTTCCCGGAAGCGCGGCATAGGCTCCTCGACGCGAACACCGGCTGCTCCAAACCCACGGAACGCCGCCATCGCCAGAATGAAGTTGAAGAACACGCTGGCACAGAGCGCGACGAACAAAAAAATACTAAGACACCCGATTTTGCGATCAGCCATAAGTCGCGGTTGAAGCTGGCGGAGAACGAGCGGGCGCACAAGCGGTTTTCAATCTGCCAAATCAAGTCCGCAACTTTTCGCGGCTACGAAGGTTTATTGAGGGCTGACAGGTTGGTCGAAATCGGTCCGCCGCTTACAACTGCTGGTCTGGAAGCTGCTTGGGAATGAGGGCATTATGAACAGCAGCGGTCATGTGGCGGTAAGCGGGCCGACCGCTCGTCGCGTCAAAAAACCCAAGGTGCACAAACAACGCTCCCGCAGCCGCGGCCGAGACGGCAAGGGCGCCCAGAATCAGACGGGCAACGATATTGGGACGACCATGGCCGCAGTCGGCACACTCACGCGCACCAAAGCGCTTTTGCTGGCGGCACTGCGCGTTTGGGAGCTCAAGCATCGCCTCCGCGAATAACCAACGTGACCCGTTCGACTGTCGCTCAGGGCAGGCAGTTGGATCCAGTTGGCTCGGCTAATTCTCGTCCGCAGTTCGCGCGCTAATTCTTCGGCTCGATCTTCACGTAAATCTCACGTGGCGCGGTCGGAAAATATTTCAAGAACGCGGGACAAAGCCAGCCCTCCATCTTGAACCGGTCGCTGTAATACCAGTTGCCGCCAGATTCTGCGCGGCGCCAATCGAGTTTTAAGTCCGCTCCGGGAAACGGCGCCGCGCTGAAGATCGCGCGAAATCCTTTCTCGGCATTTGGAATTTCGGCAACCGCTTTGTCGATCATCGTGTCGATTCCGGCAATGAACGGCTCGCGTGACAAACCGACCGCCGGATCGTCAAACACCAGGAGCGCGTTCACGGCGTAGCGTTGTAGTTAAATCGTTAAAAGAGTTACAAACGTTACAAGGGTAAATCAGCGCCCCCTTTTAACCTTGTAACCTTTTTAACTTTTCTCCCGCATTCGTCCTGGATTTTTCTCTATCCCGCAACGAAATATTGCTGCCTATTTGCGCCCGTAGCTCAGCCGGTGGATGGCCTTCTTTCACGGCGACGAAGATTCCCAGACAAGTCGCGCAAACTTTTCCGCCGCCGCTCAATGTTCCTTCGACTGTGGCGCGGTCGCCGGTTAGATCGATAACGTGCGCTGAAAGTGAAATTGGATCCTTTGTCGGAGTCGGCCGCAGCAGTTTGATTGAATATTCGGCGGTGACGGTGCACGGCGGATGATCCGCGCCGGCGTGTTTCATCAAATGGTAGGCCGCCGTCCAGTTGCAGTGACAATCGAGCAACGTGCCAATGATGCCGCCGTTCAAGACGCCGGGAAACGCTTCGTACTTCGGCTGCGGTTGCCATTGAGCAACGACTTCCCCGTTTTTGGCAAAGCTTCGGATGCGCAAACCTTCGCGATTACCCGGGCCACAACCCCAGCATGAATTTTCGGGAGCGAATTTTTCCTGGAGTGATGGTCCAAGCATGGCAGATCGAGCAGTCCCTTGCTCGATGCTAAAAGTTGGGCGGCGAGGCCGCAAATATTAACATCGCCCGACAGAGCGGCCGATCCACCTTGTCTCATCCGCCTCCGGGAGGGCCGGGATATTTTCGCAGCTGTGGGCCAGTGTAAAGCGAGCGTGGTCGGATTAATCGGTTGTTGTCGTGTTGTTCAACGACATGCGCGCACCAACCGGCCACGCGTGAGGCCGCAAATAGCGGTGTATTCAACTCCGGCGCGAAACCGAGCATCCAAAAAACCGGCGCCGCATAAAGATCGACATTTGCGCAAAGACCTTTTTCGCGGTCCATCACTTCTTCGAGCTTTTCACAGATGAGTACCCAATTCTCTTTTCCCGTGCGCTTGCCGAGATCACGCGCGATCGCGCGCATGATCGGCACGCGCGAATCGCCTTTTTTGTAAACGCGATGACCGAAGCCCATGATCTTCGCTTTCTCATCGAGTTTTTTCTTCAACCACGCTTCCGCGCGATCGGGAGTTTTAATTTCCTCGAGCATCTTCATCGATTCTTCGTTCGCGCCCCCGTGCAACGGGCCTTTCAACGTGCCGCAAGCTGAAGTCACTGCAGCGTAGATTCCAGCGAGCGTCGAAGCAGCCACTCGCGCGGCAAATGTCGACGCGTTGAATTCGTGGTCGGCATACAGATTGAAAATCGTATCAAGCATCCGTGCTTGCCAAGCTTCAGGAACTTTCCCGTTCAGCTTGTAAAAGAAATTAGCCGCCTGACCCAGTTCCGGTTTTTCCGGCAACGATTTCTCGCCGTGTAAAATACGCCAGCCATCGGTAATCAGCGTCGAAACGCGCGCGATCAGGCGAATCGATTTGCGAATGTTGGCGTCGTGCGAATTATCGCTCAGATCTTTGTCGAACGCGCTCAACATCGAGACGCCGGTGCGCAGCATGTCCATCGGGTGCGTCGATTTCGGCAAGAGCCGCAGCATTTCGATAACCTCCGTGGGCAAATCTCGCTGCGCGGCAATCTGCTGTTTGAAGTCCTTTAATTGTTTGCCATTCGGCAACTCGCCGTTGAGCAGCAGATAAGCGACCTCCTCGAAGGTCGCTTTGTCGCCCATTTCGTGAATGTCGTAGCCGCGGTACATCAACCCGGCATTCGGATCGACCCAGCAGATCGCGGTTTCGCCCGCGATCACGCCGGCTAAACCCGGGCTGTACTCTGGTTTTGTTTCAGTGCTCATCGTCTTTGGTCACGTTAACAACGATACGCTGTTCGACAAATGATCAGTCGCGAAAACCTAACCACCCTTCTGCCGCCGGATCGTAATCGAGCAGCTCGTAAAGTTCCTGCCGCGTCTCCATCTCGTCGATCCAATCCTTTTGCGTGCCGCTCTTCTTTAAAGCACGCAAAAATTTCTCGCTCGCTTTGATGGCAACCCGGAACGCGCTCATTGGGAAAATCACCATCCGGTAACCGAAATCGGAGAGCTCTTTCAAGGAAAGCAACGGACTTTTGCCAAACTCGGTCATGTTTGCGAGCAACGGCAGATCGATCTCCTTGGCGAAATCGCGGAACTCGTCCGCGCTTTGCAACGCTTCCGGAAAAATCGCGTCCGCGCCGGCGGCCACATATTCGCCGGCCCGTTCGATCGTGCGATCAAAATCCTCCACTGCCCGCGCGTCCGTCCGCGCGATGATCATGAAATCAGGATCGCGCCGCGACCCCACTGCCGCTTTGATTTTTCCGACCATTTCCTCAACATCGACAATCGATTTTCCGGCGAGGTGTCCGCAACGCTTGGGAAATTCCTGATCTTCGATGTGACAACCAGCTAGACCGCCCTTCTCCAATTCCTGAATTGTTCGGGCGACATTTTCCGCGCCACCAAAACCTGTGTCCGCATCGACAATCGCGGGAATCTTCACCGCGTTCGCTATGTAACCTGCCAGTTGCACGACTTCAGTGAGCGTCAGCAAGCCAATGTCCGGAACGCCCGCGGTAGCGTTAGCCATTCCCGCGCCGCTGATGTAAACCGCGTCGAAACCGATCTGCTCGACCTGTCGCGCCAACGCCGCGTTTGGCACCCCCGGCATCATCACCGTTCCTTTGGAAATCAATTCTCGGAGACGAGCAGTCTTATTTTTCATTTCATCACCAGAGCCAACATCAACCCGTCTACATTTTTTGCCTCATCCAACTTCCAGACAAGATCGACAATCTTCTGTGTGCGGTCGCTGCCGAGTTTTGGTTCGACCAGGGCCCTGAACTTTCCTTCGACCTCAGAGTCCTTCAGCGGGTTCTTCGCGTGGCCCAGTGGATAATCTACGCGCTTCGTCAACCGTTTTCCGTCAACAAGATCGACATGGACGATATTCGTGACCGCGCCGGGATACATGGAGCTGAGTTCGGAATTCCGTTCCACTTTCACGTTCTCCAAAAATCTCCAGATCTTCGGATCCATGAAACGATCCGGTTGAAATTGCTTTTCCGTTACCTCGCCATCGATCAGTGCTATCGCGGTCATGTAAGGCAAACTGTGATCCGCGGTCTCGCGCGTCTCCGGTCTCCATTTCTCTGGTTCGCTGCCAATGATGTCGACCGAGGCGTCATGGCTCTCGATCGTCATCGATTTTACGTCGACGCCCGCGCCAATTTGTTTTCGCAGGAAAAGGGCTGCCTCAATCGCACTCTGGCTGTGATATTCGGCCGGCCAAAACTTAATGCTGGTATTCAGGATCATCGCCGCCGTGCCCTCATTGGCGGTCTTCACGTCCGGCCGCTTCACAAATTTTTCGCCGACGTCGCCTAACGAAACGCCAAGTTCTTTTTCGAAACCCATTTGTCCTTCAAAAATCGGCGCCGGACCGGTCATGCCCGCGCGCGCAAGTAATGCGGAATAAACGCCGCGTCGCGCAGCATCGGCAAAGGCGACACCTTTCCAATGAGAAATCATTAACTTCGCGGAAGCGAGTGCCGTCGAGAACGCGCCGTAGGTCACGTGGTCCCAGCCGCGCGCGCGGATGCTGGCCGCGTCGCAAAATCGACACTGCACTTCGTAGGCGAGCGCAGTCGCGGTGATGAATTCCTTGCCAGCCCCGCCAAAGCTTTCGGCAACCGCCAGCGCCGCTGAAATATTATCGCTCGGATGAGCCGGTTCTTTGGACAAGTAAGTGTCGTTGTAATCGAAATAGCGAATGCAACAGCCATTCGCGAACGCGGCCCAATCCGGCGGGGCTTGGTGCGCTGTTCCGATGATTGTCGAACCTCGCTTGGCCGAAAATTCGGACGCCACTTTGCGCGCAATCGAGCACGGCTCTTCATTCCAGGCCCCGAGCGCGCAACCCAACGAATCGATCACCCGCCGTTTTACTTCGTGAACGACTTCCTTCGAAAGATCTTCGAATTTTAACTCGCAGGCGTATTTGGCGAGTTGATGCGCAAGCGTTTTTGTAGCCATTAAAATTGAGTTCCAATCTGCCGACGATTTCCTGATCAGCAACCGACGATGTCTGTAGGGCGGGCGCTCCGCCTGCCAACTTTCGGCAACCGATGCGGTTGCCCTACAATTCAAAACATCGCAAACTGAACGCGTGAGCGAATTTCAATTTGGCGGCGAATTTGTCTGGCATCCGCCGCCCGACCTGATCGCTCAGTCGAATCTCCAACGCTTCATCAAGAAGCACCAGCTCGGCTCATTCGACGGGCTGATGCGAAAATCGATAACCGACATCGCCTGGTTTTGGGACACTGTTCTGCGCGATCTCGATATCCAGTTTTCGAAACCCTATTCGCAGATTGTCGATCTGAGCGAAGGGAAACCCTGGCCGAAATGGTGTGGCGGCGGCGAGATGAACATCGTCCACAACATGCTCGATAAATATGCCGGTACTGAGATTGACAATCGGCTCGCCATCAAATCCGAAATCGAAGACGGCACGATCCGATCGCTCACTTACAAAGAGTTGCGCCAGGAAGTGAACAAGATGGCCGCGGCCCTGCGCTCGCTGGGCCTCGGCAAGGACGACGCTATCGGGGTATTCATGCCGATGGTCCCCGAAATCGTGGTCGCGATGTTGGGGATCATTAAAATCGGCGGAATTTTTCTGCCGCTGTTTTCCGGCTTCGGCGCGGCCGCAATCGTTTCACGCCTGAAAGATGCCGACGCGAAAGCGCTTTTGACCGCCGAAGGAACTTATCGACGCGGGAAATTTTGCGCGATGAAACCGATCGCCGACGAAGCAGTCGCGCAAATTCCGACGTTGAAGCACACAATCGTCCTTCAACAGAACGGACAGTGGAATGTCGATCTTAGGAACGCCGGCGACAGCGCTACCGAGCGCACAAGTGCCGAAGATCCGATGATGATCATTTACACTTCGGGCACCACCGGCAAACCGAAAGGCGCCGTGCATACGCAGTGCGGTTTCCCGATCAAATCGGCGCAGGATATGTGGATGGGTCTCGATCTGCATCCGGATGAAACACTTTTTTGGATGACAGACATGGGCTGGATGATGGGCCCGTGGGAAGTTTTTGGGACACTCATCCTCGGCGCGACCATGATGCTCTTCGACGGCGCGCCCGATTTTCCCGGGCCGGATCGCACCTGGCAATTAGTCGATAGACACAAAGTCACGGCGCTCGGCGTTTCGCCGACGCTCATTCGCGCGCTCCGATCCCGCGGCCGCGGGAGCGACGAAATTGTGCATCGACATGATCTTTCGTCCCTACGGAAATTCGCTTCGACCGGCGAGCCATGGAATCCCGATCCGTGGATGTGGTTGTTCCAAAACGTCGGCCGCGGAAAATTACCGATCATCAATTACTCCGGCGGCACTGAAATTTCCGGCGGAATTGTGATGGGAAATGTGCTTACGCCAATGAAACCGTGCGCGTTCTCCGGTCCGCTCCCCGGAATGGCGGCGGACGTTGTCGATGAAAATGGAAAATCAGTGCGCGGCCAAGTCGGCGAGCTGGTGATTCGCGAGCCCTGGATCGGAATGACGCGCGGGTTTTGGAAAGATCGACAACGTTATCTCGACAGTTATTGGTCGCGTTTTCCCGACGTTTGGGTCCACGGCGATTGGGCCGCGATCGACGATGACGGACTCTGGTACATCCTCGGCCGCAGTGACGACACGATTAAAATCGCCGGCAAACGGCTCGGGCCTGCTGAAGTCGAATCCATTCTGGTCGCGCATCCGCAAGTAAGCGAAGCCGCAGCCGTCGGGGTGCCGGATCCAATCAAAGGCGAAGCGCTCGTTTGTTTCTGTGTTCTAAAGAAAGGCGCGAATGGCGATGTCGACTCGGCCGCCGGAGCCTCAGCGAAGGAGGCTCTTACAACCGAGTTGAAAAAGAAAATCGCGACGGAGCTCGGCAAAGCGCTTGCTCCGAAAGAAATTATTTTTGTCGGCGACATTCCCAAGACGCGTAATGCCAAAGTTATGCGTCGCGTTGTTCGCGCCGCTTACATCGGCGAAAAACTCGGCGACACCTCCGCGCTCGAAAATCCTGGATCGCTAGAGGAAATTAAACGTGTCGCCGCCGCCAGTTAGGTAGGGCGATTGACCGCAATCGCCCGCGCTTGATACCGTACCCCTTATGAAACGCCTGATTATTCCCCTGTCCTGCGTCCTTCTAGTGATCGCATCTGCGATCGCCACGCAGCCAATCAATTTCACGGGCGAATATTCGGACAGGAGTTTTCTAAATGGTCAGGCCACATTTCAAATGAGCCTAGAGCAAAGCGGAAGCGCGGTGACGGTTTGGTTCAGCGCCGGTTACAACGATGGTCACGGCTTACAGCCGATAGCCGACGGCAACGGCAAAATCATTTCCAAAGGCACCGTCGAGTTCACTTTTACAGATAGCGCCAGGAACGCTGGCACCGGCACAATCACACGCGCCGGCGAAGACATCATCGTATCGCTCAAGACGACGCGCGTAGCCGATTCCCGCTGCCTCGAGCTTTACCGGCAGAACATGCGTCTGAAGAAAGTCGGGAAAAAATAGGCGCAAGAATCGGGTGTTCGTCTGCGATGCGATCGATGAGCGTGTCGCCATGAAAGCAAATTTTCGAATCGTTGGTCTATCGGGGGCGCAATTCGAGCCGCTGTTTTCGCTAAATGACAGGGAACTGGCGCGAAAAGGCGCGCGACGTTTGATTGTCGACGCAAAACCGGGGTTCCCGTGCCGGGTCAGTTTGCAAGACGCGGAGATCGGCGAGCGCGTGATTCTGGTGCCGTTCGTGCATCACGACGTTGAATCGCCTTATCGCGCGTTCGGGCCGATTTTTGTCCGCGAGACCGCGAAAGAAGTCAACCTCAAGCCAGGCGAAATTCCGGATGTAGTGGCCGGGCGAGTTATGTCCGTCCGCGCCTACAATGACAAAGGAATGATGGTGAACGCCGCCGTCACCCCGGGTAAAGAATTGAAGTCACAGATCGAAAAGTTTTTCGACGACGCGAAGATTAGCTATCTGCACCTCCACAATGCCGGCGCCGGCTGTTACTCTTGCCGGGTAGAACGCACCTGATTACACCATCGGCCTGAATCGACCAACGACTTCCTGCAATCGGCCGGTGACCTGGCCTAACGAGCAGACCTCGACAGCATCGAGCAACTCCGGAAAACAATTCTTCCCGCTCTCAACCACCGCCGCGAGTTTATCGAGCGCGCGTTTCGATTTCTCGGCGTTTTTCTTTTTGAATTTCGCGAGCCGGTCGACTTGCAGTTGCTGCTTCTTCCGTGGCGTGCGCGCGAGTTTCACCTCCGGGATGTCGTCGCTGCCGTCGCGGTAACGATTGAGCCCGATAATCGGTCGAACGCCTTCATTAATTTGCTGCTCATAACGGTGCGATGCGTTTTGAATCTGGCTGCGCTGATAACGATCTTCTACCGCCGCGAGCACGCCACCAAGTCGCTCGATTTCTCGAAATTCATCGAGGATCGCAGCCTCGACCGCGCGCTCGACTGCTTTCATGCCCGGTGAGCCGCTCAATATGTTCATGGTGTGTTTAAAAATGCCGGACTCCTCGAGCAGGATCGCCTGACCGTGCGCAGCAAGCCGGATCCATTCTTCGCTCGGGGTGGTGAACGGCTCATCGGCGCTGTTTGAGTGACACGAATTGGTGGCGTTCATGTAAGCGAGCATCAATTCCGCCGCCGTGCGGGTGAGATTATTTTTAAACTCCGCGGCGATCAGCGATCGTCCGCTCGTTTGGGTATGTAACTTGTAAAGCTGCGCTCTCGGTCCAGCAGCAAATACCTCGCGCATTCCGATCGCCCAGATGCGCCGCGAGACTCGTGCGAGTGCAATGTATTCGACGTCGAGTCCGCAATCGAGAAAGAACGAAAGCCGTGGCCCGAATTGATCGACTGGAATTCCGCGCGCGGCGAACATTTCCGCGTAAGCGAAACCGTTCGAGAGCGTGTAGGCGGCCTGTTGCACCGGCGTCGATCCAGCCTCGCCGATGTGATAACCGCTGATCGAGATTGGATACCAGCGCGGCATTTCGCGGGTGGTGAACTCCACCATGTCGGTGAGAAATCGAAGCGACGGTTCGATTGGGAAAATCGTTTCGTTCTGGGCCTGGACTTCCTTAAAAATGTCGGCCTGAATTGTGCCGCGCAATTTCGGAACGACGCTCGCACCGAAGCGACGTTTCGCCGCCGCGATGTACATTGCCATGATAATTGGCGCCGGACCGCTGATCGTCATCGACGCGGAGAAATTTGCCGAACCGAGATCGAATCCATCATAGAGCCGGACCATGTCTTCGACGGTGTCGATGGCCACGCCGCCTTCGCCAATTTTGCCGAAAACGCCGTCCGCGTCGCTGTCGATTCCGTAAAGCGTCGGTCCATCGAATGCGGTGCTCAGCCGATGAGTGCGTTGATGCCGCGTCAGATAATGAAAACGCTCGTTCGTGTCCTCGGCCAGCATCAATCCCGAGAACAAACGGGTCGGTTCTTCCGCCTGCGGAATCTTCTTCTCGGCCTTTTTGTTTTTACTTTCACAGCTTTTCTCAAAACTTTCGACCTCGCGAACCGGCTCGAGATACATCTCGCGATAGGCGCCGTTCAAAAATGGGAACTCGCCCGGCAGTCCTTCGCCAAACAAAAAGCGCGCGATTTCACCAGGCTCATCGATTTCCGGCAAAGCGAGTCGGGGCAGCGGCAATCCTGTTGGCGCACGCGTCGTCGGAATTTTTGCTTTGATGTCGTTCCAACGGCCGAGCAGATCGCGCCCGAATTTTTGATCGGTGCGCGCGCGCTTCACCTGGTCGAGAACGAACTGATTATATTTCTCAACCGACTCAACGACCTGTCCGAGCTTGCTCATGACTTTTTCCGCTCCTTTCCACGTTTAGATTTGTCGCTCGCTGAAATTAACCCGAACAGTTTGTCCACGCCAGAGTCGCGGTGCCGTTTTGCGACGGTATCGAGGAGGCGCTGGGTACCCCGATTTTGTTCGAGACGCTGCTCGATTTCCGTGTGCGCAGTACGAGCGTGCTGCAAATCACTTTTGTTCACGACCACGACATCGGCCAGATCGAGCATTACGATTTTCTGCAACTGGAGCCGGCTGCCGTAGTCCGGATTCATTACCAGGACCGTTTGATCGACGATTCCATTTTTCTGAAACGGCATCGCTTCCTGGCCGGTGCCGACCGTTTCAATGATCACGTAATCGAATCCGGACGACGCGAGCAGCGCGAGACAATCGTGCGTGGCCGGTGAAAGTCCGCCGGCCTGTCCGCGCGTGGCCATGCTCCGCATAAAGACGCGATCGTTTTGGGAATTGATCATCGTCGCGCGATCGCCCAGCAGCGCACCTTTGCCGATCACGCTCGGATCATGCGACAAAATCGCGACGCGTGATTGACGATTCTTCTTGAGGAATCGCAGCACCAGTTCATCGATCAGCGTTGTCTTTCCCGCTCCGCCCGGACCGGTGAAACCGATCACCTTCGCATTTTTGATTTGTGATTTTCGCTTTTCGCTTTTCTTCTGTTTTCTACTTTCTTCGATTTCGGTCAGCTTGTGAGCGAGCTCGATGTCTGACGTTTTTGCACGCGCTCGTTTCGCGCGCGGTTTTCCATACCGTTGCTGAACGAACTTCACCATTTCGCCGAGCGACGTGCCGGCGAAAAAGATTTCGTCTACGCCTTTGCCACGCATGGCTGCGGCATCCTCGTGCGTGATCGTTCCGCCGCCGCCGCCGAACACTTTGATGTCGGTCGCGCCTTTCTTGCGCAAAAGATCGACAACCTCCGCGAAAAACTCGATATGCCCGCCGTTGTAACTCGAAATGCCAATCGCGCGAACGTCTTCCTGAATCGCCGCGCGCACGATGTCGCCGACGGACCGATGATAGCCGAGATAAACAACTTCGATTCCATGGCGGATAAACTCGAGATTGATCGTGTTGATGGCGCTGTCGTGTCCGTCGCAGATCGGTACAGCGGTTAAGATACGAATCGGTGAGGCCATCGGACGAAAAGCCTAACGGTAATCGTTTGACGGGCAATGGCATTCTAGCCTAGTAGCGAGACCGAATGAAAAGGTCGCGGGCTCTTCCTACAATCGTATCGGCTGGTTTGATCGCTGGAATCCTGGATATCACGTCCGCGTTTGTGATCGCGGAGCTCAATGGGACGGGATCGATTCGAATGTTGCAGAGAATCGCCAGCGGTTTGCTTGGTCCCCGATCATTCGAAGGAGGGGTGGCGACGGCAGGGTTGGGTTTGGTCATTCATTTCTTAATCGCGTTTACAGCCGCATCGGTCTTTTACGCGGCTAGCCACAAATTGACTTTCCTGACGCAGCACGCGGTGACATCAGGATTGCTTTACGGAATCGCCGTTTACGTTTTTATGTATTGGATAGTTGTGCCGCTCGCCTTCGTTAACGCCCGCCATTCCGTCTCGAGGGATGTTACCGCCGTCATCATTCATATGCTTTTGATCGGACTGCCGATCTCGCTCATCGTGCGGCAGTCTGCTCGTCCCGCGCTTAGTTCACCATGACCGACCCTCTCGATTTCACCGGCAAAGTTGTGCTGGTGACTGGCAGTTCCCGCGGGATTGGCGCGGAGATGATCAAAGCGTTCGGCAAACGCGGCGCGACCTGCGTGGTCAATTATTTCACGGACCCGCAGGGTCAGAACAAAGCCGACGCAGCGAACGTCGCCAAAGAATTGAAAGATCCGTTGGTGATTGATTGCGACGTAACGCAGCCGGCGCAAGTCGAGGCGATGATGAAACAAATCCAGGATCGACGCGGTGGTCTCGATATTCTCGTGAACAACTCCGGAATCATCCGCGACCGGACCATCAAAAAGATGTCGCTGGAGGAATTCGAAAGCATCGTCCGGGTCAATCTCACCGGGACGTTCAACGTCACCCAAAAGGCGATGCCGATTTTGCGAAACGGCGGGCGGATTGTGAATCTGTCGTCAGTCAGCGGACAAGTGGGCCTTTTCGGCCAGGCGAATTATTCCTCCAGCAAAGCTGCGATCATCGGGCTGACCAAAGTTTCAGCGCGCGAGCTCGCTCGTCAGAATATTACCGTCAATGCGATTGCGCCCGGATTCATCGATGTCGGCATGAGCAAGGCCATGCCCGACGAAGTCACTGAGAATTTCAAGAAACAGATCCCACTCGGACGGCTCGGGGATGTGCGTGAGATCGTGGATGCCGCGCTATTTCTTGCTTCGCCGATGGCGAGTTACATCACCGGACACGTGCTCAATGTAAACGGCGGATTTTACATGGGCTGAGGTAATAAAGGCAGAAGGAAAAATGCCGAAGGAAGAGAACGATTTGAGAGAGCGCACAAAAGACTTTGCGCTGCGGATCATGCGAATGTTTTCCTCGTTGCCCCAAGACAACTGAAGCACAAACGCTTGGCAAGCAGGCGCTGCGATCTGGCACTGCCGCTGGAGCCAATTATCGCGAAGCGTATCGCGGCCGAAGTAAAGCCGAATTTATTTCCAAGTGTGGCGATTCACTTCGTGAGTTGGAAGAAACCGGTTATTGGCTTGAGCTCCTCGTTGATGGCAAAATTGTCGAACCAATCAAGCTTTCAGCTCTTCGTCAGGAATGCGACGAACTCATCGCAATTTTCGTCACAATCCTAAAACGATCGAAAGCGATTTCTTAATTCTTCCATCCGCCTTCTGCGTTTCTTCCGTCAGTCCCACTTTTGCACTAACAACCAGACCAGACCCGAAAGCATCCCGGCAAATGTCGCGAGCACGAGGGCCGCGCGTCGGGATTGCCGAATCTTGAACTCCGGTCGCGGGACGTCGTCATGAATGTGACTGCCCTCGTAGAGTTTCATCAGGACAAAGGCCACAATGAAACCGACCGCAGCCCATTTTAGACAACCCACGATGAGTC
>WNFX01002716.1_pt1 | contig 17828 bp, 16 predicted proteins | sample 5400111 | NCBI WGS metagenome assembly WNFX01 (sample SAMN13153363, study PRJNA577476) | soil metagenome | isolation source: 40 cm soil or saprolite under grassland replicate 1 | place: USA:California | collected 2016-06-15 | reverse complement strand
CATGTTCGAATATGCGGGAGAACCTCTTTCTTCTCTTGCCTGGCTACTTCGGTAGCAGCGTCCGGAGGCGGGCGTAAGTCGCAGGCAGGAGTATCAACCGACGGAAGTGTAGGCTTCTATGCGCTACACACGGTCACGTGCCTCCACCGTTAGAGTCGGTCGGCTTCAAAGTCTGGGGGAACTTGCACGAGGCCCCTTTCCGAACAAGTGTGGAGAGTGCAAGCCAAGCCAGAACCCCCTGGCTTTAGCCATGGGGAGTCATCAGTATGAGGTGTATGAGGGGTTCTGCCTCCGTCTGATCACATTGTGAGAGCCATCTCCGGTTGGTCGAAGATGGCTCTCATTGCGCTTCTCTAATTTTTACTCCTGAACCAACGCTTCAAACTGCTTGCGGTCCAGTTGCTCGTACTCCATCAGTGCATTAGCCAGTTTCTTCAGCTGCTCGTAATGCTCACTCAACAGCGCACGTGCCATCGCGTAACCTTCTTTGAGAATATTCTGTACTTCAGAGTCAATCATGGACGCCATCGTTGTGCTATTGTTGCCGCGTGCCCCGGACGCATTCATAGCGAATGCGTGTCGATGGGCAGTTGCATCACTACCATCGAGTGTAAGCTGGCCATCAGTTCCGACGACAAACGAACGCGATTGCGCCGGCAAGTCATTGACATCGCTCCGGCGCATGTTCAGGCTCATTGCGCCAGGCTCGTAGTCAGCGAAGACAACCCCGACCTGATCGCTCATTCCCCAACGTGTGACCATGCGCCTGGCCAGGTCAGTCACCATCTGCAGGTCGTTCTCGGCGCCAGTAGTAACGCGCTCCGGCCCAAAAGTGAGTTCTTCGGATACGCGGCCACCAAGCCCAACAGCGATGCGCGCCATTAACGTCTCGCGGCTATAGTTGTAGCGATCTTCCTCGGCGGTGAACTGGGTCACGCCCAGACTCTGACCACGTGGCAGGATAGTAACACGGTTAACCGTATCAGCCTGCGGCAAATGATAAGCAACAAGCGCGTGCCCTCCCTCATGATAGGCAATGATACGACGATCAGCCTCACTCATCACGATCGGTCGCAAAGCGCCAAGTTGTACCCGCGCCAGGGCATCCTCAAAACAGTCGTGCGTAATATACTCCAGGTTTTGACGTGCCGCACAGAGAGCCGCTTCATTGACAAGATTAGCCAGGTCCGCCCCCGTCATGCCGGTGGTCAGGCGAGACAGGCGCTCCAGCGACACCTCCTCATGTAGTGGTGTAAATCGCGTATGAACCTTGAGAATAGCTTCACGCCCGACGCGATCAGGATGTGATACCGTTATATGGCGATCAAATCGTCCCGGACGCAAGAGCGCCTTGTCCAGGATATCGACACGGTTGGTCGCAGCGAGCACGACCACTGCCTTGTGCCCATCAAAACCATCCAGTTCCACCAGCAACTGATTGAGCGTTTGATCTCGCTCGTCGTTACCGGATACCCTCATCGTACGCTTGCGACCCACAGCATCAATTTCGTCGATAAAAACAACGCACGGCGCGGATTGGCGCGCCTGGTTGAAAAGGTCGCGCACCCGGCTCGCACCCACCCCAACAAACATCTCGACAAATTCAGAAGCGCTCATGCTGAAGAAAGGCACTCCAGCCTCACCAGCTACCGCTTTTGCCAGCAGCGTTTTACCGGTTCCTGGCGGGCCGACGAGTAAAGCGCCACGTGGAATACGCGCACCCAGGCGGTTATATCGTTCCGGGCTGCGCAAAAACTGCACAATCTCTACCAGTTCTGACCGAACCTCATCTATACCGGCTACATCCTCAAATGTAACTTGCGGCTCCAAACTGGTATGATTTTTTGTCGAAGAAACACCGTTTGGTTTCACAGAATGAGTACTGGTAAATTTATCTGGTCCAATGCGCGGTTGCTTCGTTTCTGTCGTACGATCAAAGCGCCGTGCTCGGCTCTTCCCGAGTTGAGTCACACGGTCATCCATAGAACGATTTGAACGCATAGGATTTTTAGGCGCTAATATGAGCAATAAAATCAACCCGAGGAAAAGCAAAGGGATAAATCGCCAGAGCGGCCCCATCCATATGGGTGGCTGCGCCACAGGAAGGGTATTGACGATCACATTGCGACTTAAAAGCATTGGCATTAAGTTCGCGTCACCACTTCCAGGCAGATGAGTAAAGACAGCTCGTGCAGGATTAATAGGCGGAGATGTGGATGTGCTTGGCCAGGAAGAATAGCCCGAACCGACATAGCGGCTCCATGCAACAAAGTCGGCAGTCAATTTTCTGGCTGAAGCTGTTGCTGCTTGTGGTGCCATCATCGTTTGATGCTGTGATAAAGGAGTCATCAACAAGCCGCTGATATCATTTCCCTGCAGTGTTACAGCCTCCACGTTCCCGGACTTCACCTGCCCCAGAAATGTACTGTAGCTAATCACCGTGACCCCACTCGGGGAAGTATTTGTTGAAGGAGCATGTAGTTGGCTGACCACACCAAAAATCAAGCCACTAATCATTACAAGTAGCACGCTGGTAAAGATCGCTTGTTTATGCGTTTTGAGGAACGTTAACACATTTCGCCCGTTGCTCCTCATATCTGTGTATCGCCGCCATCGCGCCATATATTTCGCCTGGCGACCACCTTTGCCGTCCATGTATGTACACCTCGCCTGTAAAGCTTGCACAGATCAAAACATCTTGACAAGCATAATGTAGACTCTTAACCAAATCATCCGAACATCCGTAGGAGCCGATTTATCGCGCTCACCGCCGATAATGTACTTTCACAAACTAACCCGATCATCCAGTAGGTGCCGATTGATCGGCCCTGCGTGGATATTTCGGTCTCCGGTTTATTTTGTGAAAGTTCATTATCGGCCCTCCGTGCATTTACGGCTCTCTCGATGAAAAAGTTAAAAAGCATCCTTGAGCAGAAGTAGTACTCTCCAGGGAAGTCGCCTCCCAGAGAGCCTGGTCCCCCACTTTATCATTTCTACCCTACAGAATTGAGTATCATCCTCCCGGTGTTTCCATAGATCGACAAATGAGAGGTTCATCCTCGATGATTTCACCTCGCTCTGTTCTACGGAGAGAGAATCCTTCTTCATATGCCTGCGATAATGCAGGAAAAAGGCCATAAAACGACTAATAATTTATGAATACAGGCAATAATAATATTGACGCCAGGAGATTAGTGTACTGCCTATCACCGCATAGCATAATACTTCGCTGTAATTTCGGTACTTTTTTCCCATGATAATGACTAAATCAATATGTATCTATGTGTTTCTTCACGTTTCAGCATACGTCTATTGACTACTAAAGACGCCTTTCGGTACAGCAACGGGTTAGATTCATAGCTGCTACAGCGTAGTAATACTCTGTTATTGAGAACGCTATGAACCTTTTTTTGTAGGACATCTATAATTCTAATACGTTATGATTGCCCCTATAGATACATGCATCTCTGCCACCCTGATGAGTGCCACAATCTGAACGAGCTATTAAAGCTATATACTTAATATTCGGGAAAGGATACAGTTTCCAAAACCAAAAAGAACTCGGTAGCAGTCAACTACCGAGTCCTCGTTCATTCCGGAAAACATTCCTTCTCAACCATTTAAACCCCTCGCATACTCAATTGCACGCGCCCACGCTGCAGATCGACCTTCAGAACACGTACCTGCACTACCTGCCCCACAGCCACAACCGTGAGTGGATCTTTGACGAAGCGGTCGGCCATCTCCGAGACATGCACCAGGCCGTCCTGTTTGACGCCAATATCAACAAAGGCCCCAAAGTCTACCACATTGCGCACCGTTCCCTGTAAAATCATCCCCGTTTGCAAATCTTCAATCTTCAGGACATCGTGGCGCAAAATAGGTGCGGGAAGCGCATCACGTGGGTCCACCCCCGGCTTTTCCAGGTTCTCCAGGATATCGTCGAGCGTAGGGAGGCCAACACCTACCTTTTTCGCCATTTCTGCCCATGCAGCCTGTTCGCTAGTGCTACTTCCGCTCGCGTTCCGCGCATCACTATGACGGTTACTTCGTCCCAGGCTGCTCTGCAGTTTGACAAATTGACGGTACTGGGCGATACGCTCGGCAGGTTTTACCTTCTTCCCATCACCAGCCGGGAGCAACTCCAATAAAGCGCGAGCAGCCGCGTAGCTTTCCGGGTGAATAAAGGTATTGTCCAGCGGTTCGACCCCGTCAGCCACTTTGAGAAAGCCGGCTGCCTGTACAAAGGTTGCTGGACCTAACCCGGAAACCTTGTGCAGACCTTCTCGCGACTTGAATGACCCATGTTGCTCGCGATAGCTGACAATGGCATTCGCGACACGGCTGTTGATACCCGAGACATGTTTGAGCAAGGCCGCCGATGCCGAGTTGACCTCGACACCCGCGAAATTGACGCAGGACACCACGACGCGCTCCAGCATCTCGGCCAGTTCTTTCTGATCTACATCGTGCTGGTATAAGCCCACACCAACTGCCTTGGGATCAATCTTCACCAGCTCAGCCAGTGGATCCTGCAATCTGCGTGCGATCGAAATGGTGCCCCGCTGTGTAGCATCGAGCGTGGGAAATTCCTGCCGGGCGACCTCTGACGCGGAATAGACCGAAGCCCCCGCCTCGTTGACTATCACATAGCCAATGCGCCCGCTCTTTCCCCCCTCCCGCTCCAACTCGCGAATCAATCCCGCGATCAGCTGCTCAGTCTCGCGAGAGGCGGTACCATTCCCGATCGCAATCACCGTGATGTCATATCGCTTTATCAGATCGCGCAATATCTGTTGTGCCTTCTCTGCCTGGAAAAGGTACAGCGTATCCGACTCGATAAACTTGCCGGTTTCATCAATAACAGCCAGTTTACAGCCGGTACGAAAGCCGGGATCTATACCTAAGACTTTCCTGCCGCGCAGCGGGGGCTGCAAAAGTAAGTTTCGTAAGTTGGCGGCGAAAATAGCAATGGCATGTTCTTCAGCCTTCCGGGTCAACTCTGCCCGTACCTCCCGCTCCATGGCGGGAGCAAGCAGGCGTTTATACCCATCTTCCATGGCAGCAACAAGGTATTGCGCAAAGGGGGAACTAGCTTTGATGGGATAGCGCGCGGTGATATCCTGCCGTGCCTGCTCATAGGCCAGTGAGACGCTCACGCGCAGGACCTCTTCCCGCTCAGCGCGGTTTAACGCCAGCACGCGATGCGGCACCAGCTTCAAAACATTCTCTTGAAACTCATAGTAAAGCTGGTACACCCCGTTGGGATCCTTCTCCGCGACCTTCTCAGGATCAGCTACCTTCGCACCGACCATCGCGTGCTTGAAGAAAGACGCCCGGACATTCCCGCGTACATCGGCATCCTCGGCAATAACTTCAGCCACAATGTCGCATGCCCCTGCGTAAGCTTCCAGGCTTGTATCAACGCCCTTTTCAGCATTCAAGTAAGGACTCGCATACTCCTCCAGCATCGCATCCACATCTCCCACAAGTTCTGGCTGTTGCAGGATAATTTCAGCCAGCGGAGCTAACCCTTTTTCCCTGGCGACGCTGGCGCGCGTCTTGCGCTTGGGCCGATAGGGAAGATACAAATCCTCCACTTCTTGCAGCGTTGTCGCGGCATCGATGGCAGTTGCTAATTCCGCCGTCAATTTGCCCTGTGCTTCAATCAATCTGCGCACATCGACCTTGCGTTCAAAGAGCGTTCGTAATGCTAATGTGCGGTCGGCAATAGCCTGAATCTGCACTTCGTCCAGGCTGCCGGTAACTTCCTTGCGATAACGAGAAATAAAGGGGATAGTATTTCCCTCGTCCAATAGCGCGATGGTACGTTCAATCTGACCACGAGCTAATCCCAGTTCTTTACTGAGTGCCTGTGCCAGCTCCGTTACCCGTAACTCCACCTCTTCCGGCGCAACAGGTACCGTTTCAGCTTGTTTGCTTTGTTCCTCAGGTGTCAAATATGTTGCCTACCTTCCCTGGCGACTTTAAAAATATTTCTTGTGCCAGGGGAAATAGTATCATAGCTCTGGCGTTCCGTACAACCTCTCGCGCAACGAACAAGCAGGAAATTGTAATCTCAGTACATTCATGGGAAGAAAACTGGGCCCTCCATCGTTCTACTATCGAGAGGAACAATCTTGCACCATTATTTCAAAAAACAGTTGAGGATATTGCTTGCAATAACCCGTTTGTATGATACAATGACTGCAGACTGAACCGATCTTACGTCCCTGTTGATGGAAGAGAGAGCAAGTACTTGGAACGAAATGTGATGTTTGACGCTGACCGAGGTAAACCGGCTGAGGTAGAACGCGAAACCTTGCAGGATTCAGATCTCAGTAGTTTAGCGCAAAGCGATAGCCTACGCCTGTATCTTCGTGAGATTTCTCGTATTCCTCTCCTTACCGCTAGTCGCGAATCCCACCTTGCGGAACGCGCGGAACAAGGTGATAAAGATGCTCGTAATCACCTTATCGAGGCGAACTTGCGACTGGTAGTAAGTATTGCAAAAAAATATGTAGGGCAGGGACTCTCCCTGGAAGACCTTATCGGTGAAGGCAACATTGGTCTGATTCGTGCAGTAACCAAGTTCGACTATAGAAAGGGTTTCCGCTTCTCCACCTACGCAACCTGGTGGATCAAGCAAGCCATTACTCGTGCGATCTTAGAAGGCACTCGCGTCGTCCGTCTCCCTGTCTATATTATGGAAGAGGTTATGCGTGTCAAGCGTATGACTCGCCAGCTCTACCAGGAACTGGGCCGCGAACCCACTCCTGAAATCATCGGGCAGCGCTTAGGCATGACAGCGGATCGCGTCAGCGAGTTGTTGATCTGGGCAGAAAAAGTATTTTCACTCGATGCTCCTCTTTCCGAGGAAGAAGAGAACACCCTGGGTGACGTCATCGAGGATGTCCGTGAACGCGGACCCATGGAAATCACCGATCAACAATTGCTCCGCGAAGAAATTCGTAAAGTGCTTGGGCAGTTGACCTTGCGTGAAAGACAGGTGATTGAACTCCGCTTTGGCCTCGTTGACGATCACGACCATACGTTAGAAGAGGTTGGTAAAAAGTTGAAAGTGACTCGCGAACGAGTCCGTCAAATTGAGGAACGTGCCATACGTAAGCTGCGCCACCCACAGGCTAGCCGCATCCTTAAAGAATACCTCGACTGAAACACGAGCCGGGACGTCCCTTGCCAGAGACGTCCCCTCCACTTCCTTTCCCACTGTGAGATAAATACTTTTCCCAACGTATACTGGTATACATAATGGAGGTGACAAGGTCACGGATCGTCAATTACCCCCTCCTGAAGGAGGAGGCTTGCAAAAGCCTTGATTGACTAGCCTTGGTGCGTAGGCACTCCGTTCAAAAAGTCAGGATACCTTCAAATGCTTGCTCTAGTTTGAAGCACTATCGCCTGCGATTAAATCGTTCTGATGGGTAGGAGCCGTGTCACAGGCCGAACAAGCTTTTTGAACATTGGCGAAGAGCACCTTACTCCGAAAGGAGGTAGACGCGATGTTCGTCTACGTGATCAATAAGCATGGGCAACCACTTATGCCTTGCACACCACGAAAAGCCCGCTTGCTCCTGAAGGCAGGCAAAGCCAAAGTGGTCCATGCGGTCCCTTTTACACTGCAACTGCTCTACGGGAGTAGTGGATATCGGCAAGATGTCGGACTGGGCGTCGATGCAGGTACCAGGCATATTGGCATCTCCGCCACGACTGAGAACGAGGTGCTCTTCGAGGCGGAAGTTCACCCACGAACGGATATTCAGGCATTGCTTGCAACGCGCAGGCAGTTCCGTCGTGTGAGAAGAAGCCGCAAGACACGTTACAGGCCAGCACGGTATGCGAATAGAAAGAAGCCCAAGGGGTGGCTTACGCCTTCTGTTCAGCACAAGGTGGAAAGCCATCTCAAAGCCATCCGGTTTGTTGGCGCGATCTTGCCAGTGAACCGCATCACTATTGAAGTCGCGCAGTTTGATATGCAGAAGATCAAAAATCCCTCGATTGCAGGGGAGGAGTATCAGCACGGACCACAATCCGATTTTTGGAATACCCGTCAGTATGTGCTCTGGCGCGACGAGCATCGTTGCCAGCGGTGTCAGGGAAAATCCAAAGATCCGATACTCAACGTTCACCATATTGAGTCGAGCAAAACGGGCGGTGAGAGCCCAGACAACCTGGTGACGCTGTGCGAAACGTGCCATACGGCTCTTCATAAGAATCACCTGGAAAGCACGCTCACACGCCGCTCGCCCAGTTTGCGGGATGCAACGCAAGTAAACATGATGCGTTGGCAGGTCTACGAGCAAGCCAAAGCGCTCTGCTCCCAGGTGTGTCTCACCTACGGATACCAGACGAAGCAGACGCGGATCGCGACGAACCTGGAGAAATCCCACGGTATCGATGCTCGCTGCATCAGTGGCCATCCCCAGGCCTGCTCAGATGGCACCAGCTACCTGTTCAAGTGTGTGCGCCGGAACAATCGACAGGTGCACAAAGCCACCATTCGCAAGGGAGGTATGCGTTCACGCAACACAGCGCCCAGGTACGTCAAGGGATTTCGCTTATTTGACCAGGTGCGCTACGAGGGCAAGCTGTGTTTCATCTTTGGAAGACGGAGTTCGGGCTATTTCGATCTGCGACGACTAGATGGCACCAAAGTTCATGCTAGTGCCAACTACAAACACCTCCACCTAGTACAACGATCTTCAACCTGCCTGAGAGAAAGGAGAAGCGGCATTCCTCCCACACCTGAAGGTGCGGGTATCCTGCCGCTAGAGTCATGAATGAACTGGCTGGCCAGAGCCTGGGCGGGTACAAGTTAGATGAAGAAATCGGTCGCGGCTCCATGGGCATGGTCTATCGCGGTAGACAAATCGCCCTCGGACGCGAGGTAGCCATTAAAGTGCTCTCGCAAGCGTTAGCAAAAGATGCCTCATATGTAGCGCGCTTTATCCGCGAAGCACAAATCATTGCGGGACTCAACCATCCCAACATCGTACAAATTTTTGATGCCGGACAACAAAACGGGCTACTTTATTTTGTCATGGAATACGTTCAGGGACCCACCATCGCCAGCCTCCTTCAACTCGACGGCACCATTCCCCAGTACCTGGCCGCCGAATATGGCGCGCAAATAGCCGATGCGCTCGACTCCGCCTACAGAGAGCGCAATGTTATTCACCGCGATATCAAACCAGAAAATTTGATGCTCGACCGCTGGGGCAAGATTAAAGTCATGGATTTTGGCCTGGCACGCGCCATGGGTCTTCAGAAGATCACCGTTGCCAGAACCCTTGTCGGCAGCATCTATTATGCTTCACCAGAACAGGTGTGGGGCTATACCCTTGACAACCGTAGCGACATTTACGCCCTCGGTGTTGTCCTCTATGAAATGGTCAGTGGACACCGCCCCTTCGCCGGTCGATCCTTGCCAGAACTTACCCAGGCAATCGTCAATAGCCCTGTCCGTCCACCCGGCTCCTACACCCCGGAACTCTCACCTGAGCTGGAACAAATTATCCTCATAGCAATGGCTCGTGACCGCAACGAACGCTACGAGCAAGCCATGCTGCTCTCAAGAGATCTGCGGGCGCTCAATTTAAAACCGGAGACACAGCTCAGCAAGACCGTAATCAAACCACCTGTGAATGCAAACGGGCAACAAATAGCGCGAGGGAAAACCACCATACAGCCGCCCAAACGGCCCAAATTGCCACCCCCGCGCTACTACGACCAGAAGTACACGCGGCCCACCATCAGCAAGCAAGCAGCCCATTCCCATACCCCACCGGAAACTCAACCGGTCACCCGGGTATCGCCTTCCATCAAGGAGCAGAAAATCGATACCGAAGCACCCACCGGCCCCCTTGAACCCTTGTCCCAAACCAATACAGAACAACAGCAACGAGTGCAGAATCCGCGCAAGCACAAAACCGCCAACCAGCGCCCTCTCTGGCAAAAAATATTTAAATCACCCCGCTAAACCACACCCTCCACCCTTGCCCGAATGCCATCCCCGCGCTATACTATCCAAAAGGATGCATGAACTATTTGTAGGTAATCAATCAAACGGGAGTGGCCAACGTAGGGGCCGGTTTACCGCGCCCACCGCCGATTTATCGGCCCCTCCCTCTGGAGATAAACAATAATAGTATGGACTCCTCGCAACTAAGTCTTGGTATTGCTTTCCTGGCAGGCATAGCATCGTTTCTTTCACCCTGCGTATTACCACTGGTCCCCATCTATATTGCGCAGCTGGTAGGCCACAGCGTCTATCAATCTTCGGCCGAGCAGGAAAACCAGCCGACACGACTAACCACATTCCTTCACGCATCGACCTTCGTGCTCGGCTTTACCATCGCCTTCGTCGCGCTTGGCGCCACAGCCAGTACCATCGGCAGCTTTCTACGCGCCAACCAGCTACTGTTGCGCCAGGTCGGGGGCGTCATCCTCATAATTATTGGATTGCACCTGACAGGAATACTCAAGATACCATTGTTCTACGTACAGAAACGCTTTGAATTTCATCCAGCTCGCCCAGGTTACCCCGCTTCACTACTCTTTGGCATTATTTTCGCCATCGGCTGGACACCCTGTGTCGGACTGATACTTGGTCCTATCCTGGGACTGGCCGCCAACGCAGCAACACTTCGCCAGGGGGTGACGTTGTTACTGTTCTATTCACTCGGCCTCGGTATCCCATTCCTGCTGCTTGGACTGGGCATAGATCAATTGAGTAGAGTATTAAAATGGCTAAAACCGTACCTCGGCAAGATTGAAATTGGCACAGGTATCATCATGATCGTCGCGGGAGTGGTCATTTTCTTTAATATACTTCCCTATTTGAACCAATACTTTAACCTCGGCCTCAATATCCAATAACAGACCGTGAGCAACCTTATTCCCATTCTTCAAAATCGGCTCTAATATCGGCTCTGATTTCCATCTCAACGTCGGGATCAATTTCGATCTGCTTGCCCTTAGGTGCGCGAGCAAATTGCAATACTTTTTCGCGTAAATGATCCGGAGCTTTCTCGATAGTGCAGCGCTCGTGAATAAGTCTTGTAACGCGCATATCAAAATGAAAGCGGCACTCACAATCCGGACAGGCCGTAAGGTGACTCTGCACAATAGCGACTTCCTCGGCGCTGAGCTCCCTCCCAAGATAGAGATGGAGACGAGCAACAGTCTCATAACAGTTCATTACAGGTATCCTCCAACATGTATCCTCCTACTAGCGGCTAGTTCGTGGTATATCTGTTGATTCTAACATAAAAAGTGGGGCTTTCATTCCCACGATGAGTGCGATATACTGCAATTATCACTTTCCTTCTTTTGGAAAGGGGATTTGCTAAAGAGGAGTATTGAATGCCGGAACAGCCTAACTCGGAACGTGAACAGATAACACAGCCAGAAACGAATGACCAGAATGTACCGCCTGAAGATTTTGAGGCAGGCGTCTTAAATCAGCTAGATAGTCTTTACCGTACAGCGCGGCGTATGACCAGCAATCAACAAGAGGCCGAAGACCTGGTACAGGAAACAATGCTCAAAGCATTTCGTTTTGCCAACACCTATCAGCGTGGTACCAATCTGCGCGCATGGCTCTTCCGCATACTCAACACCTCGGCAATCAATCGTTACCGCAAGCAAGCCTCTCATCCTACCACAACATCGCTGCCTGAAGGCGAAGATTTCTATCTCTATAATCGCATCAAAGATTTAACCGGCCAGGAACTGAGCATAGGCGCTGAAGATGAGGTATTGTCTCAATACCTTGATGAAGACGTTTACAAAGCGCTCAACGATCTCCCTCCCAATTTCCGCATGGCAGTCATCCTGGCGGATATTGAAGGTCTATCCTACAAAGAGATCGCTGAAGCGTTACAGATCCCCATCGGCACAGTAATGAGCCGTATCTCACGCGCGCGCCGCCAGTTACAACAATCGCTCTGGCAATACGCAAAAGAGAGAGGGTATGTCAGGTCCGAGGTGAAATAATTTGCGCACCTCTACGACCCTTGTCGGATTGGCTGGCGAGCCGTGTCTGCTCCCACACGCGTAAGACTCACATTCACACAGCGTCGATCCATCATATCGACCGCGCGAGTCACTAAACCCTTCCTTTCCAGGCGAGCAACAGCCTTTGTCGCGGCTGCCGAACTCACATTGAGAACTGATGCAATTTCTCCCACTAACCAGCGATCTCGTTCAGCAAGACAGGTCAGCACCTCTAATTGCCGCGGAGTGACACTAACGTTTTCTCGTCGCACTGTAGTCATATGTTTTCATCTCCTGCAAATGTATCCAGCCTGGCCATCCACAACAAATAGATGAACCAGAAACAAGCATTTACCTGGAAGACGACGGACAAGGACACAGTGGGTAGTTTTCTCCACCCCAATTTCGCCGCTTGAAAAATCTTATTTTGCCAGTGTACCTGACAATTGATCGCCCGTCACATATTACGCCAGGTTAACGTATCCCTAATGAGATCTATAAAACACGAAGGGGGCAAAGGCAAGCATGCAATACGTACCATTCCATCTAGCACAAGAGTTGTGGAATGCCACGCCTGAACGCAACTGGTCGGCCCTGCGCGACCGTGTGCATGAGCGTCAAGAAAAAAAAGGAGATTTCGAAGGTGTTCATCCCACAACCCTTCTCCAGGTCATAAATCAGCTGGCGCACATCGGCGCTGAATATCCAGACTCGCCAGAAGAGCTCTATCGAGTACTCGATGAAAAGGTTCACGAACTAACCGACTAACTCCCGGGTTTGGTCGGTACTCCTGTCAGGAAAAAGAGCGAACGGTTCTCTCGCACCAAAACGCCAGGTTCGAGCCCCCTTCCGGGAATAGAACATCTTGTAAACAGGTTCTCTCTTATAAAACCCTGCCAGTTCATAGAACGCTGGCAAAAACAGAGAACAGTCTCTTGAAAAAATGAACCGGTCTGTGCGGCGCGATTCAGGTTTGCCTGGTCGCAGTCGCCTATTTCCGACTTTGGAGGAGAACACATGGAACTGGGAGTCGCACTTCCTACTTCAGCCCGGTACGCCTCAGCCGAGAGCATCGCTCGCATCGCCCAGGAGGCCGAACGCCTGGGCTATACCTCACTGTGGACCTACGAACGCTTATTGTATCCCATAGCAGGCGTCACACAGCCCGATGGGTCAACATGGCAGCTCCCTGAGAGCTACAAGTCAGTCTACGAGCCAATAGAAACGCTCAGCTACGTCGCGGCCCGCACACAACGCGTCAAGCTAGGCACAAGCATCGTCAATGCCCCATTCCAGTCGCCGGTTCTGCTTGCGCGGCGCTTCGCCACGCTCGACCGTTTAAGCAATGGGCGGGTGATCGCCGGTCTCGGCCAGGGATGGATGGAGCAAGAGTTCGCCACCTCCAATGTCTCGATCAAAGAGCGAGGAAAGCGCATAGAAGAGTATATTGCAGCCCTGCGTGCCATCTGGGGACCCGATCCCGTCAGCTTTGATGGAAACTTCTATCACATCCCCGCCTCACTGATCAATCCCAAGCCCGTGCAGCAGGGCGGCATCCCGATCCTCATGGGCTTCAACACCCTTGCCGCCGTCAAGCGCGCCGCTCGTCTAGCCGATATCTTGAATCCCATCGCCTTCACATTTGAGGCCCTGGAAAGTGCTGTCACCACCTTCCATTCGGCTGCGCGGGAAGCCGGTCGTGACCCCTCCATCCTCAAGGTCATCGTCCGCGCCAACGTGCCAATTACCGCAACCCCACTGCCCGAAGGCAAGCGCCCCTTCCTCGGTGGCTCACCCGAACAGATCGCCCAGGACCTGACTCGCGTCCAGCAACTCAACGTGGACGAAGTCTTCTTTAGCGATCAAGCCTCACCCACCGTAGACGAAGCCGTCCAGCGCCTGGAAGAAATACAAACCGCCGTGCACCGGTAACGCCCACTCATCGAACAGACACCAAAAAGAACACCCTACAGAACTAAAACAATGGGCTCCAGCCACAGTAGGGGCCGGTTTACCGCGCCCATGGCCGATTTATCGGCCCTAACAGGCATCAACCGAAGCCTGGGAGAACGGCAGGAAGTTGGATGATCCGTAGGGGCGAGGGCTGTGGAGCGGCGCGGGGAGGACCTTTATGGTCGCCCGCGTAGCCTATTTCCCCCTCCAGGAATTGTCGTGGATCGGGTTCTGGCCAATGCATCATTTTTCTTCTTTTCTCTCTACGCCTACTCCCGATATAGAGAATAGGTGTTTCTTCAAATCAGGTTGCCTGGCTGTTCTGCATAAAGGGCCGTGTATCCGCATGTTGTGCAAGTGAGAGCATACAGATACGATGTTTTTGACTGGCTACTGAAAAAGCCCACTGATATCCTCTGTTTGGCGGCCTGGAGAACGGTGCTTAATTGCACTGTGACTCGCTCTCCCCCACATTCGGGACAAGGTTTCGTGGGAGGCGGTTGTGTTTGGTCGTTCATCTGTCTTCCTCATTGCAAGAGATGATGTCAATAGCGACTAGAAACTCCACTAAATAAGACGACTGAACCACTTCTTTTTAGATAACCTGAGGCTTTCCGTTTTAATTGTTTGGCTTTTCGAAAAGGCGTTGATCCTCAACATACGGTTACTGCCTCACAAACTGTACCAGCCTCTCAAAGAGCACATCCACATTCATACTCCCGGCATTATATTCATCTCACTACATCCGTTAATGGGAAGCATCCCGCCCATTTGCTCCAGCCTCTCGTCTGGCTTCACTCTGGAGACCCCTCCGAATCAAATGTCCCAGTGGTAGGGCACCACCAGTAGATAGCCAGGACCCGACAAGGATGAGGATGAATCCTGCGACCATGGCCGCGTTGAGCGGTTCACCGAGGAGGGTGACACCGAGGAAGACGGAGACAACCGGATTGACGTAGGTAAAGACCGTGCCGCGGCTGGCCCCCACCTCGGACACGAGCGCGTAGAAGGTCAGGTAGGCCAGCGCCGTGCAGATCAGCCCGAGCACGAGCAGACTCACCATCACCTCCAGGTCGGGTACCCGGTTGGGAAGTCGCATCACCGCCAGCGGCAAGAGCACAACGGTCGTAACGGCACACTCGGCAGCCACCACCCCAAGGAGGGGTAGCGTGGCGACAGGTGGTCGCTTAACGAGGAGGGCAGCGACAGCGTAGCCCGCAGCAGCGAGCAGCACCAAACCTGCACCGAGCAACCCTTGCCTATCTCCGCCGACGTCGAGGCCCAGCAGAGCAACCACGCCCCCCATGCCAATGAACAGCCCGACCAGGCGCAGGCCACTGACTCGCTCACTCGGGTCGAAGCGCAGCGCCAACAGCGCCACCAGCAGTGGGTCGGCAGCGATGAGCAAACTGGTAAGCGACGACGCGATATGCTGCTCGCCGTAGCTGATCAACAGGAATGGTCCAACGATCTGCACGCAAGAGAGCACAACGATAGCTCTCCACTGCTGGCGAAGCTGTTGCCACGTCCCGCGGAAGAGAGCCACAGGCACCAGGACGACAGCCGCAATCCCCACGCGGGCAAACACTACCACAGTCGGATCAAGTTCGCGCACCGCAATCTTGATGAACAGGTACGGAATGCCCCAGAACACCGAGATCGCCATGAACAGCAGCCAGCCCTTACGGCTCATAATTCCTCCTATGTAACAAGGACCAAACACCGTGTGCCTCATCTGAAGACGAGAGCAGAATCGAAATGCTCACTGCATAAAAGGATACCTGGGAGAGGGGCACTTAGTCTAGTATGTTCTTGCGGTTCGGGAAAACGTGTCCTGGGGTAACGCCGTAGATGCACTTGAAGCGCTTGCTGAAATGGCTCTGATCCGCAAAGCCAGTCTTATAGGCCACGGTGGCGATAGGATGTCCTGCAAGGAGGAGCTGTTTTGCTTATTCTTCTCTCTGAGAGTGGAGGCTTGACTCCAATAATGTTCGACCTGCTCAATGTTGATCTTCTGGAAGTCCGTCAAGCCAATGAAACGACGCTCGTCAAACAAGAGCATACTTGCATAAGCCACTCCTGGATCATTGCGCTTCGTCTCTTTCGTTCGCTCTTAGTCTCAGTATGAATTCTTCGACCTCCTCGCCGCGTGCGTTCGAAAACCCCCTGCCCTCGCCGCAGATCGTGAACCCACATTTTTCCAGGACTCGCAAAGAGGCAATATTGTCTTTGGCAGCACGGCCGTACAGGGGACGCACCTTGACGTGACTCAGAAACGCTGAGAGCGCCCTGGTGGCAACGCCCTTGCCCCAGTAGTTCTTTCCAATCCAGTAGCTGACTTCTGGTTTACCGAACTCTTCATCTTCATAGATCAGGACATAGCCAGCCACATGCCCGTCGAAGAGTATGGTCTTTATTGTGATGGTCTCGTCGCCCAAAATCCTCGTCCAGTGCGCCGCGAAGGCATCCCTGTTCGCTGGGTCCCTGGTCGTGAAGGCCGCCATATGGTTTGCGTCCGAGTCCAGTTGCTGGTCGAAGAATATTTGGAGGTCACTTTCTATCACGTCCCGCAGTAGGACGTCGCTTGTCAAGGGGCCTGGTGTGCGTCTGGCCATGTCTTTCTCGCCTTTTTGGCTGAGCCGCCTCACTTACATTTTGCCGTCGGTCGGCATAGTTCCACCAATGCTCTATTCTACCACATCTAGCTGTGCAGTCATCAGCCCGCAGGGGTGTTGCGCCGCGCTGTTTCCTATGCCAACTTCGGTAAGCTGCGCTTCAAAGATGAGCGATCAGTTGCGAAAGGAGCAAAAGCATGCTTCGCCTCGACGATGCCATGGAGCTGCGCTTTGAGCAAAGTACTGAGACAAACCAGGCACTCCAGGTGATTGTGCAGGCCAGTAAGGAAAAAGACGCCTCTTTGGAAGGATCACTGGCCATGAGCTTGTTCTCATTTTGTTTGCTTCCTCAAAGCTTCGTGAAACTCAATATGCTTGCCTCCGACGCGCAGACCCCACAAGAGATCAGGATGCGTCTGCTCATTGACCTGCAGCAGGTCACCATCAGCGGTCACCAGTTCAACCGAGCGCATACTCCCAGCACCGACACCGTACTGGCGTGTCAGCCAGCCGCAGCCTCCACCGAGCAGATACCCAACGACTCCAACGCTCGCCGCGAATCCATTCAGTGGGGCCAGACCATAGGGAGAAGCCGCCTGGATGATCTCTTTCCACGTCGCTCCTGGCTCTACTCGTGCCGTCGCTGTCTCTGGCTCAATTTGGACGTCGGTCATATTGGCAAAATTGACCAGCAACGCACCGTCCGCCGGGTGCGGATGTCCGTGTCCCCCTCCTTGCATCGCAATAGGCAGATTGTGTTCACGTGCAAAGGTGACAGCGGCTTGCACATCAGAGGCACGAGCAGGCAAGACAACCACTGCCGGATGTTAGTCGAACGTCTTCGCATCCCACGTCTGACGCGCCCTCTCATACCCTTCATCTCCTGGAAGAAGCACGCTTCCTTGCAGACGCGCCCGTAGCGTTACCACATGCTGTGGATCGATTGTCTTTTCCGTGTCTTTTCCCTTGTCATTCACTTTTTTTTTCTCTTTCTTTTACAGGCGAAGAGGCCTCTCAAACGTGTATAGGAACAGCTAGAGGATGTCTTCGTGTCTCCCACCATCACCCTGGCTCGTCTGACCGGTGATTCATCCTGCTTCATTTTCAAGCGAGTCATGCCAATCAAAAAATGTGCGCTCCCACTCCTCCTTCAGCAGAGGGAAAGTGAGTCAGCGTTTCTCGAACGATCCTGCAACCGGCGGCGTAGCAGTGATGCCGTCGGCGAACTCCCACACGAGTGTG
>WNFX01003869.1_pt1 | contig 17829 bp, 15 predicted proteins | sample 5400111 | NCBI WGS metagenome assembly WNFX01 (sample SAMN13153363, study PRJNA577476) | soil metagenome | isolation source: 40 cm soil or saprolite under grassland replicate 1 | place: USA:California | collected 2016-06-15 | reverse complement strand
GTGAACAGCAGTTTCCCAGGTATTTACATTTAGGAAAATCTTTGGTCAGCAGCTATCAATTAAAAACCGAGCAAAGTAAATACCGATCTGTATCATAAAATAGAAAGATTCAAAACATTAGCCAACAGAAAATCATCACGCCAACCAAATTTCCATTTATCACAAATGAATTTAGCGGAAAACGCGTTCTCGTTACTGGTGGAACTGCCGGAATGGGCAAAGCCATTGTAAGCCGCCTTCTTGACGGAGGAGCCAAAGTTATAACGAGCGCACGGGCGATGACGAGCGATCATGAAAATCGCGAACATATATTTATTCAAGCAGACCTCAGCACGTCAGAGGGATGCACGAAAGTAGTCAATGAGGTCATTTCTCATTTTGGCGGCGTCGACATTCTTGTAAATGTTGTCGGAGGATCATCTGCGCCAAGCGGAGGCTTTAGCGTCTTGAGTGATGAGGAATGGCAAAAAGAGCTAAGCATAAATCTTATGACTGCTGTTAGGCTGGATCGAGGGTTACTGCCCGGGATGCTTAAGCAAGGCTCTGGTGTTATTATCCATATCTCATCGATTCAGCGAAGGCTTCCACTTTTTGAAGCGACTTTGGCTTATGCGGCTGCAAAGGCAGCATTAACAACTTATAGCAAGGGATTATCAAACGAAGTGGGCCCAAAGGGAGTTCGTGTCAACACGGTTGCTCCGGGATTCATTGAGACTTCTGCTGCTCAGGCACTCATCGAACGTTTATCCAAACAAGCAGGAACTGACATGCAGACCGCACGCGAAGAATTAATGAAATCCCTTGGCGGCATTCCCATCGGTCGTCCGGGACTTCCTGAAGAGGTAGCAGAACTGGTTGCGTTCTTGGTCTCGGACAGAGCATTGTCAATCAATGGAAGTGAGTACGTGATTGATGGTGGAACGGTTCCAGCAGTATGATCTCTTCACAAATTAACTACGATAACAAAGTGATACCATGGCATGGCAACGAAAGTACCGAATGATAGCTTGAAGGAAAGGTTGCTGTTATTACAGGTGGAAACAGCGGCATAGGCCTAGCCACGGCACAGCGGTTTGTTTCAGAGGGTGCATATGTTTTCATCACCGGTCGCAGCCAAAGCGAAGTTGATGCAGCAGTCAAGCAAATAGGCAAAGATGTCACTGGTGTTCAGGGTGATGTCTCAAAACTCGCAGATCTTGATCGGTTGTACGCAGACGTGAAGCGGCAGAAGGGCTATGTCAACATTCTATTCGCGAACGCCGGCCTGGGGGAATTCGCCCCATTGGAAGCAATTACCGAATCGCACTTCGACAAGACGTTCAGTGTCAATGTTAAAGGACTTCTCTTCACGGTACAAAAGGCTCTTCCACTCTTTCGGAACGGCGGTTCGATCATTCTGAACGCATCGACCGCGGCATCCAAAGCCGCAGGTGGGTCAAGTGTTTATGGCGCAACCAAGGCCGCCGTGCGATCATTCGCACGCTCCTGGACTGTAGAGCTGAAAGACCGCAAGATCAGGGTGAACGCCATCAGTCCTGGTCCAATAGACACACCGGGTCTTAGGGGGTTTGTTAGTGGTTTGGCTCAGAGTGAAGAACAGATCGAGCAGGTCAAAACGATCCTTGTATCCGCCATACCAATGGAACGTATGAGAAGTCCTGACGAAGTTGCAAAAGTCGTCTCATTCCTCGCGTCAGATGATAGCAGTTTTGTCACCGGTAGCGAACTGTTTGTCGATGGAGGTATGGCACAAATCTAAGTGAACTTTGCAGTTCTATTATTAGCAACCTTGTCAGCTGCTTCCTATCCTTTGTAATCCGCTTTGCCAGCATTGCATGCCTCTTCAATCCTCTCCCAAGCAAAGATCGGATCAGCGTGAAGATAATGTGTCTTACTACCATCTATCCAACCCATCCAATAACTAAGAATTAAATTCAGGGCCAACAATCGAGTCGGTGGAGCTTCTTCATAGGCTAGATCATAAGCGAGCGTATCATTAGTATGGTACTTGGAATAAGGAGAGTTCTAAAATTGTATGGGTTTTGGATGTTTTTAGATACTTCTTAAACTATCTGTTTTATACGAAGATTTAAGACACCATCGCCGTGATATAACTCCCCAACAGCTTTGAATTTACCACCCTTTTTGAGGAGATCTCTGGGTCCCTCATAATCATAATGATTCAATCTTGCGCGCCATTTGCCATTTACCATTATCAAGGCCCTTCCTTGTACGATTTTTTCCACATAAACATCATATGTCTTTCCAGAAATTTTCTTCAAATTATCAATAAGAACAACAGTATTATCATCAAGCCATTCTATCCTCTTTAGTTTTTCAAGTCTGTGAAGAGCTTCTATTACTACAGAATTGTCTACAACAGCAATATTTTCACCTATTGAGTCGAAATCTAATCCCGCTCTTCCACTCCTAACCAATAATGAATGAATCATCCTCGCCGTTTTGTCGACTTGTAGCCTAAAATTTGTGGTTAATGCTTCTCCTTCTAAATTTAATAAAGACTTTCTTTTGTTTTGCACAATTTTAACTATATTATTGGTAACATGAGGGATCTGAGTATCATTGAGAAGTTCTGATTTTATTTCCATTTCTTTGAGTTTCTCGTCCATGTTTTCTATTGTTTTATCTAGCGAACTTATGTCATCTGATGTCAAAGGGTCGGTTGACAACGAGTTCCTAATGATAGGTTTAAGTGATGTAAGTAGTGAGGAAAGCGTTTGTTTCATTTTTTGAATACGTCTTTTGCTCGCATGAAGATTTCGTTCATCTATAGTTTCTTTGGCTGCAAGTATAATTACTGAACCAGCCGACATTCTTCCTGTTCTGCCTCGTCTTTGGATATGCCTTATTTCACTTGGTATTGGTTCATAAAAAATGACCAAATCAACTTGGGGTATGTCAAGACCTTCTTCGGCTATTGAAGTTGCGACTAGAACATCAAACTCACCATTTCTAAAAGACTCAAGAACCGATGTCTGTTCGTCCTGCTTCATTCCAATATCTCCTTGTCTTTTTGCTTGGCCTACAAATCTTGATGCATTTATTCCATTCTTTGAAAGCATCTCAACTATATGCCTTGCAGAATCTCTATATTGAGTAAATATGAGAGTACGTGAATTATTTTGCAGATCGTGATATGGTATGAGATGATTATGACGACGGTTGTAATCTGATCCTGGATCTAACTTTTCTTGTCGGTTGTATTGGCCATCTTTCTTGGCATTACTGTTTTGAGTAAAGTTGGAAGAATGATATCTGTTTCTCAGAAGGTTAACTATATAATTGATCTTAGGGTGTTCTGTCGTTAAATTACTTACAAGTGTTCGTACCTCCTTTATTCTTGAGTCGTTTAGTATTGACTGATGAGACTTGCTACTGCCACCACTACCAGCGCCGCTGGCAACTCCATGTCCTTCCTCCTCAATTCTATCCAGAAATGCCTTAAGTGAATAGGATCCTTGGCTTTCGATTAGTTCAGTACAGTACATAAGGGAAAGAGCCGAGGATTGTTGCATAAGTGCAACATAAAGTGGCCCTCTCTCTTCTTCCATTGTAAGCTCTAGGTTGTATCTAATTTGATCTCCTGCATCTATCAAATTCCTCTTGAAGATCCATCTTGGATCCTTTTGTGATAAGATTCTATGTTGAATCAACCACCTGATCTTTTCATGAAGGATACTCTTCAAATTCGATATTATATACTGGTACTCCGACGGTAGATCAAGGTATTTCCATTCAACTTCAATAGGATTGATGTATTGCCTTACATCAGGATCTTCTTCACTCCTATATTCTACATGTTCAATGAATAAGTTGTCACAAACTTCCTTCATCCTTTGCTTATCTGAACCTGGACTGGCTGTTAGAGCTAGAATTAACGGATAAATCGACTGTTTCACATACTCTTTAGCTATGAAAGTATATGCATAATCTTTTACAGCTCTGTGTGCCTCATCAAAGACCAATAGCGTAAAGTCGTTTAATGATAACCTATTTTCTTCGATGTCATTTTTGACAACTTCCGGTGTTGCAAAAACAAGTCTGATTTCTGGTTTATTCCATATTGCTCTTCTTGCGTAGGGAACGATCTTTCCTGTAACTGCTGCAATTTGATCTTCCAACATCTTTAATACAGAAAAGAATGAGTTCATGTGCTGTATAACAAGCGGTCTTGTGGGAGCCATTATTAGAACACGTTTATCTTTATAATTGTAGAGAGTGTTAGCACATACAAGTAAGGATATAATAGTCTTACCTAGAGCAGTAGGAAGTATTACAAGAGTATTTCTGTTAAATGCAGATTGAGATATGTTACTTTGATACGTTCTGAATTCAACTGAATTTTTTCGTATAAGAGGATGGCTTATATGATAATTGGATTCCTGGATCTCGTCCTTAAACATTCCTAATTCTATCTAATATATCCTTCACAGATGTTGTCGATAAGTGGAATTATATACGTTTTCTAATTGGTTACACATCTTTAAATCCCATTCTATCATATCTCAAATATATCCTCTGTACTCTTTGGAACCGATTTGATTTCAGGATTCACTTCATCAATGCTACTCGCCAATTCAGAGATTTTGTCGTTTGTTAGAATATTATTTATTTGATCATATTCAGACCTTGATTTAATCACAATCCCGCGCTTTTTAGTAACAGCCCCGGTTGAATCAACTGGATTGATCTCAATAGCAACTAAAGAAGGTCTGCCCTTGAAGGTAGGAAGTTTCAGAAGGAACACGCCAGATATATTGGTAGCTTTCCTTTCCCAGTCCTTGGCACTTTTCAAGAATTGAGCTAATCTTTCATTCACCATAAATTAATAACATTATCAATAAAGGGTATATAAAACAACATGAATAGCCAAAATGGGTAAAGATAACTCACAGTTAACTTTATGTCAACGCCTATTTTCGATCCGACGTAAAAAAAACTCCCTTTTGTTTTCAATTATGGGCGTTATTACATAAAAATGGCGTAACAAAATTCATGTGTGCGTGCGATTTCTTGATACAAAATCTTTTTATTCAAAATTTAGTTTTGACCAATAGGAATAAAAATATGCCAGCAAGGTGGGAAGGAATAAGAAACGATTTTCCTATCACAGAGAAATATGTATATTTAGCTAATGCAGCTATTGCGCCTATACCTATCCCGGTGTATAATGAATTATCAAAATTTTACAGTGAAGCACTAAATTACGGAGGAACATTCTGGAATGAATGGGCAATCAAAGTCGAAGAGACAAGGGATCTATATGCTAAATTTATTGGAGCTGACAATGGAGATGAAATAGCGTTTACTCATTCTACTAGTGAGGGAATGAATATAATTGCTCATATGCTCTCAGATAAAGGCATTGTAATATCAAATGAATTAGAATTTCCATCCTCTAATCTACCATGGCTTAATAAAAATACAGAGAATATTAAATTCGTAAAGGCAAAGGATGGTAATAAAATACTAATAGAAGATATTTCAAAGGCAATAGACAAAGAGAGTAATAATGTTAATACTAAGAAACCAAAAACAGTCATTACTAGCCATGTACAATATTCTACTGGCTTTAGGCAGGATCTGGAGAAACTAGGTAAATTAACGAAACAAAAAGGTCTATATTTTGTGGTAAACCCCACACAATCACTCGGGGCATTAGCTTTTAATGTTAAAGATTTCGGCGTTGATTTTATGGCTTCAAACGGACATAAATGGATATTATCATCTTTTGGAATAGGGGCTATTTATATAAAAAAGAAATATTTCGTAAACCTTGAAAATTTTAAACCCCCATTTTTTAGTCAATCCGGTCAAAAGAGAAAAGAAAATTTTGATAATAACATGAAGCTGAATATATCCCACACTGCATCAAGGTTTGAAATAGGCACTCCACATTTTCCAAATATAGTTGCATTAAATGTGGCAATTAAGTATATATCAAGAATAAGCATAAAACAGATCGAAAGACGAATTCTCGATATAACAGATTACTTAATAGATAAGCTTCAGAGTTTGAACCTCGAAATTCTATCACCACTAGAGGATGAAAAGTATAGATCAGGAATAATTGTATTTAAGCCAAAAAAGAGAAGGCCTATTGATATTGTTACCGAATTGGAAAAGAGGAATAAAATAATCGTATCGGCAAGAGGAAAGGGTATTAGAGTTTCTCCTCATTTCTATAACAATGAAGATGATATCGATAGGTTAGTTAGTGTATTAAAAGATTATAGTCGTTGATATGGATATGATTTTAGATGTCCTATCTACCAATCAACACTCAACAAGGTAGTAAAAGAGATTTGTTGCTGGTCATGGAAGTATGTATGTATGGGGCGTGCAGTAATCCAATAGCGCACCAAAAAGTGTGCTCGTACAAAGGCAAAACTCTCGTTATAGTCTTTTGTTAGAAATCAATAGTAAACCATCAACTGATGATCATTTGGTAGTTGTTGCTCCTACAACCTCTAGCAATAACCGATCCTCTAGGAAGCTATTATAAATATGCGTGATCTATATACATATACTACAATTCTATATACATATACTACAATATTTATATTGAAAAAGATAACACGAGGAGAAACTATTTGTAATCAAATACACCAAGTAGGAGTAATCAAAAACTAATGACTATGATGATAACTGAAGGTAATACTACTACATCAGTAGCCGGAGATAATTTTTCAACGTCTATGACTTAAAATGACTTTTATTGTATATCTTAAACAGTTTCTTTTCATCAGAACTTAATAACAATAATGATGTTTCTTTGAAAACTAAAAAATTATTACGAGTTCGTTTTCGAATTCCCAATTAAATGAAAATAATAAATCGTCATGAATTATACGCCCTGAATCATCGAATAGATAAGATCAGATTATTACAGTAGATGGTATTTGCTGTATTAATTTTATGATCTATTAGATATAAACTTGGAGTTTTCCAAAATATGTTTAGAAAGAATATTAACTTGACACTGCCTCACATATTAATGGAATATGCTAAGGTAATAAAGGGTCGCTTTAAAGCACATCAAAGGGAAGAAGGTTTAAGGATAGTTGTAGACCTTTGGAACTCAAACGTAGGCAAAGTAAAGGGTTTGAAGGGATTTGTGTTAATGACAGATTCAGATGATTCCCAAGGAGCAACAAATACAACAGTATGGGAAAGTAAACAAGAAATGGATACTTACTATACAAACGACAAGAATTATCTAGAGACTTTAGAGAAAATTAGGCCAATGATGGATGGAGAATTAGAGAGAGACGAATATATCGTTTTCAAATACAATATGAAGTAAGAAGCTTAATATTTTTATGAATCTCTGGGTCCACTTTTGTTTAATCACACTTATCTTCGATTAATGATCTATTTCCAGGTAACTTTACCTTTTTTCTTTCTTCAGCTATAAACAAGCATTGTTATAGTATATTCGACTTGATAAAATAACTTATAAAAACGTTCTTCTTTAAATGTTAATAAGATCTATCTACTCTTTTTATCTACAAGCAAAATTAGAACTATCTTATAGCATTATGTTATTGTAGAGTGCCGCACAGCGTGGCGCCCCGTACCCAAGACTTCCCAGTTTATCCGAGGAGACTTCGTTTTTATTTAAACCGGGCTTTATAAATATATATCATAGAAAAAGCATGTCAAAACCTCTTTGGGTATGCATAATTTGTGGAGAAGATTTTACTAGAAAATCTAGTGGAAAAAGACATCGAGACAATAGCAATATTCATAACGAAAGGCCTGTTATCGTTAGGTATATCGAGTATATCATAGGACAGGCTAAAGGCGATTATCAGCCACCAATAACCCCTCCGCGCCTGCAAGGAAGGAAGACCAACAAGCAACTGGAACCACGTCCTTTTGCTATTGCCCACGACGATAATAACACCTTTAATCCTACATCGATCCCAGACAGTAGGCTGGTGAGCCGTTCAAATGTCCCTCAACCAATAATGAATGATAATTATGCACTTGGTCCTGTTTATCCCAGTGATAATCATAATAATAGTAATTTTGATAAGAATAAAAATAATTTTAACAGGTATGTAAGGCAGCCATCATATCCGGTTCCAAATCTTCTTAAGCCAGAGAGGGATCAACAGTCATTCCACAAACCACATAATGACAAACAACCTGGTTATCCCAAACCATTAGAAAGAATGTCAAAAATGGAAAAGCTCCAAGAGCTTGAAAGGTTATCAAATAAATTCTATACGGCCCAGAAGGCAGAAGCCACAATAAGAATGGTTCATCAGTATGTGTTCAATTTTCGAGACGAATCTCTTCTAGATTCCCAGCTAAAATCGCTACGTGATTTTGAAAGGCTATTGTGGTAGTAACAATATGCAATAGGAAGTAAACAAATTGAAGCATAAAGTGACATCTCTCTAGAATCACACAGAAAGGTATAGATCACCAGATCAGCAAATTCTCGATGCTATGATATAATCTAAAGTGTGCCGATATTATAGCAAGTGCTATTAGTTTCCAAATATTTTCTTTTGCAAGAACTAACATGTTTGAAGTATTAAAAAAAGCAACAGTCTATATCAAAGTCTTGTATTGCTTTTGTTGCATTTGTCCTAATCTGAATTAAGCTCATACAAGAATGGCTGTTTTATTACCTTGACAAAGCAACTGTCATCAAGTATATCAGACAAATAAAAGAATCTGAAAATTCTTTATAAAGCAGCTTTATATTTTAGTTGAAGTAAATAGGTAAAAAGACAAATGACATCCTCTTCATCTTCTCCTATAGAATATCCTCCTGGACCTCATTCAATTCTGCCTAACAAATTATTACGCGACTTTATGCATGATCCCCTCAAAAGCTTGATGGATATTGCACATACCTACGGTGATATCGCTCATTTTAAGTTTGGAAGACGGCATATCTATCTAATTAATAATCCATATTATATAGAGGACATATTAATTAGAAATTATAAAAATTTTATAAAAAGTAGAGGTCTGCAAGTGTCCAGACGTCTATTAGGAGAAGGACTAGTAACTAGCGAGGGCGAATACCATGATCGACAGAGACGAATAATACAACCAGCATTTCATCCCAATCTCATAAAGAGATACGGAGGCATCATGACAACTTATGCTGTACGTATGTGTCAACAGTGGGAGGATGGAATTACATTGGATATGCATAAGGAGATGATACATGTAACATCAGCAATCATTAGTAAGGCTGTCTTGGGGTCAGATATTAAATCAGAAGAAGAAGACGAAGTCGGTAATGCACTCTTAACTTGCATAGAATACTTTAATCGTCTCTTAATGCCATTTGGTGAGCTAATTGAAAAAATACCAATACTACCTATTAATAAGGGCTTTCAACATGCAAAAAATAAATTAGACACCATTGTATACACTATGATCAAGGAACATCGAGATAACGAGACTAAATCAGAAAAAAATGCAGACTTACTCTATACTCTACTGCAAGCCCAAGATGCAGAAGCCGGAATTGGACGAATGACTGATTCACAATTAAGAGATGAGGTAATGACAATTTTTCTTGCTGGTCATGAAACAACAGCTAATGCACTCACATGGACATTTTATCTATTATCACAACATCCAACAGTAGAATCTAAACTGTATGATGAACTCAGTTCTTTACCTAATGATAAGGGCAGTAGTAAAAGAATTCCAACAGTTGAGGATATACCAAAATTGGAATATACTGAAAAGGTCTTTAGAGAATCTATGCGGCTTTATCCACCAGCATGGACTATAGGCCGTCAAGCTATACATGATCACAAGATTGACAAATATGTGATACCCGCCGGTTCAATTATTTTAATGAGTCAATATGTGATGCATCATAATCCGCGTTACTTTTCTGATCCTGACCTTTTTTACCCAGATCGCTGGACGAAAGAGACAAAGCTTCAGCTTCCTAGATTTAGTTATTTTCCATTTGGAGGAGGTATAAGAGGATGTGTAGGTGAACCATTTGCATGGATTGAAGGAATACTACTAATAGCTACAATATGCCAGCAGTGGAAGATGCATCATGATCCGGCTCATAAGGTTGAATTAAAGCCACTCATTACATTACGCCCTAAATATGGTATGCGTATGCGACTAGAACGTAGAAAAGATGGTAGTTAAGAATGTGCAATTAGGATTATCTGGAGATCCATAGAATAAAATATGTACTTCTAGTAGGAGATTCATTAACTGGTTCACATCCATCACAGCTGGACTGATGTCTCTTGCAGACAATGAAAATGCAGCTCCTATACAAGTCTCTGTTATCATCTACCTATGTCCTGTAATCATGTGTTTCGAAGTTCATGAATTACTGACTTTAGTTCTTTACAATAACTAACATTATTTTTGGTAATTTCATTGATTGCACATTTTATTATACTTCTTTTTGCATCAATAAAGGGATCTCTTAGTTGTTTGATCTCTATAGCCAAATAAGGCTGTGTAAGATTTACACATACATCAATTTCCTATTTTCATTTGGATATGAACTGTAATAATGTTCACCCATAAAATATTAGACAAACATGCGGCAACCAGAGCAGCTGACATTAAAGGGTACGAACAATTTTCAGCTAGCTTATCATAACCCTGATGCTCGAGAAGTATAAAATTTGTCCTAAATAATGCGTATAAATGATAGTTTGTTATTGTAATATATGGTTTATAAATATATAGAAATTGTAGGAACCTCCAAGACAGACATAAGTGATGCAGTAAATAATGCGTTTAAAGAAGCTTCAAGAACTGTAAAGAATATTAAATGGGGAGAATTGGGCCGGGTGACATTTAGACTTGAAGAAGGACAAGAGATGGAATATCAAGCTGAGGTTAGAATTGGGTTTGAAGTTGTAAGAGGCAAGGAAGATTAAGATATCTCAACAATATATTGGTTATCTACATCATAGATAACATCAGACAAGAAGCAAATCCAATCCAACCATAGATCATGGCAGGTTCAATTATTATGTATACCACTGGTGATAGGTATCATAATACAATGATTTCTAATTCTTGTGATTTAATGATGGGTCATGCAGATTAGATTTGCAAATTGTGGTTGTATACTAGAAGAATATCATCTTGAAATCAGTTGATAATTGTCCAAGTCGTAGTTGAGAACAATGCTAATGCTGAACAACTATTCACAAGTCAATGGGGAGGGTTGTATAGAGTCAGCTATTCTCTATCAGAAATTTTCAATTCAATAGAATGTTGGAGCGTTATATATTATAAATGACATAACTCTCAGATCATGTGAGCAGGGAATAGAAAGTGTCCAATACAAGAGGCAGCAACATCATCTATTTTCTGAGTCGTTCGATCTTCTGAATAAAATGATATCTCCATCCTTCAGGGAGATCGATAATATTTATGGCACGTTTCATCTTTTGAATATCATTTTCATTGTGGCTAGTGTTTACGTATAATTGTACTATGTCTTTAATGGTGACGTTGTTCTTGTCATGATCAACAAGTTCGATTGGATCTTGAGCTCCAACATCCCCCTCCTGACTTACCTTGAAATATATTCCAGTTCGACGACTGGCTAAAAACCTCTTGATAATGTCCATTCGTCCAAATTTTACACCTAGCTTGTAGCAAGGCATCCTTGGTTGAGTAGCTATCAATTTGGCTGTTCCTATCTGGAATTGATCACCAATGTTAACTATCTCTTCAAGCAAACCTTCTGTAGTAAAATTTTCGCCAAACATACCCCACGGCAAAGCTGTATATGGTAGTTCCCGTCGCCAGAATTCATAATGCTCTACAGGATATGAATAAACAGCCTTGTCTTTCCCTCCATGTACTGTTAGATCTGCTTGTCTGTCTCCATCAAGGTTTAATGTTCTTAGATTCACACGTCCTTCTACTGGGTCCTTAAAGATTCCTGTCGTAACGACTTCACCCTGAAAGGGTACTTCACGCGGAATGCCAATGTTCACGGAAAGAATTTTCATTAAGGAAATTAGAATCAATTGTCTCATTTAAAGAGATAGCAGAAATCCAATATAGTGTTATTATTTATGAAGCCGGACTTTTAATAATTGGTCATGTCATCAAACTAGTCCAGATAGATTCAGAGAAAATGAGAAAATGAGAAGGATAAGCGATTCGATTGATTTTCTGTTCCAGAAGAACTTAATACTCAGGACCTGATAACTACTGATTAGTAGATTGCTAACGCTTTATTGCCGTGAAACAGGATTAAATTGTGATTACGTTGTTAATGGTGAGACTGAAGAGGAAATATTGAGAATAGGTGCGGAACATGTGATAAAAGTTCATGGCATTAAAGCTGAGGACATATATCTTGACAAGACTCCTGCTAACTTCTTATGTCATACAATGAGTAAACTGAAGGATAAAGAAAAGATATAGGAGAAGATTGGATTCAGCAGAAAGCGAATCCCTTCCCTTGTTCTTAATTAAGGGCTTGCATGAGTACCTAGATGATTGAGGCTGTAGATATATTCTATGTCACTACAGATTTTGGGACTTAATCTAGTGGTATAAATGACATCTGGAATAAGAGAAAATGACTGGTAATTTCTTGTTCACTCCTTTTTTATTATCTGGGGAAACGACATTGCAACATTCCATCATCACCAAATAGACAATCCTGTGGTAATGAGTCCATGTTCGATGCTGATGCTCCTCCTCCTCGACTACTAGTACTGCTGTTACCACTACCTCCCCCTTTCATAAACTCCTTAACCTGTTGTTCATTCATAGTACCCATATTTTTCATCCCTATCATTGATAATTGCATTTGTGCAAAGTTTACTTGATCAAGCGCTCCTGTAGCATTGCTGCTAGCTAATGCCTTATCTGCAGCCCTAATATGCATTCTAGCTGATTCAATCATGGAAGAGGACATATTGTTACTATTCGTTTGTGCATACACAGCATAGATTGAAAAACTACTGGCTACTACTACAAACCAAAATGCTGCTATAATAGCAATCATCGCTATCTTTATTTTTATTAACATACTGCGTCAGCGAATAGTGTACTATATAAGTTTTTAAGCTACACATTATGTTTGAAATGGTAAATTAAATTCTAGTTGGCTATGTATGGTTCCACGAAGCGACAATTAACTACAACCCGCAATTTCTGTAGTAGGTTTTCCTTGAGCTGGTTCAGATGTATGTCTTGTATTGTTGTCAAGAATTTAACCTGTAAAGGACTTTTCCATGTTGTGCTTTGTACTCTCGATAAAGAGTTGTATACATCACCTATATCTATTGAGGCGATACTTGCTTGGAAACCAATAGATACTGTACCCTTGATTCCATTTGTAATACATAAAGGTCCGATGACGCACGAGAAAGCAAAATTGTGACTGTATTATTTACAACAGACAAGTAAATAGTCTAAATGAGACTCATGATTATGGTGTCAAGAAAGAGTAACTTTGAGTAAGACTATCACGACACCGTAACACTCCACCATTCAGGACAATACAATTCTCTGGTACTGCGTTCATGTTAGGTGTCGATGCTCCCTCTTTCATAAACTCCTTAACCTGTTGTTCATTCATAGTACCCATATTTTTCATCCCTATCATTGATAATTGCATTTGTGCAAAGTTTACTTGATCAAGCGCTCCTGTAGCATTGCCGCTAGCTAATGCCTTATCTGCAGCCCTAATATGCATTCTAGCTGATTCAATCATGGAAGAGGACATATTGCTACCACCACTCGTTTGTGCATACACAGGATAGATAGTAAAGCTGATGATTGTCATTGCTAGTGTTAAAGCCTGAAGGATAGGAATAAGAACTAACGTTATTTTTGCAAACATACTGCCCTAACAATAGTTTTGTATTATATAAGATTTCTAGCAATACATACTTATTACAATAATAGGCTCGCTAGCAGTTTTCGTCATACGTAGGTTTGTATTTTTTATAAAGCCTTTGTTTAATAATTTGGCATAAATTACTTATTTCTTGTATATTATTAAACTCATTTAGGCGTACCTTAAGCCCCACGGATTCAAGTTCAGAAAACCAATATTGCATCTCTTCAAGAGCCATTAGCTCAATACGATAGCAACATATAATATTGTTCGATCATATCTTGTTAACTTTATCCCAAGATCCAAAAAGTTTTGTTTCGCAGCGTTTCAAAGAGTCTTGCTGCTTCATGTGAAGTTTCTAATGTAATTTGTTTCTTTAGATCTTTGAAAGTCAAATATGACTATTCCCTCTAAGTCTAAGAGAAAAGTTAGCTTTATCTTTTTACTCCTTTTACCAGTTACAACAATCTCTTGATAAATCGAATATACTTGCTTTGTTTTAGTATGTCATTTATTGTATTCGTATTTTGTGGTTGCGGTGTCAGTGCTATTATTATTAGTATTACTAGTCCTAGTATACGAATTTTTGTTGCTGTTTGTATCATTTATCAGTAGATGTTATGGTTTCGCTTCATATACTATGTTAAATGCAGTTTGGGTAGCACGTTTAAAATCCTTAAAACCACCGGCCCTTACAACTTCAGACATACGTTTTTCACCGGCCTGTGCTCCTAGTGCTGGTCCATTGTAAGCTAATGATGTTGGAACACATACCATTGTTGATCCCGCATAGAATATTCGTCATCATTGGCAAATGGCTCAACGATCATTACTGTTCCATCCTGTTTAAGTGACTCGAATGCATGAGTAGCAGCTCCAGTGGGGTCTGCCATATCATGAAGACAATCAAAAAATGCTACTAGATCATAGCCTTCTTTTCCTACTCTTCGTTCTCCTCCTTTCTCTCTATTTTCTGTTATGTTAGGAGTAGAATAATCTGTAGCAGAAGCAACTTCAAATCTCACTCTATCTTCACTTAATCCTTCTTCTTTTGCTAGCTCTCTTGCTCTTTCTATTGATGCTGGTGATTATCAAATCCTATAAACTTTGAATTAGGATATGCTTTAGCCATAATAACTGTAGAGATACCATGTCCACATCCAATATCTGCTACTATTGCACCGCCTTTCTTTAATTTCTCTTCTACTTTACCACTATCTAAAGCAGGAATCCATGAACTAACAAGGTTTGTCCTATATCCTGGTTTAAGTGCACGTTCTGTTCCTTGGAATAAATCTGAATCATGATCTCCCCACGGAATTCCTTTACCTGTCCTAAATACTTCCAATATCTTCTGAGCATCTTTAAAAAATGCCATTATCGCTTGGAAAAAACCTGCTACATAGACAGCACTATTTTCATCAACTAAGGCTGCAGCGTGTTCTGGGGACAAGAGATATTTTTGCAAATTAGAATCGTATGTTAGATATCCTCCTGCTGCTTGATTTGCTAACCATTCTCTTACATACCTTTCTGATGTATGGGTTCTCTCAGCTAACTCATAGGAAGAGATTGGTTTTCCAAATTCTGCCATGGCCTTATACAATCCAAGTTTATCTCCAATATACACAAGAACAGAACTCGCTGCTCCACCAACATCAGACGTGATCTTCTCTAGGAATTCATTAAGTTTTTGTTCATTTAAAGGTGTAATCGAGTTTTGTTTGTGGTGCTTTGCTTCCATAATCAACTTAACAATCATTTATAGAGATATAAAACCATTATTTCTGATTATTTCCATTTATTTTACAAATGTCTTTTATTTGTATTTAATGATACAACTTGAGAGAAACCTATTGTTTTGGTTGTTTTGGTGTATCTTAACTTGACTTTATTATTTGAAAAAAGATAATATAAGACTAACTTTTTTTAGTCCTAGGTATGTGTTTGAGTGAGCCTAGATACTTACAAAGGCTAATAAATTATGTAGATTCTAATCTCATAAAGTAAGGCACCTTAGTAAAAATTATTTATGAATAGTTGATCCTGCTGCTTTGACAATTATTATTTTTTTAATATAGTCAAAAAATGTAAGTCACAGAAGAATATCAATTTCCCCAAATCAAGGGTACGGGAATAATAGCTTAACCATTTAGGACTACAGTTATTCAATGGACAGTACGACCATTATTAGAGATAGCAATATGTGTACTGTGTAATTATACTATTCCATTTAGATAGAAACAGAAAGGTACAAAGTATTTTTTTGGGCGGCAATAAAATCGGGTGTATGCAAATATGATATTTGATATCCCCATGAATCCACTTCAACGTGAATATAGTCGATGTAAGAGTATAATTTCCATTATGACAACGGCAAGAAGATTAAAACCCATTACGAGGAAAGGACACCATATGAGGTTATAGTCCTTTAACTGAATGAATATATACACCCTGAATCAGTAAAGCGAATCCAGTTAAGCATGCTCCTGGATCGGGAAATGATCTCCTCTGTTACAGATATATTGGCACTCTTTCTTTAGATATAGCCGTTAGTTTGGACAGCTTGTTTAAATTTAACACATTCCAAAGACAATATTCTTTTTAATGATGGAAAATATCTTGGTGTTATATGAGCGGCCTTTCGGGCTTTATTGTTGTTATCATTTGCTGCACCGCATTATTATTATCGCTGTCAACTACGAAAGGGGCTTACAGCCAATCACCCTATTTCCCCCATAACCAACAATCATTATCTAGTAACAGTCAAGTAAAAAATGCAACCGTCAAGAATGGATCTAGTGGTCAAATAGGCTCTTCAATTATGATAGAACATAAAGCTAGCGTAACGAACACCCCTAAAGTTGCGATTTTAACTTTTGGCGATGGATGGAAAAGCCAATTCACTAACGCAAAGCCAATTTTAGACAAGTATGGGTTCAGAGCTAGCTTCTTTGTAACATGTGATAGAGTAGGAAAGCCTGCAAAGATGACTTGGCAAGATTTAGTAACTCTGTATAATGAAGGACATGATATAGAATCCAAGACCATGACTGCACCTATATTGACCAACGTACCTGCCGACCAATTGAATTTTGAAGTCGGTCAATCGAAACGATGCTTATTAGATCATGGTATGAATGCTACAGTTTTTGCTAGTCCTCATGGTAAAGGTTCTCATAATGCTACAGTTGTGAATGCAATTTCTAAATACTATGATTTTGCAATAAATGGCTTCTCTAATTTGATGTTTTTGCATTGTGATGGATGGAAAATAGCTTCTCCCAACCAAACTGATTGCAGAACATATTATGATAATGGCACTCTTACCTATGCAAATAGATACGTAGTTAGAGAATGGAGTCACAACCATCAAGATGTAGCCTATGCACACAATAATACAAAGATATTTCAAATATTCGTGCAAGCAGTCAACAACCAGACTGCATATAACGGAAATGGAACTATTGATGCTATTCCAATCGTGGCATACCATATCATAGGTAAGACAACATCATCAGATGGTACTGATTTGGCTCTGTTTGCAGAGGAAATGAAATATTTACATGATAATGGGTTCAAAATAATAAGAGTACCAGATCTAGGATATGATAACAAGTCCAAGGACTTGTATATTAAAAGATGGGGATAGCAGAAATAAGCGGCTATCTAGATAGGCCAAACTAGATACAAATCTCCAGGACCTCCAAGTCTCCAGTAACGATTATAGAATTACCAAAAAACAGTCTAGAGTACCGGAGATTCGGAAGTACCGGAGGTTAGTTTCTCTATTTACAGGAGGGCAAACAGGGTAGACGTTGAGAAAATTTAGGTCTACCGCAAAAGCTAATAGTAGACTTATGTTAACTATATTAATGAGAAAGGATGAAAGAAGGAACCACTTAACTAAGGTCTTATCTACAAAGCTATCGATAGAAGATTACGAATCAATTAAAACGATAGCCAGAGAG
>WNFX01009302.1_pt1 | contig 17830 bp, 15 predicted proteins | sample 5400111 | NCBI WGS metagenome assembly WNFX01 (sample SAMN13153363, study PRJNA577476) | soil metagenome | isolation source: 40 cm soil or saprolite under grassland replicate 1 | place: USA:California | collected 2016-06-15 | reverse complement strand
CGATCTTGTCGAGGATGTCGACGAGATGCGCCTTCATGTCGAGCAGGCCGAGCTCGAACACCGCGAACAGGCCGATCGGGCCCGCGCCGATGATGAACACGTCGGTCTTGATCGCCTCAGCCATGCTTTGCCACCGCATTGCCGGAACGCGGGGATCCGCCGCGCGGCGAACGCCGATGAAAGCGAGCCGGCGCGCGCGGCCGGCCAGAACGCCGGACGCCGATCACGCTTGCCGCTCCGGCGTCCTCACCACCAGGCCTTCGAGGTCCTCGCTCACCTTGATCTGGCAGGACAGGCGCGAGTTCGGCTTCACGTCGAAGGCGAAATCGAGCATGTCCTCCTCCATCGGCGAGGGCTCGCCGGTCTTCTGCTTCCAGCCTTCGTCGACGTAGACGTGACAGGTCGAGCACGCGCAGGCGCCGCCGCATTCGGCCTCGATCTCCGGCACGCTGTTCTTGATCGCCGTCTCCATGACGGTCGAGCCGACTTCGCCTTCGACGGTCCGGGAAGTGCCGCCGGAATCGATGTAGGTGATTTTCACCATGAGAATGGTTGCAATGGGCGATCAGGCCGGGTCCAGCTGAAAGAGAACGCCGAGCTCGAATAATCGCGGTTTCGATCCAGGGCTTCGGTCTAGGGCTTGGCCGTCATCGCGGATGACGTTTTGCGAAATGCTGCAGGATCGGCTCGCCCATGCCGGCAAGCCAATCCTGTCGGGGCTTTTATAGGGAGCAAACGCGCGAGTGCAAGCCCGGCTGCCCGGCCGGCTAGTTCGGCTGGAGCAAGTCGGCGATCAGGGCGCGGGTTTCCGCCGCGGCGGCGCCTAGTCGTGCGATCGCCGCTTCGAGCTCGAGCTGGGCCGCGCTTCCCGCGGCGAGCTCGACCGCTTCGGCGGCACGCGCGACGCGCCAGGCGCCGATCCCGCGCGCCGAGCCCTTGAGCGTATGTGCCGCCGCGCAGACGCCGGCGCGCGCCCCCTGCTGCATGCGCACGACCAGCATGCCGGCTTGGCGATCGAACAATTGCAGCACCTCGCGCTCGAGCGCCCGATCCCCGAGCGTCATCCGGGCGAGGTGCACGAGGTCGATCGGGCGTTCGCCCGAAACGGGCGGCGAGATCGAAGTGCCATCGTTGATCAATGCCGAGAGTCCCATGCCTGCCCACTCCCCACTGCTGGCTGCCTAGATGTCGAGCATGGCCCGCCGGCGGCGAAATCCAGGTAAATGCATGGCCCGCGAACCCTGCTTGCGCATAAGCCAACCATGACATTGGTTAACAAAATCTAACCGCCGGTCGGCAGTCGCGCGCCAATCCACAGCCAAAAGAAGATTCGGGCGGCCGCCCTTTCGCCGCCTAGATCGTGCGATATGGCCCCGCTATCGGGCGAGGTCTCGGAGCGTTATCCATACCATAGCACCTCTACCGGAGGAGCGGTCGGTCCTCCCGGGAAGGGGGAGTTACCGAGACTGTACGGGTGGGAGTGATCACCGAAGGCGGAGCCGCCGTCAGGCGTGCTTGCCGCGGTGATGGGTGGGAACAGTACGGGGACGCGGACGAACATCATGGCAAACGCTCCAAGGAAAATGCAGGATCCGACCGAGGCGGCGCTGTCGGCGATCCAAGATGCGCTCAGTCTCAACGACGGCCAGCCTTCGGCTCCGCCCGAGCAGCCGCCGGTGCTCGGCGGGACCGACCCGGCCGACCGGATCCGCGAAGGCCGCCGGCGCTCGCGCCGCGATACGGCGAGAGACCAGGAAGTCTTTTTCGGCGAGCCGCCGGTAGCCGAGCCGGATGCCGCGGAGGAACCGCAGCCCCCCGCCGCCAACGACGACCGCCAGTCCGTCGGGCGGATGCTCCAGACCCTGCAGCGCCGCCCGTCGCGCCGACCCTATGTGATCGCCGCACTGCTGGCGCTCGGCTGGATCGCGGCCGGCATCGTGCTCGGCATGGCGCAGCTCGGGGCCGAGCCCATTCAGCTGGTCGGCGAGAACGGCATCGCCCTGCAGCTCTACGGTTTTGCGGCCGTGCTGTTCATGCCGGTCGCGTTCCTGTTCCTGCTCGCGCATCTCGTCAGCCGCGCCCAGGAGCTGCGCCTCATCGGCCGCTCCATGACCGATGCGGCGGTGCGGTTCGCCGAGCCCGAGACCATCGCCAAGGAGTCGATCGTCAGCGTCGGCCAGGCCATCCGCCGGGAAGTCGCCGCCATGGGCGACGGCGTGGAGCGGGCGCTCGCGCGCGCCGCGGAGCTCGAAGCGCTGGTCCACAATGAGGTCGCCGCGCTCGAGCGCGCCTACAACGACAACGAGCTGCGCATTCGCGGCCTGATCGAGGATCTGGCCAACCAGCGCGACACCATGGTCACGCAGGCCGAGCAGGTGCGCAGCGCGATTTCCGGGGTCCACATCGGGCTCACCCAGGACATCGCCTCGGTCAGCGAGCTGGTCGCCGCCAGCGTCACCGACGCGGCGCAGCGGATCACGCGCTCGCTCGCCGAGAAGGGCGAGCACATCACGCTGGCGCTCGGGCGCGCCGGCGATTCCATGATCGACGCCATCGGCGAGCGCGGCGGCGACCTCCTCGAACAGCTCAGCAACACCAGCACCGAGGCGACCCGCACGCTCGAAAGCGCCACCGAGCGCCTGACCTCGAGCATCCAGGTCAAGACCGATCACATCAGCGACGAGTTCGGCGAGCTCGCCACCAAACTGTCGAACCTGTTGTCCTCGCGGCTCGACCAGGTCGCGGACGGCTTCACGCATCGCACGACCGGGCTCACCGCAGGCATCGCCGAGAAGGCCCAGGAAATCACCGACTCGCTGATCGAGACCGGCGGCCGCATCGCCGAGAGCATCGCCACCCGCGCGGAGGACGTGAACAACACGCTCAAGGCGACGGGAGAATCGCTCGTTCTCGATCTCACCTTGCGCGGCAGCGACGTGGTTTCCAAGCTCGACGAGACCGGATCGCGGGTGACCGAAGCGATCGTGGCGCGCAGCGCCACCGTCACCGAAACCTTCCGCGAGACGGCCGACACGCTGGCCTCGACGATCAACGTCAAAGGCGACGCCATCAAGGAGCTGCTCACGTCGCGCCTGCAGTCGTTCGAGGACGTGTTCACCCGTGGCGGCTCGGAGCTCGCGCAGAAGATCTCGCAGGACAGCGGCGCGCTGGGCGAGCTCATCACGCAGCACCTCACGGAGTTCGATCGCACCGTGAAGGTCTACGGCGGCGAGCTGGTGGAGCGGCTCGGCTATAATTCCGCCGAGCTCACCGAAAAGATGCGCTCGAACGTCGAGAATTTCGCCGACCGCGGCGACGAGCTGGTGGGACGCCTCGGCCAGCATTCGACCGGGCTCACCGAGCAGATGCGATCCCACATCGAGACGTTCGAGGACCGCGTCACCACCCGGGCAAACGAGTTCACCTCCGGACTCGATCAGCGCATCGTGCGCGTTCAGGAGGCGCTCGATACGCGCACGCAGACGCTCAACCAGGCGCTCGGCAATCGCGTGCTCGATATCGCCAAGACGCTGGCGGAGGGCGGCAAGGAAGTCGTCGGCGCGCTGGAGCAGCGGATCGGCGACATCGCGGCCACCATCAACGCCCGCGGCACCAAGGTTGCCGAGGCGCTTGCCGCCAAGACCGACGAGATCGACAAGACGCTCGGCATGCGCGCGATGGAGGTCGCCGGCAATCTCGATGCCCGCATCGGCCGGTTCGAGGAACTGCTGGTGGGCCGCGTCGAGACCGTGGCGAGCCAGATCGAAGTGCGCGGCCAGGCCGTCTCCAACACCATGACGTCGCGCTTCGAGCAGCTCAGCCACGCGATCAAGACCAACACCGGGGAAGCCGAACAGGCGCTCGCCCTATTGGTGTCCTCGACGGTCGAGACCGTGCGCTCGAGCGCACAAGTCCTCAAGGATCAGGCTGACGAAGTCGAGCAGCGCTTGACCGCGGTGTCCCAAAGCTCGACCGCGGCGCTCAAGCAGCAGGTCGATGATGTCGAGACCCGGCTCGCTGCGGTCTCCTCCGGGACCGGCAACGTGCTCAAGCAGAACGCCGGCGAGGTCGAGCGCACGCTGCTGGGGGTCAGCGCCGAAGTCGTGCGGAGCATGGCGGGCAAGGCCGAGGAGCTCAACGCCAGCATCAACCAGCGCACCGCGGAGCTGGCGCGGATCCTCGACGAAAAGAGCGGCAATTTCCTGGTCGCGTTCGGCGGCCGCGGCCAGCAATTTGCGACCGACGTCGACCGCATCACCAAGGAGGCGGTGCAGTCGATCGAGGCCAAGGGCCTGTCGTTCACCAGGACGATGCTGGACAACAGCCAGGACATCGCCCGCATCATCAACGATGCGGCCTCGACCGCGTCGACCTCGGTCACCCGCTCGCTGGAAAGTTTGCAGGTCAGCGCCAAGACCGCGACCGAGCAGTCGCAGCAGACCACCGCCGCCGCCGTCTCGGAGGTGATGGACACCCACAACATGCTGCGCAACGACACCACGGCGCTGTTCGAGCGGTTGCGCGAGGCCAATATCCTGCTCCAGGAGGTGCTCAGCGGCGCCACCGCCAATCTCGGCGCGGTCGAGAATACGCTGTCGGGTCGGGTCAAGGAGTTCGTGACCACGATGAACCAATTGGCCGACCGCAGCGGGGCGACGAGCTCCAAGATGGAGGACAACATCAAGTCGTTCCACGGCATCACCAGCAACGTGCTGCGCGAGATCACGGAAGTCGCCGAGCAGTTCGACGGGCACGGCCGGGCGCTGGCATCCGCGGCCGAGCTCATCGAAACCAGCAATCGCCGCACCGGGGAGGTGCTGGCGGAGCGGCGCAATTCCATGGAGACGCTGGTCGGTCATCTCGACGGCAAGGCCCAGGAGCTCGATCAGCGGCTGATGCGCTTCGCCACCCTGCTGAAGGATTCCTTCGAGGCAGCGGAGGGGCGCGCCCGGGAAATCGCGCAGGTGATCGCCGAGTCGACCGCGGAGGGTTCTCGCGCGATCACCGGCCAGTACGAGTTGGTGCGTTCGACATCGGAGGAGGAGCGGCAACGCACCGGCGAGGCGTTGCGCGGCCTTTACGAGCAGGCGACCGGCGAGACGCAGGCTCTGTTCCGCCAGGCAAGCGAGCGTTTTGCCGAGATCGTGCGCGACATGAAGGGCATGGCCGGCGAAATCGCGCGCGAGCTGGAGAAGACCCGCGCCGAGATGCGGCGCGGCGTGCTCGAGCTGCCGCAGGAGACCGCGGAGAGCACCGCGCAGATGCGCCGAGTGATCGTCGAGCAGATCGACGCGCTGGCCGAGCTCAACCGCATCGTCGCCCGCCATTCGCAGGCGGTCGACGCCGCGGAGCCGGTGCGCCGCGGCGTGCGCGAGGAGCTCGTCGCGGGCGGCGCGCGCAGCGAGCATCGCCCCGCCGCGCGCCTCGAAGTCGTAGGCGGCGGGCGCGCGGCCCCGCCGGCTCCGGCGCCACGCAGACCGGAAGGCCCGTCCGCACCGCCGCCGCAGCCCGAGGGCCGCAGCAACGGGCGCGATGGCCGCGACGGCTGGCTGAGCGATCTGTTGACTCGCGCTTCGCGCGATGAGGACGGCGGCGGCAAGGACCGGCCGGCGCGTCATGCGCTCGAATCGCTGGATTCGCTCTCGGTCGACATCGCCCGGATGATCGATCACGACGCCGCCGCGGAGCTTTGGGACCGCTACAAGCGCGGCGAGCGCAACGTCTTCACCAAGCGCCTCTATACGATGCAGGGGCAGAAGACGTTCGACGAGATCCGCAAGCGCTATCGCGGCGACCGCGAGTTCAAGCAGACGGTCGACCGCTACATCGGCGAGTTCGAGCGGCTGCTCGAGGACGTCTCGCGCGACGATCGCGGCGCGGTGGTGGCGCGGACCTATCTGACCTCGGAGACCGGCAAGGTCTACACCATGCTCGCCCACGCCGCCGGCCGCTTCGAGTAGGGCCGATCACACCGAGACAAAAAGGGCGCGCCTCGACGCGCCCTTTTTTGTAGCGGCGGCCGAAGGCTGCCGGCCCCGCGAAAACGGGGACCTCGATCAGCAGGACTCTGCCGATCCCGGATTTCGCTACGCTGCATCCGGGCTACGGTCCGGGATCGTGCTTCAGGACGCCAGCCCGCCCGGCCGCAGCAGCTCCGGCGGATGCCGGATGACGGTGCGCCGGCCGCGCTTGAAGACGGCCATGGGCTGCGAGATTTCGGCGATCGCCTGCTCCGGTGAGCGTGCGTCGAGAACGACAACGTCGGCGGGATTGCCGAGCGAAAGTCCGTAATCCTTCAAGTTGAGCAGCCGCGCCGAACCTTCGGTGAGCATGGCGAAGCACTCGCGCAGCCGCGACGCGCCTTCGACCTGGAGCACGTTGGCGTAAAGATTGGCCATGCGGATCAGCGAGCAGTCGCCATAAGGCGTCGCCGGATTGAGGATGTTGTTGGAGGAAAGCGAACAGTTGACGCCCTGCTCGATGAGCAAATTGGCATCGGCAACCCCTCGGCGAACGTTGTGGTCCTGATCGCGCCCCATCAGGAAGAGGTCGGTCGCGGGCAAAACCGTGACTGCGATCCCGGTATCGGCGAGAGAGCGCGCCAGCGCCGCCATCTGATCGCGCGGCATCGTCGAGAGCTTCGCCATGTGGCCGACGACGACGCGACCACCGCGCTTGTGTCTCTCCGTCAACTCGCGAACAAGATGGATGTCCATCGCATCGGGCGTGTTTCCGACGTCGAGATGGACGTCGATGTCGACGTCGAACTCGCGCGCCAGCGCGAAGATGCGTTTGAGCTGCCCGGCATGATCGGTGTCATAGCGCGGCGCGCCGCCGATCACCTTCGCCCCGCGTTTCAATGCCTCCACCAGGAACTCATCGGTGCCGGGGTAATTGGTGAGCCCCTCCTGCGGAAAGACGCAAATCTCGATGTCGATCGCCCAGCGGTAGTCATCGATGAGCGACTGCACTGCCTCGAAGCCGCGCATGCCGATGCCCGGGTCGACCTCCACCTGCGTGCGCATGCGCGTCGTTCCGTGGAGCACGCATTGCTCGAGCGTGCGCGCCGCGCGCATGCGCACATCCTCGAGCGTCATGCTCTTCTTCAGGGGCGCCACACGCCTCACCGGGTTGGCCTCCCGCCCCTCCTGCGGCGGGCAACGATCGATGATGCGCGACTTGTCGAGATGGATATGGCTCTCGATCAGCCCGGCGCAGGCGAGGCACCCGTGGCCATCATAGATTTGGGCGTCGGCGGCGAGCCGACGTTCGATCGCGACGATGCGACCATTCCGGATGCCGATGTCCATGGGTTCATCGAACGTTCGATCGGCTAGGCGTACGTCGCGGATGATGAGATCCATGCGCCCCCCACTGTGGACAAGGACGAGACAAAAATGCTTCGCCGCTCCGGTTCTCAATGGACAGCCGGGCCTGCCCCTCGTAGTCTTTCGACCACAGCTGTGCCGCCAAGATAGCCGGGGGCGTCATGAGTACCGCTACGCTTACCACGCCGACGATGGCCGAAAATCGAAAAGCGGTCATCGCCGGCACGATCGGCAACGTGCTCGAGTGGTTCGATTTCGGCGTCTACGGCTATTTTGCCACGACGATCTCGCAGCTTTTCTTCCCAGGCGAGGACAAGACCATATCGTTGCTGAAGGCCTTTGCCGTCTTCGGCGTCGGCTTCGTCATGCGGCCGATCGGCTCGATCCTGTTTGGCATCTATGGCGATCGATTTGGCAGACGCTTGGCCCTGAGCGCCGTCATTTTCCTCATGGCTTTTTCGACCCTTGCGATCGGGCTGCTGCCGACCTACGCCCAAGCCGGCGTCCTGGCACCCATCCTGCTGGTGATCGCCAGGCTGTTGCAGGGGCTGTCCGCCGGTGGCGAGTGGGGCGGGTCGACCTCTTATATCGTGGAATACGCGCCGGAAGGACAGCGCGGTTTCATCGGCTCCTGGCAACAGGTTAGCGTCGGCTCGGGTTTCCTGCTGGGCTCGCTCAGCGCCGCGCTCATCAGCTCGATGCTTTCGCCCGAAGCCCTCCTTTCTTGGGGGTGGCGGATTCCGTTTCTGCTCGGCATTCTGGTCGGCATCCTCGGGGCCTATCTGCGCTGGCGGCTCGCCGACACTCCCAAGTTCACCGAGATCGAGCAGCACGGGGAAGTCGCCAAGGCGCCGCTGATCGAGACCGTGACCAAGTATCGCCGGGAGACCCTGACGATCTTCGGCCTCACGCTGCACAACACCGTGGCCTACTACATACCGATCATCTACATGACCAGCTACATCGTGTCGGTTGCAAAGCTGCCGCAATCCTCGGCGCTGTGGATCGGCACAAGCTGCCTGCTGGTCTTCGTGATTTTGATCCCGATCTGGGGCGCATTGTCCGACCGGATCGGCCGCAAGCCGCTGCTGCTGCTTTCCTCCGGTGGGTATATCGTCCTCGCCTACCCGCTTTTTATGATGGCGTCCTCGGGGAGCGCTGCGCTGGCACTGACGGCCCAGATGCTGATGATCGTATTTCTATCGTTCTTTTCCGGAGCATGCCCGGCGACCTATTCCGAAATCTTGCCGACCCGCGTGCGCTACACCGCCTTGTCGATCGGCTACAACATCGCGGTCGCGGTGTTCGGCGGCTTCGCGCCCTTTATCGCGACTTGGCTGATCGGCGTGACCGGCAGCAACCTGGCGCCGGCCTACTACCTCATCGCGGCGGCGACCATCACGTTTCTCGTCGTGCTCAGAATCCGCGAGACGGCGTTCGAGCCGTTGCGTTGACGCGGATAGCAAAGGCCGTCTTCTCGGTGCGGGCTGAGCTGAAGCAGCGGCGGCTCACGCCCTGAAACAAAAAGGCGCGCCTCGGCGCGCCTTTTTGTCAATGTACTCGAGCAGCCAGCGCTCCCCTCAATCGTAGAATTCGGGCGCCAGCTTCAGGCTGTCGCGCTGCGCCCTGTCGTGATTGATCCAGAGCTGGGCTTTCTCCTTCGCCAACAAATCGGCGATGCGCTGCATCGAGGCCAGCGTCTGGTCCTTGTCGGTGTTGTTCGAAGGGACGCGACGATTTTCCCAATTGCTCTTGAAGTGCACGGCATCGCCCGAGAGCACGAGCGCCCCGGTCTTCGGCAATTTCACCAGCAGCGACTGGTGGCCGGGCGTGTGTCCCGGGGTCGCGACGATCGTCACGCTGCCGTCGCCGAATACGTCGTGGTCGCCTTCGAGCTTGGTCACCGGATGCTCCGGCTTGAAGCGGCCGACGCCGAGCGGGCTCGGCCATTCGTATTCGGCCTTCTGCACCAGCAGCATGACCTGCGGGAACAGCTCCACATTGCCGATGTGGTCCGGATGGGTATGCGAGACGGCGAGATATTTGATTTCCGCGGGCTTCACCCCGACCGCGTCGAGCTGCGAGGCGAGCGTCTTCGGCCGCCGCCAGTGCGTCATGCGCGGATCGGCCGGCGCCTGGCCCTGCGGCATCGCCGCGGTGGCATCGGTGACGCCGGTGTCCCAGAGCAGCCAGCCCTGGGCGTGATGAATCAGGTAGCAATTGTCGACGAAATCCATGGATTTGCCGACGTCGACGCCGGGCGACCAGCGGGAAATGTCGCCGGCGACGCCTTCGCCGCAATTGAGGATGTAGAGCCTGTCGACGCCGGACGTGGTTTGTGCCGAGGCTATGGTTGCAGAAATCGACAGCGCCGCCAACGCGACAAAGCAGACCCCCGACCTTCTCATCACCCCCTCACTGGCTCGCGGATGTTCTCGTCCTCACCGTCTCGAGATCGCCGGCTGTGTTGCGGCCCGCATTCTTCCGCCAATCCCGACCGACGCGCGCTGCGCCCGCCTTACACCACGTGGGAGGCCCAGGCCACCAGATCGGTGATGACGCGCTGGAACGCCTCGTCGAGCGCGTTCACCGCGTCCGGGCCCTCGGTCGAGGCGGCGGGAACGCTGGCGCGGAACACCTTGGTGGCGAGCACGCGGCCGCCCCGGTCGGACACCATCTTGGCCGAGATCTCGACTTCGGCCATCGGCTCGGAGGCGACCGACACGTGGAAGGCGCGCACGTCGGTGACGAGCTGATAATCCGCGGCGAGCTTGTCGCCCGGGGTTCCCACCGCGCGCAGCCGGCTGCCGTTCTCGAACCCTTCGACGATCCGGCTCTGCACCAGCCGCGGCAGTCGGTCGCTCCATTGGGCGCGGGAGAGATACGCGATCTCGCCCCGGGTGCGCACCACGATGCGATCGGTGTTGAGCACCGAGAGCGCGGTGGGCTCGACGACGACCAGCTGGCCGCGCGGCGAGCCGCGTGCCTTGGCGAGCGTCTGCGGCGAGTTGAGATCGAAGGTGGGCGGAGCCTGCCCGCCGCATGCCGAAAGCGCGGCTGCAAACGCGAGCAATACGGCCGCTCGCATGGCTCGGGAACGCCGCCCAAGTACGTTCACCGCCATCCCCCTCTGCCGCAGCCGCCGGTCAGCGCCTGCCGTTGTACTCCGGCACCGCGCCGCTGGTGCCGCTGCCGCCGAAGATGACCCGCTGCGGATTGCGGTCCAAGTTCTTGATGGCGCGATCGAGATCGGAAAGGGTGCGCCGGCCGTCGACCGCGAGCGCTTCCCATTCGCGCAGTCCCGATCCGGTGAAACGCGTCACCCCGGCGGTGATGTCCGCAGTGCGCTTGTCGAGATTGTCGGCCAGCGCCTTGAGCGAGTGGACCGCCTCGTTGATGTCGCCCTTGCCGTCGGCGCCGAACAGGCCTTCGACCCCGGCGATCACGTGATCGATCCGCTCCGAGTTCTTGGCCAAGGTGGAGCTGAAGGTATCGAGATTGCGGATCGCGCTGCGCAGCGGGCCTTCGCTCTCGGCAAAGAAATTGTCGACCTTGCGCAGCACCTCGCGCGCAGCCTGGGTGATGTCCTGGGTCGCGCCCGCATCGGCGAGCAGCAGCGGCGGCCCGCCGTCCTGGGCGATCGGCAAGGTCGCGGCGCCGGGCGTGCCGCCCTTGAGCGAGATCGAGGCGATCCCGGTCAGCCCCTGGAAATCCAGGCTGATGGTGGTATCCGCCCGCACCGGAGTCTTGGGCTCGACCGCCATCGTCGCCACCACCTGCCGGGGGTTGGTGGGATTGAGCTTGAGCTCGGTGACCTCGCCGACGCGAATGCCGTTGAACAGCACGGACGACCCGGTGCGAAGCCCCGACACGGTGCCGTCGAACACCACCCGGTAAGTCTCGCGCACCCCGTGGTCGCCGAGATTCGAGAACCAGTACACGAACCCGAACGCCGCAGCGACGACGGCGAGCGTGAACGCGCCGATCAGCACGTAATTGGCTCTGGTTTCCATCCCACCCCGTCCTTCCCCTACACCGTCCCCATTGCCGCCGCCGCCCCTGCGGCCGCCGCTACCCGGCTGCGCTGCCCATGGAAATAGGCTTTCAGCCAGGGATGCTCCGAAGCCAGCATCGTCGCCATCGGGCCTACGGCGATGACCTTGCCGTCCGCGAGCGCGGCGATGCGGTCGCAGATGCTGTACAGGCTGTCCAGGTCATGCGTTACCATGAAAACCGTCAGGCCCAAAGTCTGCTGTAGGGTGCGGATCAGGTTGTCGAAATCCGCGGCCCCGATCGGGTCCAGCCCCGAGGTCGGCTCGTCCAGGAACACGATCTCGGGGTCGAGCGCGAGCGCGCGGGCGAGCGCGACGCGCTTGATCATGCCGCCGGACAGCTCGGAGGGAAATTTGTCGACCACGTCAGCCTTCAGCCCCACCATCTCCAGCTTCGCGACCGCGATCTCTTCCAGCAGGCGATCGGAGATGCCGAGATATTCCCGCATCGGGAACTGCACGTTCTGACGCACGGTGAGCGAGGAAAACAACGCGCCCTGCTGGAACAGGATGCCCCAGCGCCGCTCGGTCGCCTGGCGTTCCTCGGCGCTCGCGCGCCCGAGATCGACCCCGAATACTTCGATCGTTCCCTCGCGCTTCGGCACCAAGCCGATGATGGTGCGCATCAGCACCGACTTGCCCTGGCCCGAACCGCCGACGAAGCCGAGAACCTCGCCGCGAAATACGTCGAGCGAAAGCTGGTTGAGGATGCGGGCGCTGCCGAAGCCGACGACGAGGTCGCGCACCCGGATGGCAACGCCGTTCGTAGCGGCCGACATCAGCTCATTTCCCGATCGACGCGAAGAACATGGCGAACAGGCCGTCGAACACGATGACGAGAAAGATCGCTTTCACCACCGAGGCGGTGGTGTGCAGGCCGAGCGATTCCGCGCTGCCCTCGACCTTGAAGCCCTCGACGCAGGCGACGATGCCGATCACCAGCGCCATGAACGGCGCCTTGATCATGCCGACCTCGAAGGTATCGAGCGAGATCGCCTCCTTGAGGCGGGAGAGAAACACGTCCGGATTGATGCCGCCGTAGCCCCAGGCGACCAGCGCGCCGCCGTAGATCGCCGACATCGAGCCCAGGAACGTCAGGATCGGCACGGCGATGAGCAGCGCAACGATGCGCGGCAGGATCAGGACTTCGGTCGGATCGAAGCCCATCGTGCGCAGCGCGTCGATCTCCTCGCGCATCTTCATGGAGCCGAGCTCGGCCGTATAGGCGCTGCCCGATCGTCCGGCGACCATGACGGCGACAATGATCACGCCGACCTCGCGCAATACGAGAACGCCGACCATATCGATCACGTAGATATCGGCGCCGAATTTGCGGAAATGGAAGATACCCTGCTGCGCCAGGATCGACCCGATCAGGAACGTGATCAGCAGGACGATGGGAACGGCCCGCCAGCCGACCCGCTCGAGCTGATGGACCGTGGACGTGAGCCGGAACGTCTGCGGACGCGCCGCCACCCGTAGCCCCACCGTGATGAGCTCGCCCAGCATGCGGGCGAAATCCACGAGATCGCGCCAGACCTCGAACATGGTCCGGCCGACCATCGCCAGCGCCGCCGCCAGCCGGCTCTCGGTCCGGGCGGTGCGCGCCGGCTGCAGATTGACTTGATGGAGCTCCTTGATCAGGCCGTCATAGCGATCCGACAAGCCGACGATCTTGATCTGGCACCCCGCCGCACGGAACGCGCGGATCAGCCGCTCCAGCAGCCATGCCCCGAAGGTGTCGATGCGCTCGACCCGGCTCATGTCGATGCCGACCGCACGGACGGACAGGGGCTCACGCTCCGCCTGCTCGACGAGCGGCTCGAGGTCATGGGCGTGCTCGGCCGTCCAGGCGCCGGCCGCGGCGAATTCCACCCAATCGCCGTGCGCGGCGCTCCTGAGCAAGGGCTCCCGGACCTGCAGCATTTAGGCTTCCCCGTGACGGCGTCGGCGCTCGCTTGAGCCGCGCCCCCCTTGGGCCTATTGACCATTCCTCGCCGGCCCTGTCGAGGGTTCCGCGGTTTTTTCGGTCATGGCCGTCTCGCTCTTCATTCATCTGGAAAAGTGGCCGATTGCGGGCAAATTTGCGATCTCACGCGGCGCAAAGACAACAGCCGAGGTCGTGGTCGCGGAGCTTGCCGACGGCCGGCGCCGCGGCCGCGGCGAATGCGTGCCCTATGGGCGGTACGGGGAGACCGTCGAGGGCGTGGCCGCCGCCGTCGAAGCCATGCGAGAGCCGCTCGCCGGCGGGCTCGACCGCCTCGGGCTCCAGCAGCGCATGCCCGCCGGCGCGGCCCGCAACGCGCTCGACTGCGCGTTCTGGGATTTCGAGGCAAAGCGCGCCGGGAAGCCGGCCCACGCGCTGGCCGGCTTGCCCGCTCCGCGGCCGCTGGTCACCGCCTATACGATCTCGCTCGACCGTGCCGACGCGATGGCGGCGGCCGCGGCGAAAGCCGCCTCGCGGGAGCTCCTGAAGGTGAAGCTCGGCGGGGCGGGGGATCCCGAGCGCATTCGCGCGATCCGCGCGGCGACGCCGGGCTGCGAGCTGATCGTGGACGCCAACGAGGGCTGGAACCCGGAAAACCTTGCGGAGAATCTCGCCGCATGCGCCGAGGCCGGCGTCACGCTGATCGAGCAGCCGGTGCCCGCCGGGGCGGATCAATGCCTGGCTGCATTCCCGCATGCCATTCCGATCTGCGCCGATGAAAGCGTGCATGATTGCGCCAGCCTCGCCGCCCTCGTGGGCAAGTACGACGCCGTCAATATCAAGCTCGACAAGACCGGCGGGCTCACCGAGGCGTTGCGGCTTGCGGCCGAGGCCGCGCGCCTCGGCTTCGACCTCATGGTCGGCTGCATGATCTCGACCTCGCTCGCCATGGCGCCGGCGCACCTCCTCGCCCAGCGCGCCCGCGTGGTCGATCTCGACGGCCCTTTGCTGCTCGCATGGGACCGCCCGCACGGCCTGCGCTACGAGCGGAGCCTCGTCCATCCGCCGACGCCGGAATTATGGGGCTGAGCGGGGCGGCTACCTCGGATCTTCTGCGACCGCATTAAGCGGTTCGTGACGATTGTTCCGGCATGGTTTTGGCCGATTCGATCGTGGGACCCGGGAATGCCGCAGCCGCCCGCCCTGATGCCGCTCTCGGAAGCGGATTACGACCTGATCGAAGCCGCCGTCATGGAGACCGGCCGCGGCCGCTGGTTCCTGGCCGAATACGCCCGGCGCAACCGGCATTCCGACACGATGACGCTGCTCGGCGCCATCGGCCGCCTCGAGGCCGCCATTCGCGGCGAGCCTACCGCGCAATCGGTCGACCGCATCCGCTTCGACCTGTTCGAAATGGCCAAGGCGATCTCCCGCACCAAGGCCGAGATCGCGGCGATCAAGCCCGACATCGAGGATGCCGGCAAATTCGGCGACGTGACAGCGGAACTGGATTCCATCGTGCAGACGACCGAGGCCGCCACCTCCGACATCCTTGCCGCCGCCGAGCAGGTTCAGGAGATCGCCTGGACGCTGCGCGAGCAAGGCATCGACCCCGAGGTCTGCGACCTGATCAACGCCAAGGCGACCGACATCTATATCGCCTGCGCGTTCCAGGATCTCACCGGCCAGCGTACCGGCAAGGTGATCCAGGCGCTCCGCTATCTGGAAGGCCGGATCAACGCCATGATCGATATCTGGGGGCTCGACGGCAACGCGGTCGGCGCCAAAGCCGCACCCGACGCGCCGCCAGCGGCGCTCACCGGGCCTGCTGAGCTCGGCCTCGCTCAGGCCGACGTCGACGTGATGCCGCCCGCCAGCACCGCCGAGGAAGCCGCGCAATGCCCGGCGGCACCTGATGGGCAAGACCCGCGAGCGCCGCAGGGACCGCAGCCTTCCGTGCCCGATCGGTCGCGATCGGAATTGAGCCCGGCGCACGCGCCCGACGCACGCTCCACTCCGTCTCTCGACGACCCGCTCCGGCCGATTCTGGCGCTCAGCGCCGAGGAAAAGATCGCGCTGTTCAGCTGATCGCGATCACGCCACGAGGCGGTGGAAGAGTTCCGGGTCCACATTGCCTCCGGACAGCACCGCCACGGCGACCTTGCCGCGCACGTCGATTTTTCCCGCCAGCAGCGCCGCGAGCGCGACCGCGCCGCCGGGCTCGACCACGAGCTTGAGCTCGCGAAACGCGAAGGCCACCGCCGCGGCCACCTCGGCGTCGCTCACGCAAACGCCCTCGCCGACCAGCATGCGATTGATGGCAAACGTCATCTCTCCCGGCATGCGCGCCAGAAGCGCATCGCAGATCGATCCGGTGAGGCTCGGGTTCGCTTCGCGGCGCCCGCTCCGAAACGAGCGCGCGTGGTCGTCAAACCCTTGCGGCTCCGCGGTGTAGATCCTCGACTGGGGGCATTTCGACTTCACCGCGAGCGCAACGCCCGCGGTGAGCCCGCCGCCGGAGGCCGTGACGGCCACGACGTCCGGCTCGAGCCCCGCCGCCGCCAGATCCTCGACGATCTCGCGTCCGGCCGTGCCCTGGCCGGCGATGATCAGCGGATCGTCGTAGGGCGGGACCAGCGTCGCATGCCGGCGCGCGGCGATCTCGCGGGCGATCGCCTCGCGGTCCTCGCGCTCGCGATCGTAGAGCACCAGTTCGGCGCCGAGCTCGGCGGTGCGGTCGCGCTTGGGCCGCGGCGCGTCCCTCGGCATGACAATCACGGCCGGCATGTCGAGCAGCTTCGCGGCCGCCGCGACCCCTTGCGCATGATTGCCGGACGAATAGGCGACCACCCCGCTGGCGCGGCTTTCGGCCGGGAGCGAGGAAATCTTGTTGTAGGCGCCGCGAAACTTGAACGAGCCGGTGCGCTGCAGGGTCTCGGCCTTGAGAAAGACTTTTCCGCCGGTTCGCGCATCGAGAAGCGGGGAAGCGAGCAGCGGGGTGCGCAATGCGACGCCCCGCAGGCGTCTCGCGGCCGCATCGACGTCGGCGGCGGTCGGAAGGGCCTGGCTCGGCTCGGCGGAAGGGCTCATCGCCCCTGAACCGTAGTCCCGCCGCCGGCCGCGCGGCAAGCGTCCTCATGCGATTGCGTCGGAGGTATCGAGCTGCAACATTGGTCCGCTCGCATAGAAACCACGCAAGCAGGGGAAACCGCATGGATCTCGGCATTGCCGGCCGCAAGGCCATCGTCTGCGCATCGAGCCGCGGGCTCGGCCGCGGCTGCGCGCTCGCGCTCGCTGAGGCCGGCTGCGACGTCGTGATCAACGGCCGCGACAAGGCGCGGCTCGAGGCAACCGCCGCCGAGATCCGCAAACTCGCCCGCGGCAACGTCACGGCGGTCGCGGCCGACGTCGCCACCGCCGAGGGTCAGGCCGCGTTGTTCAAGGCCTGCCCGGAGCCGGATATTCTCGTGAACAACAATGCCGGACCGCCGTTTCGGGATTTCCGCGAGCTCGACCGCAAAGCCATGCTCGACGGGGTGATCGCCAACATGGTGGTCGCGATCGAGCTGATCCAGATAGCGATCGAGCCGATGACCCGACGCCGCTTCGGGCGCATCGTCAATATCACCTCGGCGTCGGTCAAAATGCCGATTCCCGGCCTCGATCTCTCCTCGGGGGCGCGCGCGGGATTGACCGCGTTCCTGGCCGGCGTCGCGCGCTCGGTCGCGGGCTCGAACGTCACCATCAATTTCCTGCTGCCGGGATCGTTCGCGACCGATCGGCTCGACTCCAACCTCAAGGCGAACGCCGAGCGCCGCGGCATTCCGCTCGATCAGGTCCGCGCCGAGCGTACCGCGGCGGTGCCGGCAAAACGCTTCGGCGATCCCATCGAGTTCGGCGCAGCCTGTGCGTTTTTGTGCTCCGCCCAGGCCGGCTACATCACCGGCCAGAATCTGCTGATCGACGGCGGAGCGTTCCCGGGCGCGTTCTGACCCACGTGCAAGCAACGAGGCGCCGGCGTTCGGGCGCTTGCCCGCGGCGCGGCGCCAACGCATGATCCGCGGCCTTTTGGGGCTGTTACCAGCAAATCGATCCACGAAGGGGAGTGAACCGATCATGAAGCTCGTCCGTTACGGCGCGCCCGGCCGCGAGAAGCCCGGCATCATCGACGGCAAAGGCCGCATTCGCGACCTCTCGGGGCTGGTCCCCGATATCGCCGGCGAGACCTTGAGCGCGCGCGGGCTCGCCAAGATCCGCAAGGCGAATATCGAAAAACTGCCATTGGTGCGAAGCGGCGTGCGGCTCGGTCCCTGCGTCGGACAGGTCGGCAATTATGTCGCGATCGGCCTCAATTACGCCGACCACGCCGCCGAGGCCGGACAGCCGATCCCCAAGGAGCCGATCGTCTTCAACAAGGCGCCGAACTGCATCGTCGGCCCCAACGACGACATCATGCTGCCGAAGGGATCGCAGAAAACCGACTGGGAGGTGGAGCTCGCGGTGGTGATCGGCTCGCGCGCGCG
>WNFX01003924.1_pt1 | contig 17836 bp, 22 predicted proteins | sample 5400111 | NCBI WGS metagenome assembly WNFX01 (sample SAMN13153363, study PRJNA577476) | soil metagenome | isolation source: 40 cm soil or saprolite under grassland replicate 1 | place: USA:California | collected 2016-06-15 | reverse complement strand
TATCTGCGTCAGTGGAAAGTGACGAAAGACAATGAACATCAACGTGACGATCCTTCTTGTTCTCTGAATGACTGGCAAACATTTGGAGCATATATGGAATTTTCCTATCTTCAACGTACAGAGTATACGTCGCTGTTGATGCTTTGTCAAGTATTTATATTATCTCATCTACTATTTTATGAAATAAAAATATATTTTCTCTAGAAAAGTGGCTGTGTGGATATTTCAGGGAGAAGCCAGCTTGCCATTCCTTGACAGTCATCTACCCACTGGGTATACTGGGAGCAATGTTAAGTACGCTCCTCAGCAGTCTTAACTAATAAGGAAAGAGGTATTATTGTCTTCTTCTACCGCATATCTGCTAGTGCTTCATCAGTAGATGATCTTCACACTGAAGTCAAGGATCTCTGTTTCCGATTCAACACATGTGTTGAATTACCCATTTCATAGGAGCTTCTATCTTGAGCAAAGTCAAAATCGAACCTTCAACCAAAGGCCCATGGGCGCTAACCACCTATCGCATCGTCGTCGCTGGTGTACTGGCTGCCATCACTATTGTGATGGGTATTGTTCCCGGCATCGGATTTATTCCTGTTCCTAATGTTACCGCCAGCGCGACGATTGAACATGTGCCAACGATTCTGGGCGGCGTACTTGGCGGCCCTATTGTAGGTATGATCACAGGCCTGGTATTTGGTCTTGTCAGTTTCTTCCGTTCAACGACACCCATTTTTAAGGACCCGCTGGTGGCAATCGTCCCACGTATTCTTATTGGCCTGGTATCCTGGTTGGTCTATGCTGGTTTACGGCGTTTCAACGTCGGTGTGGCCGCATTTTTTGCCGGACTCCTCGGTGCAGTAACAAACACCTTCTTTGTACTCACCTTTGCCATCTGGCGCGGTTATCTGCCATTAGCTATAGTGCCACTGATCCTGCCACAGGCTATAGCAGAAGCTATTATTGCCGCCATCCTTACAACGCTCATCGCGGGTGCAGTTCTGATAGTACAGGGACGTTACGTCCGTGCCCCTGAAAAGAAATCTCGCGATCAATTACCGTACTAACTATGCTTGAAGTTAATGACGTCACTTTTAGTTACAGCGCCCAAGGGGAGCAAGATGCTCCTCCGGCGCTGCGCGATGTTCAACTGCACATCGACGTTGGTGAAACAGTAGCGATTATTGGGCACAATGGCTCGGGCAAGAGTACATTGGCCAAACTTCTCGCGGCCATCTTAAAGCCTGACAGCGGCAGCGTGCTGGTGGATGGTTTGCGCACCAATGCTGGCGGCGAAGATATCTGGACAATCCGTCAACGCGTCGGGATAGTTTTTCAAAATCCCGACGACCAGCTTGTTGCAAACACAGTAATTGATGACATCGCCTTCGGACCCGAGAACCTTGGCCTACCTCGCTTTGAAATAGAAGAGCGTATCCAGGAAGCCCTGGCGTTGCTTGAATTGCAAGAGTTCGCGCAGATGGCAGTGAGCGAGTTATCGGTTGGCCAGAAACAACGCGTTGCTATTGCGGGCGTACTGGCTATGCGCCCACGTTATCTCCTGCTAGACGAGCCCACAACCATGATTTCAGGTCATACTGCGCGCCACCTCCTGAATACGGTTCAACGCCTGGCAAGGGAGCAGAACGTAGCGGTCATCCACATTACTCACTTCATGCACGAGGTGACTTCCTTCAAACGTGTCATCGTCATGCACGAGGGGCGTCTATTGATGGACGGTACACCAACCGATATCTTCGCACGCGCCGATGAACTGCGTGAAGTGGGGCTGGACGTACCCATGATCACCAATCTGGGCAAACGCCTGCGTACGAAAGGGTGGACAGGATTGCCAGAGGTCATCCTCTCTACCGATCAATTGAAGGATACATTACATGCCTCGTGAGCGAAACTTGGCTGGGCTTGCCACCATAAGCCTCCCTTCAAGGGCGACCGCAAGGGTCGCCCCTACTATACGACGGATCGCCTTGCCATGGTCGTGTATAGTAGGGGCGACCCTTGCGGTCGCCCTGGCCCTGGCTCTGGCGCTCGCCCTGGCTCCTCTCAGTTCGCGCATATGGGCAGGCCCAGCCGGGTCTCGCTCAGGAGGCTTGTTATATAAGGCGGATCTGTTATGCTCTTCGAACTGAGAGATGTATACCATACCTATTTACGCGGCACACCTTTTGCTGTTGAGGCATTGCGCGGACTCTCCCTGTCCATTCCGGACAATTTGACGGTAGCGTTAGTAGGACCAACCAAATCGGGCAAATCCACAGTCGTCGACCTGCTGGCAGGTCTGATCAAGCCAGCGGCAGGAACTTTTTTCTTTGAAGGTGAAGATGTCAGTGCACCTTCCTTCGATATTGAGCGCATTCGTTCCGTTGTTGGGGTAGTCTTCCAATCTCCTGACGCGCAGATCTTTGAGGACACCGTCGGTAAAGATGTTTCTTTCGGCCCGCGCCGCAAAAAAGTGCCGCTAGCGGAATCCCGGCGTTTAGTCCAGGAATCTCTCGAAGCGGTCGGACTACCCTATGAAGATTTTCGCACACGCTATACCTACGCCCTGAGCGGAGGACAGAAACGCCGTGTCGCTATCGCAGGTGTGCTCGCAATGCAACCCAAAGTTATCATCTTTGACGAACCTACAGCGGGACTGGACCCTCGCGGGAAACGGGAACTGCTAGACCTGATCGTCAGGCTGAAACAACTCCATAACCTGACCATCATCTACACCTCCAGCGGCCTGGAAGACGTGATTGGACTTGGGATATCGCGCTGCCGGAAGCTGCACAAATCGCCCTGGAATTGCGCGAGATATTTCCCGCCATCCGCACCGATGTAATGAACCTGGCAGAATTGGAAGAGGAAATAGAAAAAGCAAGTACCGGAAGCAATTCATTGCGCACACCACGCGCCGGGTGACAGCTGAGCTGGGCGTGATGAATCGCGCCCCTACAGAGGAATATATGATTGAACTTTCCAGAGATATCACTTTCGGGCAATACATCAATAACGGTTCGACCTTAACTCGTATGGACCCACGGGCCAAGTTAATCTGCGCTGTATTGCTCATTGCCCTGGTCTCCTATATTGGGAGTTTTATTGCCTTTGGCATATTCTTGTCAGGCTGCGCGGCTTCAGGGCCTTTGCCATCTTTCTGATTTTCATCTATATCATCGAAGTCCTCTTTTACAATTCACCCACCCAGCATACAACGCTCATCTGGCAATGGGGTATCTTCAACGTCTCCTGGGAGGGCATCGTCCGCAATTTACTGCTTATGGTGCGCGTCATCTTCCTTTATTACCTGGCATCTATGCTGATGTTCGTCACCTCGTTGGTTGACCTGACCGATGGTTCTGAGGCCTTGCTTTCACCATTGCAAAAGCTGGGTATACCCGTCAATGCATTTATCATGGTTCTTGTGATAGCCTTCAAATTCGTGCCCATCTTTGTTGCTGAGATAGAACGATTGATAAAGGCCCAATCGGCCCGTGGAGTGCGCTTCGATAAGGGCAATTTCATTCAACGCGCCATCAAGCTTGGTCCACTGTTGATCCCCCTCTTTCTCAGTGGCTTCCGGCGAGCCGAGGCGCTCTCCATAGCCATGGAGGCGCGCGGCTATGCAGGAGCCGTTCGCGGCTGGCGGCGCAGCAAACGACGCGAGATGCACCTTCAACGTTTTGATAGATTAGCTTTAGTATTCACGATCATGTTTTGTATCGTGACAATTATAGTGAACCTGGTTGCCCCATACTGATGGGCTGATAACGAACGTTACTTAAACGAGCAGTAAATGGGTCCCTACACTTGATACCTGCATAGACAAAGGATTCCACAGCATGCAAGAACCTTTACGGCTAGAACAGAAAGAAACTATCTTGCGCTCTGCCGAAGCAGTATTGGATGAGGCTATTGCCTTTTTACGGGGTATGATCCGCATCCCCACGGTAAACCCGCCCGGCGAGGCCTATCCCGCCTGTGCCCGTTATATCGGCGAACAACTGCATAGCCTGGGCTACACTGTGGAATACATAAACCTGACACCGGCAGAGATCGCAGAGCTCGCTCCCTATGGAGCAGGCCTGCCGCGCACCAATGTCATCGGGCGTTTACCAGGTGCCAATGCGTCACCGGTCCTTCATTTTAATGGGCATATGGATGTCGTACCCATTGGCCCCGGGTGGTCAACCTCTCCCTTTGGAGGCGAGGTGCGCGATAGACGTATCTTCGGACGGGGAGCCTCGGACATGAAAGGAGGTATCGCGGCACAGGTCTACGCTATTGAGGCCATCCGGCGAGCCGGCCTGCACTTGCAGGGCACCGTCGAGCAGAGCGGCGTGGTTGACGAAGAAAGTACGGGCAATCGCAACGCCGGTATGGGCCACCTTGTCGAACGAGGATTTATCGCGCCCAGTCATACAGACTACGTCGTTATTACTGAGCCTCTCAATGCCGATAATATCTGCCTGGGGCATCGCGGCGCCATCTGGGGTGAAATCACCACCTTTGGTCACCAGGCGCATGGCAGCACACCAGAACGAGGAGTGAACGCTGTTGAACTAATGGCCGATTTCATTACCGAAGTAAGGCATGAACTAAAACCTCGCTTGCAACAGCGCTTGAGCAGCCTGCCGATCGTACCTTCCAGCGCGAACGCCGCCAGCCTCTCGTTCAACACCATCCAGGGCGGCACGAACGTCAACAGTGTACCCGATCGCTGCAGCGTTACCTTCGATCGTCGCTTAGTGATGGGAGAACGCCTGGAAGAAGCTCGCAGCGAGCTGTGCAACCTGCTAGAGCAACGTGCCAGAACACAACCAGATTTTTGTTATGAGTACGTTGAGCGTTACGCCACCGACCCCACCTGGGTCAGTCCACAAACACCCCTCGTTCAAGCCTTTGCTGCTGCCGTGCAAGAGGTAGTAGGACACGAGCCAGGCTACGTATATAGCCCCGGCAGCGACGATCAACGCTTTGTCGTGCAGAACGCAGGCATCGAACAATGCATTGTCTACGGACCCGGTGAGATCACTCAAACGCATGTTATCGACGAATCGCTGGCCATCGACGACCTGCTTACCTCCATCAAAGTAATGGCCCTGTCAGCAGCAACGCTGCTTGGAGTGGAATTGGGCGCCAATCCATACCGCCAACGTCGCTAGCGCGCCTACCTTCGGCCATGCAGCATGTAAAGAGAGGAAGACAGACCATCATGCAAACTTCCACTACACCAAACGAAACATTCCCTCTTGGTCAAACTCACCGCATCTTTCTAAGCGGCAATTGGGTTGGCATCAAAGCCAGCGCCATGGGCCGCGAGGGACCACGTTACGCCATCGAGGAAATGAGCGAGACAAAAATCATTATCATCACAGTGTAGGCTGCCTTGATAGGAGGTTAAACTATGTCCACGATTATGATTACTGGCGGTTCTGGCTTCTTAGGTACCTATGTCGCACGCGTGTTAGCAGAACGGGGCGACCGCGTGGTTATCTTCGATGCGGCTGGGCCAGCTCCGGAACTCGCCGCTCTCACCGCTCCGTTTGAGCAGCAGATTGTGCGCATTCGCGGTCAAATTCTCGACCTCAGCAGCCTGTTACGCGGCGTACAACAACACAGGGTCGAGCGCATCTTCCACGCTGCCGCACTCTATGACCCTCCCTACTCACTGGAGGAACCGGCTCTCACCTTTCAAGTCAACGTCAACGGGACTATCAACGTGCTGGAAGCGGCACGTTTTCTCGGCCTACAGCGCGTTGTGCAGAGCAGCAGCATCGCCGTCTACGCGCCGCGTCAGTACGAACCTATCGACGAACTGCACCCGATTCTTCTACCCTCAGCCGGTAATCCCTTAGGGTCTTATGGAGCCTCGAAAGCGGCAGCAGAGATTGTCGGCCTTACCTACTACAGCAGTAATGGAGTCGATTTCATAGCCTTGCGTAACTCGGCCATCTACGGCTATGGCATGCGCTACCCCATGTACATCAAACCTATGGTAGAGAATAGCGTGCGCAAACTGCCTACGCGCTTCGCTACAGGCGGAGATATGCGTCGCGACTACACTCACGTCAAAGACATTGCCCAGGCCGTTATCAAAGCGTTGGACGTTCCAGCATCTACACTCACCCAGCGCATCTTCAACATTGGCTCAGGTACTATGCACAGTGCGACCGAGGTAGCTGAGACGGTTCGCAAAATACTACCAGTGGCAGACATCGAAATCGGAGCTGGTTTGAGCGCACTAGAGCAGAGTGATATGCGAGCGCGAGGGACGCTCGATTTAACTGCTGCCCGCCAGCAATTGAAGTACGAGCCTCGCTATTCGCTAGAGGCCGGTATTCGAGATTATATCGAAATGCACGGAGCGGCAAACGCACTATGAATGTCGCTTCAATTCCGACCGCCCCTACGAGTGGCTCGTCGTTGGTGTGTTTTTGCCGCCTCCTCATGTTCCTGCTATTTGGGGCGAAGTAGACTCTGCACCGAGCATCCCTAAGACTTCCTTCGCCTCCTCGCTCTGTGGGGCATAGTCAGCGGGAGCCTCTTCAATGCACCACACCACTCCTCTTCGAATGACGTAGTGCCACTCCAGATTCGGGCTCGTGCTGAAGTCCATTGGAACTGCCGTCTTGAGCAGGTCGAGCACCTTGCCGGGAACGGGATCGCTGATCGCACGCTTGCCCGATTGGACCTGCTGCACATACGTGGGAATCAGGCCTTCGGGGTCGTCACGGAAAATGACACGCTGCATGTTCCCCAGGTTGCTCATGGCGACATCCCGGTGTGCCGGAATGGCGAGATCTTTCATGATCCTCCGGCGCAGGGTTTCAAAAAAGCTGTACTGTATCAGACCACTGCAAATGAAACGCATCACCGAACTGGCTGAGTAGTTCGCTGCTTGCCACTTCTTGAAGAAATCGCTGGCGCCAGGAACACCTTCCCACTTCTTGAAGAAGTCGGCCATGGCCGCCGCTCTATCCGAGACATATGGGACTACGCCCAGCCGCGTTCTCGCTACCTGCTCGAGATGTCCGGCGTGGTCGATGGCTTCCCACAGCTTGATGAAGTCAGCCGTGGCGGTCGTGGTATGAACGACGTGCGGCAGCGCTCCAGGCCGCCACACCCCGATATCAACGGTCTGGAGGTCCACTTCCAGCTGCATCTTCGCTAGACGCTCGAGATTCAGGACCGCCAGCTCAACCACGGCCTTGTAGTCATACAGACCGTTGAGCTGGTCCACCGCGATCCCGCACACATGCCGGAGGTAGTCGATGCCGGGCCCATCTTCTGGGTCAGCGGGGTCATGTCGCAACGCTTCCTCGGGAGTCTCGACGTACCAATCCATGCGCGGGCGCTTGATGCCGACGGTGAACAGGTCAAAGGGGACCACTTCGTCGCGCCAACTTTTGAGTAGGGTGCGCTGGGGCCTCGACTCAATGAGAAACGTCTCTTTTGACCACGAGGGCGGATCACCAAGCGAGCAGAGGAGGGCCGAATGGGACCACATACCGCCCGTGGCCACGCGGATCAGCTCCGCAAAAATCTCTTTGGGGTCGTTATTTACCCGCAAGATCACATCGGTGATACGTAAGAACGGACCCGCATTGTTGTCTTGCGGGACATACGTCAGCGGGTCCGATCCGACGCGTGTCGCACGAAAAGCCTTCGCCTTTCGTTCTGCCTGAGTGCGTAGCACTAGCTGTGTAGCAGCGTTGGCAGGACGGGTAGGTGCCGACGCCTCGCTCCCTTCTACAGGTGCAGCAGCAGGGACTCCCACGCTCTTTACTGCCGCGCTCGTCGGAACAGGCGTATCGTTCTCGACGGCTTCACCCTCTCGCATGCCGTTGAATAAATCGCCCGCGTACCCCTGTGGGACCGCCACGGATAAAGCCGAGGGTTTGACCGCAAACCGGTACGTCACCATAACCTTTTCCAGATCGGTTGCCTCCTGGAGGCGCGCCCGGTTCTCTGGGCTCAGGTAGTCTGCAAGCGGCACATAGCTGCCGTCGAGGTCCATCGCAACGGCAGCCGGGACACGCAGCGAGAAGGAGCGATCTTGCGTGTAATGAAACAGCACGTCGCTATACCAGAAGAGGTGGACGTCCAGCAGGCCATCGTTCACATAAGCCTCGGGAGCAACGTCCACGACATTTCCATAGTGACGGACGTTGTTTACCAGTATTTCCCTCGGTTGACCTTCCCAGGATGCATTACTCGACCATTGGATCTGAACGGGAATGTGATGGATACTGGGGAAGGTCTCCAGCCAGGTCAGGTAAAAGGCGAGTTGCCCATAACGCTGCCTGAAAGAGTCTGCCGTCCTCTGGATAACGGCGGCATCTAAACCCAGCCCAGCCGTGAGCAAGAAGTGGTCCCTGGTGGTGGGTCTACTCTCAGCCTCCTGCCGAAGTGTTTCCTGGGGAAAGCCCAGCTCTTGCACCTCAACGTAGCCAATGTCCGCCATGCGAGTAGTGCAATTGAGGAGCGCCTGTGCAGCATCGACGGGATGCTCAGGTAGGCTAATTTCATGCACCCACTGGTTGGCCGTACCGCCGGGAAGCACGCCCACCGTACAGGCTCCCTGCGCCTTCGCCACCCCATTGACCACCTCATTGAGCGTTCCATCCCCTCCGAGGGAGATGACCCAACGGTAGCCATCCTGAGGAGCCTTCTGCGCCACCACCATGCCATGTCCAGCATACTCCGTCACTAATTGCGTGACATCCCACCTCTTCTCTAAAACATCAACAACACCGGCAACATATTTTTCTGCCTTCGGATGAATGACCAAACATGCTTTTTCCTTATCCATGGCATCTCTCCTGGTTTCACATACACTCTTGACCTTACTACGAGTATAACCGTCACCATTACAAATTGCCATGACCGAAAAGGATTATTTCAAAGATTACTTTACCCCGCACACACATACTACTAAAGTAACAGAGGCACAAAACCGCACAATGCTACTTTCGCATCATTGGTAATCAAAAACACAAAAGCAGCCAGGAGAGAAAGGAAACTCCGACGCCACCTCGGCATTTTCTTTCTTATATCACTGGAGTCGTCTGGTCATTGACGAGAACCCATTCATCGTCTTTTCTCGTAAAAACAAGACTCAGGTATTGCTGGCTATTATATGACGGACTATTAAGATTGACATCTTTATAGTCAACCTGTACCAGTGCAAAGCCCATTTCCGGTGTCTCAATGCTGCGCAGAAGTTTCATATCCATTTGCCAATCCGTGTCCGCGAACCAGGCAGCGTGCAGATTGGCGACGGCTGATCGTCCCTTGATAAAGGCTCCGTTCGGTATAATCATGACCACATCATCGTCAAAGGAGGCAGTTGAGAAAAGTTTATCCAGGTCCCTGTGTTTAATCGCATCGAAAATTGACTGCAACATCTCATCGAATTTCATGATCCTTCTCTCCTAATACATGTCGTACCTCTTTGCATATGTCCATGAGATTATAGCATAGTCTCGCTTATGCAGGAAATTCTGGTGGTGGTGAATGCGACGATTAATACTGTGCCTGACATTAATCATCTTAGTGGCTGTATACCGTATTAGAACATTTGTTCCTTCCCACACATAGTATACTCACATGTATTGGCCATACTTTTTTCTATTTTCAATTTACACCAGATTGGGGGATCTATTTCATGTCTAACCAACCACCAAACAACAAACCCTGGCAATCATCTCCACCTTATCAGAATGGAGGAAGGTGAAGCTATGACCTCTCAACATTCCCCAGGGCGACTTGCGATTGTGACAGGTGCAAGCCGCAGCCGGGGGATTGGCGCTGCCATATGTCTGGCATTGGCACAAGCAGGCGTCGATATCTTTTTCACGCATTGGAGTCCGTACGACCATCGCATGCCCTGGGGAGCGGAAGAAGACGAACCAGATCATTTGCAAAGACAGGTGCAGGCCCTGGGTGTGCGCTGTGAACACATGACGATTGACCTCGGGACAATAGATGCCCCTCTACGTATCATGCAAGCTGCCCAGGCACAATTGGGGCCGGCTTCCATCCTGGTCAACAACGCCACCCATGATGATACCAGTGCCCCTTTTGACCAACTGGATGCCCCCACATTAGATGCCTATTATGCGGTGAACATGCGTGGGACCATGCTGCTGAGTATCGAGTTCGCACGCCGTTTCGTGTCACCGTCGGGTGGGCGCATCATCAATCTGACTTCCGGGCAGGGTCGTGGAGCGATGCCAGGCAAATTAGCCTATGTCGCCACCAAGGGAGCCATCGAGGCCTTCACCATCACGCTGGCTGTAGAAATCGCGCCACGAGGAATCACGGTCAACGCGGTCGATCCTGGCCCCACCGATACGGGATGGATGACCGAAGAGGTGAAACGAGAACTCCTGCCGCGCTTTCCTATGGGACGAATAGGACAGCCCGAAGATGTAGCTCGCCTGATCACCTTTTTGGCAAGTGAAGACGCTGGATGGATTACCGGTCAGATCATTCGCTCGACTGGCGGGTTCTGATAAAGTAGTCCCTCTATCCATGCGGGAAGTTCGGGTTATCCATCAAGCTAATATCCCCTTCCCGATCACTTACCTCACCAAAGAAGGTATTGGCGCCGGGGTCTTGCACAATGCCCTGTATTGGAGCGAAATTCGTGCTTTCCCCCTGCTCGCTGACGAGAGCACCTTGTTCAAGCGCCATCCCAGGAGGAATGTCAGAGTTGTTCGCTCCATTGCGCACCAGGATGCCAAGCGCTTCGTGCTCCTTGCCCTCTGCATTGACCGCCACGACAAAGCGACTCACTCCTCCGACCCCGGGTACATGCGGCACATCCTCAACCTCTTCCTCTGCACTCGTACTTGTATCCGTATTCTGTGTAGGGTGGTAGGAAGTCGCTTGTATCTGATCTTCGCTAAATCCGGCCTGCTTCAATTGCTCTACTGCAAGGGCAGCCCCGGCATGATCTCTAAAAACGCCCGCTATGGTTGAACGATCAGAAGTTTCCATGAGTTCAATCGCCCCTTTCAAATCAAATGATTGTTCGACAACAGTGTTATGACCTGCCTGATTGGGATAAAGATGATGTAATCCTTTGAGGTACTATACCATAGAAAAAAGGTCGCCGTCTGATCATACAATTCATCTTTCCCTATGCTTAATACGTGTTAACACTAAGTACAGGATATGTAAATCCCCCTTGTAGCGCGTGGGAGCAATATATAGCAGTCTTTGGTATAGCATAGAGAGGATGATAATCCATGAACGTATTTGCTTTGATGGGGTCGCTTAACCGCGAACAGCGCAATGCCTTTCTGGCAAGTTTCCTGGGTTGGACGCTGGACGCCTTCGACTTCTTCATCCTGACATTCGTCACGCTTCGTATTGCGAAAGATTTTAATGTAGCTCTCCCTGCCATCGCATTCACCATCACACTCACCTTGATGTTACGCCCTGTAGGAGCGCTCCTTTTCGGTATCCTTGCAGACCGTTTCGGTAGGCGCACACCGTTGATGATCGACATTATCTGTTATTCGGTAATTGAATTGCTCACCGCCTTCTCGCCGAACTATTTTGTCTTCTTCCTGCTGCGCGGACTATTCGGTATCGCTATGGGCGGTGAATGGGGGCTTGGTTCGTCGCTGGCTATGGAGTCATTGCCAACGCAAACAAGAGGACTCTTCTCCGGCATTCTCCAGCAAGGCTACGCCTGCGGCTACCTGCTCGCCGCCGTTGCATACTTCCTCGTCTTTAACTTTTTCCCTTACTTTGGATGGCGTACGATGTTTGTTATAGGCGTTTTGCCAGCGTTGCTCGTCGTGTACATCCGCTTTGGAGTAACTGAGTCGCCGGTATGGGAGCACCAGCAGGTATTACACAGAGAGAGAGGAACCAATGTATGGCAAGGCATAGGCAATGCTATCAAGAGACATTGGCTCTTATTTGTGTACGTGATCGTTCTTATGACTGCGTTCAACTCGTTATCCCATGGTACACAGGATCTCCTGCCCACCTTCCTGCAGGCGCAGTTGAAACTTGGAGTCAACGCAACATCTACCATTACCATCATCGCCAATATTGGCGCTATTATTGGAGGCATATTGTTCGGCTACTACTCGCAGAATTGGGGCCGCCGCCGCGCCATCATTGTTGCGTGTATCATAGGAATGATTATGATACCGTTCTGGAACGGTAGTCACGGTAGCGGATTGCGGGCATTGGCTACGTGAATTGCGGTCTCTGCTTGCCTCTTGACACGTCTGGTACAATATTTCCAGGTACTTCTCCCGTTGCTGTTGGCTAGGCATGGTTAAGGAGTTCGCACAAGGGGCCGTCTCATTTGGGGCGGTCCCTCTTGTCGGGCTTACTTAACACTGTTATTTTACTTGACAGCGTGACAGGTTCGCGGCATGTGGGATAGTACTTTCGGGCTATATCGTTGGGGGCCCAAATATGTTATAATGTCTTTAGTAGATGTTGTCCGGATGTCCAGGTCACCCATTCCTGGCTTTCTCTCCATTCGGAAAATGAGGACATCTACTCCCATACACCCACTTGGTTCTCCCGGTCCCATCATACCGCCCAACATGCTTGGAGCCGCCTATTTCACCGTTTCGGTTGAGACCTCCCCGGTCAAGACCCGTCTCGTCTCATTCCACCCCATCAAGGAGGCAACTATTTATGGTGCATATTGCTACCATTGGGCTACTGGCTGTCGCAGTGGCAGTCAGGGTTATCAAAACTCTAAGGAGAACCATTAAATGCCGTCAGATTTGTACGTGAACAAAGTCATGAAGTGGCGCGAGCAGGGCGTTCATGACCACCTCACTCAGAACCAGAGTTACCCCCGGGCTTTCAAAGCAGCGAACCAGAGCGACCGCTTTTGTTGGGTTTGCAAAAAGGCTATCGTGGGCAAGCCCGTAAACATCGACTTGCCAGATGGGGCCGCAGTCCAAGCGCATCCAAGGTGTTTGGAGATACTCGCTCAAGAGCTTGTAGACCGTGGCATGTTGGATATCCCTTCAGAGGCAAAGCCAGAGCACTACAAGGGTGAAGATCAGTCAGGTGTCAATGCCGCCCTTCAACTCAAGGTTGGGAAGCCCCGGCCAGAGATGCAAGCAAAGGGTGCGCGGCTCATGCGGAAGGCAATCACGGACCTGGCCCCGGCTGAATTGGCGGTACTTGCCGAGCTACTGGGCGTGGTCAGTAAGGCGGACCCCGTGCCGGATGGGAAGGCGACCGCAGTGCCAGATGGTAAAACGGTCACCATGCCGAATGGGGAGAAGGTTGCCGCAGAAGACTTTGCACGCGGGCGTTGGTAGCGCAAGGGTCCAGGCTGTAGCGGCTTGGACCTATCTTCGGACGGTAGTGTGTCAATCACATGTATGAAACGAGGAATTGAATTATGGAATTGGAACAGCAAGAAAGCGAACATCTGCGGGTGTTTTATAGCATTAGAGACGCTGCCCGGACAGTGGGTTTACCCGTATCAACGGTTTATCACTATGTTCTCAAGGGTGCCATTTCAACCTATAGCGTTGGTGGGTACAAGGTTGTGTACATAGACGATGTGCGGGAAGTGATGCAGTCCAGGAAGCCCAGGAGGAGCAAGGAGACGGCCAAACGTTAGCGACCTATGCCTGGGATGATTGGAGTGGAGCGGGCTGTTAGTAACGGAGACGAGTTGTTTAGAAGTTTGAAGGGAATATGCAGATGGTTGTAGAGATGCGTACAAGAGCGTTGGGAAGCGTTGGGAAGTATTATGTGTCAGATTGCGATACCCAAATAATAGGGCCGTGTTCGGTGTCAAGGCTGGTACAGTCTTCTATGTTGGCAAAGGCAAAGGGTCCAGGTCAGACGAGCATAGAGCCGAGACTAAGTCACTCATAAGGCGTAAGGCGTGGAGGGACATGAAACACAAGCACAAGGTCATTATGGACATTTGGCAGGCAGGACATGAGGTAGTAGAAGAGATTGTTGGCAGGACAGACGACGAGGAAGTGGCTCTACAGGCTGAAGCGTTCCAAATTGCCATGCAAGGCATAGAGAACCTAACCAACGAAAAGTAAAGGGCGTGGGCAGGAAGGCGAGCTTGTACGTACAAGTATACCACCTGCCCAACTGGTATAGTAAATAAAATCGCCCTAACAGAAGGTGGGGCGTGGTGGGAAGAATACTTTTCGGTCTACTATATGGTTGGTAGGGGGTCTAGTGGGGCCTGGGGTGGGGCCTGAGGGGATGGGGACTGATGGTACCTAGATGTATGCCTACCTACCCCATGTTGGTGGTATGGTAGGCATAGAGATAGAGTCTACCTACCCTGTCACAGCGAGCAGGAGTGGTCCGACCCGACAGGGGAGGGCCACGACTAGCGAGGTCTATCGTAGCATAGCGGAGATAGCACTCTTCCCCACTCCGTAGTATCCGCCCTCACCCCTAGGGGTTCGGTTGGACAGGGCGGATACCCGTATCACCCGTATTGCCCGAACAGGTCTGGAAGCCGTTCCGTTGTGAGAGACAAGTCCCTTCGCAAGGCTGGCGGCAGCTTCGCACGTCCCCGCCTCCGGCCCCTCCGTTCGCGTCATGCCCGTTGCCTTCCTGGTCGGCCCGGCTGGTGGGGTATCCGGGTGGGGGTCCGGGTCCAGGGATAGCCCCGCCACCCCTGGCTATTGGGGGCGGTGGGATATAGGCCAACCCATGTTAAACGGTGGCTGTCCTTACACGTACATACCATACATGCCCAAAGGGGAATATCCGAGCCGAGCCGAGTCACCTATCATCCACACATCCGATTGCCTGCTTGACAAACTCAGAAGGGCGTGATATACTCACTAATAGCTACTGATTATTAAAAGAAGTCAGAAGGTACCGATATCAGAAGGAGTACTCGAATGTCACTAGAGCTAGTTCCCACCACCCCTCAGCTTCCCATGGCTCTCGTTAGCCAGATTGCCGACCAGCATACCACCAGGTCAGCTTTCAAGGACTACCATGACCGCATCGCGCCAAACACACTACGTCGCCAGCATGCCGACCTGGCTTTATTCGCTGCTTACCTTGCCAACGTTGGTCTGGTACTCACTGCTGACGACCTGATGAGCCAGCCTGATACCTGGGCTGGTGTCTCTCATGGGCTGGTGAAAGGTTTCGTGAAGTGGATGGTTCAGGAGGGCTACGCTATTGACACGATAAATGTACGCCTGGCGACCGTGAAGGCATACTGCAAGCTTGCTGCTGCTGCTGAAACCATCCCGGCTACGGACTACGCGCTTATAAGGCTGGTCGAGGGCTACAGCCACAAAGAGGGCCGTAACGTAGACCAGGCAAGGGAAGTCACGCGCAAGGGTGATAAGAAGGCTACCGCGGTCTCGATTAGCAAGCAGCAGGCAGACCAGCTAAAGAGCCAGCCTGGGCACTCCCAAGGCCGACGTGACGCGCTTCTGATGTGCCTTCTACTCGATCACGGTCTACGTTGTGGGGAAGTGGCTGCCCTCACCCCTGACTCGATTAGCCTGACAGATGGTACGCTGACATTCTACCGTGAGAAGGTGGACAAGCAGCAGGTACACAAGCTGACTGCTGACACCCTCAGAGCCGCTACGTGCTACTTCTCTGTTATGCCAGACCGCTCTCCCCGCTTGCTGGCTGGCTCTCGCAAGAATGGCCGTCTAGAGGGTAGCATGAGTGACCGCGCCATAACGGACCGTGTGAGAGTGCTAGGGGAGGTTGTGGGGCTGGCGGGGCTATCTGCACATGATTGTCGCCACTATTGGGCTACATCGGCTATCAAGGGTGGAACGGATATCAAGTCTCTACAGGATGCTGGTGGCTGGTCCTCACCTGCTATGCCCTTGCGCTATGCCGAGTCTGGTAGCATAGCCAATAAGGGTGTCAAACTCGACTAAACGAGCAGGAAACGCATTAAATCAAGGACTTTATTGACTTTTATCCCCTTCAATCAAGCCATTGGAGGGGTATTTCTATGCGCCCAAAATAGCTGGCGGGGCTTCCGGGGCGGGGCGGGGTGGCATGGTACGCTGGTCTCACACCCCTGACAATGCGTCCCTTAGAGTTGCCGGGGGTATCACTCCAGTCATACCACTAGAGCACTACCCCTAGGATACTGCCCCTAGGATACCACCCCCGATATTAGAGGCGACTGCAACGGTAGTGGAAGGAGCCTACGGTGGTTGTGGATAAGCTCTTGCATACCAAATGACCAACAGACGGCTAAATTGGAGGGGTCGGTATCCAATTCCTAGTCCAGTCGGTCAAAGTCGTCGCCTTGCCTTGCTGAAGTGGCAAAACAGGGGTATTCTAGTGTGCACCTTAGATTGTGCCCGTCTCATTCCTCGTCTGGTAGGGTCTCGATCAGTTCACTAGCAGGTACACCCAACGCTTTAGCCAGTTTGTCGAGTGTGATTGTGCTTATTTCCTTTGTTGGGTTGTGCCATATGCGCTGTACCGTCTTTAGGTCTATATCCGCTCTCCGGGCCAAGCGAGACATGTTATACCCCTGGCTCTCAGCAACTTCTTTGACCCTTAACCGTATCATGGCTCTGCTTTCCTCATCTTTAGTTGACCCATTGTATCAGACGTGCACGCTCCCCACAACGGATAGCACCGTGCCCTTGACAGCGTAGCCAGTTCTCAGGTATTATCCCTATGGTCGTATTGTAATGTGCACATTCAAACGGATGAAAGGAAAGAGCAGATTGAACCAAGTAAACCTAACACTGGACTTCCAAATGGGGTATTCCTGTGGGCAGGACACGGCAGGAACCAACCCCCTCCTGAACCACGCCCTTGCCGTCAGAAACGTAGCATTGTTCCGGTATCAGGACATAAGCCAGTCTATGACCATCAACAAGTTCTTATTCACTCGGGGTTTCGTTGTTGGCTATCAAAGCAAGATCAAGGAGCTACGAAATTGGTACAGCCAGTAGAGAGCGTTGAAGTCGCCATGAAAACAGAGTCGCCCACATTCAGGGAGGGGTGGGAGGTTGGGTATAGCGGGTCTGGGTGCTTTGGGCGTTCCTTTGTGGATAGACCACCAACCGAGTCGGACATTGTTGGGCTAATAGTCAACCTGGTACAGATCAACGAGGAGGGGTGGCTTACTGATGAACTGGTCAGACGGGATGCTGGTCTGATTGCCGGGTGGCTCTGTCGTTTTTTCGAGACTGGAAAAGAACTTAAAGGGGGAGACTAAAATGGAACCTATTGTTCAGATGCTTACTGAGACCTTCCTAGAGGCTGTCCAGATGCACCCTCAGCTTACCATTGCTCTCATGGCTAACGAGTCCAGTGGCGCATTGCTGGTAGCTTTCGAGACACGTACCTGTATCATACCGATATTTGACCGTGAGACGGCTCTGGAAGCGTGCTTGGCATTTAGCCTGGCCTGTGGCATTAGACGTGAGGTCAGGAATTGCAAGCCGGGGTTAAACTAGAGGGAGAAGAGACCATGAGCAAAGGGCTTAAGAGTCGTGAACAGCTTGAGCAGGAACGTCAAGAGGCACTGCGGTATGCGTTGGGCAAATTTGAGTTACCCTTAAACCGATTGCTTCTGGTGTATGCTCGTCAGTCTTCCACCAAGCAGGTTGTATCCAACGTGCAGTCAGCAAAACAGCAAACGGTTGACCTGATCGACTACGGTACTGAGTTAGGTTGGGCGCGTGATGGGAACGCAGACTACAGGCTGTTTGTAGAGAAGGCTGTCACGCGTGATGGTGAGATCAAGGGTGTGAGCGGCACATTGCGAATTGACGAACGTGAGGGCTTAACCGAAGTGGTCAACCTCATCAAGTCAGGCGCGGCGGGCGCGGTACTCATTGTT
>WNFX01003826.1_pt1 | contig 17836 bp, 20 predicted proteins | sample 5400111 | NCBI WGS metagenome assembly WNFX01 (sample SAMN13153363, study PRJNA577476) | soil metagenome | isolation source: 40 cm soil or saprolite under grassland replicate 1 | place: USA:California | collected 2016-06-15 | reverse complement strand
ATGGTCGCCGTTCCGAGCCGACCGCGTTGCTGTACTTGTCTGCTGTATCCGTGTACTGCGCCCTGTCGTGGCGGTCCAAGTCACGAACCGGGCCGAGGTGCTCCGATGTGTTTTACGGTCATTTGTGAGATGGAACCGGTAGCGAACTTCCATTGCCGCCGAAAAGGTGCCCCAACCCGTGAATCGCCATAGAGAGTATGTGCTGTACAATGTCGGGGCTTATGAGGTCAGTGACCATGACGGTGAATAGCGTGCCACCGAACAAGAGCAACCAATCCTTCCTGCCAATCCTGCGGCTTGCAGCTTCGGCTTCGTCCAACCTAGCCTCGACGCGCGACATCTGCTCACTCGATAGCGAGTACGTCTTCTTGATCGCTTCCTTGATTTGGATTAGTTGCGCTGCGATCTCCTTTTGCTCATCATAAGTAAATGGCGTGTTCTCCAGGTCATCGTATTGAGGACCCACGAGGGAAGCCTGACTATGTCGAAGATCGGTCCAAAGATCAGGAGCACTGACTTCTTGGGCCCACTTCCTAGCCCATTCAAGTATATTGCTCCACCTACGAGCTACAATCTCCGAACGCGTACCCTTAGCGACGACCCTCAGTGTTATAGTGTCTTCAGCAAAGAACCCTTTGCGAACCTCAAAGTATGATCCAGAAGGTGAATGAGTGATGCGAGATTCTGCCTCACTGATGTCCAGGTTGCATTCGAAAAAAGTTAGACCTTCCGCTGCCATCACTGCGAAAAGCTCATCGGTCTGAAACTTCTTTAGCCCCACCAGGTAAGGGTACCGCTTCGATGTGCCACCATGCACCAGCGTGATGGCACGACCCCGCATCGTCTGATGCGGGGGTCGGCCGCGACTGCCAGATGTCGGCCCGGTTGCTGCACAGTCGTGCTGCACGCCAGCGATCTTGACGCTTAAGTGTCAACAGTTGGGGCCTCTTCGTCCCGAAGCCAACAAGCGGTGTCGGCTGCCAGGGCTGCGCATGCCTGACTTGCGAAGCACCGTCCATTGGCGTCCGCTGGCGTCCATCGCTGGCGACAGCGATAGTTACTCACTTGGTTACTCGCCTCTCGCGCATGCCCGCTGGCGGACGACATGCCCGGACGGCTTGGCCGCTCAACCTTCTGATCCGTAGAGATCTGCGGGCAGCATCGACTACCGGCGCGTACGCCGTTGAGCTGCTGGGAGGCCGCTCAGCGATGCGCATTGAGTTGCGGCGCTGTGCGGCCGAAATCCTTGCCTAGCCTGCGTGCAACCACGCAGGAACTTGATCCTCTCGCACTCGCCGATCCCCCTCAATCAGATCGATTAGCGGGACGCCATCCCCGGATCGCTTCCTGCTTCGCGTCAGCGCCGCACGACCCAGTCGTTATCAGCAGGTCCTTGTCGCCCGGCCGGCCGTGGCTCCGCGGCAGCCGAGACGCTGCCGAAATCAGCCTCCCGCAGTGCCGGCGGGCCAGCGGCTCGAACGCGCCGGGCGCATGCCCATCAGCTGATCCGGCAACTGCGCGATTGCGAGGTGGTGCGGCCGGGGTTCGCGGGCGCGGCGAGCGTGCGCCGTGCGCTCAGAGGAGGGCGCCGAGGTCGATCGTGACGGCTACTGGCTCGGTGATGGTCAGTGTGCTGGCGTGGATGCCGGCGGAGGCGTAGGTGCCGGTGGTGGGATCGAGCCGGTAGGAATAGAGGCACAGTGTGCCGTCGGCGGGCTGGTGCTCGATGCGCCAGTAGTGCGGGATGCGGGCGGCGGCGTATTCGGCGGGCTTGTCGGTCTGGTCGGTGGTGACCGAACCGGGTGACATCACTTCGATGACCAGGGCGCAGTGCTCCGGAGGCAGGACGGCGTCGTCGGCGAGGGATGCGTCGTAGACGACGGCGTCGGGGCGGCGGTTGAGCAGCGGGACGTCCCTCAGCCGCAGGTCTACATCGGCGGAGACGGCCAGGGCGGGGCCGCATGCTGCCTCCAGGGCGGTGGCGAGGCGGCGGCAGATGTCCTGGTGCAGGCGCCGGGGGGCGTGGTTCACGATGATGGCTCCGTCAACGATCTCGATCCGGCGGCAGATGTCTTCGGGCAGGGCCTCGTACTGCTGGGCGGTCAGGCCGTCGGGCAGGTCCATCCAGTCGGGCAGGACAGTCACAGCGACCTCTCCTTGTTTGCCGTGGCAGCCTAACGGCAGCGGGGGCTCGCACGCGCGCCGCGGCTGCTCGCTGCCGGTGCCTGGTCCGGGAGACCGGGAACGCCGGGTGGGGGGTGCCGCGCGTTTGCGGCCTGGCGGGTGGTCCCAGCGTGGTGCCGGGCATGACGGCCGTCCTGGGCATCGCTTTCGTGGCGGGCCGGAGCTGGCCGCTGCCGGACGGTCATGGCTTGACCGCGGAATGGGAGATGCCTCAATATCAAGAACATATTTATTAAAGCACAATTGCGTGACCGTCTTGCTCGGCGCGCGTTCCGTAAATCACGCTAATCAGCGCCCTCAATGCGGGATGCTGGGAAATAGTGGTTCCGTTTCCGTTCACGGGGAGGTGCGGCTGCTGATGACGGCCAGCAGGCGGCAGGCGGCTGCGGCGCAGTCCGCGGAGCCTGGCGGTGGCTCCCTGGCTGAGTGGGCGGAGCGGTCGGGCCGCGATCGGCGGGTGGGGCAGGCCAGGGAAGGGCTGCGGTTCGCGTTTACGGTCGGGTGTCGACCGAGGTTGGCAGGACCCGGTGACGTCGCGGGCTCGGCAGCGGGCGCAGGCCGATGCGCTGGTGCGCGGCCACGGCAGGTGGTAGCAGAATTCTTCGATGCCGGGCAGAGCCGGACCGTGGCATGGGGCCGGCGCCCCAGGCAGCCGCCTTGGTCGCCGCGCTCTCTGACCCGGACCGGGGCTGGGACGCGATCGTGGTCGGTGAGTACCCCCAGGCAGCCGCCTTGGTCGCCGCGCTCTCTGACCCGGACCGGGGCTGGGACGCGATCGTGGTCGGTGAGTACGAGCGGGCGTTCTACGGCAGCCAGTATGCGCTCGTGGCCCCGCTGTTGCATTGCATTACGGCATCGGGCTGTGGATGCCGGAGGCGGGAGGCCGGGTCGACTACGGCTCCGAGCACGATGAGCGGCTATGACGGTCCTCGGGCTGTCGTCGAAACGGGAGGTCACCAGGACCAGCATCCGGGTCCGCACCGCGATGGCAGCGCAGACCCGGCAGGCCGGTACCTGGGCGGTTGCCCGCCGTACGGGTACCGGCTGGGCGATGCGGGTCCGCACCCGAACAAGGCGCACGCCGCCTGGGGCCGGCGCGCGCACCGCCTGGAGCCCGACCCGCAGACAGGGCACGTGGTGCGGTGGATCTTCGCGCAGCGGCTGGCGGGCCACTCGGTGCGAGGCCGTGCTCTATGTGACCAGCCTCGATAGCACCCAGGCCAGCCCCGCCGACCTGCTCGCCCACGCCCGCGGTCACTGGGCGGTCGAGCACCTGCACTGGCTGCGCGACACGGTCTGGCACGAGGACAAATCCACCCTCCGCACCGGCAACGCCCCCCAGGTGATATCCGCCCTCACCAACCTCGTCATCACCCTCTTCCGGCTACAAGGAGTAACCAGGATCACGGAGGAAACACGCCGCAACGCCCAGAACCCCCGCCGCCCGCTCCCGCTACTAGCCCTCCGGCCAGGCTAAACACGACCCACGACTTTGACGAATCCCTGCGTTCGGGTCTGATTGAGATTGGCGCTTATCGCCGCAGCCGCCATACCTTGTCGGCGCGTCCTCAGATGTTCCCAGTCTGCTCGTCTCGGCGAATCCAGTGTTGCGTCTCCGTAGGGTCGCCATTAACACGGTACTGAAGAGCGAGTGCAGACCATATAGTCGCAAACTTTCATGATAGATTCGGCAATTCGAGCAACGGCATTTCAGCCACTGCGAAGTCATGCGCAAATGACAGGCGTAACATGTGGGAGATTGTTCCCGAGCGAAAGGTTGATCACATGGGTATGGCGTATGAAATCGTCGAAGCGGGCCGGGGAGCCGGACACTGGCGCGAAGCATCCTGGGCGGCACCGTGGCAGGCGGAATTCTTGGGGTCGGCCAGGCAATTGAACAGCTTCACGGTGGCGTGCGGGCATGGCGAGAGGGCGATCGCATCGAGGCGTCGGTTTCGTTCCTCGGCGCGGCCGGCTCAGGGTTCGCTTTATGCTGACCCGCCGGTGTGATTACATCAGCCGCGATCAGCTTGGGAAACGATGTGCTATCGGAACGCGACAAGATTCGCGACGCGTTCGCGTAACACTGGTCCGCATTCCGGGTGAGACCTCGGGGTAACCGGAGAGGCTTCGGGTTGACGCTTTGGGCGCGATCTACGTCCTGCAAGACGTACTTCCTCGCTAGAAAGACCACGATCGACAAGCTGGTCAGATGAGGAAAACAAGACACCGAGAACTCAAGATCGCGAATCCGCAAGTGCTGGCAGTACGAAAGGGCAGTGTTGCGTTGGCCGATCGCGGTGGCGGGAGACTGGTGGGGTGATGTCCTCGGGCTCGCCTTCGGTGTTCGCTGGCTTCCGGTTCCCGCGGGAGGTGATCGCGGTCGCTGTGCGCTGGCACCTGCGGTACGGGCTGTCGTACCGGGACGTCGAGGAGCTTATGGCTGAGCGGGGTGTCACCGTCGATCACGTCAGCATCTACCGGTGGGTTCAGCGTTTCACTCCCGAGTTCATCGAGGCGGCCCGGATGTGCCGTCATGCTCCAGGTGGCCGGTGGTTTGTCGATGAGACGTATGTCAAGGTGGCCGGCCGGTGGGCCTACCTGTACCGGGTCGTTGGCCAGTACGGCCAGGTCATTGACGTGCTGCTATCCGTACGGCGTGACCTGGCGGCGGCCCGGCGGTTCTTCACCCGGGCGTTGCGCGCCGGGACGGTCCCGGCCGAGGTCATCACCGACCGGGCCCCGGCTTACCCGCGGGTTCTCGATGAGCTGATCCCGTGCCGATCGACCAATGCAACACCGCCCAGGCGGCTCACCGCCGACATGTGAGGACCGACACCGTGTGGTCGACGGGGCTGGTGACATAGATGGCCCCGGTCCGCGGGTTGACCGCGGCCCCCGCCGGCAGGCGGCCCACGGGGGCCGTGGCCACCACCGTGTTCGCCCTGCCGCTGATCACCGACACGACGCCGGTGCCGTCGCTGTGGCTCCCGGCCGCGTAGATGGTGTTGTTCTCCGGGTTGACCGCAACCCCGAAGAACAGGCCGGTACCCGTATTGATCGCGGCCACCACCGTGTTCGTCCGCCCGCTGATCACCGACACGGTCTTGGTGAAGTCGTCGGTCACATAAATCCTGTTGGTCCGCGGATTCACCGCGACCCCCACCGGGCTCACGCCCACATGCACCCTGGCCACCACCGCATTCGTCCGCCCGTTAATCACTGTCACCTGGCCGAGATTCCTGTCGGCGACGTAGATCTTGTTGGTGCGCGGGTTGACCGCGATTCCGAACGGATAGCCCACCTTCGGGATGGTGGCGACCACCGTGTTGGTCCGTCCGCTGATCACCGACACCGTGCCCTCGTTGGCGTTGGCAGTGTAGATCCGGTGGGTCCGCGGGTTGACCGCAATCCCGGCCGGGCCGAACCCGACCGTCACTGTGGCCACCACTGTGTTGGTCCGTCCGCTGATCACCGACACCGTGTGGCCGGGGGAATTATTGGTGGCGTAGATCAGGTTGACCCGCGGATTGACCGCGACCGCGAACGGCCCAAGGCCCACCGGCACGGTGGCGACCACCACGTTGGTCTTCCCGCTGATCACCGACACCGTGTTGTCGTTGACGTTTGGTACGTAGATCGTATTGGTCCGTGGATTTGCCGCGATCCCGTCCGGGGCATTCCCCACCAAGATGGTGGCGACACTGCTGCAACTGGTGGCAGTCTGACCGGTGGCGCGGGCAGACGGCGCTGCTGACGCCGCAGCGGTGCTGGCGGCTGCGGGCACCAATCCAGCGATAGCCACGGCGGCTAGCATCACACCACGCTGAATCAATCTCACGATGGTCCCCTCCTCGCTTATCCACGTTAAGCGGCTGGCCAACGGATGAGTAAGCGGTGCACCATCTTGCCTACGCTTAGCTGCCTCACCTGTCAAGAGGCGAAAACGCCCACAATTGCTTGTGGGCAGTGTTGCGTTGACCGATCGCGGTTGGCGGGAGACTGGTTCGGTGACGGCATCAAGTTCATCTTCAGCGTTCGCTGGCTTCCGGTTTCCTCGGGAGGTGATCGCGGTGGCGGTTCGCTGGTACCTGCGCTACGGCCTGTCTTACCGCGATGTCGAGGAGCTGCTGGCCGAGCGCAGTGTCACCGTGGACCACGTCACCGTCTACCGGTGGGTGCAGCGGTTTACCCCGGAGTTCATCGAAGCCGCCCGGCTATGCCGCCATGCTCCCGGCGACCGGTCGTTCGCTGACGAGACGTATGTGAAGGTGCCCGGCCGGTGGGCCTACTTGTACCGGGCGATTGACCAGCATGGCCAGGTCATCGACGTGCTTCGGCAGCGTCGGTCCCGTGGATGGATATTTGTACATCACCGGCTCAGCTGGCTAGCGAGCTGGTGTCTTGCCTAGACGTACTGGCCGCTCGCATCCCTTCGTGGTGCCACGATGCCACCGAATGGCGATTAGACCCCCGAGCCAGGCGACGCGACTTAACGCCGTCTGCGTAGCCGGCGGGAGGCGCCCACAAGGGAAGCGAACTGCGACGGCTCGACGATCGGGCGGCCGCGCCACGGTGACATGCTGGTCAGTCCGGCGTCGGCAGAGACGATGAGGAACGCGACGGCGCGATGCGGGTTTGGGATCTGGTGCCGGGCGAGTCCGTAGCGCTGTGCCCGACCGCGGATGCGCGCCAGCCAACCGCACTCGGCCTGGCAGGCGCATCCCCTGAACCACCGCCCACCAGGCAGACAGGCCCGAACCGCACGGCTCATGGATCGCTTCGAGTTGATCTTCGACCGGGGTTCATTGGCCCGGAGTATGTGACCCTAAAAGCCAATATGTGCTGTCCGGTGAATTCGCGCTGGGAGTGGCGGCATTACCGGCTGCGCGGATCGGTGGATCAAGCGGACCACTCATGCGTCCTCTTCCCCGGGGACGGCGTCGTCGTCGCCTGACCAGGTTCCGGCCCATTCGCGTCCCTGGAACCAGTTCCGGCCTTCGCCGGCGACCCCTTCCAGCATGTGCAGGAGGTCGGCCACGCTGGTCACGTCCGGCGCGGTATCCTCCTCTGCCTCCGCCGCCTCCTGAGTTTCCTCCGTCGGTCCGGCGTCCTGGTCCTGCTGGGCCTCACTGGGATCGGTGTCCCGCACCCGGACGGTGATCGGCTCGCCTGCTGTCAGCCTGAGCTCGAACGTCTGCCGCCGAGCTTCCTGCAAGAAACGCACCGAGACGATAGCGTCGTAGCGGTAACTGGTTCGCTCGCGTATGGTGAGCGTTCCTGTCATGAAGTCGAGGTTGGCCTTTACCTGGCGGACTCCGTCCTCGGCCAGCAGGAACACCAGGAGCCGGTACCTGGCGTATCGCCACGGGCCGCCTTCGATCCGAGCACGTTTGACCGCCACGCCGGGTTCTTCGAGGAACGCGTGAGCGCTCAGGCGGCTTCGCGACAGATGGAAGTGATCAAGCGCCCTGCCCAGCAGGACCGTGCGGTCGCACCCTAGCCAGGCGGCCATGTCCGCGTCTTTGGGCCTAGCCTCCAGCTTCTCGCTCCATCGCCCGAACTCCCTGTCGATCGCTGCCTGTCGCCGGGCGTGCTCTTCGCTGTCGGCGGCGTACCTTCTGCGTTCCAAGTTGACGCGCAGCCAGCACCGCCACGCCCAGAAGGCAGTTGACACCGCGACCACGTCGGCCAGCGGGTGTGCCCGCAGTGCGACGACGGCCCAGACGCCGCCGAGGACTAAGACGGCCAGGCCTGTCCGGCGGGCCGCTACTGTACCTGGCCGCGGGAGAAGCTGTCGCCGGTACTCATACAAGGATTCGTTCTGCCAGCGCTGCTTCAGCTGGCGAACCTCGTAGCGGATGAGCCAGGCCACCTCGTTGGCGGGGATCCCGCTGCCCCGGCACACCTCGATGATCTCGTCTCTGTGGAACTTGCGGATTCCAGCCGCGGCGGCTTCCCAGCGCTCGCGATCCGCCTTGTCCAGTGCATACCTGGCGAAGTAGCGGTTGAACAACTTGTCCACCCCGCCAGTGAGCTCGTCGCCCGTAGAGCGGGATGCGGACTGGTTCGGTACCCGGAACAGCTCGTCCTTCCGGCGGCGTCGACCGGTCAGGAAGCGCCATTCCAGGTCGGCCGCCGCGGCGACAGCGCCACCCGCGAGGGCAGCCACATAGCCGAGCAGCCCGAGGAAGGCACCGTGCCAGAGCAGCTCCCAGCCGAGGTACCCGGCCGCCGCGGCGAACAAGCAGGCGCTCGCACGCATCGCAAGCCGGTCAGCGGCGCTCACCCATTCAGGCCGGGGCGACGGGAGGAACACCTCGGCCGGGACCGGCTGGAAAAACATCCAGACGCGCCCCGGCCGGTCATCGGCGAGCTGCCGGGACTGTGCGAGTTGCAGTTCTCGGCGCCACATCTCATCCTTGAGCGGGCCAGTGAGGAAGAGCTCGAGATGCGGCCGAACCATGTCACGCTGCTCTTCCCCGAGGTCGTCGAACTGCTCGACCAGGAGCGACATGTCGATCTCAGCCGTCCTCTGCTCAGCCATGGTCGCAAGCGATGGCAGCACCGAGTCGAGCAGCCGGTAGATGAGCCGAACGCCGTCCGCCCACGCATCGCCTCCGGCCTCGGCATACCGGGACCGGGAACGCTTCAGCTGGTCAATCTCCTCGTTGGAGAACTGCCGGACGGTCCGGCCGCTGAGCATCGCGACCAGCCAGTGAAACAGGACATCATTGTTCACACGGTCGCTCATCATGGCGTCCCAGATGAGCTTGCGTGCCATCCCCGGATTGCCGCTCTTGAGGTTTTCGACGCCGGCCCGGTACTTGGCCTCGGGCGAGGCATCCTGCCCGACCGTCAACTGGACGTCGCCAGGAATGGTCACCGTGTCAATGTAGGCGTGCAGTGCTTGCACGCCTACCTGGGAGCCTTCGCCTGCGACGTTCACCGGCTGCCCGTTCGGCGTGGTCATGTCACGCACCGGACAGCCGTCATGATCGCCGGTACCCCCGCGGCCAGGTCGGCGATACCGCGGAAGACGCGGCGCGCCCAGTTGCGTGCCTGCCTGAGCTTGCCGGGCCGAACCTCGGGCTCGCCCGTCCTGGCGGCGAAGTCGGCGGTCCCACTGCCCGAGTCTGGGCCTCCTAGCTGGATGCCGCCGTGGACGGTGACGTCCGTTCCCTGAACCCCCACGCGAGCGTTGCCGACAGCGAGATTGAAGGGGCCGCCGTGCTGAGACCCAGCAGCGCGGGACCCGGGAAATGGCCCTCCTCCAGCATCCAGCTCCGCCGCGAGCATTGCGGCGAGAGCGGTGGCGAACGCAGCGGCATTGGCCGCCGCTCGCGGCTGCCAGCCGGCATCGTCGGCAGCGGATTTGCTTTCGTCGGCGTAGTCGCTGATGCCCCGCACCATGATCGTCGGCATGGCATCGTTCAGGTGCCCGGCCTGCGCTACGCCGGCTGCTTCCATCTCGACCGCGACCGCGTCGCTGTAGTGCTCGCGCAGCCATTGACGCGCATCGGACACTGCCGAGTAATGGGCGATCTCCCCGGCGGCGACCGGTCCGAAGTGAACGCGGGGCGGGGGCGAGTCGCCGGGTAGTTGGCGCGCCCAGTCACCGGTGCGCTCCAGGTGCGCGGCGATCTGGTGTACGCGGTGCGAGAGTTCCCAGGTCCGCGGCCGGGCGGTGATACCGTCGTCCTGGCTGGTCGCGCCCTGGTAGGCGTAGACGTGAGTCGCCACTACCACGTCGCCGAGGCCGAGGTGCGGCTGCAGCGCACCTGCGACGCCGACGAAGATGACAGCGGCAGGGGCAAATTCGGCCGCCGCCCGTTCGGCGAGCACGGCCGCGGACTGATTGCCCTTGCCGGTGAGCGTCAGGGCGACCCGGCAATCGTTGCTGCTAAGGTGCCCGACCTCGAACCGGGTGCCCATAGGGTGAGTCTGCGCGGCGATGCCGGACAACCGTGCCCGTAACGCGCGGTACTCCAGATTCATGGCCGTGAGGATCACGATGGTGGTTTCGTTCATGGGCGTCTTTCTGCGTTGGGTGCCGAATCAGCGGGGCGGATCATGGGCGGAGAGAGCACCGTGCCAGGGCCGGCGCGGAAGAGGCGGGCGGGACGGCCGACGCCTGCTCGCTTCGGCACGTTGGCTGGGACGACGAAATCGCGGGTGCCCTGGATCTTGCGGTAGAAGTTCCGGGGATCCAGGCGGATGCCCCAGACCACCTCGTAGACCTGCTGGAGTTCGGAGATCGCAAAGGTCGGCCCGCAGAAGGCGGTAGCCAGCGCCGAATGCTCCAGCTTGCGGCGCGCACGCTCCACCCCGTCAGCGACGACGCGCTGATGATCGAACGCGAGCCCCAGGCGTGCAGCCAGCACATCATCGGCCCGCATCCAGCACGCGTCGGCGGCATCCGTGCCGGCTACCGGGTCCGGCAGCCGTGGCATGATCGCCAGGTAAGCGACGGATACCACCCGCCCGCGGGGATCACGTCCCGGGTCGCCGTACACGCCGAACTGCTCTAGGTGCAGCGTGTCAGCATGCAGCCCGGTCTCTTCAGAGAGTTCACGGCAGGCCGCTGTCAGGATGGGTTCTGTCTCGTCGCGCAGGAAGCCGCCCGGCAGCGCCATCATCCCCGCATAAGGCTCGACGCCGCGCTGGACCAGCAGTACGTGCAGACTCGCGTCCCGAAGGGTCAGGATCACCAGGTCGACGGCCAGGAGAACGCTGGGCGCTTGCCATTCCTCGTCGGTCACCTGTCGATCGTGACTTTTTGTCAGACTGACGGGAAGTATCTCGGCGGCTACCTCTCGGTAGCCTTCCGGCTATGTGCGTAAGAGCTGGCCTTGCCGGTGGAGCCCGGCGAGGTGCTCGTCGGTCAGTACCCCATAACGCGTCGGCAGGCGGTGGCGGCCCGGCTGTCTCCGGTGGTCTGCTGGACGGTGCCCAGGCTGGTCAGGGCGCAGCACGAGCGCGAGCGCACCCCCGGCACGCCTACGCTCCAAGGCCGGTTCGTCTGCGGCATCTGCGACCGCAAGATGCAAGCCCACTGGGCGAACAACCTGGCCTGCTACCGCTGCCGTTTCCCGAACGAGTACGCCCTCGCCAACAAGATCAGCCACCCGCGCAACGTTTACGTCCGCGAAACCGATGTGCTGCCCGGCCTCGACGCCTGGCTCGCCGAAGAGTTCGCCCCCACCGCATCGCCGAGACCATCGACGACCTCACCGCCGCCCAGCGCCTGCTCCCTGATGAGCCTGGCCAGGAACTGGGGACTGCCCATCCGGCATCACAGCCAGTTCAGCGGCATCGGCCACCTGGACCTGCCCGCACCGCCCTCACCCGCGATGCGCGCCGTCACCAGCGCACCGGAGCACTGGGCCGGCTGGAACTGGTCACCCGCATCCCCGGCCACGACAGCATCGCCGCAGCAGCCCGCGTCCTTTATGATGGCCGCGCCAGCGCCCTGGTACAGATGCTCCACAAGATCGAGACGGCCGCCAGATTCACCATCATCGACCGGTCCGGCAGGCCGCTGGGCCCCCACGGCGGCAGGCCGCGAGTTCATCCAGGAAGCTTCCCAGATCCTCCGGATCGCTCAGGAACAAGAGGACCGACCGGACGGCCAGCTGGCAGACGGCCCGAGCCGCGAGGAGCAGTCCCGGCTCGATCCCGGTGCGCCGCTGGCGAATTGGCGTCCCGGTCGCGGACGCCGACTCTGTGAGCTGCATCTCCAGGCGGGTGAGCGCTGAATACTCAGTGTTCGGTCGACCGCTTCCCAGAGGGCAGCCGAAGACGCCGATCGCCGATTCCGAGTCGGCGATCGGCGCCGGGCAGCGATCCGCGAGCGTGAAAGTCGCCGCGTCTCTAGCGGCACTTCGGGGGCTGTCTCCGAGCCCAACGGGAATCGCCGATCGTTCGACGCCGATCTTGATTGCCTCCTGTCATCGCGTCTGGCGCAGCGCTTGAGAAGGGCTGAGCGCCTCAGAGAGTGTGGCTCAACGATGCCGACCGGTCGCCGAGGAGACCGGGCAGCGCTACACAGAAGCGCTGACGGATCTCGGGGCCCCTAGGCCTCTGGCAACACCCGGTCCCACCCAGGTCTCCCGCTGGCTCAGCTCCGGCCTCGAATGCAGCCTCCGCCGACTCGCCGGCGGCGACTGGATCGGCAACGATGAACCCGCCAGCTGCACCCCCTGCAAACGCGGCCGGCTGTGCTACTGACAAGGAGACAGCGACAATGTCCATCGCGGGAGAGCTCGTCACCGAGCGGTTTAAGTACGACGGTGGCCGGCAGGTCACGGTGTACGTCCCGCCGGATCCGCCCGAGGCAATCGTGTTCGCCGGTGACGGCCAGCTGATATCGCAATGGGGAGGAGTCCTCGAGACGGCCGCAGTGCCGTCCACGATGATCGTCGGTGCACACCGGCTGGCCGATGAGACGCTGCGCCTCCATGAGTACTCACCAGGATTCGACCCGGAACGGTTCGCGGCACACGAGACGTTCTTCGTCGAGGAGGTCCGCCGATGGGCGCGGACGCGTTTCGGAGTCGCGCTGCCCGCCGAACGCACCGCGGTGTTCGGTGTCTCGGCGAGTGGCGAGCTGGCGCTCGCCACCGGGCTCCGGCACCCGGAGATCTACGGTGCGGTCTTCTGCGCCTCGCCGGGCGCTGGCTACCGACCGCCTGGCGTGATGCCGAGCTCGCTTCCGCGCACGTACCTCGTCGCCGGCACGCTGGAGCCGTTCTTCCACGAGAACGCGACCCGGTGGGCGGAGGCGCTGCGCGATGCAGGTGCGGACGTCGTGATGACCGAGCGGGTCGGATCGCACGGCGACGCGTTCTGGCGAGAAGAGCTCCCGCTGATGGTGGCGTGGGCGTTTGCACGATGAAGCATCGCGATGTTGTTCGGCGGGCGCGACCGCCGTGCCGCTCACGCGTGCCCGCGTCGAGGGCCCGCATAAGGCGGTTCGGGTGCGAGGATGAGGCGAAGATGGAGGCATCAGAAGTTTCACGTGCGATGGCTGCGGCGACGTCGATCGCCGAAGGGTTGGACCTGCCGGTCGACGACGCGAGCGTTCTTCACAACTCGAACAAGCTCGCTCTGCGCCTGTTGCCTTGTGACGTGTTTGCCCGAGTCACACATGACGGGCATGAGCTCGCAGAGTTCGAGGTCGGGCTAGCGCTGCGGCTCGCCGAAGCCGAGGGCCCTGTAGCTGCCCTGGAGCCGCGGGTGGAGCCACGCGGCTACGAGCGTGACGGCTTCGAGGTCACGCTGTGGACCTACTACGAACCTGTGACGCCTCAAGTCTCAGCAGCCGGCTACGCGAATGCGCTCGAGCGGCTGCACGTTGGCATGCGGATGATCGACGTCCCGACGCCGCACTTCACCGAACGCGTCGCGGACGCTCCCGGGCACGTCGCCAGCACGCCAGCACTCGACGACGCTGACCGGGAGCTCCTCAGCAGCAGGCTGTGGGACCTGAGACGAGCCGTCACTGACCGCGGCGCCCCCGAGCAGCTGCTGCACGGCGAGCCGCACCAGGGCAACGTGCTGAGCACGAAGCTCGGGCCGCTATTCATCGACCTGGAGACGTGCTGCCGTGGACCGGTCGAGTTCGACCTCGCCCACGTGCCGGCAGCGGTCAGCGAGCATTATCCGGATGTCGATCAAGCGCTGCTCCGAGATTGCCGGGGGCTCGTCCTGGCGGTGGTGGCAAAGCACCGCTGTGATCCCGGTGACCAGTTCCCGAACGGCCAGCGAGCGCTGCGCGACCTCCTCGGTGCGCTGCGCTCGGGTCCGCCGTGGCCGGCACTCGATGTCGTGATGCGCGAGTAAGTACGAGGCCCTCGAGCGCCCGCAAGCGCCCGTTGGCGACGAGGCTCGCCCATATCGGATCTGGCTTCTGGAGGCTATCAAGCCGAGATCTCGGATGTTACAGAGAGTGATCAATAAGGTGGTGCCGAATTGCGCAGCCGACGCAGATCGCGTGATACACGGGTGATCATTTCCGCTTATCGTGTTGGCGGCTGAGTAATGATCACCCGTGTATCAGCCGTTATACGGCCCGAAGGGCTTGGTGATCTTCGATCACCCGTAGCAGCCCGCCTGATTCACCGATGCTCATGGTCAGCGGCAGTCCGGGTGCGGCTCAGCTCGGCCGTAGCGGCGCAGTGGACGATACCCACGGTAGCGGGACAGGACCACCCAATCTGCGCACGGCCGGCCGGGCCAGCGCATGCCGATGGCCACAACGTTCTCATGCTCCCGCCAGCGGGGACCTGCCAAAGGGCGGAGCCGGGCAACCCGGCTTTGACTTATGCAGGTAGTTACCTGCATAAGTACCGGATGGGCGACGACGACGCGGTGTTCAGGGCCCTGGCCGACCCGACGCGGCGGGCGCTGCTGGACCGGCTCCGCGGACGTAACGGCCAGACCCTCGGGGAGCTGTGCGGGCCGCTTGAGATGGCGCGGCAGTCAGCGACCCAGCATCTGGGCGTGCTGGAGGCCGCGAACCTCATCAGCACCGTCCGCCGGGGCCGGGAGAAGCTGCACTACCTCAACCCCGTCCCCCTCTGGGACATCCAGGAACGCTGGATCGAGAAGTTCGAGCGCCCCCGCCTGCGCGCGCTGAGCGCCATCAAGCACCGGGCAGAGGAGGACACCATGGCCGAACAGCCCAGCTACGTGTACGTCACCTACATCGAAAGCTCCCCGGAGCGGGTGTGGGAAGCGCTGACCGACCCGGACCTGACCGCCCAGTACTGGGGGCATGGCAACGTCTCCGGCTGGCAGGTCGGCTCGCGCTGGGAGCACCGGCGCACCGACGGCTCGGGCATCGCCGACGTGGCCGGCACGGTGCTGGAGTCGGTGCCGCCGCGCCGGCTGACCATGACGTTCGACGCCCCGGGCGAGGCCCCGCCACCTGGCCCGTCGACGGTGACCTTCGACATCGAGCCCTACCACGAGATCGTGCGGCTGACTGTCACGCACGAGAACCTGGCCGACGGCGATGCCCTGGAGGCGGCTTCCGCGGGATGGCCGGCCGTGTGCGCCAATCTCAAGTCGCTGCTGGAGACCGGCCACGTGCTGCCCCGGGCGCCGTGGGAAATGCACGCCGAGCTGCGCGCCGCCCAGATGGCCCGCAACGACCCTCCCTCGTCGAGATCGTGAGCTAATGACCTAAACGCCCGCCTGAATGTGATCACATGGCCCTCAATGGCACTTTCAGAATGAGAATGGAGCACAAATGTTCCGGTTCGCTCAGCACACACGGTTGGTCGCCGCGCCCTGCAAGTACGACGAGTTGGTCGCGAAGTTTCTCGAGTCCGCCGAGATTCAGCGCGACAACCCCGACTGCGAGCTCATGCTGGTGAGCACCGCGCCAGACTCAGCCGATGTCGTCTACCTGACCGAAGTCTGGTCGAGTGAAGATGCATGGGAGCAGGCTCGCCGCAGCGCGCCGATCCAAGCTTGGGCGGCGTCGATGTCTGCGCTCGTCAGAGGCCCGCCCGAGAGCATTCCGCTCGAAGTGATGGGCGGCAAGGGCCTTGGCTAGACGATTTCGACCCGTGAAATGCCCTCTCTGCATTGTCGGGAAGAGAAGGAGACGCGAATGATGCTGCAGCTCACCAAGGCACCGGCGGTGGACGTCGGCATGCTCATCCGCCGGCCACCGCACGACGTCTTCGAGGCCCTGGCCGATCCGTCGATCACGATGAGATTCTGGTACACCAAAAGCACCGGGAGAATGGCAGAAGGCGCCGAACTCACGTGGGAATGGGAGATGCACCGCCTCTCGGGGAAGGTATGGGTCCAGGAGGTTCAGGCCGACCGGCGCATCCGTTTCTCCTGGGAGGGTTATGACCCTGCGCATCCCACCACGGTCGAGTTCCAGTTCATTCCGTATGAGAACGACACGACCTACGTGCGCATCACGGAGACGGGGTTTACCGGCGACGCCGACACCCAGGTCAGCCGGGCACTCGAATCCACCGCCGGCTTCACCTTCCTGCCTGCCCAGCCACGCAGATCGCCCGTGTCAACGGCCAGGTTGCGCCCCCCGGTGGTGGCCAGTTAAAAGTCCCCACCCCTCGGGTTGATCATTTCTTGTGCAGGGCGTTTCCTCCGAGCCGGTCCGGGGACAGGCACCACACCAGCTCGAACAAGCCGGCCTCGGCGGCATCGCGCAGCGCGTCCAGGCCCGGCCGGTCCGGCCGCGCCCCGGACTGGCCGTCGTCGGCGTACTCACCGGCCAGCTCGTCCCCGCTGGCCGTGACGTGCTCGCGCAGCACCTGCAGCTGGGAGCCGATCGTGCCGCGCTCGGCCTGCCGCTCGGTCGATACCCGGGCGTAGAGGGCGACCTTCATCGCTGAGCCTCCATCGTGGCGGGCTGGCGCCGCAAGGTGGCGGCGGTCTCGAGCAGGAACTGAAAGCCGGCGGCCAGCGCGCTGACCCGCTCATCGGCGTGCGGATCCCGCGCCGGCCGCGCCGCGCCGGGCAGCTCCCCGGCGAATACCGGCTCGCTGGCCGGCCAGGTGATCAGCCCGGCCAGCCCGCGCCGCGCGAACCGTGCCGAAGCCAGATCATCGGGCAGCACGCCATGCCCGCGCAGATGCACGCGCAGCATCTCGTAGTCGGCCTGCGCCGCCTCGGACGGCGGCCAGAACGACCGGGTACTCACCGGGCCCGGGCCCGCTCGATGGTCCGCCGGTGCAGCCGCACCCCGAACCGGTCCGCGACCTGCTCGGCCAGCTCGCCCGGGCCCGCCCCGGCGTCGCGGATGAACTCCGCGATCTCCGGCCGCAGCTTCACCGGCCCGCGGCGGCCGCGCCGCTCGTCCAGCAGCCCCGGCATGCCCGCCTGCGAGAACGACGCCAGCACCAGGTAGAACGCCGCGCGCGAATAGCCGTGGTCCGCCGCGGCGCTGGTGACCGGCCGGCCGCCGAGCAGGTGGGCGCGCAGCATCTCGTACTTCACCTGGACCTTGTCCGCGGCCAGGAAGAACTCCCCGCCCGTCGTGAACAACGGTGCGCGGACCGCCGCGGGATCCGCGTGCAGCAACCCCGCTTCCGTCAGTGCCCGCAGCCTGCTCGCCTCGCTCGCCTCGCCCGCCTCCTGCCCGGCAGGCTAGAGGCAGCGCATCCGATCGTCTAGTATTTACTGCCGCGTGTCGTACTCTGAATCCGCCAGGCATCCAGATAACTGCTTGCAGTGCGTATGTGCAGGACGCCCAGCGGCACCAGATCCTAGACATGCGGCGTTCATTACTAGACATCGAGATCACTCCGGACAGGCGGGCGCCGCAGTCGGCGATGGTGGTCAGGATGGACATACAGCCCGGGAACCGGCTCAGCCGGCGACAGCGTGACGGTCAGCTGCAGCTTTGCGTTCCGCTGGTGACCACGACATTCGCGTGATGGAGCAGGCGGTCCAGGAGGCTGACGGCAGTGGTGTGCTCGGGTAGGAACCGGCCCCAGGACTCGAACGGCCAGTGGCTTCCGATGTCGAGGGCGCGGCGTTCGTAGGCCGCCGAGACGAACCGGAACAGCAGCTGGGCGCCGGTGTCATCGAGCGGGGCGAACCCGACTTCGTCGACCAGGATCAGGTCGTTGCGGAGCAGGTTCTCGATCACGCGGCCGACGGA
>WNFX01003151.1_pt1 | contig 17836 bp, 17 predicted proteins | sample 5400111 | NCBI WGS metagenome assembly WNFX01 (sample SAMN13153363, study PRJNA577476) | soil metagenome | isolation source: 40 cm soil or saprolite under grassland replicate 1 | place: USA:California | collected 2016-06-15 | reverse complement strand
TAGAACTCACGAGGGCTCCTGTGAAGGAATGGATTTCGACACCCAAACCCTTAGCAGGAGCCCCTCCTGCATCCAAACTCGCGCAAAACCTCAGGTCACAGCCTCATGGATCCCGGCGTGCCTTAAGTCTTTGGTGTTGTCCATAGGCGTGGCGTCCTCGTGCCCGTCCACGAACACCAGGCCCGCCCGGCCGGCGATGTCACGCAGCGCGGGAACGGCAGCGAGCAGCACCGAGCAGTCGGCGCCGTACACGAACGGAAACCGGCCAGCCGACAGCGAAGAGCGTACGCGGCGGTACAGCGCGTCGATCATCTGCAGCAATGCCCGCTCGTTGAGCAGGCCCGAGCCGACGGCCCGCTGAGCGACCGGGCCGGGAAGCACGAGATCTGGCTCCATGACCGCACCCGGGCCGAACGCCGCCAGCAGTCCCGCCGCCCGCAACGCCTCAGCCGCCCCGGCCTGGCCGGGGGAGCGCCCCATCCCGTCGAACGGCACCCCGATCATGTCGATCCGTGCCCTGCTCGTTGTGTCCTCGGCGGTCGCGGGTATCCCCATCACGTGCTCCCAGCCATCGCGGACAAGCCGCACCCGGTTCTAAGACGAATATCACGGAAAGATCAGCAGGGTAACCCAGGCCGGCGCCGGGATCGGAAGCCGCGGTTCCTGGCGTCCCGCGGATTTGATCATTTACCGATCGGTAGCTGTTCCGTAAATTGGCTACTGGCGGCGGATGCGGTTACCGCCGGTGCCAACTGACTGCGTTCACGAGGGACAGGTGCGATGGCGGACGACATCCTTTCGATCTACGCGCAGAGCCAGCCGGACAAGCCGGCCGTCATCGACGACAAGCCGGACGGGACCGTCGTCGCCTGGACGTACGCCGAGCTCGAGGCGCAGGCGAACCGGATCGGAAACCTGCTGCTCTCGCTGGGAATCAGCCCGGGGAAGAAGGTCCTGTGGTGCGGGCCGAACTCTCCCCAGGTCGTGGCCATCATGAGCGCCGCCAGGAAGATCGGCGCGGTCGCCGTGCCGCTGAACTACCGGCTGACGCCGGAGGAGGCGCTCTACGTCATCAACCACAGCGACGCCGAGGTCGCCTACGTGGACCACGAGCATGCGCCCATGTTCGCCGCGCTGCGGGACCGGCTGGAGACGGTCCGGCACATCATCGCGGTCGGCGGCCCGGACCCGAAGACTCCGGACGGGATGCTGACCGACGCCGACATCGCGGCTGCCCCGGCGGGTGCGCCCGACGTCGGGGACGCGGCCGGCGCAGGCGGGACGATGATCTACACCTCCGGCACGACGGGCAAGCTCGGCGCCCTGCTGAACCTGTTCAGCTACCGGCCCGACGACATCTACATCACCTCCGGTCCGCTGTACCACAGCGGGCCCGGCGCGTTCATGGGCGCCGGCATGCTCTTCGGCCAGACCGTCATCGTCCAGCGCAAGTTCGACGCCGAGGACTGGCTGCGGCTGGTGGACAAGTACAAGGCGAGCTCCACGTTCTCCGCGCCCGCGCTTGTCCGGATGATCTGCGCGCTGCCCAAGGAGGTCAAGGAGCGCTACGACCGCTCCTCCATGCGCGTCATGATCGCCAACGCGGCCCCGTGGAGCTACGCGCTCAAGCAGCAGTACGTCGCGGACTTCCCGCCCGAGTCGCTGTTCGAGGTGTACGGGTCGACCGAGCTCGGCGTGGACACCGTGCTGATGCCCGAGGACCAGATGCGCAAGCCGGGGTCCTGCGGCAAGCCTGCTCCCGGCATCGAGATCGCGCTGCTCGACGCCGACGGCAACGAGGTCACCGGCACCGGCCCCGACCACGCCGGCGAGGTATTCGTGCGGTCCAAGGGCGCGTTCGACACCTACTACAAGAACGACGCCAGCTTCGAGTCGAACAGCCGTGGCGACTACCACACGGTCGGCGACGTCGCCTACTGGGACGACGAGGGCTACCTGTACATCTGCGACCGCAAGACCGACATGATCATCTCCGGTGGCATGAATATCTACCCCGCCGAGATCGAGGCGGCGCTGGAGCAGCACCCCGAGATCTACGACGTCGCGGTGTTCGGGATCCCGTCCGAGGAGTGGGGTGAGGTCGTGCACGCCACGGTCGTCCGCTCACCGGAATCGTCGCTGTCCGCGGAGGAGATCGCCGCGTTCGCGCGCGAGCACCTAGCCGGCTACAAGGTGCCCAGGTCGGTGGACTTCATGGACGAGCTGCCGCGCACCGGCTCGGGCAAGATCCTCAAGCGCCAGCTCCGGGCGCCCTACTGGGCCGGCCGGACCGCCCAGGTCGGCTAGGGCGCGACGTTGATGATCACCTTGCCCGGAGGCCGGCTGCCGCGCTGGGCGCCGAACGCCTCGGCCAGGGAGCTCAGCTCGAAGACGGCAGACACGACCGGGCGCAGCCGCCCCGCGTCGATCAGGCTGGCCAGTTCGCGCAGCTGGCCGCCGTCGGGGCTGACCACGAAGAACACGCCGCGGACGTCGTCGCGGCCCCCCTTGGCCTGGTCTGGCTCTTCCGCGATGTCGACCAGGATCCCGCCGCCGCGCAGCACCGGCCAGGACCGTTCGGTAGTGGTCCCGCCGACCGGGTCGATCACCACGTCCACGTCGCGGACGTGGTCCTCGAACCTGCCGGAGTAGTCGAGGACCTCATCGGCGCCGAGCCCGGTGACGAAGTCCTGGTCCCGCGCGGACGCGGTGGCGGTCACCCGGGCGCCGTGCTGGGCCGCGAGCTGAGTGGCGTAGGCGCCGACGCCGCCGGCGCCGCCGTGGACCAGGACATGCTGCCCGGGCGCCAGCCGGGCGTGCTCGTGCAGCGCCTGCCAGGCGGTCAGCGCGCCGAGCGGAACGGCGGCGGCCGCCTGGTGATCGACCGAGGCGGGCTTGCGGGCCAGATCGGCGGCGGGGGCGGTGACGTACTCGGCGGCCGCGCCGGGCCGGTCGAAACCGACCAGGCCGTAGACCTCGTCGCCGGGTCGCCAGCCGTCGGCCCCCGGGCCCGTGGCCGACACCACCCCGGACAGGTCATGGCAGGGGATGGCGGGCCAGCTCTCCGGCCAGGTCAGCTCGTCGGCCGTGATCGCGGTGGCGCGCACCTGCACGAGCAGTTCCCCCGGCCCCGGATCGGGGATGGGGATGTTCTGGCTGGTCAGGCTGGCCGGGTCGGAGTTCGATGCGCACATGGCGCGCATCGAGCGGACGGCATCGTTCATGGCGGTGTCCTTCCGGGCAGGCTCGAATGTCGTGTTGCGCATGGCTTTTCCTCCCGTGAGCGCGATACGCCCACGCTACGGCCGGATTGGCCTGCGACCTAGGGCCAATCACATCCGAATTCCATGGGCCAAATGAGCTGGCGGCACCGACGCAAAAGCATTATCCCGAACGGTCCGCCGTCTCCGCCCATCCCAGCGACCTCCATATCCTGGTGAGGGTGCTCCCCGTCTATCTCGCCGCGGCGGCCCTGATCCTGTTCGTGGCGGGTGTGCTGCGCGATCCCCGCAGCTTCAGCAACGCGGTCTTGCTCGGCTCGGGCCTCGCGCTGGGCGCGCTGGGCGCGGCTCACCGGCTCACCGAAGCCACCGGGCCGGTGGCCCGGCTCCTGGCGCTGGCCCTGGGCCTGCTGGTGGCGTTCGGGCCGGTCCTGGTGGCGAGCTATCTGGTGCTGAACGGCATCACGATGGTGCGCCGGGAAGGCCTCCGTCCCGTCAACCTGCTGTCCCTGCTGGCCGGCCTGGGCATCTTCGGGCTTATCGGGCTGATGATCGCAACGTTCCTGGCCCGGTCCCCGGACCTGACGGTGTCCTTCGTGATTATCGCCCTGCTGTCCGGCTACATCTCGTTCCTGCTGGTGTCGTACGTGATCTACGCGTTCGTCTACAGCCGGATAACGGGGCTGCGGCGCGCCGACTTCGTCGTGGTGCTCGGCGCCGGCCTGAACGATGGCGACCGGGTCCCGCCGCTGCTGGCGAGCAGGCTGGAACGGGCCCGGCGGGTGCACCAGACGCTGGCCGGGCGCCGCAAGACCAGCCCCGTGCTGATCGTCTCGGGCGGCCAGGGCAGCGACGAGCGTGTCTCCGAGGCGGAGGCGATGGCCCGCTACCTGATCGGGCGCGGGGTCCCCGAGGATCACGTGGTGCGGGAGGACCAGTCCCGCACCACCGAGGAGAACCTGACGTTCAGCCAGGCGATCATGGAGCGGTCCCGGCCCGGCTACCGGTGCATGATCGTGACCAGTAACTACCATGTCTTCCGGGCCGCCATCGTCGCCCGCCGCCTCGGGGTCAACGGCCAGGTGACGGGGGCACGGACCGCGGGCTACTACTGGCCGAGCGCGATGCTCCGGGAATTCGCCGCAGTATTCCTCAGCTACAAGACGGTCAACTTCGGCATCTGCGCGCTGATCGTCGCGCTGCCCCTAGCCCTCTACGTCGTCATGAGATGAAGTCTGCGGGCGACGTTGACAGCCTGCTGACCATTTGGCAGAATACTGTCATGAGTACTTCAACGGTGCACGTGGCAGTGTTCGACACCTTCGCCGACTGGGAGGTCGGCTACGCGACCGCGCACATCCGCAGCCGCAACTGGCAGCGCGAGCCGGGCCGCTACTCGATCACCACCGTGGGCCCGACACGGGAGCCGGTCACCACGATGGGCGGCATGCGCATCATGCCCGGCATCGCGCTGGATGAGCTCCGTCCCGAGGACAGCGCGATGCTGATCCTGGCGGGCGGCGACACGTGGGGCGAGGACTCGATGGCCGGCTTCCGCGCCGCTGCGCGGCGGTTCCTGGCGGTCGGCGTGCCCGTCGCCGCGATCTGCGGCGCGACGTTCGGGCTCGCCCTGGAGGGGCTGCTTGACGACCGCGCGCACACGAGCAACGCGGCTGAGTATCTCGCGCTTACCGGATATGCCGGCGGCGACCGGTTCGTCGCCGAGCCCGCGGTGGTGGACGGGGACCTGATCACCGCCAGCGGGGTGGCGCCGGTCCACTTCGCCCGCCTAATCTTCGAACGGCTGGCGGTCTACACGGCCGAGGTGGCCGCGTCCTGGTTCAAGCTCTACGGGGACCGCGATCCGGCCGGGTTCTACGAGCTGATGGCGGTGCCGGCGGGCGACTCGGCGTGACACGCCGCGAGCAGGAGCTGCTGTCCGCGGCGGCGATCACGACGTTCAGGCTGAACGGCCAGTTCCTTGCCCTCGCCGAGGAACTGGCCCGGCCGGCCGGGCTGACCGCGGCGTGGTGGCAGGTGCTCGGCGCGGTGCTGGGCGAGCCGCTGTCCGTGGCCGGCATCGCGCGGGAAATGGGCATCACCCGGCAGAGCGTGCAGCGCGTCGCGGACATCCTGGCCGAACGCGGGCTGGCCCGGTATCTTCCCAACCCGGCGCACCGCCGGGCCAAGCTGCTCGTCCCGACCGAACAGGGCCGCGCCGCGGTTGCGCTGATCGGCCCTTGCCACGCGACAGCGGCCGCCCAGCTGGTCAAGACCCTCGGCGAGCAGCCGCTGGCCGACGCCGTAGCCGCCCTCCGGTCGCTGTCCGCAGCCCTCGACGAGGCGTGGCCGGCCTGAAGAAGATCGCGGGATACTGGCCGGGATCTCACGTTTCGCGGCGGGGGAGCGTCTTCAGGACATGGGTACCAAGCAGCCGTTCGAGAAGGCCGTGACGGAGCACGGCGGCACCGTGCTGCGCGTCTGCCGGGTGCTGCTTGGCCGCCATGACGCCGACGACGCCTGGTCGGAGACGTTCCTGGCGGCGATGCGGGCCTATCCGGACCTGCCGGAGACCGCGAACGTCGAGGCGTGGCTGGTCACGATCGCGCACCGCAAGGCCATCGACGTGCTGCGAGCCCGCGGCCGGGCTCCGGTCCCGGCCGGGAAACTCCCCGAGGAGCAGACCGGCCTCGGCGTCCCGGGCGCAGCTGACGACGATCTGTGGCGGGCGGTCCGGGCGCTGCCCGACAAGCAGCGCCAGGCTGTCGCCTACCACTACGTCGCCGGCCTGCCCTACGCCGAGATCGCGCAGATCCTCGGCGGTACCAGCGAGGCGGCGCGCAGGGCCGCCGCCGACGGCATCAAGAACCTGCGGAAGAGCTACCCGGGCGGAGTCCCATCATGAACGAACTCGACGACCTTTTCACGACACCCACCGACGACGACACGCTGACGCGGCTGCACCGCAGGCTCGAGCAGGCGGCCGAGAGCCACGGCCTGCTCGACGTCGCGTACCGTACCGTCGATTCTCCCGTCGGCACGCTGCTGCTGGCCGGCACGCCCCGCGGACTCGTGCGCGTCGCTTACGACGTCGAGGATCACGACCGGGTGCTGGAGGCACTGGCGGGCAGGATCAGCCCGCGGGTGCTGCGCTCGCCGGGCAGGCTGGACGCGGCGGCACGGGAGCTGGAGGAGTACTTCGGCGGGCGCCGGCGCAGCTTCGGCATCCCGCTGGACTTGTCGCTGTCCACGGGGTTCCGGCTGCTGGTGCAGCAGCACCTGCCGTCGATCCTCTACGGGCAGACGCGCAGCTACCGGCAGGTGGCCGAGCTCGTCGGCCACCCGAGGGCGGTACGGGCGGTCGGCACGGCCTGCGCCACCAACCCGCTGCCCGTCGTGCTGCCCTGCCACCGGGTGCTCCGCAGCGACGGCACGCGAGGCGGCTACGTCGGCGGTCCCGCCGCCAAGACCACGCTCCTGAACCTGGAGGCAGCAGCATGAGCACCGCAGTTCGTGACCTGATGAATACGCGGAGCGCGGACCCGTGGCGACAGCGGGTCGGCGCCGGCGACTGGGACGCCATCACGGCCGAGATCGACGAGTACGGCGGCGCGCAGCTGCCGAAGTTGCTCACGGCCGGGGAAACCGCCCGGATCCGCTCCTTGTACACCGACGACGGCTTGTTCCGTTCCACGATCAACATGGGCCGCCACCGTTTCGGCGAGGGGGAGTACCGGTACTTCAAGGCCCCGTACCCGGAGCCGGTCGAGCGGCTCAAGCAGGCGCTCTACCCCCGGCTGCTGCCCATCGCCCGCGACTGGTGGGCCAGGCTCGGCCGTCCCGCTCCGTGGCCGGACACGCTGGACGAATGGCTGCGGATGTGTCACGACGCGGGTCAGGCCAAATCAACGGCCATCCTGCTGCGCTACGGCCGGGGAGACTGGAACGCGCTGCACCGCGACCTCTACGGTGACCTCGTCTTCCCCTTGCAGGTCGTCATCAACCTGAACGAACCCGGGGTCGATCACACCGGCGGCGAGTTCCTGCTCCTCGAGCAGCGGCCGCGAGCGCAGTCTCGCGGCACCGCCACACTCCTGCCGAACGGTCACGGGTACCTGTTCACGACCAGGGACAGGCCCGTCCGTTCGGCACGAGGATGGTCCGCCGCCCCGGTACGACACGGAGTATCCGCGATCAGGTCAGGCCAGCGGCACACGCTCGCCCTGGTCTTCCACGACGCGGCATGATCAGCTGCCCGTTCGCTCCTTACCGCGAACGCGGCACGCCGTGGCCGGACCGGTCGGCCTGGCCACGGCGTGCCTGATTCTCAGCGTGCTCAGGCCTCGGTGACGAGGCCGAGCTGACTCAGGGCCGTGACGCCGTCGTCGAGCCCGATCTCCTCGGTGATGAGGCCGTTCTCGACCTTCAGGACGGTGGTGCCGGTGAATCGCATGGTCTTCCCGGTCTTCGCCGGGAGGGCGCCGAACGGCATGTCATCGAATGCCTCGCCGGTGTGGGTGCCGCCGCCTTCCCACTGGCCGACCACGTAGTCGCCCTCGGCGATCAGGTCGGCGGTGCCCCAGAAATTCAGGTCCGGGAACGCGCCGCGGAACTTTTGCGCGAACGAGCGGACCGCGTCGCGACCACGCAGGGGCGCGTGCAGCGAGTACTCGAACCTAATGTCCGGGGCGGCGAGCTCGTCGATGACGTCCGGGTTGAAGTCCTTGCCCCAGAACTCCGTGAACCACCTGCCCACGACGGCCTTGTTCTCCTCGATCGACATGAATCGCACCCTTTCTTGCCGTGAGTGTCATCCGCGCCCGTCTACCGGGCGCACCCTGCAGACGGGCACCGGCGCCGTTCCGTGAGATGGCGGCGCGGAATGAGCTCAGCTTCCCGAAAGGCGAGCGCTGACCCTGGCCAGGACCTCCGGCAGGACGTAGTCCGGGCTGACGTAGATGGCTCGTTCGGCATCGTGCGGCGGCTCGAGGAGAGAGATATCCAGCCTCATGTCGGCCTCGGGGATGCTGGTCCGTGCCCGCATCCGCGAGTTCGCCGCGCGGCGTTCGTCAATCACCGGCAGCGGGGTATCGAGGTAGACGAGCACGAGGCCGGCCCAGTTCGCCTCCGCGACGGCGGCGAGCTTCCTGCGGTCCTCGCGCTGGAGCAGCAGGTCGTCGTAGATCAGGGACTCCCCGCCGGCCAGGATCGCGCCTATCTCCCGGCGGGCGATGGCCTGGACGAAGTCATACTCGCCGGCCACCGACGAGCCGACCGGCGCTGAGCGGCTGTGTACCGGATAGATCCCGTAGTCGTAGGAGAGCAGCCTGATGCGCAGTTCCCGGCTCAGCGCCTTGGCCAGGACGGACTTGCCTGAGAACGGAAGCCCGCACATCGCGATCAGAACCGGCACGACGGCAGCCTAGACGAGGACACCCAGCTGCGGGGCCGGCCACCAGACGCGCTCGCCGATGGCAAGTAGGCCGATCGGGACCAGGATGGTGCGGACGGCCAGCATGCCCGCCCACACCATCGCGCTCAGCCAAGCACCAGCCGGCTCTCAGAACACACACCCACCTCTAACACCACCCGGTTTCGGCCAAGAACCGGGCACCATGTGACATTGATCGCGGGCCGCCGCTTCCGGATTGGCGGCTCTGGCTCATATCCCGTTTGCGCCAGAGTCCCGAACGGCCGTGGTTTCTCCCTTGGCTAACGACGCACTGCCGATCAGGTGGAGCCGACGTTGAGGACGAAGTGTCCGAGCCGCAGATTCAGGACTCCGCCGCCGGCCCAGTGCACGATGAATGCGAGCAGGATGATGACCAGGATTATGACCACCAACCAGAAGAAGAATACGGCGATTGCGGGAATTGCGTACCCGCCTACGGTTTTGTCTCTAGCCACGCCCCGCAGCTACCCGGCGCCGCCCGGATTATCCGCAACGGGCGTTATCGCTGAACCCAGATTTCTGGGGTGGTGACCGAAGTGCTGGCCGGGTGACCGTACACAGATGAGCCGACCGCATGGAAAGGCTGCGCGCCCGCAGGACGCCGAGCGTGGCGGGTACCACAGCGATACCTTCGTCGGGATGGTCGTCTCAGCCCGCAAGCCCGAGCCGGATCGCGCGGCGATCGCCCGGTATCACGGCACCTGACCGCCGAGGTAGCGTGAGCCGCATGGCGATCATGACGCGGCCGCTCGGCCGGACGCAGGCAGACGTGACCATCCTCGGATACGGCGCCATGGAGCTGCGAGGCCTCCCGAGGGGGCCCGAGATCGCGGACGAGGACGCCGGGCGCCTGCTCAATGCCGTCCTGGACGGCGGCATCAACCTGATCGACACCTCGCCCGACTACGGCCGCAGCGAGGAGCTCGTCGGGCGCTACGTGGGGCACAGGCGCGATGAGTTCTTCCTCGCTTCCAAGTGCGGCTGCCTGATCGAGCTGCCCGCGGACGCGCTGCCGCCGTACCCGCACGACTACAGCCCGGGCAACGTGCGCGCGGCCGTCGAGCAGTCGCTGCGGCGGCTCCGTACGGACCGCCTGGATCTCGTCCAGGTGCACATGTCCCCGGACCGGGCCACGCTGGAGGACCACCACACGGTGGAGACACTCCAGGGCCTGCGGGACGAGGGCAAGGTCCGGTTCATCGGCATGTCAGGCATCCTCCCTAACCTGCCCGACCACCTCGCGATGAATGTCTTCGACGCCTTCCAGATCCCCTACTCGGCCGTCCAGCGCGATCATGAGGAACTCATCGCCGAGGCGGCGGATAAGGGCGCGGGAACGCTGATCCGAGGCGGCGCGGCCCGTGGCGCGGCGTCGGAGGAGAAGAACTGGCGCACCGGTCCGCTCACCCAGGAGCCGGGCCTGGGCCAGCGGAACTGGGACACCTCGGGCATCGAGGACCTGCTCGCCGAGGCGGGCATATCCGCGATGGAGTTCGTCCTCCGCTTCACCCTCAGCCACCCGGGCCTGTCGACCACCATCGTCGGCACCGCCAACCCGGGGCACCTGGCCGGCAACATCGCGATAGCCGAGAGGGGGCCCTTGCCTGCCGACCTCTACGAAGAGGCGAAGAAGCTACTCCCGCAATAAAGCCGGCCAGCCAGACGGCGACGTAGCCGGCGGCGGCCACTAGCAGCACGCGAGGCCGGGTCGCCTCGTACCCGAAGCGGTTTCGCGCACACCGTCATTTCGTGCTGTTCGGGATAGGCTGGGCTTGCGGAATCGAGGAAGCCAGTGAACCGGTCGGATGATCTCATCGACACCACAGAGATGTATCTCCGTTCTGTGCTGGAGCTCGAGGAAGAGGGCATGACTCCCCTTCGCGCGCGGATCGCCGAGCGGCTAGGGCAGAGCGTGCCCACGGTGTCGCAGACGGTGGCCCGGATGCAGCGCGACGGCCTGCTCACCGTCACCGGTGATCGCCGGATCCAGCTCACCCCGCACGGACGCGAAGTCGCGACCCGCGTGATGCGCAAGCACCGGCTCGCCGAATGCCTGCTCGCCGATGTCCTCGGCCTGGACTGGCACCTGGTTCACGACGAGGCCTGCCGCTGGGAGCACGTGATGAGCGAGGCGGTCGAGCGGCGCCTGATCGACATCCTCGGCCATCCGACCCAGTCGCCGTACGGGAATCCCATCCCCGGCCTCGCGGAACTCGGCGACGACGAACACGATGACCGCCCCGGCGGCGCGATGGCGCTCACGCAGATTCCGGCGGCGGCCGGCCGCGTGGTGGTGCGCCGCATCGGTGAGCCCATTCAGTCCGACACGGATCTGCTCACCCGCCTGCGTCACGCCGGGCTCCGCCCGAACGCCGTCATGCTCATCACCCGGGTCGGTAACCGGGTCCTGATCGGAACCGGCAGCCAGGTCGTGGAACTAGACGAGGCCACGGCCGCCCACGTCTACGTCACCACCGCGTGAGCCTCGCGGCACCTACAGGTACCGGCTCGCGATGGCGATCAAGGTGTCGGGCTCGCCGCCGCGGCGTAGCAGCAGTTCGCGCAGGCCCACGGTCGACTCATCGAAGACATCCATATGCGCGGATGTCGCGACCCGGTCCCATTCCGCGTCGTCGCCGCTCGCCCGCATCAGATCCGCGAGGACGGTCTTTGCGTCGCTGCCCACCGGTCGCCGGGCACCGAGCGCGTCCAGCAGCCAGGGCCAGCGGACCATTATTTCGACGAGGCGCGCCATTTCGGCGCTGTGGACTCGTGTCGCCGTGATGCTGTTCGTCATGTAGCCGAGTTCATAGTCGAGGACCATGTAGAAGCGCCACAGGTTGATAAACGCCTTCGTCTGGCGCGGATTGCGGCCCGGCAGGTTGAGCACCGCGTTGGTGAGCGCGTCCCGGACGAGCGGCACGTCCTCCATCCGGCCGGTCAGGATCACGCCGTCGAGGCCGCCTGAGGTAGCTCCGGCCGGGGCAGAGGGCGGCCGGACAGACTCAGGCTGCGAGCCCGTACGCGTGGCGGCGGGTGGACCAGCGTCCGGCGCCGCCGCGGTATCGGCGGCGACCGGCAGTGCCCCCTGTCCTGCCGATCCCGCGCTGAGCAACTCGTTGAGATAGTTGGAGATCGCGGCGTCCGGGATCCGCGGCAGCCGGATCGGCAGGTCCACGATCTTCTCCATGAACCGCCACCCGGTGTGCCGCAAGTGGCCGAAGCTGACCGGGTCGTCTATGGCGCGCTGCTGGATTGACGGATGCGCGGTCTCCAGGTGGGCGGCGACGGTGGCCGGGTCGAGGGCCAGAACGAAGTTGCACGGTCCGAACGCCTTGGTGAGGAAGAGGTTGACGGCTTCGATCGTGTCGGCGACGATGGCCGGGCTGCACCGGTCCAGGTCGTCCACGAAGATGTAGAACGACGCATGCTCAGTGGCCAGGTCAACGAGTTCCCTGACATCGTGCTGGAGCAGGTAAAGGTAGCCTCGGCCGCCAGCGTCAAGCGGGTCGGCCGTGTCGGACCCGGGTTCACGGGACAAGATGCCAGCCGACGACGACCTGGTGACGGCGGCCGGGTCGAACCAGGTCGGGAAACCCTTCATGCTGGAGTAGATCACGCGGCCGACCACGGCGAGCGCGACGAGGAACGTCGCCGTCGCGACCCCGACGATGTCGCCGAGCTTGTTGTTGTTGACCAGCACGGCGACGGCCCCGACGATCGTGGTGATGGTAGCGAGCGCCACGACGGCGACTGCGGCGAGGCCGCGGATGCTACGAGGACGCGCGCTGGCCAGGATCTGCCGCCGCATCGCCTCGGGTCCAGTGCGCTTGAGGTTGAGGTCGAAGAACAGCCGCCGCCGCTGCCCCTCGGGCAGTCGCGCCATGACCGACTGGGTGATCTGAAGGGTCAGACCCGCCCAGACCTGGTCGGGGTTCTCGTACATCCAGGGGTTGAACCACACCGTGATCGCCTTGCGGACGCCGTCGACGGGAACCATCTGGTACGGGAGCTGGTCCTCGTGGATGCGTTGCTGCAGCCGCTTCCAGGCCCAGCCGGACGTGATCCGGCCCCGGTCGACCGGGCCGCCGTCCCTGGTGCGCAGCTCATAGGTCGGCTCCCGTCCGGCTCCGTTCGACGTCTGCGGCCGCTCGGGGTCCAACCTGGCCTGGATCTGCCTGAGCAAGCTCGACTTTCCCTGGCCCCACGGCGCATGGATCCCGACCACGACCGGCGCGGCGGTACCGTCGGCAGCGAATGCGTCGACGACCGTCCTGGTTAGCGCCTCCCGGGCGAGGAGATCCGCGTCGGCGGGCTGATCTTGCAGCAGGATTGACGCGACCCGGATCGGGCTGCCGAACGAACCGCCGGAGACCAGCGGCTGGTCGGGCGAGATCAGCCACTCGCGCATCGACGCGTCGTCGCCTCCGGTCAGCAGGACAGGCCGGCCCTGCTTCGCCGCTTCGGTCACGTGCAGAGCGCGGATCGCGGACCGGCCGCTGCGCGACGGGGTGCCGACGAGGCGTCCGTCAACTCGCCACTTGAGCAGATAACCCTCGTCACAGCCGCCCAGCACCAGCGAGTCGCCGCGCTCGCTGAGATGGCTCGCCAGCGCCCGTACCGGCCGGGCCGGGAAGGGAGCGGCGTAGGCGGCGACCTGGGTCAGCTTGACCGGGTCGTACAGGTCGACCGAACCGTCGGTCCTGGCGGCCACGACCTTGGGCAGGCTGCCGTCGAAGACAACGCAGACGGCCTGGACGGAGTAAGGAGCAATCGAACGGACCTCACCGGGCTCGTCCATCGACACCTGCAGCAAACCCTGAGTCGACCCGATCACGACCACGATGGTGCCGACCTCGGGCCCGGGGACGACGGCGAGCCCCGTGACCTGCCCGCAGCCCGAGGCGAGCTCGGTGCTCGCTTCGGGGTCGTCGAGCGAGCAACGCTGGACAGTTCCGTCCAGGCCGCCGCTGAGGGCGTATAGCACGCCCCGGTGCGTAGCGGTGGCGAGCGCGTGGACCTCGGCGTCGTGGCCCATCGGGAGCTCGGAGCGGAGTTGTCCGGTGTCCGGGTCCCAGTCGAGCACACGGTGGTCGAGCCCGCTGCTAAGCAAGTGTGTGCCGCCGACCGCCAGCGCGCGCACAGCTCTCCCGTGGCTGAACGATTGCAGCTGCGCGCCGGTCTCGGGGTCGATGACGCGGATCTGGCCAGTGGCCCCGGCGCAGGCCAGGAACGGTCCCGTGGCCGCGGTCCCGCCGGTCACCGCCGAGATCGGGCCGTCGGTGCGGAAAAAGGTCCGCATGGACTTCAAGACGCTGGAACTGAGGCGGCTGACCTCGATGTCGCCGTTGAAGTCGCCCGACGCGACGATCACGCCCTCGGCGGTGCTGGTGCAGGCAATCGAATAGACCTCGCCGCGGTGCCGCCCCGCCTCCATCAGCGGACGGTCGGCGGGACCGTCGTACCGCCACAGCGACACGGCGCCGGTCGCCGACGCCGACGCCAGCATGGGTACCTTGCCCTCGCGCTCGCCGTCGACGGCGTGACCGAGGCGGCGGATCGTCCCGTCCGCCTCGAACTTCTGGCGCGCTACGAGCGCGCCGTCATCGGCAATCCCCCACACGCACAGCGACCGGTCGGAGCCACCGGACGCGACGAGCGGCTCGCGTCGATCGTCGTCGTCCAGGTCGATGAGGGTCCAGATCGGCCCGGAGTGGGCCTGGCGCCAATTCGGCTCCTGATCCACCGCGTCGAGGTTCCACGCCGCGAGCCAGCCGTCGGTGAACGCGCAGACAAGGAAGCGTGCGCTGTCGTCTCCGCTGAAGCAGATCCGGAACGGGCGCGCCCGCTGAGGACGCGGCACGAACTTGACGGGCTCCGTGTCGCGCCCTTCGGTCGCCCATAGCCGGACGCCGCCTTCGCTGGCGACCGCTACGAGCATGCACCCGGACCGTTCGGCCACCGCCAGGTCGCGGATGGCGCCGTCCCCTACTTGCTGCTGGCGCCGGAGGGCGCCGGTCTGCGGCTCGTACTGACGGATGATTCCGTCGGGCCCCCCGACCAGGAGGGTGTCTGACATGCCGTCAGACGGCAGCGCGCACAGCGCGTCAGCCGGCTTGCCTTCGCCGATGACCCTGGTCACTCGCTTGGTGTTAAGGTCGACCAGCTCAATGCCCAGGCTCCGGCCGGTGGCGAGAACCAGATCTCCCGATATCTTGAGAAAGAGCAGGTGCTCCAGTGCACCGCCGAGTCCTTGTGCCTCATTCTGGATCATCAGCCGCCCCATCTGATCTGATCCGCACCGGATCCGGCAGATGCGGGTACCCGGCGTTACGCTAAATATAAGACTCTTCGACGTTGTGTATCCAATTTTTTGCGAGCGAAATGACCGACAGCAGGCCAGCGTCGGAGTTGCAGGCCGACGAAGGCGTTCCCGACGCCTCGGCCGAGGCGGCGCGCCCGCCACTGTGGCGGCGGCTGGCGATCCTCGACTGGATCGCCATCGCCTTGTTCGTGCTCGGGTGGACGGCCGTCGGCACCGGACTGCTGCCTGCGCACGACGCCCGCGCGACCATCACCCGGATCTTGCCCCTGCTGGTGTTCCTCGGCTCGGTCGTCGTACTCGCCCGGCTGGACTCCGAGGCCCAGCTGTTCGACGTACTCGCCTTCCGCCTGACCGCACTGGGCCGGGGGCGAACCTGGGTCCTGTTCCCGCTCTGCGTGCTCTTCGCAGCGGCCACGACGATCTTCCTGAATCTGGACACGACCGCAGTCCTGCTCACCCCGGTCCTGCTGGCGACGGCCCGCCGTGCCCGGATGACGGCGCTGCCGCTCGCCATGACAACGGTCTGGCTGGCCAACACGGCGAGCCTGCTGCTGCCGGTGTCCAACCTGACCAACCTGCTCGCAGCCAACCGGGTCGGGCTCAAGACACTGCCGTTCGCTCGCCAGATGGCTCTTCCCCAGTTGGCTGTCCTCGGCGTCGTCGCCCTCGCCCTCTGGCTGTTCTACTGGCGCTCGGAGCCCACGCGATACCAGGTTCCGCCGCAGCTCCGGCCGAGGAACCGGCGGACGTTCGCGCTGGCTAGCGTATGCACGGTCATGTTCATAGCCGGCATCCTCGCCGGGGTGAGTATCGCGGTCGCCGCCGTCGTCACCGCCGCCGTCCTGACGCTCGGCTTCGTCCGGTGGGACCGGTCGAGCCTCACCTGGAATCTAGTCTCGTGGCGCCTGCTCGTCTTCGTCACCGGCCTGTTCCTCGTCGTCGACACGATCGGGCGGCACGGGCTCTCGTCCCTGGTGTCGTCGCTGATCGGCACCGATCCAGGTAGCGCCGGCATCGTCCGGGCCGCCGCCACCGGGGCGGGCCTGTCGAACGCGGTGAACAACCTGCCCGCCTACGTCGCGGGCGAGGCCGTCATCCCGGTAGCCAACCACCTCCAGCTCATCGGACTGCTGATCGGGACCAACGTCGGGCCCGTGATCGTGCCCTGGGCGTCGCTGGCCACGCTGATCTGGGCCGAGCATTGCCGACATGCCGGAGTCACGATCAACTGGCGGCGGTTCATGGTGACCGGCGCACTGATGGCGGCTGGAGCGCTGACCGCCGCGGTCGCCGTGCTCATCGCGATGCCCTTACTGGCCCTCAGGCTCTTTCGAGATACTTACTTCGACTCGTCGTCTTCGCGTGTCATGGTTCTTAGTTGCATTTACCCAGCGAACCCATCATGGGTCGGCTCTGGCGAAGCGGCTTGCCTGTTTCCTGAGGTCGGCCCTTGGCCGCCGGGGTGTTTTTGGCCGTGGCGGGGCGGCTTGCGCGCGTTCCGGCCGGCTGGCGTACGGCGGGTGGTGAGTTGGGCTTCCAGGCCGTCGAAGATGGCCTGGAGCCCGAACTCGAAGTTGTGCTCTGGCGTCGCGGCGTAGCCAGCGGCTGTTGTTTCGAGGCGGGCGCGCAGCCGCGGGAACTGCGCCGCGATGTCCCTGGCTTTGGCCATGGTGTCGCGGATCTGCGCTTCGGGGTTGCCGCCGCCGCGGCTTAGCTTGCGGGGGAGTGAGGCCGCCGCGGCGGGGCCGAGGGCGTTGCCGAACACGAAGGTGAAGACGGTGGCCATCGCCTGGTCCGCCTGCGTGCTAGTGAATCCGGCCGCCTCGTAGATGGCGAGGCTGTGGTCGTCATGGCGGGCTTTGCCGGGGCCGAACACCATGTAGGAGCCGAAGGCTTGCACCAGCCAGGGGTGGCGGGTGAGCATCGCGTGCAGGCCGGTGGCCAGCTCCGCTGCCGCGGCCCGCCAGCCGGCCGCGGCCGGGTCGGGTAGAGCGACCTCGTGCCAGACCTGATCGCCTGCGAGGGCGATGAGATTGGCCTTGCTGCCTATGTGCCAGTAGACCGCAGTGGCCGCCGAGCCCAGCCGCTTGCCCAGCGCGCGCATGTTCAGGCCGTCCAGCCCTTCGGCGTCCATCAACTCGATGGCAGCCGTGACGATCTGCTCGGGGGTCAGCGTGTCGCGCGGCATGCGCCCAGGATACGGGCAGGGCACGGCTGAGTTCGAACACTGTTCAAGGGCTACTTGCACTAAGTCCAAGTCATGCTTTAGCCTTCCACTTGAGCAATGTGCAAGTCGTACGGAGGCCGGGGCGTGCGCGACGAGGAGCCGAAGGGGAATGAGATGTCGCAGGTGCTAGAGCCGGTCGCGGCGCATATTCGCGAGCAGGCCGCCGCCTATTGCGAGCCGGGCAAGGTCCCTGGGTACCTCGCCGGCGTCTACCACGACGGCGGCCAGGCCGTTGTGGCCCACGGGCTGGCGAACGCAGCCACGCGGGCGCCGATGCAGGAGGACACCGGATTCCTTTTCGGGTCGGTGACGAAAGTCCTGACCACCACCCTGGTGCTACGGCAGGCCGAGCGGGGCAGCGTTGATCTGGATGAGCGGGTCGTCACGTACCTGCCGGAGTTCAAACTGGCCACGCCCGCGGCGGCCGAAGAGATCTGTGTCCGGAATCTTCTGAATCACACCAACGGGATCGACGCGGACCTGTTCTTCCCTGACGCCAAAGGCCGCGGTGCGCTGAAGGTCTTCCTCGACGGGCTCGGGCGGTACTGCGGGGCCCTGTTCGGGCCAGGTGAGTACATCAGCTACTCCAACGGCGGGATGATCGTCGCCGG
>WNFX01002711.1_pt1 | contig 17837 bp, 15 predicted proteins | sample 5400111 | NCBI WGS metagenome assembly WNFX01 (sample SAMN13153363, study PRJNA577476) | soil metagenome | isolation source: 40 cm soil or saprolite under grassland replicate 1 | place: USA:California | collected 2016-06-15 | reverse complement strand
CCCGAGCCGGGCCATGACCGACGGGTTCGCCAGCCCACGCCGGGGGTGGGAGCGGCTGTACGTGGAGCACGTGCAGCAGGCCGACACCGGCGCGGACCTCGACTTCCTGGTGGGATCGAGCGGCGCGAACGTCAGCCGCGACTCGCACTGAAGGGAACAAATGTGACGGCGCAGCTGCGGGACCAGCTAGGACGGTTCGGGATCTGGCGAGGCGCGTATCAGGTGACGGCCAAGCTGGCCGCCGGGATCGAGCAGGCCGGCTATGGCGCGCTCTGGCTCGGCAGCTCGCCCGACGGTGACCTGGCCCAGGTAGATGAGCTGCTCGACGCGACGAGCACCCTCATCGTGGGCACCAGCATCGTCAACATCTGGAGGGACGGCCCGCACGAGGTGGCCCGCGCCTTCGCGCGGGTGCAGGACCGCCACCCCGGCCGGTTCGTGCTCGGCGTCGGCGCGGGACACCCGGAGGCGACGCGGCAGTACGAGCGCCCGTACGACGCCCTCGCCTCCTACGTGGACGCGCTGCGCGGCGACGGTGTCCCGCCCGATGCCCTCATGCTCGCCGCGCTGGGCCCCAAGGTGCTCCGGCTGGCCGGCGAGCGCACCGCGGGCGCGCTCCCCTACCTCGTGCCGCCCGAGCACACCCGTCTGGCGCGGGAGATCCTGGGCCCGGGGCCGCTGCTCGCCCCCGAGCACAAGGCCGTCCTCGACACCGACACCGCGCGTGCCCGCGCGCTCGGCCGGGCCCGGGTGGCTACCCCCTACCTCGGCCTGGTCAACTACACCAGCAATCTGCGCCGGCTGGGCTGGACCGACGACGACCTGGCCGGCGGCGGCAGCGACGCGCTGGTCGACGCGCTGGTCGCCCACGGCAGCGCGGACCAGGTGGCGGCGGAACTGTCTGCGCACCTGGACGCCGGCGCGGATCACGTGGCGATCCAGCTGCTCACCGAGCCAGATGCCGATCCGGTGCCCGGTTACCGGGACCTGGCCGGGGCCCTGATGCTGTGACCCTGCCCCGCTGTGACCGTGCCGCCGGGAGCCGGGTGACCCACCTGCATTACCGTGTGCGGCATGCCGTGGAACGACCTGGCTGACCTGCCGTTCGCCGCCGTACTGCAGATCTACCGGGGGGACCTGGCCCCGGCCGAGGCCTACGAGGGCGCCCATTTCGACCTGCTGGACCTGGGCCAGCCCGACGTCCATGGCAGCCGGTTCCTCGAGTGCGCCTTCACCGGGGTGTCCATCCAGGAAGGCCAGCTGCGCCGCGCCCAGTTCACCGACGTGTGGCTGCGCGACGTGCGCCTGATATCGACCACCCTGGCCGAGTCCAGCTGGGTGGGCGCGGAGATCACCGGGAGCGTGGCCGCCGGCGTCGAGGCCTTCGCGGCGCGGCTGCGCCGGGTGACCCTGCGCGGCTGCAAGCTCGACTCGGTGAACCTCCGCGATGCCGTGCTGGCCGAGGTGACCTTCGACAACTGCGTCCTTAGTGACGTGGACTTCTCCGGCGCGGCGCTGACCAGGACCGTCTTCCGCCATTCCCGGCTGACCAGGACCAACTTCACCCGCGCCACCATGGACGGGGTCGACCTGCGCGGCGCCGAGCTTGGCATCACCGTCGACCCCACCTGCCTGCGCGGCGCGATCGTGACCACCGCGCAGCTCATGGACCTGGCGCCCCTGCTCGCCGAGGGCATGGGCCTGATCGTCGCGGACGGGTGAGCATGCCCGACCCGGAGTTCCCGTTCCGCTACGGGCCGGGCCTGGCCACCGACATTGAGCTCCGGTGGCAGGAGCGCTGGGCCGCGGCCGGGGCGTTCCATACCCCGAACCCGGCCGGCGCGCTCAGCGCCGGCTTCGTGGAGGCCGAAGGCCGGCCGAAGTTCTACGTCCTGGACATGTTTCCCTACCCGAGCGGCACCGGGCTGCATGTCGGGCATCCGCTGGGCTACATCGCGACCGACGTCTACGCCCGCTTCCTGCGGATGACCGGGCACCATGTCCTGCACCCGTTCGGCTATGACGCGTTCGGGCTGCCCGCCGAGCAGTATGCGATCAGCACCGGCCAGCATCCGGCGGTCACCACCGCCGCCAACATCGCCGCCATGCGCGCCCAGCTCAGGCGGCTGGGCCTGGGCCACGATGAGCGCCGGGAGGTCGTGACCTCGGACCCCTCCTTCTACCGGTGGACGCAGTGGATCTTCCTTCAGATCTATGGCAGCTGGTTCGACGAGCGGGCAGGCCGGGCGCGGCCGATCGGCGAGCTGGCCGCCGAGTTCGCGGCGGGGGCCCGCCAGCCGCCCGGCGGCCGTTCCTGGGCCGAGCTGGCCGAGCCGGAGCGCCGGAACCTCCTGGACGGCTACCGGCTCGCCTACCTCTCGGAGGAACTGGTCAACTGGTGCCCGGGCCTGGGCACCGTGCTCGCGAACGAGGAGATAACGGCGGACGGGCGCAGCGACGTCGGCAACTACCCGGTCTACCGGCGGCCGCTGCGGCAGTGGATGCTCCGCATCACCGCCTACGCGGACCGGCTGACCGGCGAACTCGACCTGGTCGACTGGCCGGAACCGGTCAAGCACATGCAGCGGAACTGGATCGGGGCCAGCGAGGGGGCGTCCATCGACTTCGGCGCCGCCGGCCAGCCGGGGGTCACGATCACCGTGTTCACCACCCGCCCGGATACCGTGCCCGGCGCCACCTACCTGGCCCTGTCTCCCGAGCATTCGCTGATCGCCGGGCTGACCGCGCCCGCCTGGGCGGCCGGGACACCGGCCAGCTGGCGGTACCGGGCGGGCGGGGGAGGATGCCCCGGCGGCGGCGGTCGCCGCCTACCAGGCCAGGGCGGCCCAGCGGGCCGGCCGGACGGCGGGTCAGGACAAGACCGGCGTGTTCACCGGCTCCTACGTGATCAATCCCGCCACCGGCGAGCAGATGCCGGTCTTTGTCGCCGATTACGTGCTGATGGACTACGGGACCGGCGCGATCATGGCGGTTCCCGCCCATGATCAGCGGGACATGGAGTTCGCCCGGGCGTTCGGGCTGCCGGTACGCGCCGTGCTGCGGCCGCCGGACGAGTGGTTCGCCCAGCGCTCCCTCCCGGCCGGGGCCCCGGCGGAGGAATGGCCGCAGGCGTTCACCGGCGACGGGCGGTACGCGCCGGTTCCCGGGCCGCCGCTGGCCGGCCTGGGCCGGGATGCCGCGGTCGAGGCGACCATCGGCTGGCTGGAGCGGCGCGGCACCGGCCGCCGGGAACGCCGCTACCGGCTGCGTGACTGGCTCTTCTCCCGGCAGCGCTACTGGGGTGAGCCGTTCCCCATCGTCTACGACGAGCACGGGCCGGTCGCGCTGCCCGAGGACATGCTGCCGGTGCTGCTGCCCGAGATGACCGACTTCCGGCCCGGCACTGGCGACGAGTCCGCGGACCCGGTCCCGCCGCTGGCGCGGATACCGGGCTGGGGCACGGTCACGCTCGACCTCGGTGACGGCCCCCGGGCCTACCGGCGTGAGCTCAACACCATGCCGCAGTGGGCCGGGTCGTGCTGGTATTACCTGCGCTACCTGGACCCGGCCAACGGCGCCGCCTTCGTCGATCCGGAGGTGGAACGGTACTGGATGGCGCCCGGCGGGGTGGACCTGTACGTCGGCGGCGTGGAGCAGGCGGTGCTCCACCTGCTGTACGCCCGCTTCTGGCACAAGGTGCTGCACGACCTGGGCCACGTCTCGACGCCGGAGCCGTTCGCGCGGCTGCTGAACCAGGGCTACATCCTGGCCGACGCGTTCACCGATGCCCGCGGGATATATGTGCCGGCCGCCGAGGTCACCCTGGCCGGTGACGGCGGCTACCGTCACCGCGGCCAGGCCGTCACCCGGCGCGCCGGGAAGATGGGCAAGAGCCTGAAGAACAGCGTCAGCCCGGACGAGGTCTACGCCACCTACAGCGCCGACACCCTGCGGCTGTACGAGATGGCGATGGGCCCGCTGGACGGCGACCGCCCGTGGCATACCGACGACATCGCCGGCGTCTTCCGGTTCCTGCAGCGGCTGTGGCGGAACCTGATCGACGAGCGCTCGGGCGAGCTCAGGGTGGACGACCGGCCACTGGATCCCGGCGCCGCCCGCCGGCTGCATCAGACGATCATGGCCGTCCGCCACGACTTCAGCCAGCTGCGATTCAATACCGCCATTGCCCGGCTGCACGAACTGAACGCCTACTCCGGCCGGGTCTCCGCCCGCGAGGGCAGGCTCCCGCGCGGGCTCGCCGAGCCGCTTGTTCTCATGACCTCGCCGTTGGCGCCGCATATCGCCGAGGAGCTGTGGAGCAGGCTGGGCCACGACGGCATGGCCGTCGAGGCCGCGTTCCCCCAGGCCGACGAGTCGCTGGCGGCAGCGCCGGTAGTGGTCATCCCGGTGCAGGTCAACGGCAAGACGCGGTTCCAAGTCGAGATCCCGGTGGGTGCGGGCGAGGCCGAGATCGAGGCCATCATCACCGCCCACCCCGGCTACGCCCGGCACACGGCGGGTACGCCGATGCGGAGGTTGATCATCGTCCCCGGGCGGATAGCCAACATCGTCACCCGATGAGCCCGGAAATGGCCATCGGGCATTTTCTTCCGGGCGGGATCAGCTTCCACGCCCACCGGGCGACCGAGCTCGCCTCCGCCGAGCTGTACACGCCCTAACGGAAGCCGAAACGCTCATCGACCTGATCATCGGTGAGCCCGAAGTCGGAGAGCGCGTAGCGGTGCGCCGGCCTGGCGGGGGCCGGCGCACCCTGCGCGTGCAGCGCTCGCATGGCATCCCGGGCGGCGGCGCTCAGCGTCAGCCCGAAGTATGCGTAGATCGCCTCGACGGCCTGGATTGGATGCTTAACGAATTCGTCGTAGCTGACGTCGTAGAACCGCGCCGGGTCGTGCCGGGCGCGCTCGGCCGTGAACCGCTCGAGGCCGTGGGCCCACAGTTCCAGCTGGTCATGGCCGATCACCTCGCCGATGAACACCGATGACCAGCCAGCCGAGGCCTGCGCGGCGAGGCTGCACACCGACGCGATCGCGGTCCTCGGCGCCCGGTGGGTCTGGATCACCAGCGCGTCCGGGTAGACGCGCAGCAGCGCGTCGAGCGCGAACAGGTGGCTGGGGTTCTTGAGCACCCAGCGGCGGCCGCGGTCGGGCAGGCCGATCAGCTGCAGGTTGCGCCGGTGCCGGCGGTAAGCGCCCGTCCAGTCCTGCCCGGCCAGCCAGCCGGAGTAGCCCGGCAGGTGCGCCAGGCACTCGTAGGAGACCGAGCGCATCGACTGCCGCAGCAGCTGCCAGCATTCCTCCACCTGGTCGGCCGCCGTGTAGTGCACGCCCATGAACTCCGGATGGGAGATGTAGTGCCGCTCGTAGGCCGCCTGGATGCGGCAGAACGCGGGGTCGTCGGCCCATGTCTCCCGGGGCGGGCGCGGCTGCGGCACCTCGGTGAGCCACAGCTCCAGGCCCTGGTGCGCCGGGTCCGCCGTGAGCAGCCGGTGCAGCGCGGTGGTCCCGGTCCGGGGGAGCCCGGTGACGAAGATCGGCCGCTCGATGGCGACCGCGGCGTACCCGGGGTGGCGCGCCCATCCCGCCTGACTGAGCAGCCGGGCCACGAGCGCGCCGCGCAGGAAGGCCCGGAACACCCTCTCTCCCAGCGGGGTGAGGCGGGCGTCGCGGGCGCAGGAGTCCAGCAGCACGGCGAGGCCGTCGCGGTAGTCGTCGGCGCCGAAATCCGCCAGCCCGGTGATGCGGGTGGCCGACGCGTGCAGGTCCCCGGCGGTGCCGATGGGGCTCAATGGTGGTACTCGCCGCCGTCGACGCCGAGGCACTGGCCGGTGATCGCGCGCGCCATCGGCGAGGCCAGGAACAACACCGCGTCGGCGACCTCGTCCGGCTCGGGCAGCCTGCGCAGGTCGATCGCGGCCGCGGTCTCGTCGTAGACCTGCTGGGCGTCCACGCCGCGCTGCCGCGCGAGGTAGCCGAAGTACCACTTCAGCGAGTCGCCCCAGATGTAGCCCGGCGCCACCGAGTTGACCCGGATCCCCTGCGGGCCGAGCTCGGTGGCCAGGCTCTGCGCCAGCGCGAGCAGGGCCGCCTTGGCCATCTTGTACCCGCCGAAGCCCGGCCGGGAATGGCGCAGGACGGCCGAGTTGATCATCACGACCGATCCCCGGCTGGCGGCGAGCGCGGGGGTGAACAGCCGGGTCAGCCGCAGCGCGGCGACGGCGTTGGTCTCCATGGCGGCCCGGATCCCGTCCAGGTCGGCGTCGGCGAGGCTGGTCAGCGGCGGTATCGCGAACGCGTTGTGCACCAGCGTGTCGACCCGGCCGAATGCGGCCAGCGCGGCCTCGGCCAGCCGCGCGGCCGACTCGCCGTCGGTGATGTCGGCCGGGACCGCCACCCCGCGGCGCCCCAGGGCGGTGACCTCCTTGGCCACCTCCTCCAGGCGGGACGCCGTGCGGGCGGCGAGCACCACGTCGGCCCCGGCGCGCGCGCTGGCCAGCGCGACCGACCGCCCCAGGCCCGGGCCGACGCCGGAGACCACGACCACCTGGCCCGCGAGCAGCGTCATCAGCCCAGCATCCGCGTGGCGACGGCGGCCTGGCGGGCGGCGATCCTGGCCGCGTAGTCAGCGGGCGTCACCCCCGCCTCCTGATAGAACGGCAGCACGCCCGGCAGGTCGGCGAACGGAACCACTTCGACCTGCGGCCCGTCCTCGGGCCCGAGGTCCCGCGACAGCCGCTGCCAGCGGATCTGCACGTAGCCGCGCCGGTGCCCCGTGCACTCCAGCCAGTTGGCGACGCCCGGGTTGCGCTCGCTGATCACGAACCGCAGCCTGCCGTCCGGGTCGGTACGCGCCTGGTCGGCGGTGAGGCTGGTCTGGTGATTGATGTAGTCCAGCGAGACGTACCACATGCTGCCGAGCTGGATCCCCTGATAGGGCGCGACGCGGCGGCCGGCGGCCGGGACGGTCACGATCATCGCCTGGTCGTCGCGGAGGTCGTAGTGGCCGGCCGAGGAGAACTGGGAGGCGAGGCCGCCGGGGGTCGGACGAGGCGGCGTCATCGTGTTGACCGGCAGCTTCAGGTAGAACCACTCGGGGAAGGCGAGGAAGGTCCGCAGCCGGGACAGCAGGATCTTCCCGGCCACCCGATAGCGCTTGGCCATCGTGTCGACCTCCGGCACGGGCGGCGCGCAGCCCGCGCGGTCGGCCCGGTGGATGCCGATGGTGCCGCGCCGCTCGGCGTCCCAGTCGCTGTAGACCTCGCGGATGAGCAGCATCGCCGCGCCGGGGCCGAGCGGGAAGTAGTTGTGCCCGGGATCGCCGGGGCCGAACCGCAGCTCGAACGTCCCGTCGCCGTCGATCTCGATCGCCCGGTCGTCGAACGCGCCCAGGCTGCCCGGCACCTCGACCGGGGAGTAGTCGCCGTTGAGCACCTGGAAGCTCAGGTCGGTCGTGGTGCCGCGGCGGCCGGTGACCACGTACTCGGCGTCGTCGCGCAGGTAAGAGTGGAAATACAGAGCGTCCGGGTTGTCGAGCCCCATCTTGGTGTACGGGCCGGTGGAGGAGACGAAGTACGGGAAGTCGCGCTGGTAGGCCCAGGCGAGCTGGAGCGACGCCCGGATGTTGCCCGCGAGGTAGTCGTATCCCTCGGCCAGGTCCGCCTCGGTCCGGACGTGGGGCGCGCCGGCGATGATCTTTTCGGCTTCGGCCACGGCGTCCGCGAACGACTGGGTGAGCACGGCGACCCCTCGAAGCGTCCATCGCCTGGCCACGCGGCCAGGCAGGCAGACCTGAGCCAGGGTAGAACGAGTTCTAGAAACGCGTCAACGACGGGTGCCTCAGGCGCCCTACTCACTGCTCTGCTCCCTGCCGGGCGGCCCACCGGTTCGCGGTGAACTTCAGGCTCGGCGCGTCGTCCAGCGACATCATGACCTCATAGGTACGCACGTAGCCGGTGTGCGAGATCCGCCACCGGCCGTCCTCGCCCCGCACGTAACGATCCTCGTAGAACGCCGCGCCCTTGATAAGCACGCGGTACCCGGTGGCGATCACGGTGTCCTCGAAGCTCCACGTGCCGGTGGCCGCCGCGCCGTCGACATCGATCTCGGGCTGGCTCGCGAAGTGCACGGTGATGATGTCCGGCCCCAGCTTGTCGCGCAGGAAGGCGACGATCTCTTCCCGGCCGCTGAGCCTGACCGGCTGGCCGAGGGCCAGCGTGCCGTAGTCCACCGTGGCGTCGGGCGTGAACACGTCAGCTATCTCGTCCCACAGCTTCAGGTCGACGCAGCGGAGGTAGCGGTACTTCAGCCGGCGGATCTCTTCGAGCGCGGCAAGGTCCATGGCACCAGCCTCGCCAGCCAGTTGACTTTCCGCAAGAACCCGTTCTAGTTTTCGTGTGCCCCCGGGAGGTCCCGTGCGCTTCTCCTACGCCGAATCGATGACCGACCCGTCGTTCTACGCGCCGCTCGCCCGGGCGGCCGAGGAGGCCGGGTACGACTCGATGGTGGTGCCCGACAGCATCTGCTATCCGCGGCACGCCAGCAGCCGGTACCCCTTCACCCCCGACGGCCGCCGCGAGTTCCTGGAAGACAAGCCCTTCCTCGAGCCCTTCTCGCTCATACCGGCGCTCGGGGCGGTCACCACGCGTCTTCGTTTTGTCACGTTCGTCCTTAAGCTGCCGGTACGCAGCCCGGTGCTGGTGGCCAAGCAGGCGACGTCGACCGCGGTGCTCACCGGCAACCGGCTCGTGCTGGGGGTTGGGACCAGCCCGTGGCGCGAGGACTATGAGTTGCTCGGCGTGCCCTGGGCGGACCGCGGGCGGCGGATGGACGAGGAGCTCGCGATCATCCGCGGGCTGTCGGCCGGCGGGTACTTCGAGTACCACGGGAAGATCTTCGACTTCGGGCCGGTCAAGATCGCTCCGGTGCCGGGCGAGCCCATCCCCATCCTCATCGGCGGTCATGGGGACGCCGCGCTCCGCCGTGCCGCCCGGGTGGGGGACGGCTGGCTGCACGGCGGGGGGGACTCTGCGGATCTGCCCAGCCTGCTCGCCCGTCTTGGTGAGCTCCGGCGGCAGGCGGGCACCGCCGGGAGGCCGTTCGAGGTGCACGTGATCTCGGCGGACGCCTACAGCCCCGACGGCGTGCGGCGGCTGGAAGAGCAGGGGGTGACCGACGCGATCGTTGGCTTCCGCTGGCCCTACCAGACCGGCCCGGACCGTGAGCCGCTCACCGACAAGATCGCCAGCTTGCGTCGGCATGCCGACGATGTCATCGCCAAAGTGAACCGATGAGCACGCGGGACAGCGACCAGGCGGAAACGACGCCCGATTGGTATCCTTCAGGCCCTCCCCGCCCGGTTCGCTGGCAAGTTACCGTGCATACACCTCGCGTCCTTGGCGAAGGGGGTGGCGATGCTGGTCAAGAGCTGGCGTGCGCGGCTCCAGCAGGATGAGCGCCCGGAGCCGCAGGACGCGCCCGACTGGCTCCGCAAGAACGGCGTCACCGCGGCCGCGCTCACGCTTATCGCGATCCAGCTGGTCTGGATGGCCGTCCTGCTCGCCCACTCCTACTTCCGCCAGGACGACTTCCGTTACCTGGACCGGGCCCTCGCCAACGGGCTCAACTGGTCGTACCTGATGTGGGTGGACGCCGGGCACCTGCTGCCGCTCGGCTTCGCGGTCGCCTGGGCGATGGCCCGGATCTCCTTGTACAACTGGCCGCTGACGTCCCTGTTCATCCTGGCGCTGATGGCGGCCACCTGCCTGGCGCTGCTGCGCATGCTGCGGACGGTGTTCGGCAACCGGCCAGCCATCTTGATCCCGCTAACAGTATTTGTCTTCAGCCCGCTGTCGCTGGCGGCGGTCACCTGGTGGGCCGTTGCCCTGGAAATTCTGCCCCTGGAACTGGCGATATTCATGGCGGTGGACACCCACGTGCGCTACCTGCGCGGCGGGCGGTTCCGCAGTGCTCTCGCCGCGGCCGGGTGGCTGCTGCTTGGCATGGCCGCGATGGACAAGGGGGTGGTGGTCCCTCTGTTGCTGTTCGCCCTGACCTCCGCGTTCTTCGTGGAAGGCCGCTGGGCGGTAGCGGCCGTGAGGGCGGTGAGGAGGTACTGGCGCGCGTGGGTGCTGTATGGCGCACTGCTTGCCGGGTATGGCGTCGTCCTCGCCATCCGGCTGCTCGGCTCCGGCGCCCCGGCTGCCAGACCGGCCGCGGCTTCTCTCGCTAACTTCGCATCGACCCTGGTGGAGACCACCCTGGTACCTGGGCTGCTGGGCGGACCGTGGCGGTGGCTGTCATTCGGTTCCGTGATGGCCAACCCACCGGTAGCGCTCCAGCAACTGTCCTGGGCAGTGGCCGCACTCGTGGTGATCGTGAGTTGCGCGTACCGCAGGCGCGCCTGGCGGGCGTGGGCGATCCTGTTCGGCTGGGTGCTGGCGGCGGACATCGTGCCCGTCGCTATCGGCCGGCTGAGCGCCGGAGGGGTGGGGTTCGCGACCCTAGCCGGCTTGCAGGCGAGATACGTGACCGACACAGCCGCCGTGTTCGTCCTCTGCCTTGGCCTCGCCTTCCTGCCGGTGGCGGGGGAAACAGGCGTCTCCCGCTTCCGGCTTCCCGCCGAGGCGCCGGCGGCGACCGGGCGCGCCATCGCCAGATCCGCACAAGCCGCCATTGCGGTGGTGCTCGCCATCTTCCTGGCCGGCTCGTTCTGGTCGCTCCAGTCACTAGAGCGAATCTCCCACACCAGGGCGGCCCGCTCCTACATCGCCACCGCCCGGGCCGCCATTGCGCAGGCGCCGCGCGGTGCGGTGATCGTCGACACCCCCACGCCAGCGATGATCATGAATCCTTACTTCTTCCGCCCCTGGGGCAACACGTCGTATGTCATAGGTGCGATGGCCCGCGATGACCCGGCCAGGCACCTGTCGTGGCGCGCGTCGCCGTACGGCGTCGTTCCCGGCCTGATGATCTTCGATGCCCAGGGTCGGCTACGGCGCGCCGTGATCGCCGGGCCGTCGTCCGGCCCACCGCCGGATGGGCAACATTGCTGGAGCGTGACCAGCGCGGGCACCGGCATTCCTGTGCACGCATCGCTGTTCCGGTGGCCCTGGACCGTGCGCCTGGACTACGCCGGCCCGGTTGCGGTGCTGGCCTTGCGCTTCGGAGGAAACGTGCGCTCCGGAGGAAAATGGGCCACGGTGACGCTCCCGGCAGGTGCTCACGCTATCTATGTCCCGCTTCTGGGGGCGGGGAACGAGATCACCGTCCGCCTGGCCGGGACCGCGCCGGCGGTGCTCGGCAGCGCACCGACGCCGGCTGGCATCGCGCCAGCGATGTGCCTGGCCGGCATCACGGTGGGCACGTGGCAGCCAGCGCCGTCCGGCCCGGCCTTCCCGGCAGCGCCCGTGCCCGGGTAAGGCGTGCGCACCGCAACCCGTCGTGTGCCTGGCGCTCTCAAGCCGCTGACCGACACAGCTAGCGCCCGGCGTTTCGTAGCTCTGGGCGTGGGCGTCGGCCTGGGTCTGCTGGCTCTCGGTCCAGGACTGCGGCGGGGATTCCTGCTGAGCTACGACATGGTGATCGTGCCCCGCGAGCCGTTCACCGCGACGATGTTCGGGCTGGCCGGCGGCCCGCCGAGGGCGGTGCCCAGCGATGCGGTGCTGGCCGTCCTGTCCCGGATCGTGCCCGCCGACATCGTCCAGAAGCTTGTGCTGCTGTCGATCTTCGCGCTCGCCTGCGCGGGTGCGGCGGCCCTGCTCGAGCGCGAGCCCTGGTTCGCCCGCCTGGCCGCCGGGGTCTTCTACGCCTGGAACCCGTTCGTGGCCGAGCGGTTGCTGCTCGGCCAGTGGGCGCTGCTGCTCGGCTACGCGGGCCTGCCCTGGGCGCTGCGCGCGGTCATCGCCGGCCCGGTCGCGTCCTGGCGGGGCGCCGGGCGGCTGGGCCTGGCGCTGCTGCCCGCCGCGGTGGGCGGCTTCGCCGCGATGGCCATCTCGGCGCTCGTCGTCGTGCCCGCCGCCGTGCTCGCCCCGGGCGGCCCAGCCCGCAGGCGGCTCACATCCGCCGCCGCCGCACTCGCCGTGCTTGCGGTGGCGAGCCTGCCCTGGCTGATCCCGTCCGTGTTGCGCACGGTATACGCCGACCCGGCGGGGATCGCCGCGTTCGCCGCGCGGGCGGACACCCCCTTTGGCTCGCTCGGCAGCCTGCTGATGCTGGGCGGAGCCTGGAACGCCCAGGCCGTCCCGGCCGGTTACGGGGGAGCCTGGTCGGTGCTCTGGCTGGCGCTGGTGCTCGCCGCGGCCGCCGGTTATGTGGCGTTCGGCCTGCGACGGCACCGCTGGCCCGGGCTGACGTTGGCGGCCGTGGCCGGGCTGGCGATCGCCAGCGTCGGGGTGACCGCGACCGGGCGGGAACTGCTGCGCGCGGCGGTAGGAATCTGGCCCGGGTTCGCTGTGCTCTGGGATGCCCAGCAGTTCGTGGCCCCGCTGGCGCTGGCCGAGGCGGTCGGCGCCGGCCTGCTGGTGACGTGGGCGGCACGAGCCACCGTCACCGGTCCGGGGCAGGCGGCGATCGCGGGAGAAGCAGGTGAGCATCATGAGCCGCGGACCGGCCGGCCGGGACTGGCGATCGCGGTGGCGCTTGTGCTGGCACCCGTCCTGCTCCTGCCCGGACTGGCCTGGGAGGCGGCCGGGCGGGTGCGCCCCGCCCGGTACCCACCGGCCTGGCTGGAAGCGGCACAGATGATCGATCACAGCCGGGCTCAGGGCGCGGCCCTCCTGCTGCCCTGGGCGGCTTACCGCCGGCCCGCCTGGAACGGCGGGCGGGCCGTGCTGGACCCGTGGCCGCGGCTGGTGTCACGCCAGGTGATCTGGAACACCGGCCCACAGGTCGGGGACGTCAAGCTTAAGCCCGATGATCCGGCCGGGCGCCGGCTGGAGCGCGTCATCCTCGCCCCAGGGCCGCTGACCGCTGCGCTCGGGGCAGCCGGAGTGCGGTTCGTGATCGTCGACGCGGGCGGCAGCGTCGCCCGCCGCCTGCCAGGATGCGTGGTGCTCTTCGCGCGCCCTGGCCTCGCCGTTTACCAGGTACCGGCCGGGCAGCGGCACGGTTAAAGCCCAGCGCGGCCCTCGTCACGTCCGGCGGGGGTCCATCTCGCTTTTCCTTGGTGCCGGACTATCCCGATCTATGTAGAACCTGTTACGTTTTCCTCAAGTTACTAGCTAGTATCCATTGGTTGAAGGTTCTGTCCGGTTCATCAGCTCTGTCCCCCGCCGTAGGAGGAGAGCCATGATCCCCGTCATCGTTGCCATTGTCGTAGGGGTCGTGCTCGCCGTCGGTGGCGCCGTGATCGTCAGCAACACGCTGACCGGCGTCAGCAACGGGACGCCCAGCCACGCCTCGGTCTACCAGTACGGGAATCGCTGACCGGCCGGGCCGTGCCCCCGGACGGTCAGCGCCGGGATTCCCCGGTATCCATCGAGATCATCGTCCCGGCGCACAACGAGGCCCGTCGGCTGCCCGCCGGGCTGACCGCGCTGTGCAACAAGGCCGCCTCGCTGCCGTTGCGTACCGCCGTTGTGGTGGTGGACAGCGCCAGCACGGACGGTACGGGTGAGCTGGTGCGGGACTGGCAGGCGGGCCCGGTCCCGGTCCGGCTGCTGCGGTGTGACCGGCCCGGCAAAGGGCTGGCGGTGCGGACGGGCCTGCTGGCCACCCGGGCCCCGTTTGTCGGCTTCTGCGACGCAGACATGGCGACCGACCTGTCGGCCCTGGATCTGACCCTCAGGCTGCTCGCCGCGGGCAGGCCCGTGGTCATCGGGTCACGTGCGCTCGAGGGCTCGATGGTGGAGGAGCGGCACAGCTCGATCCGCCGGATGGGCGCGGCCGTATTCCACTGCCTCACCCGCCGGATCCTGCCCGGCGTCAGCGATACCCAGTGCGGCTTCAAGTTCTTCTCCGGGCCGCTGGCCAGGGCCGCCGCCCTGCCGTTGCGCACGACTGGCTTCGCTTTCGACATCGAGCTGATCGCCCGCTGCCAGCGGCTGGGAGCGGCTCTCACTGAGATCCCCGTGACCTGGCGGGATGTGCCGGGCTCGACATTCTCGGTGTCACGCCATTCGGCGGGCATCGGGCGCGACCTCGCGGCCATCTGGCTGCACCACCGGCCGGCGCGGCCGCCCTTTACCTCGGTGCCGCTGCCCAGGCCGCTGGCGCCGGCGGTCTCCACGCCCGCGCCGTCGGCCGCTGTCACGACGGCATGACTGCCCTGTCCCCAGACCTGAGCGGCCTGCGGGTCGCCATCCTCAACTGGCGCGACCCCTGGCACCCGGAGGCAGGTGGCGCGGAGCGGTATGCCTGGGAGATGGGCCGCGGCCTGGCCGCCCGGGGCGCCAAGGTCAGCTTCCTGACGGCCCGGGCGCCCGGCCAGTCCCGCCGGGACCGCCGGGACGGAATCGCGATCACCAGGCTGGGCGGGCGCTTCACCGTGTACCCGCTGGTGCTCGCCTGGCTGCTCGCGCACCGCCGGTCGTTCGACGCGGTGGTGGACTGCCAGAACGGGATCCCGTTCTTCACCCCGGGCGTCCTGCCCCGGCGGGTGCCGGTGCTGTGCGTGGTCCACCACGTGCACCAGGCCCAGTTCGGCGTGCATTTCGCGCCCTGGCTGGCGTGGGCGGGCCGCATGGTGGAAGGGCCGGCCGCACGGCTGGCCTACCGGCATCACGCCTGTGTGGCGGTCTCACCCTCCACCATCACGGCCATGCGCGAGCGGCTGCGCTGGCGCGGTGACATCTACCTGGTCCCGAACGGGGTACCAGCGCCCCCGCCGGCCGCCGCGTCCCGGCGCTCGCTGGTCATGGTCGGCCGGCTGGTCGCCCACAAGCGCGCCAAACGCATCCTGCCCATCGCTGAGCGGCTGGGCCGCGGTGGCCTCGCCGTCGACGTGGTGGGCCAGGGGCCCGAATCGGCGGCACTCGCTGCCGATATTGCCGCGCGCGGGCTGACCGGCACCGTTCAGCTGCACGGCTTCCTGCCGGAAGCAGAAAAGCAGGCGATCGTGAGCGGAGCGCTGCTGCACCTGAGCACCTCCCAGGGTGAGGGCTGGGGCCTGTGCGTGCTGGAAGCCGCGGCGGCCGGGGTGCCGACCGTCGCCTACGACGTGGACGGGCTGCGCGACGCCGTGCGAGACGGGGAGACGGGCTGGCTGGTGGGGGACGGGGAGCTGATCGAGGACGTGACTGAACGGGCGGTCACGGAACTCGCCGAACCGGCCCGCCGTGCTGCCGTGGCCACGGCCTGCCGCGCCTGGGCGGCCCAGTTCAGCTGGGATTGGAGCGCCACCAGGATGGCCGCGCTGATCAGTGCATCCGTTCGCACCGGAACGTCCCGGGCCAGCCACAACGGGGCCTGGATCGTATCCGGTGGGGTAGTGGCCGAAGGGCCGGTGCTGGATCTGCTGCTCAGGCAGGGGTCCGCACTGCTGCGGCCCGCCACGGTCATGGAGCGCCTGCTCGGGCGGACCCCATGATCGAGGCGCCGGGGCGGGCCGGCAGCGGGACCTGCCCGCCCGCGCAGGCGGTAGACGAGCGGGTGCGGAGCCGGATCAGGCTGCTCGCCTTCTCCCTGTTGCTCGTGGTCCTCTCGTTCGTGACAGCGCCGGGCAGGATCATCGCCGACACCAAGCTCGACCTGGCGGTTAACCCCGCGGCGTTCCTCGCCCACGCTTTGACCCTGTGGGATCCGCAGGAGTTCGGCCTGTTGCAGCAGCAACCGGCCGGCTACCTCTTCCCGATGGGGCCGTTCTTCTGGCTGGGCAGGCTCGTTGCGCTCGAGCCGTGGGTGATCCAGCGGCTGTGGATCGGCGCAGTCGCCGTGGTGGCGTTCCTGGGCACGGTACGGCTCGCTGGCCGGCTGGGCATCGGGACGCCGTGGACCCGCGTCGCTGCGGGCCTCGCCTATGCTGCGTCCCCAGCCGGGCTGCCCGTGATCGGTGCCCTGTCGAACGAGTTCCTCCCGGCCGCGATGCTGCCCTGGATTCTCCTCCCGCTGGTGGATGCCGGCCGTGGCGGCCGGCGGGGGATCGCCGCGGCCCGGTCGGCCGCCGCGGTCGGGCTGTGCGGCGCGGTCAACGCCACTGCGACCATCGCGGTGCTGATCCCCGCAGTCCTCTACGTCCTGACCCTGGGCCGGCCAGCGCCCCGGTGGCGGATCCTCGCCTGGTGGTGCCCGGCAGTGGTGGCGGCCACCCTGTGGTGGTCGGTCCCGCTGGTGCTGCTGTTGCACTACGGGGTCTCATGGCTCCCGTATACCGAGAGCGCCGCCATCACCACGTCGGTGACCGGCCTGTCACAGATCCTGCGCGGTGCCGAGAACTGGGTCAGCTACCTGGTGGTGTACGGGCAGCCGTGGTGGCAGCTGGGCCATCGGCTGGTCACCGGGCCGGTGCCGATCCTGCTGTCCGGGCTGGTGGCCTGCCTCGGGCTGGCCGGCCTGGCCCGGCCCCGGCTGCCGGCCCGGCGTTTCCTGATCTGCCTGCTCCTCACCGGCGTGGTCATCATCGCGGCCGGGCACGTGAGCAGCCTGGGGAACCCGTTCGCGGGCCCGGTGGACCAGCTGATCAACGGCCCCGCGTCGGCGTTCCGCAACCTGCGCAAGTTCGATCCGCTGGTCCGCCTGCCGGTCGCGCTGGGGCTCGCCCATCTGCTGGCGGGCGCGCACCTGCCGCGGCTGCGGGCCGCGCTGGCCACGGCAGCCGGACTCGCCCTCGCTGGCCTGGCGCTGCCTGCCTACACCGGCGGGATCGCCCTGGCCGGTGCCTTCAGCCAGATCCCGCCGTACTGGGTGAACGCGGCCAACTGGCTGAACCGGCACGCCCGGCACCAGGCGGTGCTGGTAGTCCCCGGCGCGCCGTTCGGACAGTACCTCTGGGGCAGCCCGCTCGATAACGTGCTGCAGCCCCTGACCAGCGCCGACTGGGCGGAGCGGGACGTGGCCGTCATCGGGTCGCCCGGCAATGAGCGGCTGCTCGACGCGATCGATCAGCGGATCGCCGCCGGCGAGGGTTCGGCCGGCCTGACCGAACTGCTCGCGCGGATGGGCGTGCGGTACGTGGTGGTCCGTGACGACCTCAGCCGGGCCATGCTCGCCGGGACCCGGCCTGCCCGGGTCAACGAGGCGCTGGTCAGCTCGCCGGGCATCACCAAGGTCTTCCAGTCCGCCCAGTTCGTGGGCACGCTCGCGCCGGACGACGCGGTCACCAACGTGGACCCGGGCTATCCGGCGGTGATCATCTACCGGGTGGCCGGCGCCGAGCCGGTGGCCACGGTGCAGTCGGCCGCCGGCACCCTGCGCGTATATGGGGGGCCGGAGTCCTTGATCACCCTCGCCGACGAGGGCCTGCTCGGCAGCAGGCCAGTGCTGCTCAACTCCGACTCGGCCGGCCTGCCCGCCGCCAGCTCGGTGGTGACCGACTCGCTGCGGCGCCGGGTGCGGAACTTCGGTGAGCTGCGGACGTCCTATTCGCCGACGCTGACGGCGGCCCAGCCCGCCCGCACCTACGAGGCCGTCGGCGACTACACCGAACCGGGCTGGAGCAGATACCTGAGCGTCTCGCAGTACCGGGGCATCCGTGATGTGACCGCGTCCAGCTCCGCCGCTGACATCGGGGCGATCCCCAGCCAGTGGGCGAGCGGCCTGCTGCCCTATGCCGCGGTCGACGGGGACCCGCGGACCATGTGGGAGTCGGGCGGCTGGGCCGGGCCGGTCGGCCAGTGGATCCGGCTCCGGTTCGTCTCCCCGGTTGATCCGGGGCCGATCCGGGTGGCT
>WNFX01006474.1_pt1 | contig 17848 bp, 11 predicted proteins | sample 5400111 | NCBI WGS metagenome assembly WNFX01 (sample SAMN13153363, study PRJNA577476) | soil metagenome | isolation source: 40 cm soil or saprolite under grassland replicate 1 | place: USA:California | collected 2016-06-15 | reverse complement strand
AGCTTAGGGTTTGGCAACTCGCCGTCGACCACATGCAGATCGGTCCGGCAGACACCGCAGGCCGCGATCTCGATGAGAATTTCGCCGGGCGCAGGGGCGGGCGCTGGCCGCTCGCGCATGACGAGCGGCGTGCGCGGGTTCTCCAGCGTCATGGCGCGCATGCCCTATCTCCGGTCACGCGAAAGGAACCGCTGCGCGCTACCCGATCGTGATGCGCGCGCCGACGTCGCGCGTCGGCTGCGGCTCAACGCGCGTGGCCCGGCGCCGCATGCCGGCCGCAGACGATGCAACCCGACGTTGAACGCACGTTTATTGTGCTGTAAGGCCGGCGGCCTTGAGGATCTTGCCGTAACGCTCCGTGTCGGCCTTGTTGATGGCGTCGAACTCAGCCGGCGTCGTCGGTGCCGGAATCGAGCCTTGCGCGAGCAATTTCTCCTTGACGTCGGGCATCTGCAGAACTTTGGCGATGTCCGCGCTGACCTTGTTCAGGATCGGCTGCGGCGTTCCTGCCGGAGCGAACACGCCGAACCAGGACTCGTATTTGTAGTTCGGCAAGGTCTCCGCGATGGTGGGCACGTCCGGGAGTTGCGCCACGCGGTTGGCGGAATTGATGGCGAGTGCCCTGATTTTCCCGGTTGCGCTCAGCTCCTGAGTGGCGGGGATCGGGGCAAAATACATTTGCGCGTCGTTGCGGATAACAGCGGTCGTGGCCTCGGGCGCGCCTTTATAAGGAATGTGGAGGATGTTGATCTTGGCATCCTGTTTGAAGATTTCGGCCGAGAGGTAAGAGGTGCTGGCGACGCCGGCCGAGGAGAAGTTGAGCTGACCCGGCCTTTCGTTCGCGAGCGCGATGAAGTCCTTGAGCGTCTTGGCCGGCAGATCGGGCGGGACGATCGCGACCAGCGGCACCGCAGCCACGCGCGAGACGCCCGCGAAATCCTTCACCGGATCGAATTGAATGCTTTTGTTAATCGCGCTGGCAATCGTGTGCCCGTTCGAGGTCAGCATCAGCGTGTAACCATCTGGTGCGCTCTTGGCGACTCCCGTGGTTCCCGGAAGGCCGGGTCGGTTCTCGACGATGACCTGCTGCTTCCACAACTCGGCAAGCTTCTCGGCGAGGATGCGAGCCAGCCCGTCGGTGATGCTGCCGGCGGAGAATGGAACGACGATACGGACCACCTGGTTGGGATAGGTCTGCGCCGAGGCGCCAAGAGACGTGCCGAGAATCGAGGTCACCATCCCCGCCAACACAAGCAAGATCACGCGCAGTTTCGTCATCTCATTCCTCCCACAATTTGTCGGCGCACCCATACAATGGGTTGCGGCTTCCTGGAAAGCGATTAAAGCAGGAAGCGAATTGAGGGTATATGAGTAAAAACGTCACCATCCAGCCGCCTGCTACGGAGTCCCCACGCGGTCGCGACCGTGAAAGGTTCCGCAGCGGCTCTCGGAAAGCAGAACGGATATGCGCACTGAAGAGGCCCGCCCCGTCCATCTTGAGGATTACCGCCCGCCCGACTGGCTGGTCGAGACTGTGGAGCTCGACGTCTCCCTCGACCCCACGGCAACGGAGGTGCGCGCGGCGCTCACGCTGCGGCCCAACGGCAACGGCGCGGCGCCCGCGCCGCTCATGCTCGATGGCGAGTCGCTGAAACTACGCGCGCTCAAGCTCGACGGCGCCGCGCTCCCGCCGGAACAGTTCGTCGCGACGCCGGACCGGCTGACCATTGCGCAGCCGCCCCAACGCCGGTTCCGGCTGGAGATCGAGACCGTCGTCGACCCATCGGCCAACACGCAGTTGTTGGGCCTCTATCGCTCGGGCGCGATCTATTGCACGCAATGCGAGGCCGAAGGCTTTCGCCGCATCACCTATTTCCCGGATCGCCCCGACGTCATGGCGGTCTATACCACCCGCATCGAGGCCGAGAAGGCCGACGCACCGGTGCTGCTCGCCAACGGCAATCTCGTTGCATCAGGCGACGTGCCAGGCACAAACCGACACTTCGCGGTCTGGCACGATCCGTTCCCGAAGCCGTCATATTTGTTCGCGCTGGTGGGTGGGAAGCTTGCCTGCGTCGAGGACCGCTTCCGCACCATATCGGGCCGCGAGGTCACGCTGCGGATCTATGTCGAGCCGGGCAAGGAGTCGCGCTGCGTGTACGCCATGGACTCGCTCAAGCGCGCCATGCGCTGGGACGAAACCGCGTTCGGCCGCGAATACGATCTCGACATTTTCATGATCGTCGCGGTCTCGGACTTCAACATGGGCGCGATGGAGAACAAAGGTCTCAACGTCTTCAACGACAAATACGTGCTTGCCTCGCCCGAGACCGCGACCGACAACGATTTCGAGCGGATCGAGGCGATCATCGCCCACGAATACTTTCACAATTGGACCGGCAACCGCATCACCTGCCGCGATTGGTTTCAGCTCTGCCTCAAGGAAGGGCTCACGGTTTTTCGCGATCAGGAGTTTTCAGCCGATCAGCGCTCACGCGCGGTCGAGCGCATCAGCGACGTGCGCGGCCTGCGCGCGCATCAATTCGTCGAGGATGCAGGTCCGCTCGCGCATCCCGTGCGACCCACCGTCTACCGCGAGATCAACAATTTCTATACGGCGACCGTCTACGAGAAGGGCGCCGAGGTCGTGCGCATGCTCACGCGCCTGCTCGGCCCGGAGAATTTCCGCAAGGGCATGGACCTCTATTTCGCCCGCCACGACGGCGAGGCGGCGACCATCGAGCAGTTCGTGCAATGCTTCGCCGACGTGTCAGGCGCGGACCTCACGCAATTTATGCTCTGGTACTCCCAGGCCGGCACGCCCGAGGTCGTCGCTACTGGCAGCTACGATGCGCGCGCACAAACCTATCGCCTCGACCTCGCCCAGAGCGTGCCCGCAACACCCGGCCAGCCGAGCAAGGAGCCGATGGTCGTTCCGCTCGCCATCGGACTCGTCGGGCGCGATGGGCGCGACCTGCCGCTCAAGCTCGGCGATGGGCGCGCAATCGAGCGCGACGTGCTGACTCTGACCAAGCCCGCCGAAACCTTCGTGTTCGCCGATATCGGCGAACCGCCGGTGCTTTCGCTCAATCGCGGATTTTCCGCGCCGATCAAGCTCGTCGCCAATCTTGGCGCCGATGATCTGCGATTCCTCGCCGCCCACGATGCCGATCCGTTCAATCGTTGGCAGGCGCTGCAGACGCTGGCCACTCGCCTGCTCGTCGACAATACTGCTGCTTTGCGCGCGAACGGCGCGGTGCGGCAAGATGCGGGCCTCCTCGGTGCGCTGGGCGCGATTCTCGCCGACGGGACGCTCGAACCTGCCTTTGTCGCCCTTGCGCTGACGCTTCCTGGCGAGGCGGACATCGCGCGCGAGATCGCTCGCGATGTCGATCCCGATGCCGTGTTCGCGGCGCGCTCCGCTTTGCGCACGGCGGTCGGCGACCACCTCGCCGAGCCTCTCTTCGATCACTATCGCCGGCTGTCCGAAAGCGCGCCCTACCAGCCCGACGCCGCCAGCGCCGGACGGCGCACGTTGCGCAATACTTGTCTCGACCTTCTCGTTGCAGCACGCCGGCCAGACGCCATCATGCTCGCCGCGCGACAGTACCGGGCAGCCAACAACATGACCGACCGCATGGCCGCGCTCTCGACGTTGTCGCTGTGCGACGTGCCCGAGCGCGCCGCCGCGCTCGACGATTTTTATGCCCGCTATGCCGACGATCCGCTGATCGTCGACAAGTGGCTCACGCTGCAGGCCACTGTTCCGGAACCGGCGACGCTCGATCGCGTCAAGGCGCTCACCAACCATCCCGCCTTCTCGTTTTCCAATCCCAATCGCGTACGCGCCTTGATCCACGCGTTTGCGCTGGCGAACCAGAAGGAGTTCAACCGCGCCGACGGCGCTGGCTACGACTTCGTCGTGGACACGGTGCTGGCGCTCGATCCCAAGAATCCTCAGGTCGCGGCGCGGCTGCTGTCGGCACTCAAGAGCTGGCGCATGCTCGAGCCGGCACGGCGCGCGCGGGCGCAAGCGGCCTTGCGGCGCGTGGCGGCAGCGCCTTCGCTTTCACCCGACGTGGGCGACATCGTGCAACGCGCGCTGGCCAAAGATTGACGCGCGCACGCCGCGGCGGCACGAAACAAGAACGCAAATGGCGCGGGTCCCGGGCCAAAAGGCATTGCCGATCAAGGGCAAAGCACCGATTCATCATTCTTGCAAATTCGTTAACGGACCCCTCGACAAATCGCCATCTTTCGATTCCAATCAAAGTGATTCGGAGAGATGCGGCACATCCTTCCGATGAAGGTGATAGGGACCCGAACGGAGGCGAGGCATGGCGCGCGCCGAAGTCGCGAGCGCGTCCGTAAGTTCTGATTCAATCAAGGGACTAGCTCAGTCGATCGCCAAGCCCGCCTATCGGCGGCTGCTCACTGCCGAGCCGGCGTTGCGACGTGCCGTCCCCGCGCTGATCATCGCATTCCTCCTCACGATCTGCGTCGGTGCGATCGTGCAGGTGCTGGACCATCGTCGCCAGGCGATCAGCGAGATCGTCAAGCAGATCGAAGGCAGCGCCGATTTCCTCGTCGATCGGCTCGAACGGCTGGAGCAGCCGAAGGCCGGCTCCGAGCGTCGGCTGCAGACCGAGCTCGAACGCGCGATGCCGACCTGGGCGCGCGCGCCCGGCCGCCAAGTGCTGATTGCCAACGGCGACGGCGTCATCGTCGCCGGCATCCGCCATGAGGTCGTCACCAATGCCGACGGCACGATCAGCACGACCGCGCCGCTCGAGGCCGGGATGGTCGGACGCCGGCTGATCGACGTGCTCGGCCCCGCGCAGCCCCTGACCACGTTTGGTGCTGCCGCCGGCGTTCTGGAAATTCCGCTCGCCGACGGTAGTCCGGCGTATGGGGCGGTGCGCAGCTTTCACGGGTCGAACGGCGAGCTTGCGATCATACATGGGCGGGCCGAGGCGCTGGCGGCGTGGGCGTCGGACACGGCGTTGACGGTCACGCTCTCGGCCACCACCGGATTCGTCGTCCTGATCCTCGGCTTTGCCTTCCATTGGCAGGCGACCCGCGCGCGGGAAGCCGACATGATTTATGAGACGGTTCGCTCGCGCATCGATACGGCACTCAACCGCGGGCGTTGCGGATTATGGGACTGGGATCTCGCCCGCGGGCGCGTGTTCTGGTCGCATTCCATGTTCGCGATTCTAGGGCTCAAGCCGCGGGACACGCTGTTGAGCTTCGGGGAGGTCAACGCCCTCGTCCATCCCGAGGATATCCATCTCTATGAGCTCGCCGCCCAGCTCGCCGACGCCACCGCCACGCTGGTCGACCACGCCTTCCGTATGCGCCATGCCAACGGCAACTGGGTGTGGCTGCGCGCGCGCTGCGAGCTGGTCCAGCAGTCCGGCGAAGGAGGGCCGCATCTGATCGGGATCGCCGTCGACATCACCGAGCAGAAGACCTTGGTGGAGCGCACCGTCGAAGCGGATTTGCGGCTGCGCGACGCCATTGAGACCATCCCCGAGGCATTCGTGGTTTGGGATGCGCAGAATCGCCTCGTCTTATGCAACTCGAACTTCCAGGAGCTTCACAACCTGCCGGACGCCGCGATCGAGGCCGGCGCCTCCTACGAGTCGGTGGTGGCAGCCGGACGCAAGCCGGTCGTGCGCTCGAAAGTCACGAGCGAAGGTCAGATCCCGGGTGCCCGCACCTTCGAAGCTCAACTCGACGACGGCCGCTGGCTGCATATCAGCGAGCGCCGCACCAAGGATGGCGGCTATGTCTCGGTCGGCACCGACATCACCAACATCAAGCTGCACGAAGAGAAACTGATGGAGAGCGAGAAGCGCCTGATGGCAACGGTCGCCGATCTGCGTCACTCGCAACAGAAGCTGGAGCGGCAGGCCGAGGAGGTCGCCGATCTCGCCGAAAAATACGCCGAGGAGAAAACCCGCGCCGAGGAGGCGAACCAGGCCAAGTCAAAATTCCTCGCCAATATGAGTCACGAGTTGCGCACCCCGCTCAATGCCATCATCGGGTTCTCCGAGATCATGGAGTCCGGCATGTTCGGCCCGTTGGGCTCGGACAAGTATCGCGAATATTGCGGGGATATCCATCAGAGTGGCCAGTACCTGCTCGAAGTGATCAACGATATTCTCGACATGTCGAAGATCGAGGCGGGACGCATCCGGCTCGACGCCGAGCAGATCGAGCTCGAGCCCTTCCTCAATGACGCGATGCGCGTGGTGTCCGGACGCGCCAACGACAAACGGCTCAAGCTCACCGCCCGGATCGGTCGCGGCATCCGCTTGACCGCCGACCACCGCCTGCTCAAGCAGATCGTGTTGAACCTGCTGTCCAACGCGGTGAAGTTCACGCCGGAAGGCGGCCGCGTCACCATTCGCGCGCGGGCGACCAGCGGCTGGGTCAGCGTCTCGATCGCGGATACCGGCATCGGCATTCCGGAGGATGCGCTGGCGCGGCTGGGCCGGCCGTTCGAGCAGGTCGAGAGCCAGCTCACCAAGAGCCATCAGGGCTCGGGCTTGGGGCTTGCGATCGCAAAGTCGCTCACCGAATTGCACCATGGCGCGATGCGCATCCGCTCGACGCCGGAGATCGGCACGATGGTGCTGCTGCGGCTGCCGATCAGCCGAACCGCCGCGCAGAAGGAGGACCTCGCCGAGGCCGCGGCCTAGTAGGGTGCCTCGCTTCCCGCAACGATGGGTGCACCGCGAGCACATGGGGCGAGGAGCACATCAAGCTCACCGCCGCGAAATCCTTGTGGGGATCGTGATCTGCGACGGTGCTGACGGCGCTCATCCCGCCGCGCCCTCGATCGGCCAGCGGTCGGCCGCTCAAGATGATGCGCCGAGGATGCGATTGAAGCTGGCACGCACCTTACTCTGCGTCTCGCCCAGGAACGCATCGAGCGTGGCAAAATCAGGCACGTCCGCGGCGCGCGCCAACAGTCCAATGAGGCCCGGCGCCGCCGCCTTGGGATCGAACTCGCCCGGCAGGCATAGGCGCAGAATCTGCGTGAGATCATGATAGAGTCGCACCGCGCGGCGCAGCACCTCGGCATCCTCGGCCTTGAGCAGCCCGAGCCGCCACGCCTTGTCGAGCACCTGCGTGGTCGAGGTGTCGAGAATATCGGGTGTCTGCGCCGCATGAATAAGCTGCAGATATTGGGCGATGAATTCGATGTCGATCAGTCCGCCCGCGACGTATTTGAGATTCCAGGGGTCGCTGTCGCCTTTCTCGGCCGCGATGGCGTTGCGCATTTCCACGACGTCGCCGGCGACCATCTCCGCGTCACGCGCTCGGCATAGCACGGAGCGGATGACCTCCTCGACCCGCGTCGCGAATTGCGGCGACGCCGACACGACGCGCGCGCGCGTGAGCGCAAGGTGCTCCCAGGTCCAAGCCTCGTTCTCCTGATAAGCCGCAAAACCGTCGATCTGGGTCGCGACCGGCCCGGAGCGTCCGGAGGGCCGCAGCCGCATATCGACCTTATAGAGCAAGCCGTGATTGGTCTGCGCGGTGAGCGCGCTGATCAGGCGCTGCGTCAGCCGCGAGAAATATTGCGCGCCATAGAGGCGGCGCGGACCGGCCGATTCCGGACGCTCGGGATCGAAGTCATAGACGACGATGAGGTCGAGATCCGAGCTCGCCGTCATCTCGCGCCCGCCGAGCTTCCCCAGCGCCAGGATCGCGGTCTGCTGCCCTGCGATGCGGCCGTGCAGGTGCGCGAAATGCTCTTCGATCGCGCTGTGAAGCGAGCGAATGAGCGCATCCGCCAGCCGGGCGAAGGCCTCGCCCGCCTGCTCCGCTGACACGGTTCCCGAGAGAATGCGCGTCCCGATCAGGAACATCTGCTCCTGCGCGAAGATGCGGATGCGATCGAGGAAGTCCTCGTACGACCCGGCTTGGCGGAGCGAGCGCTCGAGGGCGGCCGCGAGCTCGGTTTCTTCGGGCAGCGCGCCAAAGAAGCTCGGGTCGATGACCGCGTCCATGACCTCCGGAAACTGAGCGAGGCTGTCGGCGAGTCGTGGCGCGGCGCCAAGCACGAGCGCGATCAGGGCGGTCAGATCGGGATTCTGTCGCAACAGCGAAAACAGCCGCCCGCCACCGTGCAGCCCGGCAAGGAAGCGGTCGAATGCCACGACCGCCGCATCCGGATTTGCCGAGCGGGCAAAATGTTGAAGCAGCATGGGCACGATTTCGGCGAGCTGGCCGCGCGCGAACACACCCTTGAGTGTGCCGTAGCTTCCCGCGCCCCAGCGCCGCACCAGAGCGGAGGTCTCCAGCGGGCGACGAAAGCCCAGTTCGGTCAATCGGTCGAGAGTTTTGCGATCGTCCGCCTCAGATGGAAAAAGCAATGTCCGGCGTCCGGCCTCGATGACGGGCGCATTCTCGAACAGCGTCGCATAGTGGCGCTGCACATTGTGCAGATGACCGAGCAAGGCATGCGCAAAGGCGTCCCGGTCGGGGAAGCCGGCGAAGCGGGCAAAGCGTTCGAGCCCGTCCCGATCGGCCGGCAAGGTGTGGGTCTGCTCGTCGGCCACCATCTGGAGACGGTTTTCGACTACACGCAGGAAACGGTAAGCCGCGGCGAGATCATCGCGCACCTCGTTGTCGATCCAGCCGCCGGCGGCCAGCGCCTCGAGCGTTTGCAGCGTCTCTTTGACGCGCAGCTCGGGATATCGGCCGCCGGCGATGAGTTGCTGCGTCTGGACGAAGAATTCGATCTCGCGGATGCCCCCGCGGCCGAGCTTGATGTTGTGCCCTTCGACCGCGATCTGATCGTGGCCGCGATAGGCGTGGATCTGCCGCTTCATCGCGTGCACGTCGGCAACCGCCGCGAAGTCGAGATATTTGCGCCAGATGAAGGGAGCGAGACCGGCGAGGAACGCCTCTCCGGCCGCGATGTCGCCCGCGCATGGCCGCGCTTTGATCAGCGCGGCGCGCTCCCAATTCTGTCCACGGCTCTCGTAGTAGTCGAGCGCCGCCGTGGTGGAGATGGCGATTTGAGTAGAGGCAGGATCGGGACGCAGCCGCAGATCGGTGCGGAATACATAGCCGTCGGGGGTGCGCTCCTGCAAGAGCTTCACCAGCATGCGCGTGAGCCGCACGTAAAATGCCGCCGGCTCCGTGGCCGCGACGAACGCCGCGGGGTCGTAGAAGACGATGAGGTCGACGTCGCTCGAATAATTGAGCTCGCCCGCTCCCATCTTGCCCATGGCGAGCACGATATAGCCCGAACCTTGCGCAGGACGTCCGGGCTCGAAGACTTTGAGCTTGCCGCGGCGCTGCGCATCGACGAGCAGGTAGTCAACCGCGGCGCCAACGGCCGCATCGGCCAGCGTGGTCTGCCGGTCGACGACCTGCGTCACCGGCCAAACGCCGCCAATATCGGCGAGCGCGATCAACAGCGCCGCCTCCGCCTTCATGCGGCGAAGCAGGCGCATCACCTCGGCTTCATCGCGCGTTGCCGCGATCGCGCGTTTTGCATCAGCGAGCATGTCCCCGAAGCGGCGCTCGGGCTCGGCTTCGAGAAGCGCGACGAACCGCTCCGGCGAGTCGCGTACGAGATCCCAGAGATAGGGCGAACCGCCCGCCAGTCCCGTTATCAGCGCGTCAAGCCTTGGGTGAGCGGCAGAGAGCCGGATCAGCGTCTTGCCGACGGACACACCGGCGATTTCAGCGCGCCAGTCGTTGACGCGCGCACGCGCCTCGTCCGCGGCTTGAAGGTGTGGCGCCGCCGCGATCCGTCGTACGAGCGAGCTGTCGCCTAACCTGTCCACCGACGTCATTCTCCGAACTCGGACCGTGGGCATCATGCCCGCACTGTTCCGGCATCCCCCTCTTAATGGAAGCGCGGCATCAAATAGGTGAATGGCGCCGCATCTGCGGTTCGCCCGCAGTTGCGATATGTCGTGCCACGAGCCGTCCACGCCGGTTTGCGGTGATGACAAGCCCGGCCATGACCTCGGTATCGTAACGCTTCATGCCGCCGGTTGGGCCGATCCGGCGCGCGGCAGCGAGATGACGGTCTTGAGGCCGGGGTGATTATCCTCGAGCTTGAGTTCGCCGCCATGGAGGCGGGCCACCGCCGAGGCCAGGCTCAGCCCCAGCCCCGACCCCGGCTGCGAACGGCTCTGTTCGAGCCGCACGAAGCGCTCGACCGCGCGGCCGCGGTCGGCCGCGGGAATACCGCGGCCGCTATCGGCGACTGCAAGCAGGATTCGGTCGCCCTCTCCCGCCGCCGTGACCACGATTTCAGCGTCGGCCCCGTTCACCCGGCCGCCATCGGGCGCGCCATATTTGATGGCGTTGTCGACTAGATTGGCGAGCGCCTGGCTGACGAGCTCCCGGTTGCCGTGAACCGGCGCAGCCGCCGGCGCTTCGACCTTGAGGTGGATGCCCTTGTCATCGGCGAGCGGCTCGTAGAGCTCGCCCACCCCGCGCGCGATCTCGGCCGCATCAAATTCGGTCATGCCGTCGCGCGCCTGGCCCGATTCCGCGCGCGCGATCATGAGCAGCGCATTGAAGGTGCGCATCAGCGCCTCCGATTCCTCAATCGTGCTCTCGAGCGCCGCTCGATACTGGGATTCGTCCTCGGCGAGGCGCAACGCCTCCTCGCAACGGTTGCGCAACCTGGTCAGCGGCGTCTTGAGATCATGCGCGATATTGTCTGAGACCTCCTTGAGGCCGTGCATGAGCGCCTCGATGCGCTCGAGCATGGCATTGTTGAAACACGCGGATCAGGGCATGATGCTCGGCGCCGTCGGGGTCATCGAGCCGCCGATAGGCGGTTTCCGTCCAGCCGGATGTTTCCAGAATGCCGGTCGACAGGGATCCGACATTGCCCGCCAGTCCTTCCCCCGCGCGCGTGGTCACGAGATAAAGGCTCGAGCCGGGCCGACGCGACCGCGCATCGACGACGAACACGAGCCGGCGGATACCTCCCTGGCGATATTGCTCGGCCAAGCCGGTGATCTCCGCATCGACCGTCTGCGTAATTTGTTCGGTGATCAGCCGACGCGTGTTCCAGGCGAAGTAACCGAGCAGGAAAACGGCAAACAGCGCAAACACCGTGAGATACACCAGCGTCAGCTTGAACGCCGTCGTGCGCAGAAGCTTGCCGAGCGCCGTCATCCATCACCCCCGCACGTCGTCCCGCGCGCCGCAGGCAATGACGACGTCATTTGCTGTCGCGGATCATATACCCTGCGCCGCGAACCGTATGCAGCAAAGCCTGGGTGAAACCTTTATCAATCTTCGAGCGCAGCCGCGAGATGTGCACGTCAATGACGTTAGTTTGCGGGTCGAAATGGTAATCCCACACGTTCTCGAGCAGCATGGTGCGAGTCACGACTTGACCCGCGTGCTTCATGAGATATTCGAGCAGGCGGAACTCCCGCGGCTGCAGGACGATCTCATCGCCTGCGCGGGTCACCTGATGCGATAGCCGGTCGAGCTCGAGATCGCCGACGCGGTAGACAGTCTCCTCGCGGCCCCCGCGCCGACGCGCCAACACCTCCGTGCGCGCGAGCAGCTCCGAAAACGAATAGGGCTTGGGGAGATAATCGTCGCCGCCAGCCCGCAACCCCTTGACCCGATCGTCAACCTGGCCGAGCGCCGAAAGGATGAGCGCGGGCGTCTCGATACCTTTGCTGCGCAGGGTGCCGATGACCGCCAACCCGTCGAGTTTGGGCAGCATGCGATCGACGATCAGCACGTCATATTGGCCGTCGAGCGCGTGGGCGAGTCCTTCCTCGCCGTCGGCTGCCAAGTCGGCGACATGCCCGACCTCGCGGAAGGCCTTCGCCAGATAGTCGGCGGCGTCGCGGTCGTCTTCAATGATCAGGAGACGCATGACGAATCCGCCGTCTCTTGGATAAGCGATGTCCCTCGCGGAGGAACCATACTGGACTGCACTAATCATAGCGGCACTATTTCAAAGTGTCCTAGCGTCGGGCCGAAGGGAGAACGCCGGCCCGAGAAATGCGAGGGGCGGCGGTTTGATCCGCCACCCCTCAACCAACTCCGCACCGGCGGGGGCGACGGATGCCGGGACGAAGTTAGACGGGATGGGGACGGGCGCCGGGCCCGTCCCCCCTGGTTCGAACCGCCGGCGGGGGGCGACGGATGCCGACGGTGCGCCCCATTCGATCAGGCCTTGCCGAGCCGCAGCGCAACGAACTTCGTCGCGTCGCCCGACTTCACCCGCATGAGGATCGTACGCTTGCCGTCCTTCTGTGCGTCCTTGAGGGCACTGCGGATGTCGGCCGGATTGGCAACCTTCTTGCCGCCGACCTCGAGAATGACGTCGCCGGTCTTGACGCCTTGGTCGGAGGCAATCCCGTTGGGATCGACGTCGGTAACCACCACGCCTTCCGAGCCGCTGCCGGCGACTTGGCCGGCGGGTACGACCGTGAGGCCGAGCCGCGGCACGTCGGTGCCCTCCGCGCCGGAGGAGTCGGGCGTCGTCGTCGCGCGCGCCTCACGCTGGTTCGGCAGTTCACCGAGTGCGATGGAGAAGGTCTTCTCCTCGCCCTTGCGCCATACCGTCAGTTTCGCGGTGGCACCCGGCGCCATGCTGCCGATCTGCCTGGCGAGGTCTCTGGCGTCTTTGACCGGGTTGCCGTTGACCGCCATGATCACGTCACCGGCCATGATCCCGGCTTTGGTGGCCGGGCCGTTCGCCTGCGGGTCCGCGACCAGCGCGCCCTCCGAGGCCTTGAGACCGAGATTGTCGGCGATTTCGGCGGTGACGGGCTGGATCTGCACGCCGATCCAGCCGCGGCTGACCTTACCGTTGTCCTTGAGCTGAGCAACGACCGACTTCACGGTCGGAGCGGGGATGGCAAAGGCGATGCCTACCGAGCCGCCCGAGGGGGAGAAGATGGCGGTATTGATACCGATCACGTTGCCATCGACGTCGAAGGTCGGGCCGCCGGAATTGCCTTTATTGACCGGCGCATCGATCTGAATGAAGTCGTCGTAAGGACCGGCCCCAATGTCGCGACCACGGGCCGAGACGATACCGGCGGTCACCGTGCCGCCGAGGCCGAACGGATTACCGACCGCGAGCACCCAGTCGCCGACGCGCGGGGGCTTGTCCGCGAGGTGGACGTAGGGGAAGTCGCTGCGGCCATCGACCTTGATCAGGGCGATGTCGGTGCGCGGGTCGGTGCCGATCACTTTGGCGGTATAGGTCTTGCCGTCATCAGCCGTGACCTCGACGGTGTCGGCCTTATCGACCACGTGGTTATTGGTCACCGCGTAGCCATCGGCAGTGATGAAGAAACCGGAGCCCTGGCCGGTCACGAGGCGGTTGCGCGGCGCGCGCGGTTCCTCGGGACTGGCTCCTTCCGGCAAGCCAAAGCGACGGAAGAAACGTTCGATCTGCGAGTTCGGCGGGAACGGCAAATCGCCCTCGAAGCCCATCATCTTGGCGCCACCAGCGGTCTTGACGCGGACCGACATGACGGCGGGCTTCACCTTGTCGACGATATCGGCAAATCCCATCGGGCGCTGGACACCCTGGGCATAGGCGATTGCGGTCAGAGCCGGACTGGTCGGCCGCGGGAGAAGTCCCGCACCACCGAGCAGCACGGTCACGCCAAGGCCGGCGACGCTAGCAAGCAGAACGAGACGACGCGCCGAGAGGATGCGCGATTTTTGAGCGGGAACGCTCGCAGTCATAACGGTCACTCCATCGTTGGTGCGGCGGGGCCGAGGGGCACCCGTTGCACAGCAAGATGGGCAACGCTTCCTTACCGCGCGCTGTCGGAGAAATTAAAGTTTGGTAAGGTCGGAAAGCTTCAAAAAATTATTGAATCTCAATCGCTTGCTTTTAAGTCGACACCGCCTCATTGCTCGCCTTGGCGCAAAATCTCCGATAGCCGCGCCGCTTCGGCCGACGTGAGCTTTTCCCGCGCTGCGGTTGCGCGATCCGAATCGGCTCGGCCTCGGCGTACGAACAGCAGGACGCCGCAAGCGCCGATGAGCAGCACCGCCGCCGGACCAAGCCACAGCAGCGCGGTGTGCCATGAAAATCGCGGCCTCAGCAGCACGAACTCGCCGTAACGTGCGACCAGAAAATTGATCACCTGCTGGTCGCTCTCGCCCGCCTGCAATCGTTCACGCACAAGGATACGCAAATCGCGCGCGAGCGGAGCCTGCGAATCGTCGATTGATTGGTTCTGGCAGACCATGCAGCGCAGGTCCTTCGACAGCGCACGTGCGCGCGCTTCAAGCGCAGGATCCGAAAGGATTTCGTCGGGCTCGACCGCAAGCGCCGGCGGCAAGGCCACCAGCGTAAGCACCGCGACAATAAGACAGAGCCATCTCATGGGGATCTACTCCGCCGGCGAGAGCGCGGCCTTGCTCCTCGCCGGCTTCGGCGCGCCCACGCGCAAACGCCGGTCCGAGAGCGAGAGCGCGCCGCCGATCACCATCACCACGGCGCCGAACCAGATGAGCAGCACCAGCGGCTTGTAGTAGAGTCGCACCGCGAGCGAACCGTCCGGGTTAGGGTCCCCGAGCGACAGATAGAGCTGGGAGACTCCCCGCGTCATCAGCGCGGTTTCGGTGATGGCGGTGCCGCGAGAGGGAAAGCTCCGCTTGGCCGGCTCCATGACGCCGACGACGTCGCCATGACGTCGCACGGTGAAATGAGCGGCGAGTTCGCGGTAGTTCGGTCCCTGCCGCGCGCTCACACCGTCGAAGTGAAGATCGTAGCGGCGGATCGCGATCGACTGTCCAGGCTTGAGCTCCGCAATCCGCTCGAGGCTCCATTGCGTCTCGCCGATGACGCCGAGGAGCGTGATCCCGAGCCCGAAATGCGCAAAGGCGGCGCCCCAGGCCGAACGCGGCAAACCTCGCGCGCGCGCGAACGCGGTCGCGAGCGGGACCTTGAGCAGGCCCGTGCGCTCGACGATTTCGGTCAACGCGCCGGCCATGACGTAGAGCGCAAGTCCGATCGCGAACGGCACCAAGAGCGGTCCGCCGCCTTCCATGGCGAAGATCACGGCGACGGCGATCGCGGCGATGCCCGCGGCACCGACCAGACGCTGAGCAACGCCGAGCAGGTCGCCGCGCTTCCAGGCAAGCAGCGGACCAAACGGCATGGCGATGAGGAGCGGAACGAACAACGGGGCGAAGGTCGCGTTGAAGAACGGCGCGCCGACGGAAATTTTCTCGCCTGTGAGCGCCTCGAGCGCGAGCGGATAGAGTGTACCGATGAACACGGTCGCGCAAGCACTCACCAGGAAGAGATTGTTGAGCACCAGCGCGCCTTCGCGCGAAATCGGCGCGAACAGGCCTCCCTGTTTGAGCAAGGGCGCGCGCAACGCGAACAGCGCGAGGCTGCCGCCGATGAACAGCAGCAGGATCGCCAGGATGAAGACGCCGCGCGTCGGGTCGGTGGCGAAGGCGTGCACTGACGTCAGCACGCCCGAGCGCACGAGAAAGGTGCCGATGAGCGAGAGCGAGAAGGCCAAGATCGCGAGCAGGATGGTCCATACCTTGAGCGCGTCGCGCTTCTCCATCACGAGGGCAGAATGAAGGAGCGCAGTCGCGGCCAGCCAGGGCATGAACGACGCGTTCTCTACCGGATCCCAGAACCACCAACCGCCCCAGCCGAGCGTGTAGTAGGCCCAATATGAGCCCATGGCGATACCGAGCGTCAGGAACATCCAAGCGAGCAGCGTCCACGGCCGCACCCAGCGTGCCCAGGCGGCATCAATGCGCCCGTCGATCAGCGCGGCAATGGCGAAGGAAAATGAGATCGAGAGGCCGACATAGCCGAGGTAGAGCAGCGGCGGATGAATGGCGAGGCCGGGATCCTGCAGGATGGGATTGAGGTCGCGGCCCTCCAACGGAGCCTCGGGGATGCGCAGGAATGGATTCGACGTGGTCAGAATGAAGAGAATGAATGCCACCGCGATCCAGGACTGCACCGCGAGCACGTTGGCCTTGAGCCGTGCCGGCAGATTGCCGCCGAACAGCGCGACCAGCGCACCGAACACGCTGAGGATGAGGACCCACAGCAGCATCGAGCCTTCGTGATTGCCCCACACGCCGCTGAGCTTGTAGACGAGCGGCTTTGCCGAATGGGAGTTCTCGAACACGTTGACGACGGAAAAATCCGACCGCACGTAGCACATCGTCAGCGCGGCGAAGGCGATCGCGATGAAGCAGAATTGCGCAATCGCGGTCGGTCCGGCCACAGCCATCAACACGGGATCATTCTTGCGCGCCCCGACCATCGGCACGCTGGCCTGCACAAGCGCCAGGGCGAGCGCCAGCACGAGCGCATAGTGGCCGGATTCGGCGATCATCGTCATGCCCCTTCAATCACCCGCGCGCGAACGCACGGAATGCATCATTGCGCCCTGCCCTGCGGTGCGGCGCCGAGTTTCCTTTCGTAGTCGTCCTTCCAGTGACCTTGCTTCTTCAAAGCGTCGGCGACGTCCTTCGGCATATAGGTCTCGTCGTGTTTGGCGAGCACGCTGTCGGCCCGAAATGTACCAGCCGGATCGAGGGTGCCTTCGGCGACTACACCCTGCCCTTCGCGGAAAAGATCCGGCAATAGGCCCTGATAGGCGACCGGGATTGTACGGTTGCCGTCGGTCACCTCGAAACGTACGGCCAGGCTGTCGCCGCGCCAAACGCTGCCCTCCTTCACGAGGCCGCCAAGGCGGATGCGCGTTCCCGGTTTGATGTGTTTTTCGACCACGTCGGTCGGCGAATTGAAGAAGACGATGGACTCCTTGAGCGCGCCGAGCACCAAAGCCACCGCGAGCGCGAGCACGCCGAGCGCGGCACCGATGAGGGAGAGGCGTCGTTGCTTGCGGGTCATCGCGTGATCCCCGGCGCTTAGCCTTCGAGACCAAGTCCTTTGAGGAGATCGTCGAGCCGCCGCAATTTGATCGCATCGCCGGCGAGCGCACGGCGCGCATCGACGACGGCGGCGCGCGCCTTATCGGGTTGGCCGAGCACCATATAGGAGCGAACGAGGCGCAGCCATCCCTCGACATCGGCGCCGTCGCGATGCAGCCGCTCGGAAAGCCGCTCGACCATACCTTGAATCATGGCCTGGCGTTGCTCTGGAGCCAACTGCGAGGACGCAGCCACCTGTTCGTCGCTCGGACCGCTGCTGGCACCATCGCTTGAACCGCCGGGCGCGCCGGCGCGGTCGACGCGGGCGAGCGCGCGTCGCAGCAAGTCGATCCATGGCGCATCGGGGGGCGCGGCCTCGATCAGTGCGCGCCAAGTCGCGGCGGCTTGCGTGCGATCGCCGTCCTGCTCGGCCGCAAGCCCGAGGAAGTAGCGCGCCTGCACGCCGTTCGCATCGAGCGCGACCGCCCTTTCGAACGCAGCCTTCGCTTCCGCCGTCACGACCCCGTTGGCGGCGAACACCAGCGCCTCGCCGAACGCTGTTTCGCGTTCAGCCGTGGTGCCATTGAGCCGAAGTGCATTGCGCCGCGCCCTCACCGCGTCATCGAAACGCCCGAGTCGCAGATAGATCGGCGCGATCACCTCCCAACCGCGCCCGTCCTCGGGATTGTGCTCGAGATGCGCCTCCACCCGTGCAATCAAAGTATCGACCGACTGATTGCCGCGGGCAGCGGCAAGACGCGGGGCGAGCGGTTGATCCGGCAGCAACGGGGACCCGAGCGCGAGATAAAGTCCTGTGGCGCCGATGGGCAGCAGCACAAGCGCCACGATCGCGACCACCCGGCGCCGCCATCTTGCCGACGGCACATCGCTCGGCAGCGCCGTTTGCGCATCGGCTGCGGCGATGAGCCGGCGCGACACCTCGACC
>WNFX01003834.1_pt1 | contig 17850 bp, 19 predicted proteins | sample 5400111 | NCBI WGS metagenome assembly WNFX01 (sample SAMN13153363, study PRJNA577476) | soil metagenome | isolation source: 40 cm soil or saprolite under grassland replicate 1 | place: USA:California | collected 2016-06-15 | reverse complement strand
ACCGTACGTCTCGTGCGACGCCTATCATGCAGTTGGACACCCCCAAAGGTTTGCTCGGCCCAGCTCTTGGGGTCCAACATGTCTTGTGTGTTCATCCTGTATTGTATCACTTGGTAAAATGTGGGTAAGAATCAGCCCTGAAAGGGGGGGGTTGGAGGGGGCATCGCCAATGAAGCCGGCAGACTCACGCTCACCAACAGTACCGTCTCGGGCAACACGGCTTCCTTTGGTGGCGGCATCTTCAGTAACAATTTATCTAGCAATACTATTGCCGGAAGCACCCTTACGCTCACCAACTGCACCGTCTCGGGCAATGCTGCGAAATCCGGCGGCGGCATCTTCATCGCAAGTTTTACCAGCTCTTCATACTCGCCACTCAAAAGTTCACAAGTCGATCTCACCTTTAGTACCATCTATGGCAATGCGTCCTCCTCTCTTGGTGGTGACATAGCGATCGAAGATTTCGTCAACTCTACAAATGGAAATCTTAGCAAGGCCATCAAACAAATCAGCAAGGTGAAGATAAGCAACAGCATCGTTGCTGGTGACCTCGTTCATCCAAACATAGACATTCATGGAATGCTCATCTCGTATGGCTACAACCTATTCCAGAACATCTCTGGTGCCACCTTCGATCCAGCCACAAGCAAGCAGCATAACACCGATAGAACCTTGTCAGTGAACGACCTGAGCACATTGTTTGCTTCTCCTGTGGGGCTGCAAAAAAATGGTGGCCCGACCATGACCTATGCGCTCGGACCAGATAGCCCGGCTCTCAACAAAATTCCACTTCAAGACTGCCAAGACAAAGGCATCTTTAACAGCCAATCTCGGATGTATACCGACCAGCGTGGTATGGAGCGACCAGACGATAACGAATCAGCCTGCGATATTGGGGCTTACGAGTCTCCCTGATCCGCTCCTTGAAGCACCGCTCTTCATAGGTCAAGATGTGGTTTCTTCGTGTGTTTTCCTCCAACGAACCTTCACGCCGAAATTCGCCGCTGCACTGGCAGAAGCAATAACTGCGCCAGCCATGGTACTCAAATTGACGCCGAAGGTGACTTCGATCTCATCGGGTTTGCTTGCCATATCCCGCACTTTCTCAACGACCGTTTTGGTTGCTGGCAGGACTTTGTTCGGGGCATCCTCAAAGGTCTCCCTGGCCTTCTCAATTTTGTCGTCACGGCCAGCACGGACGGTGCCACCTGTTTCTGGTTCCTCGATCTCGACGACGATGCTGCCCCCCTCTTCCAGGGGAAATTCTACAAGGCGTGTCATCTCTCCTCTGTTCCTCGTGTATTTTTCACGCAGCTTCCTATGCACGAGAATAGGAAGCTTTTGACTCTATATTACGACAACAGGTGAGGAGTTTGAGCTAGAAATACTTCCAGGTAGTGAACAAGGGAAAGAAGAAAAATAGACGCGGCGTGCTGACTAGGGAGCACGTTCGTTCTCAAAAGAGACAGTTTGCAATCTCGCTCCAGAGACACGGTTTTGAAAATGGGAGAAAAGAGTACGGTTTGGCCCAATATGTAGGATGAGAAGTACGGTTCGGCCCAATGTTTATGAGAATATCGGCCCAATATTTGTGAGAGCAGGATGAAAAGGAAGCTCATGTATGCTTGAGCTAATGCCCAATATATGTGAGAATTTACAAGGATTGTCATTTTCCACAAATATCTGGCTGCTTATTGTCACATTTATTTGGCCCATTGTCACACGGTATTGGCAGCGCTATTCACATCGATCTGACGAAGTGGCACTACAAGCCAATACGTACCTTTTAGAAGGCGCTGAGAGCGTTGGGTTTCGCCAATAATGTGTGACGATAAGCGAGGTTTCGCCAATAATGTGTGAAAAAAGCTGCCAGAAATCTATGACGATACGCGTCACCTCACGCTCAACACTGTTGAGCTTCTGCCAAATATTTGTGACAATCACCACTGGCCCTGTTCCAGAAATATCTGGCTATTCCGCAGATATCTGGCGGGCCAGTAGGGTCATACAGATAAATGTTGGGGCTACATTTCGCAATTTTTAAATACTGTAAATGTATATGTAGGTGCTAATCTAGCCTTTAGCATGATATAGGCTAACACTGTTTCTAGCAGCAACGTCTTCATGCGGGAATGAAACGCCTGTTTGAGCACAAGTTAGAATAAATTTTCCGTCACCCAAGTGTGGGATTTCATAATTCTTGGGCTTGGCATTGTAAATTTGGGAACTCCGCAAGCGAATTTTTGATAATTCTGTGGGCGGCCCACACTCTTTTTGAGGCACGAACTATCCATAGAATTATCCTGACGCCGCCCATGGAATTCCCAAATTTACACCTTTGGGGATAGTTGACACTATTCATGTATGGGTGGGAACAATGGCCCGTTCCGCCCGCCATCTGCTACAAAAACGGGCGTTTTCCTATCGTCGCAAAACAGCGGTGAGGAAACTTACAAGCTAATCCCATATTCCCATCCAATCTGGTCGCTCCAACCGTTCCAAGGGCCGTAAAAGGGGTTGGTCGATTTTTCCCGCGGCACGAAGGGTCTGATCCACTTCAACTGTTTGCTGGCGATTTGCGCGGTCATTATAGACACTATATACTGGGGCGAGGACTTTGAAATCATCCTTCAAGTTTCTTGAACGTAATTCAACGCCCTGGAGCTCGATAACCTCTTCATCTATTTCAGCGTACCCATCATCATACTCCCCCCTTGTTACGTACCTCCCCTTATAATATCCTGCTTCTTCCCTATCAATATTTGCATCACCAGTGTATAGGCCAAACGGGGGTTGAGGAGCTAAATGAAGAAGGACGTATTGACGCTCAGACGTTTGATGTCGATATACCCACAAATCTATGACTTTACACTCATCGTGTTGTATCAACCACACTTCTTCAGCTAATCTTTTTATTGGGCACGCAGGGCCCCATTGATATCCCGAGAACCACCGAAGGTTGCAAGCTTCACAAGCATCTGCAAGAGATGACAAGACTCTATCGATCTCTTTTTTATTTTTTGCTTGTATGTAAGTATAATCACTTTTCCCTGGCATGGCCCTAACCAAGGCCAAATCGAATTCTTCTTGTTGCCGCACAAATGTTTCCATCTGTTGATCAAAGTCAATGTAAGACTTTCGCCCTTCACGTTGTGGCTGCGGGGGTGGATCCATCTCGTCATGTAGATCCCCCTCTTTTGAAGCTGTTTGCCTATTATCTGGTAATATGTTAGTAATGTGCAAGGACATTGATTCAATCGCCTCACGAATACCTTTAGCCACATCGAGAAATGCGTCATCTTGGTGCCGCCACCTCGTCACCGGCTTGCCATTTTGAGGTAAGGGTTGTAGGTGCGCAAATGATGCTTCCTTCCAGTCAACAGGTCGCAAGAGTATAGGAATCACACGAGCTGCGCCAGCACGATGACGCTCCAAAGCGCGCTGCATCTCGATGCCATAACGGTAGTCCGAGGCTATGAAGTCGGGGCTGATGAGCAAGAGAATGACCGCTGCTACCCCGAGGTGCTCATCAATAGCCTTTGCCCAATCCGTCCCCGGTACAATCTTACGGTCATGGAACTCCGCAATCATGCCTTGTCGTCGCATCAGGCTCAGATGGTTCTCTAGTTTCTTGCGGTATCTCTCATCTTCATGAGCATAGGAATAGAAGATGGTCACCGGAGAAATAATATCTTCTTGCGGCTCATCCATGCAAATGTATCCTTCTTACGTGATCTATTTTACTATACTTACTCCTGATCAGTGATACAAGCAAATCTATTGAGCCAGCATATTCTATCAAACTCAGGGCTAGACACCTGTAAATGCTAGAACCTAGCGTTTGCACTTAAAAACTTGGCCGTGGGCCGGGCACAACCCAAAAATTGCCATGCGAGCTGATGGCCGTGAGCTGATCGACATACTCGCTCACTTTGAAGACCAGGGGCAGCACAAAGTGAACCGACTAGCACATCTCCACGCGCAGGCCAAGACGCATGTTGCATTTGCCCAGCTAGCACCCGCAGATCCGGCCTCCCGGAAATATCAATCCAGACAACGACGAAACTGAGGCCTGGTGCCAGCATCTGATCCGCACCGTCAATCGGGATCGCGGAACTGAGCAAAAGCGCAACCTCTTCTTCATCCGTCACAGTCATCCTCCTTAGAAAAACGTCCGTTTTTCTACCTACCTACAGAGTATTCTTCTCCATGGCCTCGCGATAATACTGATCTACCACGCCAGCATACTTCTGGAGCGTCTTGAGGTTCTTGTGTCCGGTGTTCTTCTGCACCTCGACGATATTGGTGCCATGTGCCAGGTGATAGGTAACGTGGGTCGCGCGCAGATTGTGGACGTGACTCCACGCGACGCCTGCACGCCTGGCAACGGTCTTGTACATCTTTTGCACCGCCCGATTCTTGAGGGGCTCGCCAGTCCTGGCCAGAAAGACATTGGCGGCCTGGCTCTGCGGCCTGACCTTGAGATAGGCCCGGATCGCCTCCACCGCCTTGCTGTTGAGCGCCAGCAGCTTTTCGTCGCCGCCCTTCCTGGTCACACGCAGCGACCCGCCCTCGGCTTTCATGCTTTTGCGCTCCGGGGGCAGGTCGAGGTCCTCGAGGGTGAGCGCGGTCAGCTCCGAGAGCCGGATGCCGGTTTGCAGCAACACCTGGAGAATGGCGACATTGCGCAAGGCCTGGCTCCGCGCCCGCGCCCTGGCTTCCGGCTTCTCCTGCGACTTGACTTGCCCGGCCTCGAACAGGACTGCCTTATAGTCCGCCTCCCTGAGCGGCTGCGGGTCCTTTTCCGGGACCTCATGCAGCACGATCGCGTCAAGTACCTGCGGGTCAAGACCGTAGTGCCGGACCAGAAAGTGGGCAAACACGCGCAGCGATGCGGCCTTGCGGTGGCGCGTCGAAAGCCTGAGCCCCCGCGTCTCCATATGAAGTTGGTAGCGCGTGAAGCTCTCGAGAGTGATGTCATCGACGTAGGTGATACTCCCAGCTACCCACGCCGCCCACTGGCGCAGGTCCAGCAGGTAGGATGCGCGTGTGTTCTCGCTAGCACGGGCTCTGTTGGCAAGGCCGTGCGTGGCAAAGTCCTCCAACGCTGCCGCGATCGTGGTCCTGGTTTCGGTCTCGTTCATGATTTTCCTTGCTCATTGTCACTTGTGGCTTTCGTCCGCACTGATTTGTGGTTTTCGTTTGCACTGGCTTACAAATTGAACCAGCTTAATCTTCAATCTGTGTGGCTGTAGATTATGTGTGAGTTTGCTTCTGAAACTAGACAAGTTGCTTGGACTTTCAGTAGTATCGGTGTAGAGTCAATTATGAAGGCATAATTCGGTCCATTTCTAGTAATGCTGCTTCAGCATCTCTTCCCATCGTTCTCAAAAGAGATGCATAATTCTTACATGCTGTTTGGGTATGAGGGTGATCAACCCCCAACTGCTGCACCCAAATCGAGAGAGTTCGCCGATAAAGTGATTCAGCATGTTCGTAATTCCCCAGTTGAGCATAGAGCATTGCCAAGTTGTTAAGGCTCTGGGCTGTATCAGGATGCTTAGCTCCCAAGTGCTGCTCTCGGATTGCTAGCGCACGTTTGTACAACAATTCGGCCGCCTCATATTTGCCCTGTGCTCGGTAGAGTGCCGCTAAATTGTTGAGGCTCTGGGCTGTATCAGGATGCTTAGCTCCCAGGTGCTGCTCTCGGATTGCTAGCGCACGCGTAAACAGCGGCTCAGCCTGCTCGTATTTCTTCTGAAGAAAGTAGAGGTGTCCAAGATTGTTAAGGCTATTAGCCGTGTGAGGGTGCTGCGGTCCCAATTGTTGCTCTCGGATCGCTAGGATATACACAAACAGTGGCTCGACCTGTGCATACTTTCCTTGATCCCTGTAGAGAATTGCGAGGTTGCTCACGCTGGAAATGGTAACAGGATGCTGAGAGCCTAACAGGTGCTCCCGAATTGCCAAGGCACGCATGTGCAGACACTCGGCCTCTGTATACTTTCCCTTGCTCCCATAAAGTTGCGCGAGGTTATTCAGACCCGTTGCTACACTGAGATGTTCTGTTCCATAAGCTTTGGTATTGATAGCTAGAGAACGAGCGTAGAGAGGTTCGGCATGCTCATACTTTCCCTGACGGTCATAGAGTACCGCCAAATTGTTGAGACTAGTAGCTACAGAGGGATGTTCTGGACTTAACTGCTGCTCGTAGATAGAGAGCGCTTGCTGATATAACGGTTCGGCCATGGCATACGAGGCATGATCAGCTAAATAGAGACCTGTTCGATTCAGTAAATCCCCAGCCTCAACGAATGCCAGCGCATACTGTCTTATCAGGGAATTGCAGGCTTGCACCTGTTCAAGATAACGAAGGCATTTCTGCCAATTGGCTACATCTTGAGCATCACCAGGGAACACATCGTTTACTGCGCGTACAACACGTTCAGCCCACTGGCTTTGCACCGCTGGTTCCATCATATCCAACTGCACCGCTTGGACTAGACGATGGATACTGAGCATGTGGGTTTCAGCTAGACGCTTTACTAGGGAAAACTTGAGTAGTTCCTCAATCACCTGATTGAAAGTGAAGAGATCGACAACAGCTTTTTGAAGTGAAATGCCCCAATACTTCGCTCCATATCGGATAAGTTCTTCTGGAATGGTATCGGGAGCCAAGAAGGCGCAGAGACGCAGCAGTTCGGCTGCGGCAGGGTTGGCCTGCTCGATTTTCTGGAAGGAGAGCGACCAAGTAGTAGTGATGGCATGGGGATAGTCCGTTTGCTGGAGCCCCCGCCGTGCGAGGAGTTCTTTACGATGAGTCTGATAGGCTTGGAGGTAGTCAATGAGGCTGCATCCCGTTTCTTCGATGTAGGCTCCAGCCTGATCAAGTGCAAGTGGGAAGTGATCGAGGGCAATCACGATATTTCCCGCCTCATTCATATCTTCTTCAGAGGCGTGTTCAAAACGCTGTGCTCGACGTAGCAAAAGCTGTACTCCTTCTATAAAGCCCATCTTTTCCACTACGACGGGCATAGCAAGCGAACCGACAGCATCGGCGCGGGTTGTGAGCAAAATGCTCCCGTTGCCTTGCTGGGGAAGATACTTACGCACCATAGAAACATTATCAGCGTTATCGAAGATCAGTAGCCATCGCTGTTTGCATTGCTCCAGCCAGTGTTTGATTGCTTCCACAAGCTTGTGTTGGTCTGTCTCGTTTTTTGCCGAAAACGAAGGGAGGAGTTCCGCGAGTGTCGTAAAGCTAGTGATCAGTGCCTCTTCGCTTGCTGCATTGATCCAGAGCGTATGGATGTAACGACCCAACTCACGAGAACGATAAGCATATTCGACCGCAATCTGGGTTTTACCAATGCCACCGAGTCCCTTAATAGCTTGGGGCTGTGTCAATACTGCTCGACGAGCAGTTATCGGATCAATTTGCTCTGTTAGTTCCAAATGTTGGTGGAGCCGGGCAAACAGTTCGTCGCGCCCTGTAAAATGCGGGTTGCGCAAATAGGGAACGTTCCAAACACTTGATGGCCCTGCACGATCTGCTGCTGGAGGGCCATTGCGCCGAGGCATGGTTTCCTCATTCACATACTCCTGGATAAAGTGCAGCAGATAGATAGCAGAAGCACGAGTAGCATAGTCATGATAGTTGTCATTTTTGGCCGGGTCGCCATTATCACAAACGCTTTTGACTGCCAAGAAAGGCACTTCGGGAAGCTCCTGCAAGGTGCGATAGAACGCAGCGACTTCCTGGTCAAGAAACTCTACTTTGCGGTTGTGCTCTTGCAGACGGGGAAATGGATAGTTCCCCTGTACGGCCATCCCAGAAGCTATAGGAGCGGTGAGACACCGGGGATGTTCTTCAGGCAGAAGGTCACGTCCTAACAAGCGTTGTTTCATCTCGATAAGTGGACGTTTCCAAGTAGTCAACGCCTGAGCGTACATGACGATGCGGCTTTGTGGACCACTTGTTCTCCATTCAGGTCGTAGGAGGTCCTGCCCCTCTTTCCCGGTTTCTATTTTTCCCACATCGTGGTGAAAGGCGTAAGACGCAACAACCAAATCTCCAATGGCTACTTTGCGATCACCCGCACAGATTCCTGTCATGGCGATAAAGCGTGGGCGAAATTCATCCAAGAGCGTCTGAGCGAAGATAGGGGTTTCCACGGGCCCAGTGAAAGGCATTGCCATAACCAAGATCGTCAGTGGTTCTTCTCTCAGATTCTTGAATGCTGCATGCCAGTAGGGGTACTTCCTCTTTTTAGTAAAGGCTGATTGAAACGAAACTTGTTGGCATCGCTTCTCAAATTCGTTGCAAACTGCTTCGGCTTCTTCTGACAAGGCGCAGAGAATGCAAATATCAAACACCGGACTCTGCTCTTCCATTCTTCTTCTTTCTTGACTGAAAATTGTAAAGAATATGACACTGCACTCTAGTATATATTGTCAGACGTTTTTTGAGGAATCAACCCAAAGAGTCAAACCATTTGGCCCAGAAGTCAGGCCATGCTTTGCAGAGAGAGCGAAGATGGCATATACTTGGGCCAAATAAAGTGACTGCGCAGAATGTCTCTTCTGGGTGGCAAACAAGCACAAAACCCCGAAAAACGCCTCAGAAACGACCAAGTATCTCGATAAATTCACTACTCGAAAGGCGTAGAAGGTCAAACCCATCTCTTCACAACGCTGCCAGAACTCCATTCGTTGTGGTTTTCGTCTGCACTGGTCCCCAGTGCAGACGAAATATTCACGTAGGGCAAACGAAAGTCACAACCAGTGCGGACAAAATATTAACGTGACACTCATATTAGTACGTATAACTATCGCTGATTTATGAGTTATTGTAGTCTACGAAGCAAGAATTGTCAAGAAAGGTACGCATAACCTTAGTTATGCGTACTAAGTTGTTTTACAGAGAATAGCCCAGATTTGATAGACATCCAGCCTTTTTTTTGTTAAGATAGCATCCGTAAATGACGATCTATGAAGAGGATTATATGTCGAATTGGCAAGATCGCCTTCCTGAGGGCGTGGAATATCAGGGCGAGATACCAGATGGTTTCACACTCACTGTCGCTATGCCGGCTGGAGACGACGGCCTTCTCCCACTTGTGTGCCCCGTCGAACCGGACCACCGGTTCAAGGTTCGGGTGACCCAAAGTAGCAGCGGATCTTCTAGCGACTGCCATTGCCCATACTGCGGACATACCGCGCCGACGCCGGACTTTATGCCCGCTCAGTTGGCACGTGTCCAGGCGGCCGCGGCGGGGGTCGGCGAACAATACATTCAGCAACTCTTCAGCGACATGTTTGAGGACGTGGCCCGCGGATACTCTGGGCCCTCGGGCACGGGCATCTCGTTGTCGTACAGACCGGGAACGCCACCACCAACTCGATCACTGCCAGCATATGAAATCGAGCCGACGCGGAGGTCGATGACCTGCTTGCACTGCGGCGAGACTTTTGCCGTCTATGGCCTGGCCATCTACTGCCCAGAGTGTGGCCAGCTCGCGCCACAGCAACAGCTCGCCGAGCTCGTCCGAGTCCAGCGCGACCGTCTCGCAACATTGGAACGTCTGGACGATAATACCCGGCGCGATCTCAAGGAGGCTGGTGTGTTCACTGCCAACTACGAGAGCACGTTCAAAGACAGCTTTACCGCGCTCGAAACCTATCTCAAGAATCGTTTCCAGCGGGAGGCAACCAACGTCACCAAGCAGCCGTCGAGTACAACGTTCCAACGGCTTGACGAGACGAACGCTCTCTACATCGCCCATGTCGGCGTTGACCTCCGCCAGCGAGCCGGACAGCCTTTATGGGATGAGTTGCAACAGGCTGCTGCCATTCGCCACGTCCTGGTACATAACAGCGGTGTCATCGATGACAAGTTTCTGGACCGCCAACCGGGATGGCCGCAGCGCTTGGGCGAGCGGATCCAGGTCCGACGCACCGACGTCGACTCGTTCATCGATGCCCTGGAGAGATTTTCGGCTGCCGTCCTTTGAGACCTCGGTATAGAGCTAGTTATCGAGGTTCGGAATACAGTCCTGCAAGATCAGTTAGAATTGAGGGGGCGCTACGCGCACTGGATGAACACGAGAGAGAGGGGGATTGTATCGTATCAACTTAGAAAAACGGGCGTTTTTGTACTGGTTAAAAAGAGCGCCTGGGCCACGACCGAACTCTACCTGAAGCAGTTGGTGCGCAGCGACAATCCCTATGCCACCCAGCTCGCCACCCTCACCGGCATCGACTGAGGTATAATAAGAAGCTGGTATGACTTGGAAGGAGAATAGTCAAGATGCCCAGAGGATATCAAGAGGAGGAAGAAAAGAATTGGTACGATGCCGCCCAAATCTGTCCTAATGGGCATGTTGTGAATGCAACGTCAGTCTCATTCCCAGAAGGTAATAAGAAGTTTTGCAACAAATGCGGTGAACCGACTATTACTGCTTGCCAGAGCTGTAATAGCCCTATTCAGGGTATCCTTCACATTTCTGGTAGTGGTTTCAGTTCTTTTGAATATGCACCACCGCGCTTCTGTCACGAATGCGGCAGCATATATCCTTGGACTAAGGTAAGATTGGAGGCAGCAAGAGAACTAGCTGACGAGTTAAATCTCTCCAATGAGGAAAAAGAGACATTGAAACAAAGCATCAAAGACCTTGTTCAGGATACCCCACGCACCCAAGTAGCAGCAAGTAGATTTAAGCGGTTGGTTGCTAAAGCTGGCCCACAAGTAGGAGCCATGTTTAGAGACATTTTAGTAGATGTCCTAAGCGAAACTGCAAAGAAAACTCTATTCCCACAATGATCTGAATCCATCACTACCTGTATGTAAATTCCTCTGAAACTCTCAGAGAAAGTAACCACTGCCATGTCTCAGTCGGTTTCATACCGGGTGGCGCGCCTGCGGCCACTGAGACGAACTAAATTAAAAGTTGATCAGGTGACGACCGTTGGCATCTGAACCGTTTTGGCCTGGGTGGCTCTGATCGTCTTGGCCTCTTGAGATGCTTGACGCCTCTGCCGTTGCACCTCATAGCCACAGACGCGCTTGGCTGGCTTTGCTGCTCGCTTGCGATGAGCTGCTGGTGCACGTCCGGGTCGCTGTCTGGGTAGATCAGGAGGAGCCGGTTGGTAGCACGAAAGCTCCACTTGGGGGACTTTGAGCACCAGACGGGGACTCGCACGCAGCAGACCAGACTTGCGACCCGCTTGAACGAGCTGTTCGAGCTGCAGCGATGGGGAGCTGCCAAGCCGGGGCAGCAGTTCCACCAACAGAGGCATCGAGACCTCAAAGGGATTGCACTGTGCTGTCAGGGCAATGCGTTCACGCAGGGCATACACCAGATGCGAGAGAATAAGCACGATCCAGATCTGCACCAGGATCAGTTCCTGCTTACTACTCCACCAATGCGACATTCCCAGATACTCTTTGAGCAGGCGAAACGCCAGTTCGATGTCCCAGCGGCGCGCGTAGAGTTGGGCCACCTCTCCTAAGGAGAGCAACTGCGGATCACACACATTGGTGAGGTACATGCGCACTCCGACTCCATCGCTCAGCCGCACCAGCCGCACAAGGTGGCGCGCTTGCTTCTGGCCGGTCCCCAACCAGACCAGCGCATCGAGCATCTCACGCTGCCGATAGAACACATGCGCGATCTGGTAAGACGTGTTTTCCCGATAGCGGCTCACCCACCACAGCTTCCACTGTGTTAAGGTATCAAAAAAACTGAAGCTGAAATAGCCCAGATCGAAGAGCAGCAAACTGCCCACTGAGAGTCCCTGCAGGAAATCAAGCATATCTACTCTGCAGTTCTCATGGACATCCTCGCGCCATTCCAGCCGCAGCCATCGTTGGGCCCGCAGATCCAACAGACCCACCAGTTTGCCGGCAAAACAGGCTGGATCGTGTGCACTGAAACCACGCAAGGGCTTCAGGTACCTGCCCACCGCATCGAGTCGGGTTTCATCGAGACAGAAGATCTCAGTCGCAAAGGGAGCGAGCGTCGCGGGTACCGCCTGGGAGCCGATGGAGGCCAGTTGCGCATTGATACCCTCCCAGAGGTCTTGCAAGGGAACCAGGCCAGCCTGCAAGAGCCGTTTGACCAGGCCATTACGTGTGAGCCAGACAGGGGCAAATGGGCCGATTGACTGCAAGCCGAGCAAGCGACGCCAGTCTGCAAAAGAGTGCATACCCTGAAGTGCACACAGCAGCAAACTGCTCCACAAGTGTGTCCCACTCACCTGCTGGGGTCGTCCCCGTCTCCGGGGAGTCGACTCGCCCTGCTGTATCTGACCGAACGGATCTGAGTCTGGAGCTGAACTTAGTCCACAGGCTTGCATCAGCAGATCACTGGTCTGAGCAACGACGAGGGCGTGTGTAGGCGATGCTTGATGGGGTTCTACCCCAGGGGTATCATGAAGTGCCATGAGGAGGAAGATCCTTTCTTACGGTGTTTCTCGTGAAAAGATCTTCCTCCTTTTTGCTCTTTTTGGCAATTCGATTCCCAATTTAGTTCGTCTCAGTGGCCTGCGGCGCATGATGTCTTTGGGAACTCCATGGGCGGCATCAGGATAATTCTGTGGGCCACCCATGGAGTTCCCAAATTTACAGATAAGGGCGGGCGAGTACTTCATGGTATTCGCCTTTTTTTGTGCTTTTCAATGGCAATCTTCGTTTCGTTGTCGCCAGGTGGGTAGATGCGATTCCCCAGCAGGTAGAGCAGTCTTGCTGGGGGCGCGATATCTATACAGCCTATAAAGCAGAGCGGGTTAGACGTGAGGCAAAAGGCCACAATAGGAGTAATGAAAGAGAGCAGGAGCCACAATGTAACTAGTCCGAGAATATACCATTGTTTTCCCTGTGTATCAGAAGGCTGTAAGGGACTGTTCGACATAACCATCCTCTTTGCTAACTTAATCGGAAGGAGCAAATGTCCATACCGACGGTAGTTCAAAGAGGAGGTCTTATAGGACTCTGGATAGGATAAGCCCTCACTCTATTAAGTTGTTGAAAAAAAGTCCCCTAAGCCATCGAAAGCTAAGCTAGCAATTCGAACTCCTGTAACAAACCTCGCCACGGATGCTTTACAAATCCGTGCAGTGAGACTGACAGATGGCCACCACCGTCGTCTTTCCCACGGGATGCACAATCAGATTTTAGCTGAACAATAAGAGGGAGACATCCTTTTTGGCCTTTGGCAGCAGATCCCGCTTTTTCTGAACAAACTGGACAATCTCTGCTCAGTTTTGATATACTCCTCTGCATGAGACAGCAACATTTCTTTGAAAGCCAGGAGTTACCGGCGACATTTCAATGCCAAATTCTCTCCTTCATGCGAGCAGAATGGCCCGAAGACTTTCAGGGGAAGAACCGGTTAAGGAACTGGATAAAAAGGCCAGAAATGCATCCCGTTCATTTCATTCTCGAAGAAGAAGACATTTTGATCGGCCATGTCGCCGTTGTCTGGAAACTTCTGCTCCATGCTGGCCAAGGGTACAAAGCCTACGGATTCACCGAGGTGTTTACGTATCCCGCCTGGCGTCGGCAGGGATATGGTCTCCAGTTGATCAAATCGGCCAAAGAGTATATTGAGCAACAAGGAGATGCGGATCTGATCATTTTTCACTCGTCGGTGAGAGGCTTTTACGAACACCTCGGCTTCGAGCCGATGAATGACATGGTGACGCTCGTGGGTGATCCCCACAATTCCAGGAGAAGCAACGAAATCGGGTTTATGCGCTTTGTTTCAGAAAAAGGCAAACAAGGCAGAAAACAGTTTGAAAAAGGCACGCTCTATTTCGGCGACGAAACCTGGTAAATCCCACATATTTTTCCCTCGCTCAGGAGGACAGCCATGCGCAATCCGCCCAACGAGAGCGGAGAGAACGCTGCGTCGCACTGCGGCGGCCTTTGATACACACGGCATGATCAGCCTGTTTCGTCCGACGAAAGCGCAGCGCGAGGATCATCATCGATCACTTCCCGTCCCAATGCGCCAACTGATTGTGGATCTCAAGGCCGAGTTTCCCGCTTTTACCCTCGGCGAGATCGCCAGTATCTGTGCCATCCAGTTCAAAGGACGACGACCGAGCAAACATACCGTGAAAGCGGTCTTAGCGGATGGGCCACGGCCTTCCTACACCACCCGACAATTTCCGCGCGCTGAGGAGATTACCGACCCAAAAGAGCGTCATCTGGCTGTGATCCACTTACATGCACAAGGGTGGAGTGTTTCGACCATTGCTCGCTACCTGGACGTGTCCCGCCCGACGATCTATGCCATCCTGAAACGCTGGGTGGAGGAAGGGGTCCGTGGCCTCCCTGACAAATCGCATGCGAATACGAACAAGCTAGGGGTCGATCTGCCTACACGCAACCTGATCCGCAAGAAGCAAGAGGAGAACCCGCTTCTGGGCGAATATCGCATGTTCGCGGCGCTCAAGCAGCTCGGAATAACGGTGCCGCCGCGAACCTGTGGGCGCATTATGCGCCAGAATCGGCAGTTATATGGCCTGCGCCTTCTCCCGAAGGAGCCGCACAAGCCCAAACCGCACCCGTTTCATGCGACAGCTCGGCACGAGCGGTGGTGTCTGGATTCGCTATCTGGAAAAACATCGGATTCCCGACATCAAAGGCCCGTTTTATGTCATCACGGTGATGGATGCCTTCTCGCGCGCGATCCTCTCCAGTGCCATCTTCCAACGACAGGATTTGGTCTGTGTCTTGATTGTCCTGTACGCCGCTGTCGAACGTTTCGGCGCACCAAAGGCGCTCATCACCGACAATGGCGCACCAAAGGCGCTCATCACCGACAATGGCTCGGTGTTTCGCGCCAAGCAACTCCTTGCCATTTGTGAAGCGTTAGAGATCGAGAAGGAGTATATTCATCCACGGCAGAGCTGGGAGAACCTGGTTGAGACCCATTTGTATGTTATTTGGAATTTGCAAAATTCTCAAATAACTGGCATTATGTGGACTACGAGCGCCTTCATATTGAAGAGTTTTCAGGAGACGGCGCGAGTATTCCACATAATTAACGTGATGCGGCGCATGAGTCAGGTGCATTTTGAACAGGTCACGAGTTGGGAAGGAGCGAAGACCGCCCATGAGCGATTTGTGACCGACTACAACGAGCAGCCGCGACTTCGCGCATCGCAAACGGGACGATAACCGCTTGAGTCCTGCCGAAGTGTTAGGATGGGTCACGAACAAACTGCGCACCCCGGAACAACTCCATCGGATTTTCTACGCCATGCGCTTTCTCCGTCGCTTGAATCGCCAGGGCTATGTGCATTTCCGTCGGTGGAAACTCTATGGAGAAATGGCGCTTGCTCGCCAGCCTGCGGTGATTTGGTTGCATGGGGATGCGCTCACCGTCGAATACGAAGAAACCCCACTGGCCCAGTATACCGTTCGCTACCAACCGGATCACAAGCATTTCAAGGGCGTGCCAGAAACCAAGCGCTTCGAGACCCCCTATCGCTCACCGCAAGGCCGACTCTGGGAACTGGATGAGACGATATGGCACCTGGCTAAACGGCTCCCTGATTATGCTCCCCGAAGACGACGGCGAAAACCGAGCCTGTATATTCAGTCTCCACTACTTGAAGAGTCGCAAGGCACGTAAGTGAAACGCCGAAGCCTCTTCGCGCATCTTTTAGCGGCCATCTGTCAGTCTCACTGCACGGATTTGTAAAGCATCCGTGGCGAGGTTTGCTCCTGTAACAGGAACATAAACATTCTACAACACTTATATCTTTTTGTATATGTAAATTTAGGGTCCCGACATTTTTACCCCCCAGAAGATGCCATCCCGAATTGTGTGTAAAGATTTTCTATAAACAAGCAGACAAAGAGACGAGAGCCGAGCAGAGAACCTGATCAAAAGGAAAAGCTGCTGTGCGAGCAAAGGTAGTCCTTGAAAAATGAGAAGCAACGGAAAAAGAGTCACCCACTTGATGATAAGGCGATACGATCAAAACCTAAAAAAACACCTCTCCTTAAAGCCAGCTCAAAAAGCTGACTGTTGACTTGCTAGCGATTGAAAGATCCAGGCTATGATAGCGCTATTTTGTGCAAATGGATATCTTGCATCACCGCCCAAACAATGGTCAGACAGCTCATCTCCGTTGTGAAGGCATCAATGTGATCGGTGCGTTGTCGAACATTGCTGAAAAAGCCTTCGATAGCATTAGTCGTCTGAATATGACGAGACATGGCAGGTGGAAAGGCATAAAACGTCAACACATGTTCTTCATCCTCAGCCAGACTCCGCACGGCTTCGGGGTAGCGCTGAGCATATTTCGCTTTAAACGCATGCAGATTGATGAGCGCATCTTCCTTCTTCTCTTGTTTCCAAATTCCGCTGAGTTCGGCTTGGACTTCCTCGCGTTCTCGTCGCGGGATGGCAGCCATCACGTTGCGTTGCTTGTGGACGAGACAGCGCTGACGAGGGGTTGCCGAAAAGAGTTCCCCGACGGCTGCGAGCAATCCATCATGTCCGTCTGTGACCAGCAGATCCACCTGTGTCGATCCTCGTGTGCGCAGATCTTGCAAGACACTTAGCCACCCCTCTTTATCCTCCTCCGCACAAGCGCCCAGAGCCAGCACTTCCTTCTTCCCTTCGAGATCGACTCCCAACACTGTCAAAATGATGCTCGTATCGCATTTTTCCCCATGCCGAATTTTGAAATGGATGCCGTCCAGGTACATCACGCGCCAATGCGCTTGCAAAGCACGCTCACGCCACGCTGCGAATTGTTGCGTCAGCGCCTGATTCAAACGACTGACAGCGCTGGCACTGGGAGTGACTCCCATCAGCGTTTGAGCGACATCCCCCACTTTATGCGTACTGGTACCCGCAACGAACATCTGCGTTAATCCTTCTGCAATTTGTGGCTCATAGCGACAGTATTGCTCAAAGGCTTGTGTGTGGAACTGCCCGGCGCGGTCTCGCGGTACATTGAGGTCTTCGATCGGGCCGGTGCTCGTCATCAGGTCACGGGTGTAGGTGCCGTTGCGATAGCCTTTGCGTTGCACCGTGCTTTCTCCCCATTCTGCTCCGAGAAAGTGGCTCAGTTCTTCACGCATGATTTCTTCCATCACCGTTCGCGTTGCCTCGCGAATCTCGGCCCGCAGATACTGATGAAAGTTCTCTGGACTGAGATGCTCCGGTGAAGGGTTGTTTGAAATTGCTCCATTGCCCTTGGATGGTGTGATATTCTTTTTCTTGTGGACAGGCATAGTTCCCTCCTTGGTGGAATTAGAAACACAGAAACGATCTCTTCCTTAGAAAGCGTCTATGCCTGTAGTATCTGCTCTGGGGAAGCTCTTGTACTCCTTCCCCTTTGGCGATGAGAGACTTGACAACCCTTCGAACTGGAATCTATGCTGGCAAGGAGAAGAAGACCTCTCTGAAATGGTGTCAAGGGGGTTATCAGGCGAACGAATATGGTATGCTATACGGGAACGCTAGAGTCAACACATGTACCCAAAAGGAGCAGAACCATGAGCACAACCACAGATGCACGTGAAGCTCTCTTCACAGGGAAGGATGATGTTGTTCGGTCTATCTATCATCGCCTCTTAGAGGTACTCCACACCTTGGGGCCATTTCAGGAAGAGCCGAAGAAGACCTCGATCCATTTGGTTCATACGGTTGGCTTTGCTGGTGTCCATCCTCGCAAGAGCTATGTAATACTGAACTTGCGTACCGACCATCCCATTGAGAGCCAACGTATCACGAAAACAGAACAAGTCTCCAAGAGCCGCTTCCATAATGAGGTGAAACTCGCTTCCCCAAGCGACGTAGATGAAGAGCTTCTCGGTTGGCT
>WNFX01002709.1_pt1 | contig 17851 bp, 17 predicted proteins | sample 5400111 | NCBI WGS metagenome assembly WNFX01 (sample SAMN13153363, study PRJNA577476) | soil metagenome | isolation source: 40 cm soil or saprolite under grassland replicate 1 | place: USA:California | collected 2016-06-15 | reverse complement strand
CCGATTCCCTCAAGAACCGCCGGGATAGCCTGTATTCCGTGGGCCGGGGCTATGCCGAGCGCGCGATTCGCGCCGATTCGACGCGGGCCGACGGGCATTACGCCCTCTCGATGGTGCTGGGCCGGCTGTCCCGCACCAAAGGCAGCAAGGAGCGGGTGCGCTACGCGAAGATCATCTTCGACGAGGCGACGCGGGCCGTCGCGATCGACCCCGACTACGACAACGCCCACCACGTCCTCGGTGCCTGGCATGCCGAGGTGAAGCGGCTCTCCGCGATTCAGCGCTTCTTCGCCAAGGCGCTGTTCGGCGGCGGTTTCATGTCGGTCGCCAATTGGGACGACGCGGTCCGGCACCTCGAGCGCGCGGTCGCGATCGCGCCGACGCACATCTACCACCGCCTCGAGCTGGCGGAAGTCTATACCGATCTGGGCCGCTACTCGAAGGCCCGGGAACAGCTGCAGGTCATCCCGACGCTGCCGAACGTCGACGTGCTCGACGCGCAGTACAAGGAAGACGCGGCCGCGCTCCTCGCCGACATCAAGAACGAGAAAGACGAGACGTAGGGACACGCCGGTGGCGTGTCCCTACTCTCGTCTTTTTCGCATCAATTTCTCAATCGCGTCCGTTGTCCGTGGTGCTCCCGCCGACAGCCATTCGCCGCCCGTCGCGGTAACCAGCACGTCGTCCTCGATCCGCACGCCGAGCTTCTCGGCCTGGAGATAGATGCCCGGCTCGAGCGTGATCGCCATGCCGGGCTCGAGCGGCCGGCCGAAGCCGACGTCGTGGACGTCCATCCCGATCGGATGGCCGAGGCCATGGTTGAAGTATTCCCGGTCATCGCAGGTCTTCTCACCACACAGCGTGCCCGAGTGCGCGCGCAGGTATGCCCGCGCGATGCCGTCCAGCTGCCCGATCGTGACGCCGGGGCGCACGGAGTCGAACGCCGCCTGCTGCGCGCCCAGCACCAGATCGTAGATCGCCTTCTGCCGCGGCGTGAAGCGGCCGTTGATCGGGAACGTGCGCGTCACATCGGCGGTGTACTGGCCCCATTCCGCCGCGGCATCGATCAGGACCAGATCGCCGTTCTCGGTGCGGCGGCGGTTGACGTCGTAGTGCAGCGTGGTGGAGTTGGGGCCGCTGCCCACGATCGAGGGATATCCGACGCGGTCGGCGCCGTTGCGGCGGAACCCGTCCTCGAGGGCCGCCTCGATCTCGTATTCGTACATCCCGGGGCGCGCGGCACGCATCGCGGCGATGTGCCCGGCGACGCTGATGTCGACGGCGCGCCGCAGCCGGGCGATCTCGTCGGCGTCTTTCACGACGCGCATCGAATCGACGATCGGGAGCACGTTGCGCACGTCGCCACCGGAGAAGGCGAGATCGGCGATGCGGGACTCGTCACGCGTCCCGGGGCCGAGCGGCACGTAGACCGGCCAGCCGCGCGCCGCGGCGAATCGGACGCGCCGCAGCCGGTTGTCCAGGGAATCGAGCGGCAGCACGGTGCCGATACCGGACACGCGCACCGCCACGCTGTCGGGGCCGAGCCGCAAGCCGGTCCAGCGCTCCTGCGACGGCGTGCGCGGCGGCAGGAACAGGACGGTCTCGAGCGTGTCGCCTCCGCGCGCCGTGAGCAGCAGCCAGGCGTCCTGGGTCTCGAGCTCGGTGAGATAGAAGAAGGTGTTGTTCTGGCGGAAATCGTTGTCCTGCACGTAGTCCTGTTCGATGTTCCGCTCGTGCGAGGCCGGAACCAGGACCGAGCCGCGTCCGATGCGCTTGAGCAGCGCGCGGCGGCGGGCGGCGACCGCCGCGGTATCCACCGGCCGCCCCATCCCCGGCAGCTCGGGCACGACGCTGTACGCCCCGATGGGGGCCGCTGATCCCGCAGCTTGGGACGCAGATCGCCCGCAGATCGTGACGCTGATGACAGTCGCGAGAAGAGTTGTTCGCATGTCGCCTAATCTACCTGTGCTTGACGTGACTCGCGTTCCCGAGCGAAACTATTGCACCCATGACGATCAACTCGGCCCTGACACACGCGGAAGCGGAACGCCTGGCCGCGCGGATTGCCGAGCTGGAGCATGAGCGCAAGCACCTGCTCGCCGTCATCGAGATCCTGAAGGAAGCCTCCAGTTCCTTGCACTTCATTGACATTCTCCAGGCCATCGCCCGCAAGCTGGGCGAATCGTTCGGCCTGGACCGCTGTTCGATTTTCCTCGGAGAGAAGGGCGGCCGGCAGGTGCGGCTCGTCGCGTCGTACGAAGATCCCACCATTCGCAACTACGTCGTCGACCTCGAGCGCTATCCCGAATTGAAGAAGGCGATGCAGAGCGGCGAGACGGTGTTCATCCCCGACGCCGCCAACGATCCGTCGCTGCGGCACGTGAAGGAGGAGCTGATCAACCGCCGCGTCAAGTCGATCACGGTCGTGCCGATCACGTGGCGCTCGGTCGCCATCGGCGCGATTTTCCTGCGCACCTATCGCGACGGCCCCACCTTCTCCGACGCCGACGTGCGCTTCGTCCAGGTCGTCGCCGCACTCACGGCGCAGAGCCTGCGCAACGCCCACCGCTACGAGCGACTCGCGCACCGCCAGCACGAGACCGGGGGCCTGCTGCGCCACATGGAGTTGGAGCGCGTCGCCTTGCTCGCCTTCTTCCGCCGGCTGCTCGACGCGTTCGGGGACCGCGAGGGCGCGTGGGGCGAAGGTCTCCTTCCCAAAGCCAGCGCCGAGGAGCTGGACCGGCTGGTGGCCGTGGCCATGGCCGTCATCCAGGAAGAAGCCAAAGGGCGGTGAAGCCGGCAGCACGCGCCGCTGAGCTGCGGCGGATTCTGGAACGGGCGAACCACGCGTATTACCTCCTCGACAAGCCGGAGATCTCGGACGCCGAGTACGATCGGCTGTTCCGCGAGCTCCAGGCGCTCGAAGCAAAGCATCCTGAGCTGCGCACGTCCGACTCCCCTACCCTGCGAGTCGGCGGTGAGCCGGCCGCCGGGTTCCGCAAGCACCGCCACCTCGTTCCGATGCTCTCGCTCGCCAACGCCTTCACGGAGGCCGAGCTGGGCGAGTGGGAGGAGCGTAACACGCGCCTCGTGCCGGAGGTGACCACCGCGGGCTACACGCTGGAGGTGAAGATCGACGGCGCCGCCGTGAGCCTCACGTACGAAGACGGCGTGCTCGTCACGGGCGTCACGCGCGGCAATGGCGTCGAAGGCGAGGACGTGACGCCCAATCTGCGCACGGTCCTCGACTTGCCGTTCAGGCTGCGCGGCAAAGGGTGGCCGAAGAAGATGGAAGTGCGCGGCGAGGTCTACCTGCCGAAGAGCCAGTTTGCCCGGGTGAACGCAGAGCGGGAGACGGCGGGCGAGGCGCCGTTCGCCAATCCCCGCAACGCCGCCGCCGGAGCGCTGCGGCAACTGGACCCGAAGATCACCCGCGCCCGCGGCCTGCGTGTCTTCACCTTCCAGGTCGAGGCCCCGGGGCAGAAGCTCGGCATCGACTCGCAGCAGGAGCTGCTCGAAGCGCTGCTCGCGTGGGGGCTCCCGGTGGAGCGGCATCACACGCGGGTCCCCGACCTCGCGACCGCGCACCGCGAGATCGCGAAGCTACAGACGCTTCTCCCCACGCTCGATTACGGCGCCGACGGCGTCGCGGTCAAGGTGGACAAGCGCTCGCTCTACGCCGAGCTGGGCACGATCGGGAACCGCGAGCCGCGCTGGGCGGTGGCCCGCAAGTTCGCGCCCGAGGTCCAGATCACGCAGCTGCACGAGATCCGTATCAACGTGGGTCGGACCGGCGCGCTCAATCCGTACGCCGTCCTCGAGCCCGTAGAGATCGGGGGCGTCACGGTCTCCAACGCCACCTTGCACAACGCCGCGCTGATTGCCGCCAAGGACATTCGCGAGGGCGATTGGGTGGAGGTCACGCGCGCCGGCGAGGTCATCCCGCAGGTCCTCGGTCCGGTGAAGGAACGGCGGACCGGCGCCGAAAAGCCTTACGCAATGCCGGAGCGCTGCCCGAGCTGCAACTCGCAGGTCGAGCATCCGCACGAAGAAGTGATGACCTATTGCCCCAACATCTCGTGTCCCTCGCGCATCCTGGAGTCGATCGTTCACTTCACGAGCCGCAGCGCGATGGATATCCGGCGGCTCGGCTATGAACGCGTGCGCGCATTGCTCGATGCCAAACTGATCGAAGACGTGGCCGATCTATACGAGTTGACGCCGCTGCAGCTGCTGGCGCTCGAGGGCTTCGCCGAGAAGTCGGCCCAGCAGCTCGTGGACGCGATCGCCGCGTCGCGGCAGCAACCGTTGTCGGCGCTGCTGTTCGCGCTCGGCATCCGGCACGTCGGCGCACAGGGGGCCAAGCTCCTGGCGCGCCATTTCGGCACGATGAGCGCCCTGGCGCGCGCATCGGCCGCGGAAGTCGGCGAAGTGCGCGGCATCGGGCCGGCCATTGCCGACGCCGTCGCGGGCTTCTTTGCCGAGCCGCGCAACCGCAAGCTCATCGAGCGACTCGACAAGCTCGGTTTGACGCTGAAGGAGACCGCCACGGCCACCGGCCCGCGGCCGCTCACCGACCAGACTTACGTCGTCACCGGCACGCTGCCGACGCTCTCCCGCCAGCAGGCGCGCGATCTGATTGAAGCGGCGGGCGGACACGTTGGCGACAGCCTGTCGAAGAAAACCACGGCGCTGGTCGTCGGCGCCGATCCGGGGTCGAAACTCGACAAGGCGAAAGCGCTCGGCGTCGAGCAGATCGACGAGGCCGAACTCTTGCGCCGCGCGAACCGCAAACCCTAAGTTGCCTTCTCATATGACCGTCCCCGGCATCCTGCGACAGCTCCACGCGAGCCTCGCCGCACACGCTCCTGACCAGCTCGTCACGATCCTGCAGGAGTCCGGCTACGCCGCGGGGGAAGGGCTCTACACGGCGTTCGCCGCCGAGCACAGCCCCACCGATCTCGATGCCGACCGGCTCGCGGAAACGCTCTCCGCGTTCTTCACGAGCGGCGGCTGGGGCACCGTGTCGATGAGCCCGGTCGGCATCGGCGCGCTGGCGCTCGACTCCAGCGACTGGGCGGAAGCCGAGCCGGGGACGGCACAGGCACCGATGTGCTTTTTCTCGGCCGGGATGCTCGCGGACTTTTTGGGGCGGCTGTCCGACGAGACGGTGTCGGTCATGGAAGTCGAGTGCCGCAGCCGCGGCGACGAGCGCTGCCGTTTCCTGTCGGCGACGCCGGAGGTGCTGGAACGGGTCTATAACGACATGACGCAGGGCAGGAGCTACGCGGAGGCCCTCGGCGGCTAGCGCCGCGCGACGCTGACACCCTCGAGGAGGAGTGAGGGTGAAAAACGCGAGCCGAGCCAGCGCCCGTCCGTTCCAAATCCTCCGACTCGTTTGAGCAGGTCGTAGGTGTTCCCCGCGACGGCGGCATCCTTCACGCGGCCCGTCACTTCGCCGCGCTGCACGCGGTAGGCGAGTCCCACCGGATGGCTGAACGCGCCGCTGATCACGTTGCCCTGCCCGACCCCGATCAGGTCATCGACGATGAGGCCATCGTCGATGTCGGCGATCAATCCCCCGCCCAACGCGCGGGATTCGGATCCGACATGTGCGCCGTCCGTCATCCGAAACACCACGTTCGTGTAGCCAATATGGGGTTTCCCAAACACCCCGCGCCGTCCGTTGCCGGTGCTCTGCGTCTTGGCGCGCGCGGCCGTCTCGAGATCGTAGACGAAGCGCCCGACCACGCCATGCTCGACCAGTCCCGTCGCGCGCGACGGCACGCACTCGTCATCCACCGGCCGTGAGGCCGGCCGGCCCGGCGTGAGCGGATCGTCGATGATCGAGAGACGCTCGTCGAACAGCGTCTCACCCACTTTGCCGGCGAGGGGAGAGCTGCCCTGGAGCACCGTTTTCCCCGACAGCGCCTGCTCCAGCGGCAGCACCACGGCCGCGAGTCCGGCCGGCGTGAACACGACCGGCAGCGCGCCGTCGGGCGGTGTGACGACGTTGAGGGCGGCGGTGAGACGCGTCTCGACGGAGCGCACCAGCGTCTCGAGATCGGCATCGCTCGGCAAGTCGGCGCCGACGTACTGATCGTACACCATCAGCACGTCGTCCCCGGCGATGCGCGTGATGTCGGCCGTGACCGCGATGCCGGTGGCGCGGTACTCGCCGCGCGCGCCGGCCGAATTACCGACCGCCGTGTCCGCGACCTCCCGCTCCACGGAGACGTTGACCTGGCAGTCGGGCCGTGCCAACCGCTCGACGAGGAGGCGGCCCATGCGGATCAACGTATTGAGCGAGGCGTCGGCGGTGCGGGCGAAGAACGTGGAAATCGGCGGCAGGTTGGCGGTGCCGGCGCCGGGAAACGCGAGATCCACGACCTCGCCGAGTTCCGCCGACGCGCGCGCCCGATCGAGCAGGGCCGCGGGATCGGGCTTGGCCGCGGTCGTCCCCGCCACGCCCATGCGGCCCCGCGCGAGCACGCGCAGGTTGAGCCCCGCCTCCTCCGAGATGCCCGCCGCCTTGAGCCGCCCCGACTCGAACGCGACCGTCGTCCGCTCTTCGCGGCGCCAGAGCGCGTCGGCACCGTCGACGGCGCCGCGAGCGGTGTCGAGCAGCCGGTCGATCATACGTCCCCGCCGATGAGGGCTTCCTCGATGCGCACGTGCGGCGCCCCTTCGGTTACCGGCAGCGGGAACTGGCCGCCCTTGCCACACCCGCCGCCCATCTGATTCCAGGTGAAGTCGCCGGCAATGTGATCGATGCGGTCGAGCGTCTGAAACAGATTGCCCGCCAGCACGACGTCCTTCACCAGCTCGGCGACCTTGCCGTCGCGAATCATGTAGCCCCAGCCGGCCGTGAACGAAAAATTCTCGAGCATCGTCTGGCCGCCGAACGCACCGCACGCGTACACGCCGAGCGGGATGTCGCTGATGAGATCGTCGAACCCGACGCCGTTGTCGCCGGGGGCGATGTAGGTGTTCGTCATCCGGACGATGGGCGGATGCCGGAATGAGATCGCGCGGGCGTTGCCGGTGGGATGCTCGCCCAGCTTCGCGGCCGTTTCGCGCGAGTGCAGGCGCCCGACGAGGATCCCCTCGCGGATGAGCGGCGTGTCCTGCGTCGGCGTCCCCTCGTCGTCGTAGGGCAGCGTCCCACGCAGTCCCGGCGCGGCGCCGTTGTCGCCGACGTTCAGCACCGGTTTCCCGAAGCGCCGCCCCAGTGTCATCATGTCGCGCGCCTGGGGGTTTTCGTAGACGAAGTCGGCTTCGGACAGATGGCCGAACGCCTCGTGAATGAAGACGCCCGCCAGCTCATTGTCGAGAATCACCGGGTAGGCGCCGCCGCGCACGCGCGGCGCCTCGAGCAGATCGACAGCGCGCTGCGCGACGACGCGGAACCGATCGTCGAATCCCTGCACGCTGTCCCAGCCTTTGCGCAGCCCGATCGACTCGAGGCCCTTCTCGATGGTGCCGTTGCGGCGGGCGATCGCGGTGCCGGAGACGACGACCTCGGGCCGCAGCTGGTAGAGCGACGTGCCTTCGGAGTTGACGTACCAGACCTCCGAGACTTCGTCCCGATAGCTCGCTTGCGTATCGACGATCTGATTCGACACGGCGAGCATCGCGCCGTTGTAGCGATCGAGCAGCTGCTTCTTTTTCGAGAGCGAGATCCCGCGCACGTCCCCGTCCAGCTCCAGCACGGCGTCGGCTGCCTCCGGCGGCGTGTCGGCCAGCCGGATCGGCTCGTCGAGCCGCACGGCGCGCGACAGCTCGTTGGCCCGTGCCACCATCGCCGGCAGCTCGTCGAGCGACGTGAACGACGCGATGCCCCAGCCGCAGCCCTGGTTGAGCACGCGCACAAATCCGCCCTGGTCTTCGCTGACCGTCGCCGTCTCGAGACGGCGGCCGCGGAAGGCGACGGCGGAGCTCCAGGTGCGTTCGACGCGGATTTCGGTGTAACCGGCGCGCGACTGTTTGACGGCCGCGGCAAGACGATCTCTCAACGGCCGTCCTTCAGCTGGGCGCGGTAGTCGGGGCGGACCACGATCTCGCCGTTCACGATGACTTCCAGGTCCCAGGGGAGAATGATGAAGTTCTCGTTCTCGAGCGCGTAGAAATCGGGCTTGTACCCGCCGGTCTTGAACGACACCGCCGTCTTCACCTCGGCGGGCTTCTGCTCGCGCACGGCGGCGAGCGCGAGCTTCATGGTGTTGCCCGACTCGCACGTTTCGTCGACCAGCAGCACGCGCTTGCCGGTCACGAGGCGCGGCGGGCCGGCGATGACGGAGCCTTCCTTCGTAATGGCGATGGAGGCGAAATCGCGCTGCAGGATGCTCGCGACCACCGCGCCGGGGATGACGCCGGCCTTCGCGATGCCGATGACCACGTGGGGGTCATACTCGCGGAACACCTTCAGCGCAAGCACCCGGCAGAGCTCGCCGAAGAACGGCCAGTCGACCTGAAGCACGCCGCGGGGAGTCTTGCTTTTGGGGCGCATGCCGGCGGATGGAGCCATCGTGCGGGAAGCTACATTGCGGACGCGCGCAGCCGCAAGCTATTTTCGGCGCATGGGTTTCTGGCGGCGCTTGTTCGGCGGGGGGGGCTCGTCGGGCGACGATCTCAAACCCCAACGTCTCGATTATCTCAACGAGGCGTTAGCCCTCGAGCGTCAGGGGGATTATGACGCCGCGCTGACGTCGTACCGGTTGGCGCTGCGCGATCATCCCAACGACGCGCGCATCCTCCAGAACATGGCAATCGCGTTCACGAAGACGCGCCGCTTCGACGAGGCGATCCGGCACTACCGGCGCGCGCTCGAGCTGGACAGTTCGCTCGCCGGCGCGCACTACGGGCTTGCCTTCCTGCTGCTGCAACGGGGCGACCCCGACGGCGCCGCGCAACATCTCAAGACGTTCCTCGCGCACCCCCCGCGGGGCCCGGACGCGCAGAAATGGGTCGAGCACGCGAATCAGGCGTTGCAGGAGCTTGGGGCGGGCGGCGCCGCCGCGGCGCGCATGCCCGAAGAGAGGACGGGAAGCCCCTGATTCGGCCGTTCGCAGTGCTGGCGCTGGCCGCCGTGTTCGCTTGCAAGCTCAATACTGACGCGAATCAACCGGTTGCAATCGAAATCGTCCTGCCCGACAGCGGCCGGGTCGAGCTGACCGATACGTTCCGGCCCAGCGGCCGGGCGCTGAACGGCTTCGGCGATTCGGTGGCTGCGCCGCTCTTCTGGAGCTCGCTCGACACCGCCATCATCGCCGTGCTGGACAGCACCACCGGTGTCACCCTCCCCGAATCGGTCGGGGTCGGACGGTTGCAAGTGCGGACCGGACGACTGTTCTCCAATCCCCAATCGGTGAACGTCCTCGCACGACCCGATTCGATCCGGGCCGCCGGGGCGACCCGCGACACGGTGAAGCTGACGCCCGACTCGACGGAGGTCCTCGACTCGCTCTCCGCTCCGCTGCAAGTCGAGGTGTTCGCGTCGGGCGGTGTCGCGGCAGGTCGACCCGTGATGTTCGCCGCCACCACCTTTCCGGCGAGTGGCCCGGTGGTCACATTAGTGCCCAGGGATACCGTCCTGACCACCAGCGGCGTATCCACCGCGCTCGCCAGCGTGCGACTCCGGCTGCGACCGGGCCCCCGACCCGACTCGGTCGTGGTGACGGCGACGATGCAGCGGTTGCACGGGACGATCGTTCCGGGAAACCCGACATTCGTCGTGGAGTTTGGCCCATGAACCGAGGGACGCTGACGCAGCTCTTTTTCACGACCGTGGACCGGCACGCCGGCCTGGCGGCGGCCTTTCGGTCCAAGGTCGGTGGCGCCTGGGTCTCGATTACGCACCGCGCGGCGCTGGATCGCGTGCAGGCGATCTCCCTCGGCCTGCGCGAATTGGGCATCAAGCCGGGCGACAAGGTCGCCATCATTTCCGAGAATCGTCCCGAATGGGTGCTGAGCGATTACGCTTGCCTGTGCACGCGTGCGACCGACGTGCCGATTTATCCCACCCTCACCGCGAAACAAACCGAATACATCCTGCGCGACTCGGAGTCAGTCGCGGCGTTCTGCTCGACGACGGCACAGGTCGACAAGGTGCTCGAGGCGAAGAGCGCGTTGCCCGGACTCAAGCACGTCGTGGCGTTCGACAGCGCTGCCGCGGCGCAGCGACCCGGCGTCACGGCGCTGGCCGCCCTCGAGGCCAAGGGCCGAGCTGCCGCACCCAGGCACCCGCAATGGAAGCAGGAGGCGCTAGCCGCGCAGCCCGACGATCTGGCAACGCTCATTTATACGTCCGGCACCACCGGCGACCCCAAAGGCGTGATGCTGTCGCATCACAACATCTGGTCCAACGTTCAGGCCGTGCTCCAGATGATTCCCATCGGCAGCGGCGACGAGTGCCTCTCGATGCTGCCGCTGTCGCACAGCTACGAGCGGATGGTGGATTACACGCTGTTCCAGGCGGGCGTGATCATCAACTTCGCCGAGTCGTTCGACACGGTCGCCACGAATCTCGGCGAAGTGAAGCCGACCGTCGTGCTGTCGGTGCCACGGCTCTACGAAAAGGTGTACGGCCGCGTGCTCGAGAACGCGCTGTCGGGCAGCGCCATCAAGCGGACGATTTTTTTCTGGGCGAAACGCACCGGCGAGCAATGGGCAACGTTGTCGCTCGCCGGACTGCCGATTCCCGGCGGCCTCGCCCTCAAGAAGAAGGTCGCCGACCGCCTGGTGTTCGCGAAGCTGCAGGCGCGTACCGGCGGGCGCATCCGGTTCTTCGTCTCGGGTGCGGCACCGCTCTCGGCCGACATCGCGAAGTTCTTCTACAGCGCGGGACTGCCCATCATCGAGGGGTACGGGCTCACCGAGTCATCGCCCGTCCTGACGCTCAACCCGCTCGATCGCATCAAGCTCGGCACCGTGGGCCGTGCGATCCCGGGCGTCGAGCTCAAGACCGCGCAAGACGGCGAGATCCTGGCGCGCGGCCCGAACATCATGCAAGGCTACTACAAGCTGCCCGACGCCACGAAGGAAACGATCGATGCCGAGGGCTGGCTGCACACGGGCGACATCGGCGAGCTCGACTCCGACGGCTATCTCAAGATCACGGACCGCAAGAAGGAGCTGATCAAGACGGCCGGCGGGAAGTACATCGCGCCGCAGCCGATCGAGGGGATGGTCAAGCGCAACAAGTTCGTCGCCAACGCCCTGCTGTACGGCGATCGCCGCAAGTTCCCGATCGTGCTCGTGGTGCCGAACTTCGACAACCTCGAACGCTGGGCGCGGGAGCGCAACCTGACGTACGGCACGCGCGCCGAGCTGATTCAGCTGCCGGATGTACAGGCCAAGGTCGAGCGCGAGGTGATGAGCACGCTCCGCGAGCTCGCCAAGTTCGAGACGCCGAAGAAGGTCGTGCTGCTGGAAAACGATTTCACGATCGAGTCGGGCGAGCTGACGCCGACGCTCAAGGTGAAGCGGCGCGTCGTCGAGAAGCGGTACAAGGACGTGATCGATGCGGCGTACGCGGCCGGCGACGCGATGGCCGCGGCGATCGAGTCCTGAGCGAAGCGAAGGATCTGCTTTTGATTGTCTAGCGCTTCTCCCCAACCCACAGCCCCTGTTCAGCGGCGAGCTTGAGGAGCCCGATCGGAAGCTCGGGCTCTTCGTTTTCCACGACAAAGCGGCGGCCGCGCAGCAGCACGCGATGCGCTTCGACGAGCCAGGGCGACGTCGCGAGATCGGCGCCGACCACGACGCCGCGCGCAATGGCCGTGCGCAGCGGCACCTTCTCGTTGGCATACAGCAACGAGAGACTCGGCTGCTCCTCCATTTCGGTCGGTGCGTTGATCCCGACGAAGTGGATCCCTTCCATGAGCGCACTGAGCCGCGCCGCCTGGCGCACGGCCGAGCCCACCAGCACCACGTAGCCGCCCGGCCCCGACAGTTCGAGGAGCGCCTGGAGCTTCGCTGCATCGGCCGACGGCAGGGGGGAGGGCGGCGTGTACGCGGGGCGCGGGCCGGACGAATCTTTCGACACGCGTTCCTTGTTGCGGCGGAAGTTCACAATGCCCCGCGCGATCGGATACTCCTTGTGGCACACGGGACAACCCACCAGGCCCGAGCGGACCATGCGGTCTTTCACTTCCCCCGTCGAGAGCACCAGCATTTCCTCGCGGTGCGGCTCGGGGCAGCGGAGCATTTCCGTCAGCTCGATGTGCACTAGAGGCCGTGCGTCGTGCGTGGTGCGTCGTGCGTGGTCATGGCCTGAATTCGATCCAACTGAGTTTCCCCACTTCGACTTCGACCCGGCGAAACACGCGCTTCCCCCCGATCTCGACACCAAGCACGTACTCTCCCCGTGGCACGTCGGAGATGCCGAAGTGCTCGTGATACACGGGATCGGAGTGATTGCGCGGGCCGTACGTCTCGATGAACGAGAACGGCGTTTCGTTCGGCTCGGACTTCACGAGGCCGTAGATGCGTGCCTGGTAGACCGGCTGGCCGGCGGAATCCCACACCTGCCCCGCGATCAGTCCTGTGCCGGGGAGCGGATCGATCCACAACTCCGGGTTCGTATTGTACGGCGGATAGCGCACGTCGGGATCGACGATCAGGCGCGTCGAATCGAACGGTGAGGCATGGACCTCGAGGTGCAGGTGGTCGTTCGTCGCCCGGCCCGTGTTGCCGACGAGGGCGATGACATCCCCCGCCTTCACGCGCTGGCCGACTTGGACCAGGAGCTTCGAGTTGTGGTAATAGACGGAATACACAAACAGCCGTCTGCCATCTGCCGTCAGCCGTCGGTCGTGCCGAATTGCCACCGTGAGCGCGCCCCGCTCTGCCGGTCCCGAATGGACCACGACCCCAGCGCCGATCGCGTGCACCGGGGTTCCGTCGGCGTTGTTGAACTCGACTCCTTGATGCGGCTGGAAGTTGCCGCCCATCGTCGAGCCGAAGCGATAGGTCTGATCGATGTAGGGCTGGTCAGTGAGCGCGATGGGACGGCGGAACCAGGTATGCCTGGGCGCTCGACCCGTGGCAACCGGCCCGTGGACGGTGCTTCCACCGCGCGGCACCGTGGCGCAACTGCGGGGACCTCGCGTGCGGACGAGCCCCCACGGAGTGCCGCGGAGCGAATCAGGCAACAACGTTGGCCCGTGAACGGGAACCCTGCGGTCGGAACACAACACCGTTGGAGGCGCAAACGACTCGGTGAAACTGACTGCGGGGCGCCATGCGGGCCCGAACCGGCCCTCATTTTTCTCCCAGATGCGGCCGCTTCTGGAGCGTGCTGCTCCACCAGGATAGACGACGATCATGTGCTCGGGCTCAGCGATGCCCACGAACGCATATATGTATTGGTTCGGTATTCGGCCCCAGAGCGAGTCCCTGGCCGTCGTCGCACCGATCGAATCGGTAATCACGCGCCACGTCTGCCCGTCATCCCACGTCAGCTTGATGCCGTCGGCGGTCGCGATGTAGGTCGTGTCGCCGCGCATCACAATCCCATCCGGCACGACGTACTGCCACTCCGGACCAAGCTGCCCGAACTCCCAGTTCTTCCACGTCTTGCCGCCGTCGGTCGAGAGCCCCCAGCCGTTGCCGACCGTCCCGTACCAGATCTCGCCGCGCGGTCCGAAGCCGAACGCATGCACGAAATCCCACGAGATCGCATGTGCGGCGGTGTCGCTCGAGGAGCGTATCTGCTCCCAGCTCCCCGCACCCTTTCGCAAAACGAAGACGCCCTGACCATACGTCCCGACCCAGATCGCGCTGTCGGGGCTGCGCGCGATCGCCAGCACATGGACGCCCCAACCGGTGGAATCGGGCAGTTGCGGAACCGTCTGTAGGAAGGCCAAGAGCAGCAGCATCATCCCCTCGGCGTGTAGACGCTTGGCAACAGACGAATCTCCGTGACGGCCACGTGGTCGGGTTGCGTCACGGCGTATAGGACCGCGGCGGCGACATCCTCGGCACGCATCATGTCTTTGCGCTTGGTGAACCCCGGTTTGGAATCGGGGTCCACGGCATCCCAGATGTCGGTGTCGACGGGGCCGGGCGAGATGAGCGTGGTGCGCACGCCGCTCCTGGCGGTCTCCTGCCGGATCACTTCGTGCATGCCGCGCAGGCCGAACTTGCTGGCGGCGTACGCCGTCGAGCCCGAGAAGCCGATGTAGTCCGAGATCGAGCCGATCGTGACGAGATGCCCGCTGCCACGCTGCACCATCTTGGGCACCAAAGTATGGGCGACCAGAAACGCCGACGTGAGATTCGTCGTGAGGGTCGTCGTGAAATCGTCGTACGTCGTCTCGGCGAGGGACTTGATGAAAAACATGCCGGCGTTGTTGACGATGATATCGGGGAGCCCGACGACGGTGATCACGCGGGCGATCGCACGCTCGGTGTCCTTGTGATCCGTGAGATCGCAGCGTACGTCGTTGCGCCGGTCCGCCGATCGATCCACCAGGCTGCGCGCCAGGCGCACCACGTGCATGCCACCGGCGTACAACGCGTCCGCCACCGCGAGGCCGATGCCGCGCGACGCGCCCGTCACGAGCGCGATCTTCAAGGCAGCCCGGCGCCTCCGTGGACGAGCCGCAGGAATTCATCGCGCGTCTTGCCGTCGTCGCGGAACGCGCCCCGCAGCGCGGACGTCACCGTCTTCGAGTTCTGCTTCTCGACCCCGCGCATCATCATGCAGAGGTGATAGGCCTCGATCACCACACCGACGCCCAGCGGCTTCAACACCCGGCACAGCGCTTCGGCGACCTGATCGGTGAGCCGTTCCTGCACCTGGAGCCGGCGCGCGAAGACCTCGACGACCCGCGGGATCTTGGACAGTCCGACGATCTTGCCGTTGGGGAGGTAGGCGACGTGCGCCTTTCCGAAAAACGGCAGCATGTGGTGCTCGCACATCGAGTAGATCTCGATGTCGCGCACGCAGATCATGCTCTCGTGCTTTTCCTCGAACAGCGCGTCCCCAATCACATCCTCCACGACCAGGCCGTACCCGCGCGTGAGCCATTTCAGCGACGCCTCGACCCGGGCGGGCGTCTGCCGCAACCCCTCCCGCCGGGGATCTTCGCCCAGCTGCTCGAGGATCTCGTGCACGAGCGTCTGAAAGGGAATGCGCACCGCGGTGGGCTCGCTGTGCGATTCGTGGAAGCTGTGCAGACTCGCGGACTTCATCTTGTCTCGTGCCATGGTAAGTTTGGACCCCCGTGCGATTCCTAAAGCTACTCGCGTCAGCGACACAGGCGGGAGGCTCCGCCCTCGCGGCACTGTGGACCTTCCCCGGCATGCTGCTGTCCGCGTTTCTCGTCGCCTGGGGCGCGGAAGCGGCGCAGTTCCTCATCTCTCAGGGGCTCGCGCTCGCGATCCTGGCGTGGCTGCAGACGCTACCCGAGTTCGCGGTCGAAGCGGTGATCGCGTGGGAAGCGGGACGGAATCCCGAGCGCGCCCATCTCGCGATCGCCAACCTCACGGGAGCGATCCGGCTGCTGCTCGGCTTGGGGTGGCCGATGATCTACTTCGTATTCGCCGCGGCCGGCCGGCACCCCGGCCGCAAGACCTTGCCGCCCATCACCCTCGAGCCCGAGCATGCGGTCGAAGTCATGGGGCTCGTGCCGCCGCTGCTGTACTTCCTGGTGGTACTGTGGCGCCAACGCATCGGCGCGGTCGACGCCGTGGTCCTCGTCGCGTTGTATCTCGGGTACCTGTGGATCCTGATGCGGAATCCGCCGCGCGAAGCGGAATCGCTCGCCGACGCGCCGGCCGTATCGCGCTGGGCCTATCGCCAGCGCGGCTGGCGGCAGAAGGCTGCCATCGCGGGCCTGTTCGCCGTCGGCGGCGCGATGCTGTACGTCACGGCCCATCCCTTTCTCAATTCGATGATCGCCCTCGCCGCGACGCTCGGCATCAGCCAGTTCTTCCTCGTGCAATGGGTCGCGCCGTTTCTCTCGGAGTTTCCCGAGTTCGTGTCCACGTTCAGCTGGGCGCGCCGCGTGACGCGCGCGCCGATGGCGTTGATGAACATCGTCTCGAGCAACATCAACCAGTGGACTATTCTCGCCGCGATGATTCCCATCGTGTACGGCTTTTCCCATCTGCACCATTACGGTGTGTGGGCCGATTTCACCTTCGATATCGCCCAGCGCAACGAGCTCGCGCTGACGCTGCTGCAAACGATGTTGGGGGTCTTGTTGCTCGCGAACATGGAGTTCGACTGGCTGGACGCGACGGCGCTGCTGGTGCTGTGGGCGGTGCAGTTCGCCTTGCCCCAGCTGCGCGCCCAGATCATGGTCGCGTACGGCGTCTGGGCCGTGGTGCTGGTCATCGAATTCGTGGTGAAGGGACAGCCGCTGCGGGCCCCGGCGTACTTCTGGCGGACGGTCCGCAAAAAACGATCGGCCGGGACCACATAACATGGGCCGGCCGACCGATTACGACAGGAACGGAGAGGGTTATTGAAGCCCGAAAGTAATGATGGGTCCCTCACCACGAATTCTGTCTTCCCCATCGTGGGGGCATGACATGGGCCGCGGTATCCGGGTCCGCAATCGAGCTTGTTGGCTCAATAGTTTGATCTCCCCGTCCCTGCGTACTACAATATGTGCGGTGCCCTAAAGGTCAATCGCCCTGAATCTCACGCTCCTCACCGCTGTCGTGATGCTGCTCGTGTGGCTCCTGCTGCTGTTCGTCGCGCACGTACCCAGCGGCGCGATCCACCTGCTGTATGCGGGCGCGATCATTCTGTTCGCACGCCGGATCCTCGCCGGTGCGCCACGCTTCGTGTCATGACCCTCGCGCGCCGCCCCTGGGATCCGCGCCTCGGCCCGCTGCAGGTCGCGACGCTGCGGCGGGTGTTGGAGCGCGAAGGCATGGTCACCGCGTGGTGGTCCGACGTTCCGGGAGCGCGCATGGCGATGCATGCGCACAGCTTCCCCGAAACGCGCTGGGTGGTCGAAGGCTTTCTCCGGGTGACCGCCGAGGGCGGCGCGGTCGAGCTCGGCCCCGGAGACCGGCTGGACTTGCCTGCTGGGACGCCTCATGCAATTGAGGTGCTGGGGCTTGGGCAGGTTATCTACGTAAGTGGAACGTTGGAAGGTTGGAACGTTGGAAAGTAGAACCTTCCAACCTTCCAACCTTCCAACCTTCCAACTTTCCAAACCTACAGCGACGACTTGTAGAGCAGCTTGTTGGGGGTACCGTCCGGATTGCCCGTGATCACGTCGGTCGTCGCGTTGCCGATGATCCAGTCGGCGACCGTGGCGGATGATGCGTCGCCGAACGTGGCCTTGTAGAGCGCCGCGACGCCCGCCACGTGCGGTGAGGCCATCGAGGTTCCGCTGAGCGTCGCGGTCAGCCCGAGCAGATAATCGGACTTGATTCCGGATCCCGGCGCGTAGGCCTCGACGCAGGGACCCGAGTTCGAGAACGACGACTTGGCGTCCGTGTTGTCGGAGGCGGCGACGGTGAAGGCGCCGCTCGCGCCTGCCGGCGAGGCTTCGCACGCGTCCGCATCGTCGTTGCCGGCGGCCACGGCCACGAACACCCCGGCGTCCCAGAGGTTCGTAGTCGCCGCGTCCAGCGCGTCCGACTTCCCGCCCCCCAAGGACATGTTCGCCACGGCCGGCGCGACGAAGTTCTGACTTACCCAGTCGAGGCCCGCGATGATCTGCGAGGTAAAGCCGACACCCGTGCAGCTCAGCACACGCACACCGTGCAGCGACACACCCTTCGCGACTCCATAAGTCGTACCGCCGATGGTGCCCGCGACATGCGTGCCGTGGCCGTTGCAGTCCTCGCCGCTCACGCCACCGAGCAGGTTGAAGGTCAGCGC
>WNFX01009079.1_pt1 | contig 17855 bp, 15 predicted proteins | sample 5400111 | NCBI WGS metagenome assembly WNFX01 (sample SAMN13153363, study PRJNA577476) | soil metagenome | isolation source: 40 cm soil or saprolite under grassland replicate 1 | place: USA:California | collected 2016-06-15 | reverse complement strand
CACGCGTGGGCTGATCGCGAATCTCGTGCGCAGCGATCCCGCACGCCTTGCCCAATTGATAAACCAGATTCGGACATATCGGGAAACGGTGTTCAGCCGCGAGACCCAACAGACATTGCTGAAACCAATGATCGATCAAATGGAGGCATTACTCGTGGGGTTCGGTGTGCCCAATGCTGTATCACAGATTGCGACAGTGCGGCAGCAATTGCGGCTGGCCGAATCTGCCGGTTATCTCTGTGCCGGGGTTCCCGGCACCAGCGCGACGTACATTCTCAAGGATGACACCAGTGAATGCCTGCATGCCAGCAATGCCGAGGTGATTTCGGCGGGTACCCCCAATCCGCTGCGCTTCGAGGTTATCCATCGCCCCCTTGCAGACAATAATGATAATTCGGATCTATGGCGCTTCAACGATCTTGGAACGGGAAAGTCGGTTACCAGTCAGGCTGACGGCCGCTTTCTCCACGCCAGCAACACGCTCGTAACGGGCCAGGGGCACAAATATCTCTACACCTCTGCAGCAAACAACATCGACCATGCCGAAGAATTCTCGATTATTCCCTTTGATACGCCGGACCAGTTTACCTTTAGTGGCTATTTCAAGCTTGCCAGCATCCGGACGAATCTGCGCGCAACTTATGGCTCTGACACCACGCCAGAATCGGGCGGGCCAAGGGTCTATCAGGACCTGGATCCCAACGGGTCCAACCTTTACCTCTATTGATCAGTGAAACCCACTGTTGTGCGGCCCCCAATCGCAAGCCGCCGACTTTGATGCCTGGCTTGGCCGAAAAGAAGACGCTACCCGCGAAGGCCGGCGTGACACAGAACCGGGCGACCGAAGCGAATATTCTTTATTGCAGCTCTGAGGTAATGTATTGAGTTTCAATCACGGAGCTTCAATGAGTGAGTCTCCCCAGGAATGGATCCTTAAACGCCGGCATGAGGATCTGGGCGTGACGGTGCGGATGTGTTGGGATCTCTACATAAAGTTCTACACCGTTTTCCTGACTTTCAGCGTCATCGGACTCGGTTGGATACTGACGCGCCCTGCCGACCTTCAAACGATTCGCCGCGGAAAACAGGTTATTGCCATTGTATTTCTGATCCAAACGATCCTCACCGCGGTAACAAGTGCCGGAATCGCGCTCTGTACAGTGCATGTGGCGAACGACCAAGACCACATCGAGGGTCTCCTGACTCAATCGCACCCTGGCGGAAAACCTTCGGTAAGGCCGGCTGTGCCATCGTTGTTGGCTCAGTGGGGCGGCTGGTCCAACTGCGCGGCGATGCTAGCCATGGCCGCCTTGTGGATTTACGCGGGCTTCATTCGTTATCCACACGCTATGTCCAGCGGTAAGTCTCAAAAGCGGGGTGAGTTGCTTCCTCATTTTATCTTGCCGAATTTAACGTGAATTTCTTGAGAAATGCCTTCCTCTGTGCTGAAACGCCTGATCGTCCAAACGCCGTCTTCTGTGATGCGGATTTTGTAGCCTCGATAAGCTTCGGAATAGGGCCCGATCAACGCTAGCACGGCATTAATTGCTTCCGCCAATCCGAGTGTGCTGCCGGTTCCTCCTGGGAGGACAACTAGCCCAGGATTGCGCTGAAACGGAAATCTGCTGTCATCTAGAAACTCGAAGTCATGGGTCAACAGAATGCGCTGCTCTTCCCAGGCGAATGCCAAAACTTCTTCATTCGATCGCCCCGATAGGCCGACATCGTCCACGTAACGGACATTCCAGCCCCGATCCTGAATCAATCTCACAGCGTCCATGCCGACGCTTTCATCTACCAAAAACCGCGCCTTGCTCTCAAATTTTCTGTTAAAATCAGAAACTTGATCGTTAATCAGTGTCAGCTTTCGTTTCCTCATCGAGAATTTACCCTCACAAATATCCCATTCTAGTTAAATTCACGAGTCTTAAACTCGGCAGAGCATCTTGACGCTTCGTATTCGCCGAAACCGCGCATCTTTGCCAAAGGAAGTCCCCGTAGTCACACTCCGGATGAAGTTTTCGCAATTATGATCATACCGCGCACTGACTCGCTTAAAGGAGCGTTTCTTGATGGTTCGCCAAATTATGCAAGAGTCGTTTTGCTCCGCTCCGCGATTGACATTCTTTCTTCGATATCATTAACCGGCCAAAGAGAAGCGGCTGTGATATTGTGATCTGGGTTTTCGTAAGTGCGGCCGTCTTGGATGAAGGCGCATCCGTAAGCACGTCGCTCGATGATAGACCACCAAGTAAGTTCGGTCTTTGCCGGTAAGGATACTCCGCTTTCTTCAGCAAGGGAGAAAAAGCGCGCGTGTTGCTCCTGGGGACGTGGAAACGGCAACTCAACCAAGGCGAGCTCCAAGCGTGTTGGCAGAACACCGTAGTCTTCGAATAGCCGCTTATTGACTCCCCATGTATCTCGCTGCTGGGTCATATTTATCTTTTCACCGCCAGGTATACTGGTTGTTTTCGACAAAAAGAGATCCTGGAAGAAGCTTAGGTCAATGGCCCATAGCATGCCGATCGTTCCGGGTGTGGGTGCGCGCGACGCTCCCCCGGTTGCGAAGAACGCAGCGACCTCCGGACTCGTGGATACGTCGAGTAGGGGACTCAATACGCGGTTGTAATGCCGAACGGCCGCCCGTCTTTGGAACGGGCCGAGGGAAGCGACCTCAGGAAGCTGGGAGGCCCGCTCGACGGCGGCGCGTTCAAGGGCATCTCGACGCTGGATATCCTCCTGTGAAACCTCTGCCATCGAGTCTTCGATCGTTCGCATCGGCTCGACGCGTTCGAACCAGTCACCCCAGTAGAGCCGCGCGTCTGCGCCGCCAGGGTCAAAAGACACAGAAGGCAGATTCACGCCATGAACCATGACCATCGGCGGATCGGCCACGCTGAAACGTTCGCGCGGGGGTGGCTGACTCCATGGACCCCGTAAATGGGTTGGTAGTAATCGCTGTGTAACGTCAGAATTTCCTCTGAAGAGAAGATGTCCAGTAAGGAACCCTCGACCACGATGCGATTGTTGTGCTTGGATCGCGTTAGCAACCTCTAAGAGCACTTCAAGAGCAACGCGAATGTTTGGATAAACGAATATATGGATGTCAGAGGACGCAATTCCCCAGTTCGGTGGTGAGGTCGGACTGTAGGAGAAATAGATGTGACCCTCAGGTCGCGGTAACGCGGTGGAGGGAGGCATAAAACACTTCCGATAATGAAAGGTGTAGATAGTACAAAGCAAGAGCAATCCTAGCCACGATGCGAACTAGGTGAGTTGTCGTTGGATCCATTGTTCTCGACAGTGCTGCTATTCGTGCACGAGCGGCACGCAAGGGCTTGGACATGCACTGAACATCTATGAGTGATTTGCAGAGCGAAAGCCCGAGCGGTGTCAATTCTAAGCGTGCGCGAGTTAACGTCAGCTCCAAGCGCTGAGTAATTAAGGGCGACTATTGCTTTTCGGGCAGGAAATGGCACAACAAGCTTCCGCGTCGCTTTATTCGTGACAACTATGAAACGTGCCTTTATGCTACGTAACGTCGTTAGCTGTTGCCAAAACTCAAGTAGCAATGAGAGCAGTAACGCACAGCGTTGATGGGTACTTTGCTGGAGAGGCTTTCTCCAGCCACCAAGAATTGACAGTTCGAAAAAAACACCGCGCGGTTCGGCGCTTGTGTTCAGAATATTTCTATCATTTCTCAGCTAAACTAAGAGAACTAAAATCACACTAATTCATATGAAAAAGACAAAATCAATCGCTCGCGTGGCTCTTCCCGCGAGTCGCAAAAGCGCACCAAAAAATGCCAAGCCCGCCGGTAAGGTTCCCTCGGACGAGCGTCTTCAAGTTACTGTCCGTTTGCGGCGTAAGCCAGGTGCGAGAACACCGAGGGTAGAAGGGAAACCCCTAACACGCGATGAGTTCCGCGATGCTTACGGCGCTAATCCCACCGATATCGAAAAGGTCGAAGAGTTCGCCAATGAGCACGGGCTCGACGTCGTGCAGACTAGTATCGCGCAGCGCGCGGTGAAGCTCTCCGGCACGGCGAAGGCCATGCAGGCGGCTTTCGGTGTACAATTCAAGGCGTATCGAATACCGAAGACCAAGCGAACGTTCCGCGGACGCATCGGTACGATAAGCGTGCCGAAGGGCCTAGCCAATATCGTCGAGGGCGTTTTCGGTCTCGACAATCGGCCGCAGGCTAAGCCGCACTTTTATATTTGTCCGAAGACAAGAGATCTCAAGCCTCGGGCTGACGCCGCGAAGCCGATGACGCCACCACAGGTCGCGAAGCTTTACAACTTCCCGTCAAATCTCGACGGTCGCGGCCAATGCATCGCGATTATCGAGCTCGGCGGAGGGTTTCGTGCAAAAGATCTGACAGCCTATTTCAAAAGCCTCGGAATCAAAAAACCAAAGGTTACAGCAGTCTCTATAGGCGGCGCGCACAACGAACCGGATGGTCCAACCAAGGATGCAAATGGCGAAGTCATGCTCGACATTGAAGTCGCAGGTGCAGTAGCGCCCGGTGCGAAAATCGCGGTCTATTTTGCACCAAATACCGACGAAGGATTCCTCAACGCCCTTAATGCTGCGATCCACGACAATGTACGCAATCCATCGGTTGTCTCGATCAGCTGGGGGGCGGCCGAGGCGGGTTGGACCGATCAAGCCAAGCGTGATTTTGATAGCACTTGTTCCGACGGTGCGACGATGGGGATTACTGTTACGGTCGCCGCAGGTGACCATGGAGCGCCTGATACCGAAGACCCTGGCGAAAACCGCGCGAATGTAGATTTTCCCGCATCGAGTCCGAACGTTCTCGCATGCGGCGGAACTCGACTCATCGGCGATCAGACCGGGATCACGTCCGAGACCGTTTGGAACAACCGAGATGGCTGGGCTACCGGAGGTGGGGTCAGTGAATTCTTTGGTCTGCCGACTTATCAGAACGGAGTCGGGGTGCCAAAATCCATGAACCCCGAAGGCAAGGTGGGTCGTGGCGTACCGGATATTTGCGGCAACGCAGACGGTGAGACCGGCTTCATCGTTCGCGTGGATGGCTCCAACCAAGTTATCGGTGGCACCAGCGCTGTGGCGCCGCTATGGGCGGGCCTGGTTGCAGTGCTCAATTCAGGACGCACCCAACCCGTCGGCTTCATCACGCCGAAACTATATGCCCTCACTTCCTCGGCAGGTGCCTTGCGCGACATAACCGAAGGCGATAATGGCGTGAACCAAGTTGAGGGTTACAAAGCCAAGGCCGGCTGGGATCCGTGCACGGGTCTTGGCAGCCCGAACGGTGCGAACTTGCTCGCCTCGCTGTAGTTTTGGAAAAGCTTTGATTAGCTGACTGCGCGTGCAAAAAATTTCGTGCCAGCATGCGGCAGTACTCAGTTCGAGGCTGCTCCACATTCGGTGCTTTACAGTCAGCCGTGAAAATCGTAGTCAACTCGCAATAGCTGACGACAGCATATTTTACGTAAACCCAAGCCCTGACCCCTCGTTTGGTTATGAAAAGATTATACCTTGTCTGCGTTGTCATCCTTGGTGCCACCTCGGCAAAAGGCGGAGCATTTCCCGATTGCAGTTATTCACCGCCGCCCGGTTGGAATTCAGCGGCCGGCGACCCTGTTTTTGAACTAAGCCAAGATTATCCGACGACAGATCCCTCGCCATCATTGGAGCAGCCGTGGAAAGCCATAGACTTTCGTCAGCAACCCGCTGCCTACATGCAGGCGGTTATCGATTACTGCTACCAGGGCAATCTTGAAGTGGAATTTCGCGGACAGGACAACGCTACGCGCAAATGGTATCACGCCCCTTGGCTCCATCCTGGAACTAACGGGCGCGAGTTCACCCACGGGCTTACAGGCGAGCGCCTATCGCGTACCCGCGAACTTGCAGACACTCAGTCAAACACCTTCCGCAATTTCGCCGTTGGTCTTTATAATGCTGGCGGCGGCTACACTATCGGACGCGTATGGGCGGACCCAAATCATCCTGACGCGACCAAAGCTGCATTTCCTGAGGGGACGGTTGCATTCAAGCTACTTTTTACAATGGCAACCAAGGATAAGGTGCCATATCTCGATGGCGCGCCTGAATGGATCGCCGACACGGAGCGATCTAATGACGCCAACCAAATCCGCAACAACAAAGTGCGCCTGCTTCAAGTGGACGTTGCTGTAAAGGACAATCGCTCAAGTGAAGGGGGTTGGGTGTTCGGCACATTCCAATTCGACAAAAGCGTCGCCGCGCCGGATCCGTGGCGGCAGATCACCCCTGTGACACTGATGTGGGGAAACGATCCCACGTTTACCCCTGCAAATTACGACCCAGCGCAAGGGCATGTTCCGCAAGAGTCTTGGATCAATGGTGCTGCGCCCGTCGTCGCCTATCGCTCGGGCCTGTCGCAATCTTCGACCGCTCCGCACGTTCTTGGATGGGCCGGTCGCGGCAACGGCCCCGTAGATAACCCCATATCATCCTGCTTAAGCTGCCATGGTGTGGCGGAACAGCCTAAAGCGAAAAACATGTTGCCGTCCGGAAACAACGATCAGGCAAAGCTACTCTGGTTTCGCAATCTCGCGCCGCTCGAGCCGTTTGACAATGATGGTCATCATACGTCACTCGATTTTTCCCTTCAACTAGCCGTTGGGATCGATAACCAAGCGAATTCTCCCGCTGCACATCCGATTTTGAACTTCTTTCGTCTGTTCACTCCCCGTGCGAGCAACATTTCGCGTGACCCCGCGCATTGATCCAGATCGATCCTGAGCTGGCCAAGGAACTGAAGCATCCTTCTCCCCAATTCGTTGATTCGATGCTCGATCCGACATCGACAAAATGGTCTCTCGTTTTAGATCACGATGAGACGGGTGGAATCACCTCCCGTCCCCACCTACCATATAAAGGCCGCCTTACAGCGATGCCAATAAATCCAAAACGGCGTTGCAAAGTTGGCCAAGCGACCGCCACTGTCCCAAGAATTGCAGCCTGAAGTTCTGGATCTGGTGACGATTCAGCTCAACTTTCGCGAGATTGCGTGATTAGCGGCGAAACACATGAAGTCGTTCGCCAGCAGCAACGCCAAAACCAGAATCGAGAAATCGAATTCGATTGATCCGATAGGTATTGTTGTAACCACTCTTTGACCACGTGTCGCCACCATCCAACGTGTGAAGAAAGCTACTAGGATAGGGAATGCCCGCAGTACCGCCGATCCAACCTTCATCAGGGCCTACGAATCCAATTCCCTGTAAGTAAAAACTGGATGACGCAAGCCCGAGCGAAGACAGGGGAATTTCCTTGAGGACCCAATTGTTCCCACCATCGGTGGTTTTATAATAAACAAGGTTAGAATAAGACCCGTTCTGCTGTAGTGAAACATATCCGATCTGCGGGGTCGGCCAGGACATTTTCCAGAGATACCCGCAGGAAATAGCTGTCGTTATTACTGGCGTCCAAGTTTCGCCACCATCGGTGGTTTTGGCAAGTCGGCCATAATAGGGAGGCGAACAATCGGCAGAAAATTTGTTAGGATCCATGCCCACCACAAATCCGTTCAATGGATCTTTGAAATAGATATCCATGATGCCATTCATAACGCCCATTGCGGTGAGGTTACGAATTGTCCAATTCGTCCCGCCGTCCGTGCTCTTAATGAAATAAGCGGGACCGCGCACTCTTCCCCCTCCATAAATGTGATTTGCATCCAAAATATACATCGCGCAAAGGCCCTTCATTCCTTCCTCCGCGAATCCGGGCACATTTTTCCATGTGTCTCCACCATCGAAAGTTTGATAGAGCACATTACTGTCGGTCACAGCCGAGTCGTACGAGCCGACACCTAAATTGCCGGCGAAACCACGGGCAGGAGAAGCAAATCCGATGCAACGAAAATGGGTGCCCGTTTTGGTGAGCTTCAGCGCCCAAGTGTTTCCGCCATCGGTTGTCTTGTGAATCAATCCAGTTGCCCGAACCGACCAACCGGTGTTCTTGTCGATAAAGTAGATGTCATCATGACGCGCCGTGCCGCTAGGAGAGCCGGGAAATTGAGACCATGGAGATGTTTGTGTTTCGGGTTTGGCTACCCCCATGGGCAACAACAGACATATAATCAAAAAGAATTCAACGTCTTATCTGGCTTTCATCTAAAATATTCCAACTTTGAGAGGAATTTCTGATCAGGTCCAGAGGGAGCCACCTGCGACAACGTTGGTAATTGTCGGTTTTAAGCATCCCAGCTCAGGTTCGGTGAAACGCTGGCGAACTTTCCCGGCCAACACCTCATCCACTCGTGCGAAAACTCGTCGAAGCTAGGGGTGCAGGTTCAGGAAACTTTGTCGCCGTACACTTTGACAACGTGGCTTAAGGTGAACCGGCTGGGTTCGTCGGCGAAGTGGTCAACGAAACCGTGGACAACACGGGTTATTTTAAGGGTGATGTCGTGGTTGTGGAAATGAATGTGGTCGCCTACTCTGGGCAGCATGATCGGGGCAGCCATGTTCTCATAGTGAGCGACTCGAGTGGAATCGTCCGCGTAAAATTCTAGGTGGTAATGGATATCAGTAATGTCCATTTTGTAGCAGTTTCACACCGATTTTAAGCCAAGTAAAATCGAATGCGTTTGGTGGCTTTTACTCGGGAGGTTTGGACAACGCGCAAGCATTCACTGATTCAAAGTGATTGACCAACCAGCGCCCTGGATTATCACGGGCGAACAATCCTTGTATTGGACGCACATCGTAATGATATCAGCGGTTCGCCATGCGTGAAGATAAAACGCCGGCGCGTCCTTTAAAACTTGAATCTACCGGTGAACCTTTAACTACCTACCGGCGTTGTCTTCGTCGTCGAGGACTCCGCCGCTGAGCCACCAATCCGGGAATAGTCTTTGATGTTACCGGCTTCGGCCCGACGAGTTGCGGATTCTGGTCATAACCTAGATCTTTAAGCGTGGCAGTCGTCTTCAAGATAATCTTCTCGAACGTAATGCGTGGCTGTGCACGTAGGTCTTTCGCTAAGGAAAAGGTGAATGCGCCATAGGACGTAACGCCATGACGATACTCGTACGATAATTGATCTTGCCGGCAACGGGCGGCCACGCGAGACCAGACGGTCGTAATCTGCGCGATCAACTTTTCTCAATCGCATAGCGCGACCAAGTCGTAGCGTCGCGTGATTGGCCCCCATGAATTCCCGCTTTTCCGTTGAAGTACCTCCAAAATCATCGTTCAAAGGCGGCAACTTGCGTTCGCGCCACATTTGGTGTCGCGCATCCCACTCAAGCATTCGGTGGCGTATGTCATCTGGCGGAGTGATTCCGCGAATCTTGCGCATGCCGTCGCGGGTCATTCCACCGGAATGACAGCAATCGAAAATCGCGATAAACCGGGCCTCATATGGCAGGTCGACATAAAGATGATAAAAATCGTCGTCGGTAATTGCCGTTTCCTTGGTCCACACGAAGTCATAGGGTACCAAACACTCTTCTGTGTGGTCTATCTCTCCGACCGCATTGTAGAGGGGGAGCTGCGCTCCATGTCCGCTGTAAAATAGAACTCTTTCCATCCCGTCCTTGGCACCTTCCAGCAGCCAGTTTAGCCGGTCTCGAATCGCGTCGGCTGTTGCTCGGTCGTTCAAAACAACCCGTATGTCTTCCGGATCAAATCCGCGTTCTTGAAGCAATGAACTCATCAAGAATGTGTCATTGACGCAGCCATCAAGCTGGTTCGCCGGATCGGGATAATCATTGATCCCAATGAGTAGTGCGCGCCGTTTTGGTTTTTCAGTTGCCCGGCTGAAAATCGTTAGCGATCGGGCGAACGCACGGGCGCTCGGGGGACGCGCCAAAGCAATCCAGACGGCACTTTTCGTGTTTGGGTGATCTAAATAGCCTGGACCCGTATTGGTCGCCGTCGGCGAATGACCAGAAGGAGAAGGGGTCGGCACCTGCAAAAACTTGCGGTCGCTGATCTGGATAGGTGCTGTGAGGACCGGATCCTGGGGATTAAACAAATGGTACCAAAAACGGACATTCGGAACTTGAATTTGGCCCGGGAAAAGTCGGCTGCGCGCAAAAGGATTGTTTATTTGAGAGCCGAACGTGATGTAAACGCCATTTGTCAGAATATCCCTTCCTCTCGGGTCATTGCGGAACAAATCATAGGTGATAAGCGTCCCGAGACTATGAGCTGCTAAGATGTCTGGCTGAAACTCATTCAGCGCGGCAACCAACTTGTCACGTAAGGCCTTGCGCAGAGCGGATTCGACAGCAAGTTGCGCCACCATCCCCGCTTGCCATCTAAGAGTATCAAACAGATCGAAGAAACCACGCGTGCCTGACGGAGCAGCGGTAAGAGGATCAGTAACCGAATGGACTGCGGCGGAGCCCAGAAATTCTACTAATGCCGCGGCGTAGGTAGCGGGCCCGTGATCGTACTGTTGGAAAAGCGGATCGTACGTGAGCCCTTCGTACTGTGGAGCGGTCTGTAGATTGCAAGATCTGAGTTGAGCGGTGACGTCAGTCTCCCACTGCACATAATAATTTTGGTCAAGATCAGCGTGGCCAATCCCGTGGACGAAGAAGATTTTCATTTAGGCAAGATCGCTAACGCGCGATCTCGCGCCTTCCGGGCGGCTTTAACTGCGTTTTGAAAGACTTGCTCTGCCGCTTTCTCTTGGGTCGAACTATTCGACGTCGTATAAGTGTCGTAGAAATTCCTGAACAGGTTCTTAATAAACTCTTCGTACGCTTGTTTGATCAGATCTTCTTCACTCATTGGGTCACCGCGTGCTTAGAAGTTAGGGGCGATTGATCTTGGCAAAGAAAGTCTATTATTGTCAACTCGAATTGACTATGAAGCCTCTCCGAGTATTGCTGACGAGCTTGCGTTCCGTTGTCTTCATTGCGGGTCTGACGTTGCTCGTGCTTGGGCTTACGGATTGTGCCACTCGTAGAATTGAAAAAGAGCAGCCGATCACCGGTATCCCGCAACCAGACCGATGGAGGGAGTTTGTTGCGCAGGCGGATCGAGGTGAAATTGAAGAAGTTTCGGATCGCCCAGAAAAACGTGAAATAACATTCCATGGGGTCAGTCCTCGCGGAGGCGCGGTTCTAGCAGCGCGTGCGCCCGTAGCCACGCAAGCTGATGTATTTAACGGAGCATTTCGCCCTGAGGCGAAAACCTCTTATGCCACCAGAAAGACTGAGAAACTGACGCAGGTGGATACGCTTATGGGGAGTCTACCGACCGACATGCAAATGACCCAAATGCATCATGAATTGGTAACAAAGGATAAGAATCACCAGAATCATGAACCGCGGATCGACCTGGAAACGCGAAACGTGACCGTCAAGGCATGGCTCTACTGGGTTGGACATCAAGCGGACAATGATTTTCACCTTGTTCTTGGAGATACGTCTGAGCTAACTTCGACGACCGTGTTCATGAATAGTGAGGTATCCGGGCTTCCACCATCACGACCAACTCAACCGCCGTTTACGGATTTGCGACGGAAGCTGAGGCAGTTGATTGCGGACAACGGAAACAAAAACGGCGCGTTTGTTACACCCGTCCCAGTGCAAATCACAGGCTCGCTTCTATGGGATGGGGAACATCGCAACCCAAACAACGTCGGTCCAAAGAAACCAGTGGATATTCGTCCAACAAAAGCTTGGGAAATTCATCCAATCAGCGACCTAAAATGATAGAATCGGGTCGGGGTTCTGACTTTGAATCCGTCTGATTCGGACCTTCCGATCTCGGTTGATAAACTCGCGGCCTGGTTGCCTAGTTGCGGCTGTTTGCTATACAATCAAGCGGGCGGAACTCGGCAAAACATTGTGCTCGAACGCGGCATGTTGACGGCGGTTTCGTCGATCGAACCACTCAACCAATGTAACAAATTCAGTTTTATCGCTTGTTATTATTTCGCCGATACTTTTCCCATTAACACACACCTTGCTCAGAACTGGTACCCCGTTGCGAGGGCAGAGCTTTCGCAGCCCCCTGCCAGCAAGCTTCGCAGGCCTAGAAGGTCAGAGGAGAAACTCTTAACCTTTTTTTAACCATGTTTGAAGACAAGAAACCCTTCTGGCTTATGAATCATAAAACTTTGATTTCAGTAATAATCTTCACTGCTGTCCTAATCGCATCAGTCCCTGCAGATGACTTTACGCTGGCTAAGCTGCCCAGCTTCGCACACAACTTTGACCTTACGAACGCTTCTGACTCCGGCAAAAATACATTTTATAAATTCATTCACAAAATCCTTGCCCCGGAGATGGAGTCTCTTGCTCCGAGCGCAGGGAAAGTGCCAAATCAACAAGCCCTTGAACAAGGACTGGGAGTGGCAGTCAGACTCGATGATAACAATTACAACATTCACGAAAATTTTCCAAAAAGCGCACAGGGCGGCCGTAGCTATGGTTGGACGGGTGGACAAGTTGGAGACTGGTCAGACAACATGTATTTAGACAATCTTGCGCTTGTCGTCGCTGAGAAGAATAAAGATGATTTGAAAAACTTTTATCAGACGATCATTCAACTTCTGGGCGCCTGTGACGCTCACGGACTTGCGGCATTAACAAATAACTACGACTCCAAGACTAACACCGGCGTCCCCACTCAGCGCGTTGCTACTAACTTCCTTGCAATTTACACGGCCGAAGAGTACCGGGCCATCCAGGGTACGAAGAATTGGGACGATGCTATTCTTGAAGTAACTCTACTTGGCGCATTTCATGGTGGACAAACGACCTTTACCAAATTCTATCGAGGCAAGTTCACGACGCGATCGAACGTACAAGAAACTGGCAATTACTACGGTCTCCCCTCAAAGGATAGAAATGGGAAAGTCATACCTACCGTGGCGAAAGATGCGACCATGGATGATTACTGGCAGATCAGTAAAACCTCGACACGAAGTGGAATCCATTTGACCGCTGGAGATTATGGGAAGATGGGTACTACGATCACGAAGTACGAAAGCACCAAGGCACACAATCAGACCTTGAGCTTGATTCAATCCATCGTTGGAAGCGGACCTAATGTCATTCAAAGTATTTCACGGTACTTCACGGACGGCAGAGCGGATCCAAGCAAGACAAACACCCTTGCTATTGCCGTAGCCCAATTCTTGGATCAAGTGAATACTGACGCTAACGTGATTACCGCGTGGGAGGGAGGTGCGCCTCCTCCTCCCCCGCCACAACCTTCTCCTCCATCGATCACCGTTTCCAAAATCAACGGGAGCGTGGGTCAATGGGAAAAAGGAGCCGATAACACACCCGCAGACGTGTCAACCGTGCAGCGCCTCTTGCGAACCGCCGCGCAAAAGCTCAACGATCCATCGCTTGATCCTAAAGGAATCGACGGAAAAATCGCGCATTTGGCAGCCAAGTCACATACCGTCTCGGCCATTCAGGCGTTTCAAACTCGCTCGGCACTCGAAGTGACCGGACTTATCGAACCGGCCGACGAGACGTGGACAAAACTGCTCGCCGCCGCCGGTGAAACGACGCCCTAACGATAAATCCAGCCTTCAATACTGATGCGGTGGCGCGTACACGTTGCCATCGTTTTGCGCCAGACTGACAGAGGTGGCAAAGACATAAACTGTCAGTGCTAAACCGATCATCGACGTACAGACGTTAGGTTTGTAGGTTGTTTGTGGATTGTTGGCATCATAGTTTTATTAACTAGTGGTTTGTTTGACTGAAGCTTATGTCGCGCGAAATGGAACAGCGTGGATCAATGCGCGGGCATAGCGTCCAATCGGATGATCTCACGTTCGCTCAATTAATGCCCAAAATTTTCCACGGGTGGATAAAAGAGTGGATAAAGAAATAGGATCGCCGCTTGTGCCAGTAGAGCGCCTCAATGGCATCAATGCCCGGCTGATTTTCTCACTTTATCCCAACTTGATCTGACGTGTTCAACGCTAGGTAAATCGAGAAAAATGTATGATCGGTACCGTAGGCCGACTCCCGCGACGCTGGCTTTCGTGAGTAACAGCGTCGTTCGGCGCGGTGCCGTTTAAATCGAAATTTCGAATTCCTCAGGAAATTAGTGCAAAAAACCGAGCAGCGACATGGTCCAGGAGATTGGCTTTTTTACATAAGAACCTCATTATTCGCAGATATGTCCACCTGGTGGCACTTTCGCGTTCACAACATCTTGCAATTGAAACCGATCGAACGAGTTCGTAAAACGTCAGCAGGAGAAACATGAACACATTCGCGAGCTGCGGCAGGCAACCTATTCGTATGACGGGCCTCACATTCTTTGTAATCGTGATGTGGGCGGCACTATTACGTGCAGCCACCGTTACGCCTAGCGACGCGGTAGTGACGTACGTAGTGGTCCGCGCGCTACCCTCGACTAAGAGCGCCAAAATCGGGAAATTTTCTCCTCGAGATCGTGCCGAGGTACTCGAGGCAGTGCCCCAGTGGAAGAAGGTCAAACTCGCCAATGGACTAGTCGGCTACGTCAGTGCCAAGTGGGTCACCGAAGCAGAACCGATATCGCTAAAACGTAGTAGCAGTGAACCAATATCGGTCACAGGCGCTACGGGGCCAATGCCACTCCTGACCACTGGACATCCGGTTACTTGGTGGTTCGTCTTCAAGTTCAATTCCGCGAAGTTTCCCAGCTGTGGTCCGGGCGCGACACCAGAGTGTTCCTTTGGGGGTCAGGTACAAAGTTACACAGCTTCGAATCCCCCAGCCTCAAGTCAGCAATTCGTCTATGCGAGTAGTGAATCTCCCGCACTCCAACAAGGAGCGGGATGCGTGGGCGATAACGACGCTGATCCGGTCGGAGCTACGTTCGGCCAGGTCTATAATGGGTCATTTCATTACGTCGTTTGGAATGATCAGTTCTACAATAGTCCGCCGATTGTCGGGTGTCCGAAATTTTGTGATGCACCGTGGGGGCACTCGAAAGGCATAATCGCATGGAACGACGACGCTGAGGGATTGTTGATGCAGGTCACGACTCCATCATGGCCGGCCGCCGGCAGCTATGCGCTCCCTCGTCAAAATGACGGCAATACGCTAGGATGCACCCACAACAATAACCTCAAATTCAGTCAGCATTTTTTCGCGCTACGGCTAAACCATGGCGATCTAGTGAAAGTACTGAAGAGTCTCCAGACCGCGAGTGTCGCTACCGACCCAGCGAAGCTGCAGATTGTTAGCAACGGTGGGCCTCAGGACGTCCAGGATCTAGTCACGAGCCTCGGCGCTCAGTCAGAGACTACCGTTGCCACGATCGTGACCCTCTCGACCGGTGTGGAGTTGATTTCGAAACCATCTGCCCTGCACGTCCCGCCATGGCAGATGGTGTCGGCGTTACTCGGAGGCATTCCATTACGAGTGGCAACGTGGTGGTCTGAGTCGAAGATCAACAGCACAACGTTCGACACGCCGATCGGCTGTTGGAATGCCGCTCTGGGCAGACCTGGACCGGTGGAAATTGCTACCAGCGGACAATGGAACGGAATATCCTTTGGCCTTACGGGCGGTATCAGCTCGGGGGACCACAATCATGCGAAGATTGGCGTCTCAAAATCCGGTAGCCATCACTATGCGATTTTCGGCGACATGAACCAAGAAGGGGCGTTAACAGAAAGTACTCCCGGGGGTTGCGCGACTCAGCAAAATGGGCAGGGCGGACTCTTCTTTGTTATCGACAACCCCGCATTGGCAAGCAGTATAAGTGACTTGATCAATGGCGCCACCGCAGCAACTGATTGAACCGGAGATCGGCTGAGCTTCACGCAGGCAAGCTCAGCGGGTTTCATAACGCGCTTCTGGAGCCGTCACGATGTCAACGTGTGCAGGCGAACAATTAGTAGAGTTGTTCCACTTTACTCACGTTCAGTACGCCACAATTTGCCTCTACGCCACTTGTCCAGTATCCCCTTACACGAACCGGTCAATTGATTCTCCGTCTGCAAGACTAGATACCAAACCCTCTTCAGGAACTGTTGGAATATAATCCTCTTCGAAATTCGCGACCCAGTCCTATGGCATTCGCGACAACTTTAGCGAGCGTGACCGTCACTTGGGGAGTCTCACGCGCGGCCTTCTGACACGAAATCAAGTCTTCGAATCGGTGATTCAAAGTCAGTTACCTTCAACGAAACGTCGCGGCCGTGAAGCAACTGATTTAAGATCAGATGATTCCGTTTTCGTTTCCCTGCCGAAACACGAACATTACCGTCTCCGCTACAGATCAGCGACAGTAAGAGCAGTTCGCGATGCGGAGTTGCTCAGTGCCAGGGTATGAAACATTTAACTCAACGCGATTACGGTCATCACATAGACAGACGATGCGGCATCACCATCCCGGAATCGGGCTATAGTCACATTTTCCCTGAGGCCCAGCGCAACGTATGGAAAAGCCGGAAATGGACCGCTGAACAAGCCGAACCTGAGCAAGAAAGCGAATATTGGCTTCGGCTTGTCGACAAACAACAACGCGATTTGTTCGACGCTCTCAAATATGTCGGGTTCACGCTCAGTGAGATCGACGACATTATACGACAACGCGTTTAGCATGAGCAACGAGACAAATTGGCGATTTTGTTGCCGGTTACAACTCACATGCGCGGCGTCGAAGCCCTACTATCCCTCGCGCAAAAACCTGTCTAACTCCTCAACAGGAATTAGAATGTGACGCATTTAGCAATTCGCGATTGCTTAAGCGGCATCGACTGACAATCGAATAAACTTCCTCACAGAGCTGTAGTTGCGGCCACGTTCAGCGACTTCATAGCCGTCACGTGCGCCGCCCGGATTCGTGTTTCCTTCAATAGCATAGAAAGTGTACTTAGCGTCGCCATTGCGGGAAACGATGCCCGTATGGGAGAACTCATACACGACGATGTCTCCTGGCGCGGGCTTGATGTCCTTAGGGTTAGTCGGAGGATTAAACACTTGATAGTGATTGTCGTTGCCCCATTTAATCAAACCAAAAGCGGCCGCAGTCCGAGGGACATTTGTAATGTTGGTTCCGGCTTCGTTTGCGAATTGCTGCACGCACCAGTCCACAAACGCTGCACACCAAGGCCAACCCTGGCCGCTCAGATCGGTGCATTGTTGGTATTTCTCAATTGAGGAGCCTTTATTCTGATGCTTCTCGTCCTCTTGGGTGCCGATCTGTCCTCGGGCGATGTTCACTAAGTCACTGATGTCAGCCATTTACTTTACTAGTCAAAATACACTGAACGACATAGCGCTAAAACGCCATGGGAAATTGATGATCCACCCGGTTATTGAACGATTTTTACCGTGAGAGCCCTGGCCCTCGCAAGGAGACACAAATGTGACAGTCGGCTGTTCTGCCGCTGCCGAGCTGCAAAGAAGAGCAACTGCAATCGCGAATGTCGCCCCCGTCATGCAACCGTTCATATCACTTTGTCATTGCCGCGTGGAGAGCAAAAGAGGCATACTCGAAGTATGAACCACCGTGCGGTTGCACTTCGCATAGAACTCGCGCACAAAGTTGACGATCATCTTTATCCACGAGTCATTTTGTTGACGGTATCCTTGCTAACCGCCATTTGTTTATTCCCTTATCATTAATCTCATGAGAATTATTCAGCTTGTTCTTGTCTATTTGGCACTCAATGTTCAAATTTAAAACCCTAGCGAAGTATGGCTTCAGTCCCGGACACATTTGGTAGATCACGTGTTTCCTATGGCAGAGAAGAATGCGTAGCACTTCCTCCGGCTCCTGGAACTGAAATTGATTCAGGCCGAAAGGATGATGAAGACGCCCTTTGCAAAATTAAATTCGACGATCCGAACGTGATTTTCTGTCCTGCGCTTCATAGCACAA